>OGCQ01001594.1_pt1 | contig 26860 bp, 20 predicted proteins | sample 1570161 | NCBI WGS metagenome assembly OGCQ01 (sample SAMEA4384402, study PRJEB24528) | human gut metagenome
TGAAATATTGAATTTTCAAGGTTAATCACACCTTATTGGTGTGGGAAGTTTGAGTGAATTACATAATACATAAAAACAAGCGCTTTCTCCGACTGCTATTTTTATCTGTTCACAACTTAACAAAATATCATTCTTTTCTTCTTTGTTTTCCAATTCAGTAGCATTTTCCATATGCTCCGATTCCGCTCGAAAAACAACTTGCTCCATTGGTACAACTTGGCTCTCTGCAGCCTCTACTCTGAGTGTCCCACTATTACAAATCATAGACAATATCATTCCAAAAGCAATTATTTTTTTCATCAATAATTCCCCCTCACTCTTTTGACTTTTTAATAATAGGTTCTTGCAATTTCTTTAATATTTTTATTCTACAATTCAACATCCGTTTTGGGATATAGATGTAGTATTTTTAATATATTTTGTATCCACTTACATTTCATACAAATATACGCTCCTAAATAGCACGCTAAAATACATGCCCAAAATTGAGCTGTAACGATAAAAGAAAGCCATCCCGTCGCTTCTGCTCTTGGAATCAAAAAGATTGTTGTTAATGACAATAAGAAGATAGTGTCCAACAATGTATTTCTCCCCAATCTTTTCAACATATAAACCAATAAAATTCCTAAAATTAAATTAAATAGAATTAAACCAATATATCCAAAATCAACATATGTCTCCAATATATAAGACGATCCCCAACCTTGACCGTTTAAATAGTCATCTTTCCTTACTAAATATGAAAAATTATGGCTAAAATTATTACTCAAAGTTCCATTTGTCCAATTGTTGCCTTCCGGCAAAGGATCTGTTCCAAAAAGCATTTGCCCAATTCTTCCATGAACAATATAATCAATCATTCCTCCGAATGTATAATTGCGCCACGGACGTTCTGGCAAGTTATTTCGATATCCATACGCAATACTTAATACATTAAAAGTTACTCCTTGTCCATAGAAAAAGTCAAAAAATAATTTAAAAATATTTTTTTGTGCTATTGCCACACCACTTCTTACATATGCATAAACCGTCATAAAAATTAAAGAAGTTGGAATTGAAATCACTAATATTACTTTTTCAATTTTTCCAATCCACTTTTGTCTTTTTTCATATATATCACGCATTATATAGTATAAAAAAATAAAAATACTATTTAACATAATCGGATTTCTCACTCCTATAAGAAGTTCTGGAATTGCAGATAATTCAAACAAGAAAAGTGGTGTAAAAGCTCTTTTTTTACTTGGGAATGTAGCCAAAAAAACACACAAACTATATTTCATAAAAGAAGCAATCGTGTAAAATATCCCAGGTAATTGACTATGAAACCCCGCATAATATTCTACATAACTTCTCCCTTGCATATATAACAGTTTTTCTCCTTCTTGCACTAAGAAAAAACACATTGTTATATAAAAAGCAAGCATTGAAACAACTTGTAAATTATTTCGAAATTGTATTTTTTTCTGATTTTTTTCCTGATTATTATCATTATTCCTTTCAACTTTTTGATAAATATGCTCTCCTATAACTGCTCCTATATATATAAACAACATGGACAATAGAATAACATTTATTGAAAAGTATATATTTTCAGGTGCTTGCCCAGATTCTAACCACCATTTTTCACCTCTAAGCATTCCTATAAATGGTCTAGAAATCAAAAATGTAAAAATAGTAATGTGGAGTATTAAAAATATAACCCTATCTTTCGTGTTTTCAAAAACATAAATTATATTATGAATCAACAGAAATATCATACTTGTACACAAAACATTAAAATTCTTTATAGAATATCCAATAATTACTGACACACCACTTATTATCAAACACAACAAGCGTGTAATTTCTTTTTTTGAAAATTTGAATACAATATTTGTCTTTTTCATTTTTCTCTCCATTTATTATATTTTAACAACTATACTGCTTATATACCGAAAGTACTGTTAACATAATCATTTTATCCTGCATTCTTCCTGTTTTCTGTATTTCTTCAATATATCCCTTTATCTCCAAATCCTCTACATATTTTAAGGTTTTTTGATAATATTCATCTACAAATTTTCTTATGTTTTGATTTTTTTCATACCAATACTCAAAAGGATTCATTGTTCCTTTATAATTCCATTCTGAACGATAAAAAACTTTCTTCTGAATTGGCAACAAAAATTTTAAAAGTAATATGTTCCACATTACTCGTAGTTTAAGTTTTAATTTAGCACTATTCGGTTTACACATAGTTCCTGCATAGGTATATTCCAATGCTTCTGGATATTTTTTATTCAACCACTTCATATATATTTTTCCAGTTATACGTTGTTCTAGAGGAATCGAAAACATTAAATTCAAAAAATCTATATCGGCAAAAGGTGAATAAGTTTCTATGTATTTTTGCCTAATCAAATGTGTACTCATCCCCGCTAAAATCCCTCGCGTATAAAATTTAAACATTTCATCGTTTTCATATTGTTTTAAGCAGGAATCATCAATATTTATTTTTAATAACTTACTAACTCGGTACTTATCATCAATCATAGGCTCTCTTAAGACAGGTTGTTCATTAAAACTTCCCTCGTATACATCTCCCAAAATTCCTGTATGCTCTATACCAAAATAAGTTTTGTCTAAGACTTTCAAAAAGTCTCGCCCCCCTGTTATTCCGGCGAAATAGCAAAGCCCAAAATTTTCTTTTACCAAATCGTCTACCTCATAGATAAACTTTGCATTATCCAGTGCCTTAAAAATATAATCGTTTCCTAACTCCCTAACTAACTTTTCAGCAATCTTTCGTTCATATGCATTCATTTGGCTATAACAAATGTTCGTAATTTCTTTATACCCTAATGCTTTTGCTACAAAACTAATTGTTCTTGCATCCATTCCCCCACTAATATCTATTAACGAGCGATATCCATACTCTTTATCCTTATCCAATTCTCGTTTTAAAGCCCTCTGAAAAGTCTTATCAATCAACTCAATTAACTCTTCTTCTGTTTTTTGCAATAAATTTTTATTGCTAAATCTGAAATAAACCACTTCACTCATTTGCCATTGATTTTTATATAAATAATTTCCTGGAAATATACGTTTTATTTCTTTTACACAAGTTCTATTATCTATCATATAGCCAAAATACAAAAGATTTTTTATTCCGTCTTTATCTATAGAGTATTTTAATTTCTTGTATTTAAACACTTCAATAAGTCGATTGAAATCCGTGGAAACAAAAAACTCATCTTTTTCATTGTTATAAAAAACGGCTCTTTCTCCTAATTGATCTACAAATACATTGACCTCTTGAGATATTTTATCTATTACTACTCCATTAAAACTCCCTCGCAGTAAATTTACAAACTCCAATCTGCCTGTTTTATATAAATCAATTATTGTTAAGCTCCAATTATTTTGTTGACAATTTTTTAGAATTTCTTTCTTATTAAAAATAACTCCGTCCAATAAAATAAAAAAATCCTGAGTATCTACAATTACTTTATCTTCAACGAATCTGTTCCCTTTATCAAACCAATAGAAATACTCTGTTCCTGAAATCTTTTTTCCTTCATTCCCTATTTTTTCGTTTCCAATCCACCATTCACTCATACCTTTTCCTCTTGTGTCTGTTTTAAACTTCTCTATTTATTTTCTTGCTCCACCTAGGCATTCTTATTAATCCAACCACTGTCCCTACTCCATATGAAATATGAAGTGAAATAAATATAAATGGTAATAATAAGTAATATACATATTTTTTCTTTTCTTTTAATACCGCAAGCACAGACATACTAATGTTTACCATTCCATATAATAAGATAAGTACTATGAAAGGGCTCATCTTACCTAGTGCAACCATTATTAAAGAAAACATCAATGCTATAACAAAACTTAACGGAACAAAATGATAAATAGAAAAACATCTCGGACAAATCCCAACTGTAAGACCTATCCAATATCCATTTCCATATTTTTGCTTAATCATACCTCGCCATGTATTTCTCGTATGTTGATAAGATATAATTTTAGGATTATAACATATTTTGTACCCAGCTTTTAGAATTCTATAATGCATTTCATTGTCTTCTGTCCTACCTAAATTCTCATTAAATAGTCCTGCTTTTTCAAAAACTTCTCTTCTATATGCTCCATGGAATACAGATTTAACATATGTTTTATGATGGCTTCTCCTATACGTCGCAATACTGCTTCCAAACATAGACTTTTCCGCAAGCAGAAGAGTATGTTTCCAAGGTGAATCATCCTCTGCAATATTAGGTCTTGGACCGCCCGAAACATCTTCTCCACTTTCAATACATTGTACATTTTTAGATACAAATTCTCGTGGAATCATAGTGTGTGCATCAATTCTAATAATAATATCTTCTGAGGAATTTTTAATGGCAATATTCCAGCCAGCTGCTTGTTTTTTCTTTGGATTATCAAATACCTTTACCCTCAAAAAGCCATTTTCTTCTTCTGCAAATTTTTCCATTAACACCCTCGTCCTATCTGAAGACATCGAATTTACCAATATAACTTCCATTTTATTATGTGGATAGTCTTGATTTTTTATATCTGAAAATAATGAAGTCAATGTCTTTTCTTCATTATATGCAATAATACACACTGAAACTGTCATTTTACTCTCCTCTAGTCCCTAAATCTATTTACACTCACTTGTAGTATAGCATATTTAATTTAATCAAATATTAATATTTTCTAAATATTCCCATACTCTCTGTTTATTTTTTTTGATTAAACAATATAGCATATCCTGTATAATAGCTAAAACTCATAATATATAAAAAAGGCAAATTAAGACTTGTCACAAGTGACATCAACAGAAAAACTACACTATTATACAATATAAAATTATAATATTTTCTTTTTTGGTAAACTCCACAAATTGTTTTTAAAAAAGCCACAGCACATAGACCAAAGAAAAGAACTCCTCCAAAAATCCCTTGATCATATGTAAATTGCAAAAAATTGTTATGTGCATTAGCTCCAACATCACCATTCCTATCTGTGACGATATGTTCTCTGCTAGGATGTCCAAAAACATTCACAGATTCTATTACTTTTTTCCAAATTCCTATTCTTCCTGACGAATAATTTTCTGCTCCACCCGCATGTTTATCTTTTCCTTCGATTCTTTCAACATAACCTTCAACTACATCATCAATTTTTGCCTCTTGTTGTTTTTGAGACGTGTGCATTGTAGAATTAATCTGGAGCATTCCATATGTAAATCCGCAACTCAAAATACTGATTGCTGCAACAATGGTTAGAATTTTTTTCCATTCTGCAGAGTTAAAGAATTTTTGCCAAACAAGCCAAACTAAGCCCACTGTAACAGCAGCTAACGTCGTAGTCCTACTTCTCGTGTAGAATACTGTTGATATCATAACTGCCATGAATATAAGCAATACGAACTTTTCTTTTTTACTTGTTGTTATCAAATTATATTTATACAATATCAAAGGTAACACCGCACAAATGTATTGTCCCACTGCATTAGCGTTTCCTGCTAATCCTCCAAATGCTTCCGAAGTTATCGGCACTATAATTAAGGATGCAATAATAAATCCCATAACAGGATACACAAATCCTCTATACAAGGAAATTAACAGAGTATCATAATCTCCTCGACTTGACCAAACGATAAAAAGCATAGGAAATAAAATTAACCACACACATGCCAACGGCAAATATTCTATTGAAGTCACAAATCCAGATAACATTCGAATACAGCCAAATATCATCCATAATCCTACAATCTTCTTATCCCATACTGGTTTTCTTAATTTCCCATCAATAGAAAAAAAGATGATAAGAACTAAAATAATACTTCCTATTACGCATTTAATCAAAAGGTGAACACTGACTGATGTACAACTATAAAACAATGCACAAATTGTTATCATAGCAAATAGAATTGGCAAAATTTGGTTTTTTACCTTTGATGAAATACAATTTGCCTTTATTTCTAATACTGAAACAACTTTATACAATACTGTCTCATATACTCTTATCATATACTCTCCTCTCTATTCTTCAATTCAGATTTAGAATCTCATCATAAAAATCATTGTAATTTTTTTCTGCATCAAAATATTTTCTACTCGTTTCGTATGCGTTCTCATTGATTTTTTCTTTATGTTTCACATCTAAAAAATAAATTTTTTTAATCGCATTTACAAGCTGCTCATTTGAAAAATCACTCGATAATAAAACTCCATTTGTACCATCTATTACAATTTCCGGAGTTCCTCCAACTTCTGTTGCTATCGCAGGTATCCTATGAGCCATTGCTTCCATAATAGAAACCGGCAACCCTTCTGTTGTACTGAGATTCACAAACAAATCTACATTTGTTGTCTCATAAAATCTTAACACTTCTTCATTTTTCACATTTCCTCTAAATTGAATTTTAATTGATGACAAATATTTGTGACAAAACTCTTTTAGTTCCTCTTCGCTTGAGCCGCTTCCAAAGCATGTCCATTGTATTTGTTTTGTAATCTCAGGATTTTCTTCCTGTATTATTTTTAATGCTTCTGCCAAACGAATAACCCTTTTTAGTGGAATAATATTCGAACATGTTACAATGTGAAATTTTTCTTTCTTTTTCTTATCTGAATTGGAAATTATCATAACTCCCAAATATTTTTTTTCGATTTTACAAGAAAACTGTTGATATTCTTTTTGCAAATATTTTTCCCCTTGTTCAGAGCAAGGATATACTTTTGATATATTTTCAAATATTCTTTTTCTAAACGGAAATTCTTCTCCGTTATTCCGTTCTTTGTACAAATCATATCCATGCGCTCTGCTCACAAAAATTCTTTTCCCTAACAAATCAAATCGCTTCAATAATCGATAAGCCAAATATACTGTATCTGAAAACCAATATGAATATATAATAAAATCTTCTTGTTGAAAAATCTCTCTTATTTTCAGAACTGCCTGATGCTCTTTTAACAATGTTTCTAAATGAAATGATAAACTTCTTCTTTTCTCAAACATTGTTTTATGCTTTTTCAATTCTTCTCTCAGTTCTTTCGAAAATAAACTCGGAATTAATTTTATATAAAAACAAATTTTTTTATATTTAGACCAATCACATAATGGAATTACCTTAACATTTTTAGGCACTATTCTCTCTTTTTCCTTTAAATTTGCCCTATAAACTAAAATAATGATTTCTTCAAATTTTTTAGCTGCAACTTGAATCTCGCTTTCGATAAAAGATTCTCCAGAACCATAGGGAAAATTTTTAGTAATCATAAACAATCGTTTTGCCATTTATGACATCCTCTTCCTGACTTCACTACAAATTTTTTCAAAATCTTCATCTTTCATATATGGATGCATCGGAAGAGACAAGACTGTTTTACATAATTTTTCTGTAATCGGACACTCCACATATTCTTTATTTCCTGCAAAAGCCTGTTGTTTGTGCATCGGTTTTGGATAATAAACCATTGTTGGAATTCCTTGGTCTTTTAAATATGCTTGTAATGCATCTCTTTCTTCTTCTGAATCCAATTGCAGTGTGTATTGAGCCCAGCTGGAATACATATCAGAAGGAACCACAGGTGTCTTCACAATGTCCTTTAATAATTCTGTATATTGATCTGCAACTTTATTGACCGCATCTAATTCGTATTCTTTAAACGCTTTCAATTTCACTTGCAAAATAGCTGCCTGAATCGTGTCCAATCTTGAGTTCCATCCAATACGAACATTATCATATTTGAAAGAGCCCTTTCCATGTACACGAATTGATTTTAAATACTCTGCCACCTCATCATCATTTGTAAAGATAGCACCACCATCACCGTAGCATCCTAGTGGTTTTGCCGGGAAAAATGATGTCGTTGCTGCATCACCAAAGCTGCACGCTCTTCTTTCACCGATCATTCCACCAAATCCTTGTGCTCCATCTTCTAATAAAAGCAAATCATATTTTTTCGCTAACGCCTCCAATGTTACGTAATCTGCCGGTTGTCCAAATAAATCAACTGCAATAATTGCTCTCGGTGTTAACTTTCCTTCTTCAATTACCGCTTTGATTGCTTTTTCTAATGATTCTGCATCTGCATTAAATGTATCTTGGCACACATCATAAAATACAGGTGTTGCGCCTTCAAAAGACACCACCTCCCCGGAAGCGAAAAAGGTAAAATCAGGAACAAAGACAGCATCTCCTTCTTTGATATTCCACGCCATCATCATCATAGTCAGTGCATCTGTTCCATTTCCACATGTAATACAGTGTTTCACACCGACATACTCTGCCAATTCTGTCTCTAAATCACTTACCTGTTTTCCGCTAATAAAATTACAATCAGATGCCACTTGTGTCATTGCCGCATCAATATCACTCTTTAATGCTTCATACTGTGCTTTCAAATCTCTAAACTGCATATTCTACTTCCCTTCTGTCACTTCGTAAAGTTTTTCATCATTTGTTTCATATTTTCTTCCACACTTTGAGCATGTTGTATTTTCATGCAATACCTCTCCGCATTCACAAACCCATCCAATTTGTTTTGCCGGTACTCCTGCCATCAATGCATAGTCTGGAACATCTTTTGTAACAACTGCTCCTGCCGCGATCATCGCCCACTTTCCAATTGTATGTCCACATACAATTGTCGCATTTGCCCCTACTGTTGCTCCTTCTTTTAACAACGTTTTTTTATATCCAACGCTTCCTTTCGGATACTTGGCTCTCGGAGTCAGATCATTGGTAAATACCATTGATGGTCCACAAAATACATAGTCTTCCAATTCAACTCCTTCATAGATTGCGACGTTGTTTTGAACCTTTACTCCATTTCCGATTTTTACATTATTGGATACATTCACATTTTGACCAAAGGAGCAGTTATTACCAATAACTGCTCCACTTTGAATGTGTGAAAAATGCCAAATTTTTGTACCCTGTCCAATTTTTACGTTCTCATCAACATAACTGCTCTCATGTACAAAATATTCACTCATTTTAAAACTCTCCTGTCATATCTACACTTGCGAATTTATCTAATGGTAATTTTACCGCTTTTCCTTCTTTCTGACTCTTATAAATAGCCAACACAAGTTCCAATGCATTTCTTCCTGCATATGCATCTACATATGGTGCTCTGTCATTTTCAATCGCATCGATCACATCTGCATAAAGACTTGTATGTCCGTTTCCATATACATTGCTTGTTGCTTCCTCCAAGCCTTTGTTTGCCTGATCTTCTTCTGTCTCATCTGCAAAATTCCATACATCAATATTATTTGTTGATTTCCCACCTAATTTTACAGTTCCTGTCTCTCCAAACAGATATAATGTCTCCTCTAAATTTTGAGGATACACATTCGTTGTTCCTTCAATTGTAGCAACTGCTCCATTTTTAAATTTTACAACTGCCATACCGATATCTTCTGCCTCTAAATAGTCATGGAACTGCTGTTTTGTCACGCCATATACTTCGTCAATCTCATTTCCCAGCATCCAGCGAAGCAAGTCAATTCCGTGAATACACTGATTCATAAGCGCTCCACCGTCCTGAGCCCATGTTCCTCTCCATGGCGCCTGTGTATAATAATTTTCGTTTCTGTTCCAACGCACATGAATAGAACCATGAGATAACTTTCCAAATCTTCCTGCTTCTAACGCTTTTCGCATTTCCTGAACTGCAATATTAAAACGATTCTGATGACATGCAGATACCTTAACACCTTTCTCTTCAGAAAGTTTAATAATCTTATCCGCATCTTCAATGCTCATTGCCATAGGTTTTTCAATAATCACATTGATATTATGCTCAATACAATATAAAGCGATTTCTGCATGAAGGCCACTCTCTGTAGCAATTCCCACAAGATCAAGTTCATTTTCTTCCACTAACTTTTTATAGTCTGTATATCGTTTGATACTTGTATCATTTTGCAAATCATGCTTCGCTAATACCTCTTCCATATGTTCCGGTACAACATCACACACTGCTACAAACTCTAACTTGTTGTTGATAACTGCTTTTACATGATTTGTGGAAATACGTCCACATCCAATAAGTGCATATTTCATAATATTAGTTCTCCTTTTTTAAACTTTTCACTTTGTACAATAAAGCCGGCATTGAAATTACAACTGATATCATAACAACTAATACCGTTGCAAGTGCAGCTCCTTCTGATCCCATACGCTGAATTAAAAAGATATCCAAAAAGATATTTGCCGTACCTGCCAATACACTGACAATTAAATTCACCTTGACATTTTTCAACATCGCTAATATGTTCCCTGCTGGAATTCTAAATGTGCCCGAAAGGAAATAATTAAATGCTAGGATTCTAAAAGATGCCAGGCTATCCATATATTCTGCTCCCCACAATAACTTAATAATCCATGGAGCCAATATAATCAAACCAAGAGAAATGGCACCGTTCACTGCTGCTAACACTTTAAAAAGTACAATCATCTTTTCTTTAAGCCAGTTATAATTCAAATTGTTCTCTGCAAAATACGGATATATAAATGTTATAATCCCTAATGGTATAAAAGTCAATGCTGATGGAATTAATGTAGCCGCCTTATAAGATGCAATTACCTGAGAATCCTGTATATACACTCCTATTAGATAAACATCCAGTAAGTACAAAATCTGTGACAAAGCATTGCTCATACAGCAGATAATAGAATACTTGATAATTCCCACTTTTTGTTTTACATTTAACTGTTCACTCTTATATGATATGATCTCTTTATAGTTACAAAAAATAACTCCTTGAACAATACTAATCATATAGGCAATATATCTCCCTATAATAACTCCCGAAATTCCGAACAGAAATGCACCTGCACAAGAACTAACAAAATATGTAACTGTATTGATATTCAGCATTAAAGCGTATTTCTTGTTTTCTTTTCTACATCGCAAAATTGTGCACAAATAGTTAAATACATAATCTAACAAAGGCACTAGACACATTAATAAGATATATTTTTGGGTTCCACCAATAGCAACTGGAACCCATTTCACATAAAGAAATACTAAAAGTGCCAAAATTCCGTTGATTATCAAACCAAAATTCATTCCATATTTAAAGTATAGTTTTTTTTCTTCCTCCGACCGATTTTCAGATCCATACTGCAATACTCCACTAAGCATGCCCAAACCACTAACTAAAAGGAAAAAACTGATAATATTATTTGCATATCCAAATATCCCGTACTCGGACTTTGTTAAAAATCGAACTATAAAAATATTGGTAAAAAAAGATAATACTTTGTTTACAACATTGGTACCTAATATATGTACTGCACCTTTATCTATAATCCATCTTATCTTACTCATTAATTCTTGCTTTTTACTTGACATATATTTTTTTTACTCCTGCTATTGCTGTTAATACTAACATTTTATCTATAGCATTTGAATGCTCGAACATGTTCTTTATCTGACTTATGTCATTGTTTTCCAATTGCATAAGATATTCTTCGTTTTCCCTGTAGTAAGTATTTAAAAACTCTCTTATTTTTTCATCTTGACTATACCAATATTCAAACGGATTCATTGTATCTGTATACTGCTTTTTCATAACATACTTTTCAATGATATGCTTTATCTTTACTCCAATCAATTTAATCTTACTTCTTATCTGCCAGCACTTTGTCATTTTTACTCTTGTTTTCTCCCAAACAAAATGCAAAGCATCTGGGTATTTTTTTTCAATCCATTTCAAATAAAGATTGTGATTTTTTCTTAATTCAAACGGAATTGTAAGACACATATCCATAAAGTCAATATCCAAAAACGGTGAAGACACTTCTGTATAATTTTGTCTTATAAAATGAGTCGAACATACTCCTAAAAAACCTCTTTCATAAATAGCAAAAACCTCTTTATTTTTATGTTTCTTTAATATTGACTCATCAAACTCACACTCAAAATAATTTGAATACCCCTTTTCTCCAAACTTTGGCACTGAAAAGTTTTCCTCTTTTTCTTGATAATAAGTTGATAATAAGGCATCCCCTAATTGTCCTGTATGCTCCAAGCCAAATATTTTCATATTTAATGACTTAAGCAACCGGTTTCCTCCAGTAATTCCAAAATATGTTGCTGCACAGAAATTTTTATCTGTAATTTCTTCAATATCATATAAAAATTTTTTATCATCTAAATATTTAAATATATACTCATGGTTTAAATACTTAGCAATCTCTTTAGAAATTTTTTCATCGTAATATCCTTCTTTACAGTATGATATATTTAGTTGTTCTTTATAGCCCATGTCATTTGCTACCCAACTGACCATTCTGCTATCTAAACCGCCACTTAAATCTACCAAATGTTTATAACCATATTCCTTATCTTTTTCAAATTCCCTTTTAACTGCTTTCCGGAAACTTTGATCAACCAACTCTATCGCTTCATCTTCTGTCATGGAAAGATTTTCTTTATTGCTAATTTGATAATAACGAATGATTTCATATCGCTCTGCATTATTACCAATTATGTTTAATTTCGTTCCTGGTAACAAACGATGAATCTCTTTACAAAAAGTAATATCTTCTAACATATAGCCATATGTGAGCATACATTTTACCGCCATCTCATCTGCTGTTAAAGATATACTATTGTATTTTAAAACTTTTAACATGTAATTATAATTTGAGGAAATAAGCATTTTATCTTTATGAAAATAATAATATACTGGTCTGTCTCCTACATGATTCGTATATACTGTAAATACCTTTTTGTTCCCATCATATATACCCCCATTAAAACATCCCCTTAAAACACTCGGAAAATTTTCTTGTAAGACAAGTTTTTCAAACAACTTCTGCCATATACTTTCTCGTTTTTCTTCTAACAATTCTTTTTTATTCAGTATAACCCCATCCAACAAACAAATTTTTCCTTTTTCAAACCTAAACACGGTATCCTTTTCAAACTTGTTCATCACATTCACAAAGATATTATACCCATCCACAAAATACTGTTTTGTATTAGATTCATCTAGAAAGCTAATATCTATGTTTTTTGCAATAACCCAACCATACATATTTTGTTCTCCCATGATTTTCAATTCAGTTCACTATCTAATCAACTTACAAATTTTCTCAGCCGCATTGCCATTTCCATAGTATGCTTCCTTTTTATCATAATCAATTACAGTATTCATAACTTTATCCACAATATCTTTTGCGTCTGGTTTTGCCAAAATGTTGTGATTGCCAACTAATGTCTCCACCCATTCCGTCTGATCACGAACGGTTACGCATGGTGTCCCCAATATATATGTCTCTTTCTGAAGGCCTCCTGAATCTGTAACCGCTTTTTTCGCATTTTTCACAAAATATAACATATCCAAATATCCCATCGGCTCTACAAAAAGAGTATTTTTATAGCCATGTGTCTCTTTGACTTCACGAACCAGTCCTTTTGTCCTAGGATGAACTGGAAAAATAACAGGTGCATCTAACTGTTCAAAAGCATCTAATATCTCTTTTATTTTCTCAATCGAATCTGTATTTTCCGCTCGATGAATTGTTGACAAATACCATTCTTTGACAGGTGTAATTTCTCCAAATAGCCCTTCTAAATGTGCAAAATAATAATCTGCCGGTTTTTCATCCAACATTTTTGAATAATATAAAACCGCATCACACATAACATCACCGACATTGTGCACGCCCTCAGTCAAACCTTCTTTTCTCAAATTCTCAACAGCTACATTTGTAGGACATAACAGTAATGTAGAAATTCGGTCTGTCAAAATGCGGTTTTGCTCTTCCGGCATACGCATATTAAAAGAACGAAGTCCTGCCTCCACATGAATAATTGGTATATGAATTTTAGAAGCTGTAATAGCACCCGCAAGTGTTGAATTTGTATCGCCATATACTAATAAATAGTCCGGCTTTTCATTCAACAAGATTTCTTCAATCCCAACCATCATTTCCGCTGTTTGCTTCGCATGCGTTCCAGAACCGACACCAAGATTGATGTCTGGTTTTGGAATATGCAATTCCTCAAAAAACACATCTGACATATTATTATCATAGTGTTGTCCTGTATGAACTAAAATCTCTGTATGTTCTTTTCGTATTACTCTCGAGACTGCTGCCGCTTTTACGAATTGCGGTCTTGCCCCTACAATCGTAACTATTTTCATATTCTTTTCTCCTATAATACTTCAATATTTTCTCTGTTCTCAATATTTTTCATCACATTTTTTGTATCAAAAATAGCAACTGCATTCTTTTGAATCATATCATAGTCCACATTTGTATGTGCTGCTGTAATCATAACCAGATCATAAGAAGCAATTACTTCCGGAGTGATATCTTTCAATCCTTGGTATTTTTCTCCTTTATATTTGTATTCTGAAATCCATGGATCATAAAATTCGACATTAGCCATCTCACGTTTTAAAACTTCAATTACACGAAGTGCTGGACTTTCACGATAATCGTCGATGTCTTGTTTGTAAGCAACACCCACAACTAGAACTTTTGCTCCGTTCATCGCTTTCCCATGACGATTTAAAATTTTACTTGCACGTTCTACACAATATTCTGGCATTTGGTCATTGATCATCATAGAGTTCTCAATCATAGATGTATGGAATCCATACTCTCTTGCTTTCCATGACAAATAATATGGATCTAATGGGATACAGTGTCCACCAAGTCCTGGACCTGGATAAAATGCCTGGAATCCGTATGGTTTTGTCTTCGCAGCATCCACTACTTCCCACATGCTGATTCCCAGTTTATTACAAAGCATTGTCAATTCATTTACCAAACCGATATTGATGTTTCTGTATGTATTTTCTAAAATTTTCTCCATTTCAGCAATTGCTGGTGAAGATACTTCGTAAACATCGCCTTCCAGTACCGCTCTGTACATTGTTGCAATTACTTCTGTAGCATCTTTTCCAATTGCTCCTACTACTTTTGGTGTGTTCTTTGTTTTATAGATCAAATTACCTGGATCAACACGTTCTGGCGAGAATCCTAAATAAAAGTCCTCTCCACATTTTAATCCTGAACCTTCTTCTAAAATTGGTTTAATTAATTCTTCTGTTGTTCCCGGGTATGTTGTAGATTCTAACACAACCATTGTTCCTTTTGTTAAATATTTTGAAATTGCCTCTGTTGAAGATTTCACATAGCTGATATCTGGCTGTTGATGTGTATCCAATGGTGTTGGCACACAGATAGCAACAAAATCAACATCTTTTACAAAGCTAAAGTCTGTTGTTGCTGTAAGCATTTTACTCTCTACTAATTCTTTCAAATCACTATCAACAACATCACCAATATAGTTGTGTCCTTCATTTACTAATTTTACTTTTTCATCTTGTACATCAAAACCGATTGTTTTAAATCCTGCTTTCGCTTTTTCTACCGCAAGCGGTAATCCTACGTAACCTAATCCTACTACACCTACTGTAATTGATTTTTCCTCGATTTTTTTTAATAACTGCTGTTTCATTTTTATTTCCTCCTAATAGTTATTCTTACCACTTAAATCTTTTTCAACTTGATAAGCTCTTGCTTTCCAAGTGTTTTTCTCTAATGTATTACAAATATTATTTTCCATTTTTTCAAGAGTTTGTTTATTCTCGTTTATCTCTTTTAATAGATTTCTTAAATCTTCTTCACTATACGGAACTTCCCACCCAACTGCATTTTCTCGTACAAACTCTCCTGCCGCTGTATTTTCAGTTGCAATAACTGGTTTTTTATGACCTAAATATTCGAAAAGTTTAATTGGCATTGCAAAACTTCTATATTCTTCACTTTCAAAGAACAATGAACAAATATCCGTTTCTGCATAATATTTCTCCAACTCTTCCCCCGATTTATGAATAATTTCCACTCTATCATTCAAGTAACGGGAGTAACCTGCTTTATGTTCTTTCCACTCATTTTCTCTACAACAAACAACTAACTTCACAAATGGTAATTCCTTTACAACTTGAAACAATTTTGTCAAATTATATAGTCCACTAATTCCACCAACATAAAAAATATTCAGTTTTTGATTTACCTTTTTCTTACAGTGTTCCTCTTCATTCAAAGTTCTCGCCTCACAACCTGGCGGTAATTCCTTGCATATAATTGGAATATCAACATATTTCTTCATTCTTTTGGAAGGAAGATACAATATATCCACATACCTTTTGTATTTTTTCAAGTCATAATAAAACATTGGCAATGTAACCATTCTTTTCCCAAATGAAACTCCCTGCTTATATAGTGGAAATTTCCAATAGACATCTCGATAAAAAAGCCCAATCTTAATTCCATATTTTTTACAAAATTTAAAAAAACCAAAATCTAAAAATGGATACTTGGGAATATGATTTTTTTCTGTCAGCAATGTTGGTGTTGTTGAATTCTCAGCATATAAAAATTCGTATTTAACCCCATTTCTAATATTTCGTTTTATTTTTTCAATCTGTGATTTTCTTTCTTTTCCATATCCCATTACATAGTCGACATGGTAGCCTATCTCTTCAAATGCTTTTATCATCATTTGTGGTCTGACACTTGACCCCGACTTGCTAGTCTTATCTATATAATTGGGAATATGAAAAATACATCTTTTTTCTTTCACTCTTTTTTCACTCTCACTTCTTCATATAATTTTTCCATTGTATCAACATTCTTTTCCCAATCATACAATTCCTCTACTCGTTTTCTTCCAGCTTTTCCCATGCATTCTCTTTTTTTTCTATCTATAATCAATTCTTGTAATTTCAATGCAATCGCCTTTTCATTTCCTATTGGAACAATATAACCATTCTCGCCATCTGCAACAACCTCTTTAAAACCGTCTGTATCTGTCACTACAACCGGAAGGCTCATAGCCATCGCTTCTACCACAGCCACTCCAAAGCTTTCTTTAAAGCTTGTTGCACAAAAAACATCAAATTGGGATAGCACTTGAGGTACATCTTTGTTTGGGATCTGACCTTTTAAGTATACCACATTCTCTAATGAAAGTTCTTGAATTAGTTTTTCTAGTTCTTCTTTTTGTGGTCCATCTCCATAGATTTCCACCTGCAATTGTTTACAAATTTCTTCGTATCCGTCTTTTACCAAATTTTCACTTAAAATCTTTACTGCCTTTATTAGCTCTGCAATTCCATACAAAGGTTTCAACGTTTTTATTGTTCCTATCAAAATCTTATGATTTTTCTTTTCTTTTTCTTCCGTGCAACCTTTAAATTTCTCTAAGTCAACTCCAAATGGTGTAATCCCTATTTGTAATTTAGGCATTTTCAAAACGTCTCTAAGTTCGTTTGCCATACAATTGCTAGTAGATGCGATTTTCTTCGCATGAAGAACATTCTTTTTTAGAATACTTTTATTGACAAAACTTTTATTTGGAAAATCATATACGTCACTTCCCCATACCGACAATAATATTGGGCACAATTTGCTTTTTCTGGCCAATGTTCCATATCCACTTGCATAATGAACATTTATTATATCCGGCGAAATCTCTTTCTTCAGTTTTCGCAATTCTTTCGCATTCAAATAATATCCTACTCCACCCTTATATTTCAACTGGTGCTGATGTATATTTTTATTTATTTGATCCATCTTTGGCTCATGCCCTTTATTATATACCAAATAAACTTCATGTCCCCTACTCGCTAGTGCATTTATCCATTTGACAGTATGTATGCTGTTCGCAGCCGATAAAAAAAGTATCTTCATCATTTTTCTCCTACTACATTACTGAATATTTTTTCCAAACACGTTGTCAGATATTGATAATCATATTCTTTCTTCAGTTGCTTTGCATTCTCACGGACAACTCTTCTTTCTTCCTCAGTAATGTCTACCAACTCTTTGAGCCTTTTTGCATAATCTCTGCTAGATGCAAACTTTTCACTCTTTCCTAAATGATACTCATTTATCAAGTCATATTTCTGTGGAAAATTACAAACTATTGGATTCTCACTTGCAATATACTCAAAAAGTTTATTCCAACTACACCCATATTTCGTCAATCCGGTATTTTTCACATTGATAATATTTACATCTGCCTTACTCAATATATATGGTATATATTTTTTCTCAACCTTCCCTTTGAACACTACATTTAACTTTTCTTCGCAAGCAAATTTCTCCAGTTGCTCCTTCTCAGTCCCGTCACCATATATCAAAAATTTAATATCGTCTCTATGCTTCTCTTTTAGAACCTTTGCAGCTTTTATTAATTGTCCCAAGTTATTTGCAAGGCGGATCGAACCCACATAAACTATTTTTTTATCATTTGACTCTAAATCTTCATCACAAACATGATTGTTTCGTTTATTGTATTCAAACTCCTCTAAATCTACTCCATTGTTAATATGGTGTACTTTTCGTAAATCTATTGCTTTATCCCAGCCTTTATCTTTAATATACTCTTTGCCTCCTGGCATAGTAAAAATCAATCTGTCCGCCTTCTTATAAATCCACTTTTCCAACTGATAAAGTATCTGAATAATCGGATTTTTTCTGGACATGCCATTATACTCTACAATCGACTCCGGCCAAAGATCTCGGACTTCCACAACAACTGGAATTTTTTTCTTTCGACCAAACACCAACGCAAAAAATGCCACAAACAAATCCGGTGACGAAGTGTAGATTACATCGGGTTTTTCTTTTTTGAAAAAAAGCTTCATTGTTTTCCACATTTGAAACGGCAATTCAACCATATTCAGTATTCTTTGCAAACCATTCCCTCTGTAATCTCTGCTTTTCACAAACGTGTACTCAATTCCGTCCACTATCTCTTCTTTATAAAGCGATTTATCACGAATCATATTAATGTCCGTATTGTGTATCTTACTGGAAGTAAATATTTTTACTGTATGACCATTTTTCTGTAGATATTTCGAAAAATAATAATGTCTTACTAATCCTCCCATACTCGGTGGAATTGCATAATGATTAACAATCCATACATTCATGCGTGTCGTTCTCCTCTACTATTTTATCACTGCTATCACAGTGGCAAACATTGTTTTTATATCATCCCAAAAACTGAATTTTTCAATTGCTCTTAAATTATACTTCATCTTCTCCGGCAGCACCTGATGGATATATACCTCATCTGCATTCTCTGCCGACTCAAGCAATCGTTCCTCATCTTTATACTCTATACTTGCTCTTGAGGTTATTCCAGCCGGCATAAGCAGAGTTGCTTTCATCTCATCTGTATAATGTGCAACATATTTTTCTACTTCCGGTCTTGTCCCAACAAAAGACATCTCACCTTTTAACACATTAAAAAGCTGTGGCAACTCATCCAATCGACAACCTCTAAGCATCTTTCCCATACGAGTTACTCTGGAATCTCCCTTTGTTGTTACCTGTGTTCCGATCTTATCCGCATTATTTACCATTGTGCGGAATTTAAAGATACGAAACGGTTTTCCATATGTTGTCACTCTTACCTGACGAAACATCACCGGTCCCGGTGAATCTATTTTGATCAAAATACTCAGAAAAAGTAATATCGGTGAAAGAATTACGACAAGCAGACTCGCAACTATGATATCAAAAATTCGTTTTGCCAGCAAACTTCCCTTATGGCATTGCAGTATTTCATAATATTTTTTTACTTGTTCCACTTGCATTTCTTTCGGAAGGTCATTCCATTTTCTCATGATCTACTTAATTCCTATTCTATACATTCTTTAAAATTTTGAATTACATAATCCACTTCTTCATCAGTCAATTTCGTATGAAGCGGCAAGGTAATTGCATTTTCAAACAAATCGCACGCATTCGGATAATCTGCCTTATCAAATCCCAGACTCTTATATGCTGTCAACATTGGCAACGGCTTATAATGTACATTCGTAGCGATTCCACACTCTGCCATCTTTATAATAATGTCATTGCACTCCTGTCTTGTCTTTCCGTTCACTCGTACCAAATACAGATGTCCGCTTGAAACAAAATTTTCTCCATAATGCTGCAGCACAGTAATCGGAAGATCTTTTAAGCCCTCATTATATTTTTCAATAAGCGCCTTTCTTCTCTCCAAAATTCCCGGATATCTTTTCAACTGCACAAGTCCTAATGAAGCCATAATATCCGTCATGTTGCATTTAAAATAAGGCGCCACAATATCATATTCCCACGCGCCAAGCTGTGTTTTTGCCAACGCATCTTTAGACTGACCATGCAGTGATAACAGCATAAACTGTTTATACAGCGCATCATTATCCACACCGCCTATATCTCTCCACACTAAGGCTCCACCTTCCGCTGTCGTAAGGTTCTTCACGGCATGAAAAGAAAAGCTTGTAAAATCAGCAATTTCTCCGCAATGTTTTCCATCACGCATTGCGCCAAACGCATGTGCTGCATCTGCAACTACTGCAATACGTCCTAATTTTCCCTGCAGTTCGCTGCTCGCCTGAAACAAACTCTTCTTTCTCTCTATAATCTCATATATTTTTTCGTAATCGCAGATTACTCCGGCTATGTCGACCGGAATAATTGCTTTTGTTTTTTCTGTAATAGCTTCTTCTAACGCCTCATAATCCATCTCATACGAATCTTTCTGCGTATCTACCAAAACTAATTTTGCTCCCACATGACAGACAACACTAGCAGATGCAGTGTAGGTGTAGGCGCTTGTAATTACCTCATCTCCTGGTCCTATCCCCAGAACACGCAATGCCATCTCTGCACACGCTGTTGCAGAATTCAAGCACACCGCTTTGCTTGTATTGCAAAACTTTGCAATGTTCTGCTCAAACAACTTTGTTTTGGGACCGGTTGTAATCCATCCGCTTTTCAGTGTATCGACTACTTCTTCGATCTCTTCCTCCGTGATATCCGGCGGTGAAAATAATATATTCATTTTACTCATAACTACTCCTCCATGACTGGTCCTTCATGACTCGCTCTTCCAAGCTTGCAAAATTCCTGATAGATTGCAGAATCACGTTCTTTATCTTCTTCTCTGATATGATATGTCGGCACAATACCAGAAACAATTTCTTTTACATCAAACCGTTCATCAATTGCTGCCTGCTCTAACTTTCTCAATTCACTCAAGAAATGAACCTCGTCAAATTCCAATGGCTTTCCTATATATATTAATTCGTTTTCTGTTTTTTGTAAACCTTCTTCTTTTGTCAGAAGCTCTTCGTACAATTTTTCTCCTGGGCGAAGTCCTGTATATTTAATTTCCATGTCTACACCTAAAGTATAACCAGAAAGACGGATCAAATTCTTTGCAAGATCCGCAATCTTAACCGGCTCTCCCATATCCAGCACAAAGATTTCTCCACCTTTCGCATATGCCCCTGCCTGAAGCACAAGTGAAACAGCCTCTGGAATTGTCATAAAATAACGAATGATATCTGGATGAGTGACCGTCACCGGTCCGCCAGCTGCCATCTGCTTTTTAAACAGTGGAATTACACTTCCATTACTTCCAAGCACGTTTCCAAATCGAACCGCTACAAACTCTGTATTAGAATATCTACTAAATGTCTGAATAATCATCTCACACATTCTCTTAGATGCGCCCATGATATTTGTCGGATTTACAGCTTTATCTGTAGAAATTAAAACAAATTTCTTCACACCATACTTGTCCGCCGCACGTGCTGTCTTATACGTTCCAAATACATTGTTTTTAATCGCTTCATTTGGGCTGTCTTCCATAAGCGGTACATGCTTATGCGCTGCTGCATGATATACAATATCCGGCCGGTATAATTCCATAACACTCTCGATACGCTTTGTATTTCTTACAGAACCAATCAATGTCTCTAAATGCAGCATCGGATATTTCTTTTTCAATTCCTGTTGAATATCATATGCATTATTTTCATAGATATCAAATATAATCAAACATTTCGGATTATATTTTGCCACCTGTCGGCAAAGTTCGCTTCCGATAGAGCCACCGCCACCTGTAACAAGAACTGTTTTTCCTTTTACATATCCAAGAACACTGTCTAAATCAATATCAATTGCATCTCTTCCAAGCAGATCCTCAATCGAAACTTCACGAAGTTTTGAAACGCTGACTTCTTCTGTAATAAACTGATACATTCCCGGAAGCACTTTCAATTTACATTCTGTCTGATTGCAAATTCTCAAAATGTCTCTTGTGACTTTTGTCCCTGCTGAAGGAATTGCCAATACAATTTCGTCCACGTTATATTCCTTGGCTTTCTCAATGATCGTATCTTTATTGCCCACAATCGGAACACCGTGTAGATATTTTCCTTTTTTTGATGGATTATCATCAATGACACATACAACCTTGCGGTTCAAATGTTTGCTGAATTTCAACTCATGAATAATCATGCTTCCAGCTTCTCCGGCTCCAATGACCATCGTATTTAAAATTCTTTCTTCCGGTCTGTTCAAACCGTGCATCACAATACGAAGCCCTCTATATGAAAATCTTGTGACAGTTGTTGTCATCAATAGCAAGAAGAAATAAAAGATATAGTAACTTCTCGGCACTTTCAATACTAAGAACTGCATTCCCAATGCCTGAAATGCGGTCGACAAAATACAGGCTCCAAAAATAAGCGTAAATTCATGCACACTCGCAAATGACCATACACTCTTATATAGTTTCATCAAGATAAAGATCACAATTGTTGTGATAATGTTAATCAGCATATAGCTCTTGATACTGTTAATATATTCCTGTGGTATCCAGCTATAGTGCAGCTCATGTCTGATAATCAAAGACAAATATGCATTCACAACAATGGTCAATACATCTACGATAAACAGCATAAACATTCTTGTTCTTGAGCTTCTCCAGTTTATTATATTTTTCATACTACTCCCTCTTTACAATTTTATTGCAAATTCTTACAATTTTTTTACATACTTTATTATAATATCAGATTTAGCTCTTTTATACAATATCTATCTTCTTAAGTTTTTCTATATGAAAACGGAGATGTAAAAATACATCTCCATTTTATCCTATATACTATAATTCTTTTATCAATCGAAGGATTTTATACCCATAATCTTCCGCTGTTGCCCAACCATATCCATTTGGGTTCTCTTTCTGCCCTAACCATTCTACATATTTTGCTGATCCTCGTTTTACCAAATGGAACCTTGGATCAACCTGTGTATTATTGAGTGGCTTTTCATTCGCATAGGCTTTTAAATGTTGTATCTGCGCCCTGACACCTTCTCTTACAGTTTTAAACGTTGCTCCTTGTGCACCGCCATCTAAAGCACCAATACCAGCGAAATTATACTGAGAAATCTGTACTGCTCCGCCAAATTTCAACCAGCCCGTTTCAACCATAGCTTGCATAAATGCGACTTCTACTTTGATACCTTCTGCCTTTGCTTCTTCTACATAGATTTGGCAAAACTTTTCTATCGTTGGTGCATCAGAATTTTTATAAAAAATTGGATAAACACCATTTTTTCTTTTAAAGTACATAGCCAGACTGTTTGCAGTTACAGCACTTGTACCTTCAATCAAATATCCTTCTTGTCTGACTCCATTTTTATCAAAATAGTACTCTTCTCCATCTATCGTCTGCCAGCCAGTTACTCTTACTCCATTACTATTTAAATAATAGTAAGTACTTCCAAACGACAGCCAACCGGTGTGCATATGACCATCCGGCATCATATAATAATAAGTACTTCCAAATGATAACCAACCGTTACTATATCTCGTTCCATCCGGCATAAAATAGTATTTCTTTCCGGCTATCGTCTGCCATCCTGTTACCCGCAACCCTTCATCATTCATATAATAATAGGTACTTCCAAATGATAACCAACCGGTATGCATATAGCCATCCGGCATCATATAATAATACCGACTCCCGAATGATAACCAGCCGGTGTGCATATGACCATCTGACATAAAGTAATATTTCTTTCCGGCTATCGTCTGCCAGCCTGTTACATACTCTCCATTTTTATCAAAGTAATATTTCTTCCCATTTATTGTCTGCCAGCCACTCTTTTTTATATTATCTTTCCTTACTCCATTTTGGTCAAAATAATATTCTTTTCCGGCTATCGTCTGCCAGCCTGTTACTCTTATCCCCTCACTATTTAAATAATAGTAGGTACTTCCAAACGACAGCCAACCTGTATGCATATGACCATCCGGCATCATATAATAATAAGTACTTCCAAATGATAGCCATCCATTACTATATCTTGTTCCATCCGGCATAAAATAGTATTTCTTTCCGGCTATCGTCTGCCAGCCTGTTACACGCAACCCTTCATCATTCATATAATAATAGGTACTTCCAAATGATAACCAACCGGTATGCATATAGCCATCCGGCATCATATAATAATACCGACTCCCGAATGATAACCAGCCGGTGTGCATATGACCATCTGACATAAAGTAATATTTCTTTCCGGCTATCGTCTGCCAGCCTGTTACATACTCTCCATTTTTATCAAAGTAATATTTCTTCCCATTTATTGTCTGCCAGCCACTCTTTTTTATATTATCTTTCCTTACTCCATTTTGGTCAAAATAATATTCTTTTCCTTCTATTGTCTGCCAGCCCGTTACTCTTATCCCCTCACTATTCAAATAATAGTAGGTACTTCCAAACGACAGCCAACCAGTGTGCATATGGCCATCCGGCATCATATAATAATATCGACTCCCAAACGATAACCAGCCGGTGTGCATATGACCATCTGACATAAAGTAATATTTCTTTCCGGCTATTGTCTGCCATCCTGTTACCCGATATCCATTTCCATCGAAATAGTATGTTTCTCCTGAAATATTCATCCACTGGTTTACTACGTACTTCCCATTCGTTAGATATTTCCACTTATCTCCAACCTGAACCCACTGTCCTTTACTCAGTCCCAAGTACTTTGCGATTCCAGTTGCATCTGCAACACCGAGCTTCTTTAATCCTGCCCCAGTTTTCAAGAACTTGTTCACATCATTTGCATTGCTCAAGAAAGCATGTTCCACAATAATTCCCGGTATTCCAGCTTCTTTCGCACAGATTTGAACTGAATAATAATCTGAAATAGAACCATCTGGATATTTCTCATTGACAGTAGTATCTTTGCTGTAAATCGGTGTCGGACGTTTGTTTAAACCAACTGCTGTCAGTTCATTTAATATTTTCTCTGCAAGTTCTTTTCCCTGCGTTGACAATTGTGGTTTCCAACTACTATTCGGGATAATAATTTCTGCACCATTTGCGCTGGCAGCTCCTGAATTCAAATGAAGACTTACATATATTTTTGCTCCTGCCTCTGCTGCTGCCTGTACTCTTTTCTCAATACAAGCTCCCGAAGTTCCCGTTTTCGGATAAGGACACGCTGCAGTTGTTCTTGTCATATAAACTTTCACACCATTATATGTCTCTAATTCTGCCTTTGCATACTTCGCTATTTTTAAAGTCAATTCTTGTTCTGTCAGACCTGACCCACTTGTCCCGCCATGTCTGTTATCATGTCCAGGATCCAGCGCCACGACAATCTCACCCGCTTTTTCTGCGCTTCTTATTCCCGCCACTGCTCCCATCTCTTCTGAAACGGCAGTTAACGCTGATGCAATATTATCCTGTGCCTCAGTTTCTCCATTTTCGTCAATCGTTACTATCGATGTCTCCACTGCATCTTCCGGATCCAACGGCTGCAATTCTTCAATCCCATCGTATGCTTTGTTCACTCCAAATTCTGCTTCTACATTTAAGTCAGTTAATAAAAAACATTGTTCTTGCTGATTTTCCTCAAATCTGATGTCTGTTACCTTATATGTGCTCTGCTCACTTTCATCCACATATTCTTTCGAGAACACATACAGATATCCAGACTGATTACTGCATGTCCATTCTTCTGTTGAACCATCTTCTTTTTGCACAGTAATCCGCATATTGCTTATCTGTTCTGTTCCATCTCCCCAAGACACAACAATGTTTTGTGTGTTCGGTGATTCCAAATAGGGACTTTCTACCAAAATATAATTCAATCTGTTTTCTGCTTTTACTGTATTGGCCGCGTCTGTTTCAGCTACTTCTGTTTCTTCTACCGCCGAACTATTGTCCATTGCCAATGATGTGCTCATCTGAAAATCAGAAAACACCATCACTGCAAGCAGAATAATTGCCACAAACCTTTTTCTTATGCTTTTCATCTTTTTTTCCTCTTCACTCTCACCTAATCATAGCTGATATATCCTTCCAAAACGGCATGTCCTGTATCAAGCGGATTTCCGTTTTCTGTAATTTTAACTCCATCACAATCATACGCCTCTGAGTATGTCCTAACAACACATTCTAGTACCTGTTCCGAACCGGTCGTCCCCATTCCTCTTAGATAATCACCAAATGCTGTATTAACATCTAAATCAATCTTCTCTTCGGAATCATTCACAGAAACACTTTGAACCTCACAAGTTTCAGATAATACAGATGCTTCTTTTAATTTGGCAACAATTACTTCCTGTAACTCTCCTGCCACAGTCACCTCATCTCTAGTAATTTCTCCTGTTGTTTCGTCTATATAATAGACTCCTAATTTCTGCTCTATTTTATCTGTGCCATTCTCTAATTCCTCTTCTGCATCATCTTTTACGCTCTCATTTTTCTCTGGTTCCTTTTCCGGCTGACTTGTCTCCCCTTTGCTACAACCAGAAAAAGCCAACATCACAGCAAATAGTACCACTACTATTTTTCTTTTCACTTTTTCACCTCCTAATTAATTACATTCAGTTCCAATTTACTATATCTTCCTACATTTTTCAACAAAAAAGCATAATATTGCACGACAAACGCATGAGTAAATAAATTGTGAACATCCCTTTTTTCTGATAAACTA
>OGCQ01001595.1_pt1 | contig 26850 bp, 25 predicted proteins | sample 1570161 | NCBI WGS metagenome assembly OGCQ01 (sample SAMEA4384402, study PRJEB24528) | human gut metagenome
TTGGCAGTCCATTATTAAGTTTTTTATTATGTTCCCTTTGTACACCGTTGCAAGCGCTGGCTTATATGCAAAAGCATGAGGTCGACATTCTGATCACAGATGTCAATATGCCGGAGATGGACGGTCTTGCGCTTGTACGGGAGGCATTCTTCCATTTTCCAAACTGCACCGCTGTCATTCTCAGCGGCTACAGCGAGTTTGAATATGCAAGGACTGCAATCAAATACCATGTTTCACAGTATCTGCTGAAGCCGGTGGATTACAGAGAACTGAAATCTTGTCTGGAAGAGCTTCGCAAGAACCGGCTTCATACGAACCCTGCACCGGCACAGACTGCCGCGTCAAATCCGGCCGCAGACTCCCGTGTGCCACGGAATGAGACGGCGCATTCCTCACAGATACAAAAATCCATCCAATACATTCATCAGAATTACGCGAAGGATCTTTCCCGTGACTCGCTTGCAGCAGCCCTTTTTATCAGCCCATCCTATTTCTCGATCCAGTTCAAAAAGGAAATGGGCGTCAGCTTTATGGAATATCTCACGAAAATCCGTATTACTGTCGCAATCGAACTGCTGAAAACCAACCTTCGCATCAACGACATTGCCGAGCGCGTCGGTTATCGGAACCGAAACCGCTTTATCATCAACTTCAGAGAGATAACCGGTTATACGCCATCCGAATACCGCAAAAAGGTGCTGTCTATGGAGGAACCGTCTGATGAATAAACGTGTTCAATCTGTCAGAGATACTTTCTCAAAGAACAAGATCCTTCTGCGGAACTTCCTGATACTCTTTTTCGTGTTTGTGCTGATCCTTTCCATTTTCTCTGTGATTTTGTACAGCAATTCACGAAGAGTTGTGCAGTCCGAGTTTACGACCGCCACTGCACACGAGGCTGAAAATCTGATAAGCTATCTCGACAATTCCATTATGGAAACGCGGTACATGGCGTCCACGCTGGAAAGCAACGAGGTCACGAAGTTCGCGTTCTCATCCTCGAATCCGGAAGCGTTTTTCTCCAATTATCAAAAGCAGGTAAGCGATATTCTGATCGCGCTCCAGTACAGCCGGAAGTCTATTGATGCAATCTATCTCTATTCCGGACTCAGCAATCAGGTCTATACGACCAGCAATCAAGTCTCACGCTTCCTGTTCAACGACCGGGAATGGCTCGACTGCCTTGACCCGGACGAATACGGCTTTACTGTGTTTCCGTATACCATGCAGCATCGTTATCCGTTTGTAATCTGCGTCGCAAAGCAGTTCACTGTGAACGGGAAAGAGTCGGCTATCGCAATTATGCTGAATCTGTCTAAGCTTTCCGAAATTGCGGCGGTCAATCAGGACACACGAAAAGCCATTTATCTGGTCAATGATGAAAGTGAAATTATCTATCGTGCGCAGCAGAAAACGCTCCCGGAATCTTTGGATGCCGTGCCGCTGCTCGAAGCATATGATTTCAGCCAATCATCTGATAAGGTAATCGAATCTGAGGACGGCCGTTATGCCGTTTCGGTTCGGCACTCCGAAAAATATAACTGGAGTCTGGTCTTAACGACGGAGGTATCCAATTACACATCGGAGCTTTCGGCAAGAAATGCGCTGCTTGCCGCTGGCGTGACTGCGCTGCTTATCTTCGCGGTGTTGTTCAGCCTGTTCTATACGCTGCAGTCGTTCAAACCAGTGCGGCAGATCCGCCGTTTCCTTGAACAGCCCGAACTGCTCTCCGGAGAAGATATGCAAAGCGCGGATATTGATTATATCAGCCGCAGGATCGTACAGCTCATGCAGAGCAACACCAAGCTGCGTGAGGATCTCAGTTCCTATCTCGATCAGCTGAACACCTCTCAGCAGCTGGCACTGCAATCGCAGATCAATCCGCATTTCCTGTTTAATACGCTGAACATGATGTATGTGCAGGCAACCGATTCTCTCGGCTACGATCATACGCTGCCACAGATGATTCTGGACACAAGCGCGCTGTTCCGCTATGCGATTGATACCACGGAAATGGTGACGCTGGATACTGAGCTTTCCTACACAGATATCTATCTGCAAATTCTTTCACAGCGCTACGAAAATAATCTGATCGTGCAAAAGGACTTTGCGGAAGACACGCTGCTGGGAAAAGTGCCGAGGCTGTTCATCCAGCCGATTCTGGAAAACGCTGTTTTCCACGGCTTTTCAGAGCGCTTCGCTTCTATCTGCGTTCTGACGCTGCATTCGCATCTGGAGTCTTCTGAACGTGCAGAGAACCCAAATGGATATCTTGTTGTGAGCATCCGCGATAATGGCTGTGGTATGCCACCGGACAAGCTGCAGGAGCTCTGCGATTCTTTGGAACAGGAAGCAAAAGGAAAGAGCATCGGCATTAAAAATGTTGTGCAGCGGATGAAGCTCATCTACGGCGACTCTTTCCAGTTGTCCGTTGAAAGCAAAGTCAATGCGGGCACCTGCTTTACACTGCGTTTTCCGTATTGGAAATAGCCAATTAAAAATATAAGGTGGTTTTTATGGAAAAAATTGTATTTTTGGGTGACTCAATCACCGATGTCGGACGGAATAACACAAATGGAAGCCTTTCTTCCATAGGTCAGGGATATCCGCTGATCGTTTCTGCAAAGCTTGGAGCAGAGTATCCGTGCGCGTATGAATTTGACAATACCGGCATCAGTGGGAGCCGCGTTGTTGACCTTTACGCACGAATCAAGGCCGATGCATGGAATAGAACGCCAGATATCATCAGCATTCTCATCGGTGTCAACGATGTCTGGCACGAACTTGGGGATATCCCGAACGGCGTTGATGCGGAACGTTTTGAGCGCGTATATCGGGCGTTGTTGTCTGATACGGTTGCCCGATTCCCTGATGTTAAATTTCTGCTGCTCGAGCCGTTCGTTCTCCGGGCATCCGCTACAGAAGAACACTGGGATGTCTTCAGCAAGGAGGTTCCACTCCGGGCGAATGCAGTAAAAAAACTTGCCGAAGAATTCAACGCAGGTTTTGTCGGACTTCAGGAAAAGTTTGATCAAGCCTGCAAACTTGCACCAGCATCATATTGGCTCGGTGACGGCGTACATCCTACAGTCGCTGGGCATCAGTTGATTGCAGATGCATGGCTGCACAGTTTCAAAGAACTTACATAAGATTATCGAACAGACGGCATCCCGCAAAACGTGGATGCCGCCTTTACAAGTTCTCCTGCGCTGTTTTGTTTGATTCGTCACGCTTTGTTTCAGCTTTCCTTCCGGCATATTGCTTTTTCCCCTTTTGTCACAGTAAACTGTCATTGTCGCTAAAATCGCGGCAGATATTGCAGGCAAACTATGCAAAACGACGCTTTGCATATGTGCCGCGACGGATTTCGCAGAAAATTGAGGGAGGAAATTTATGAAAAGACAACGAAGCCTGAAAACACGGATCATGCTCATGCTCCTGTGTGCGGCGATGGTGCTCTCGTGCAGCATTCCCGCATTTGCGGCTGAGCCTGCTGCAGCGCAGGAAATCATCCGTCTCGGAACGGATAAAGCAACGCAGGGGCATTGGGAGGGAAAGTATGGTGCTGACGCTGCCATTCTCTTTGGCTATGCCTATACTGGTGATCGAACCCCCACAAATGACTACGGACGATTCCTGATCGGCCCCGGTAACAATGTAAATCTTCTGATACAGTCGGAAAACAGCGCACTGAACAACTATAGCTATCAATGCTATGGTGCGCTGCACTGCTACAATAAGGACGATGATTCGATCCTGGACATGCCTGCCAATTCTGCAAGCACGAAGTTTTTGGCTGGCGCATATTGCGGCGGAAGACGGAGCGAAACCGGCTTTTTTACTTCTCAGTTTACGCTTAATATGAAGGACGAGGCGTATCATGTCGTAACGATTTACGGCTGCACTGCGGCAAGCAGCGCGTTCAACATTGTCTTTGAGAAAAGCGGCACAGAAGTTTTCCGGGATACGCTTCCCAAAGACACTTTTAAGAACGGCGAGTACATCAGCTATCTTGTCCCCGGCAGCGTAACGGTTTATATCCATGCACCGAACGTCACGGGTGCCAGCGGCATTTTTGTTGACGGTGCATCGGCGTGTGCCATTGATGCATTCTCCGTGGCATCCGATTCTGCGTCGGCAGCTGCAAAATTGACATGGTCGGAAACCAACGTGCCGAGTGGCGCGAAGATCATTGTTGAAAAAGAAGCAGACAACGTTTGGACTGAGATCGCAGAGCTGACGGCCCCGTCCAGCGGCAGCTATCTTGACAATAACGTGATTGTTGGGAACACCTATTCCTACCGCCTGCGGACTGTCAACGGCACTGCATATTCTTTGCCCACTGAGGTAAAAGCGTGTACAATTACCGCGCCGCTGCTGGGAACAGATGTGTTCCGCCTTGGTACAGATAAAACGACGCGCGGCCATTGGGAAGGCAAATATGGCAGCACTGATGCTGCGATCCTGTTTGGATATGCTTATACCGGCGAGCACGCACCCAAGAACGATCAAGGACGGTTTATTGTCAAACGAAACCAATTTGATTATATTTCCAAAACATCTGATAGTTCACTGGTCAGCCATGAAGTAAATAACAGCGGAGGTCTGTGGTGCTATGATGTGAGCGATGATTCGATTCTGGATATGCCGTCCGAATCGGAAAACCAGAAGTTCCTTTGCGGTGCATATCATTATGCCACTGCGGATTCTCTGTTCAAATTGAATCTGAAAGATGAAGCATACCATGTCATCACGCTGTACGGCAGCAAGAAAATGATCGGAGAGTTTACACTCAGCTTCGAGAAAAACGGTGAAGCGGTATTAACGGATACGCTGCCGGAGGACACGTTCGCTGGCGGCGGCTATGTAAGCTATCTTGTTCCCGGCAGTGTAACCATTCGGCTTAAAAAAACCGCGCCGACGGAATGCGGTCTGTCTGCAATATTTATTGACAAAGTTGCTGCATTCCCCACAGGTATCTCCGATTTTGCGCTTTCAGCTGGTGATGCCGCGCGCTCCGTTAAGCTGACATGGGCTGAGCAGAATCTGCCGACCGGAATTACGCTTGTGCTGGATCGAAAGATCGAAGAAGGTGAATGGGCAGAATTTGCCAGACTTCAGGCTGGCGTATGCGAGTATCTGGATTCTGACCTTGCGTCAGGAACAACGTATAGCTACCGCCTTCGCACACTGAACGGAACCAGCTATTCGGCTTACAACAGCATACTCACCTACGCAGTTCCCGCATATCAGAACACAACGCTGACGTTTGACAAAACGCTTTACACTGCAAAGGACTCCACTGTCGCCATCGAAGCAAACGTGACGCTGCTCGACCAAAGCAATGCCGGATGTGCGAATCAAACGGTTGAGCTGACCGCAGATTGGGGTCACGATACACAATCCATCGGCACTGCGCAGACTGACAGCGATGGTATTGCAGCGTTTACGTTCTATCCCGCTTATCTTGGTGAAGCAACTTTGACTGCGGCGTTTGCAGACAACGACGATGCCAAACTGAGTCACAGCAGCGCCACAGCTTCTGCATATGTCGGTGAAGTGGACTGGCAGCGCGCACCGATCATTTATAAAATCTCTGATGCGGTGCTCCCCGGTGATTTGGTCAACATCAATGGTTACGGCTTCCATAACGAAGATATGACCAAACTGGCTGTCAAGTATGCACCGCATACATCCGACACTGTTTCTGCTGAACCGCCTGCGGAAGCAGCGGATATGGAAATCGTGCAGACCGATGCGCGCGATGGTTTCTATGTTGTCGCCGAGCTTCCTGCAGGCGCGGCAGCTGGACTGTATGATATCTGGGTCACGAACGGCTACGGCTATGCAGAACCGGTTACGCTGAATGCCGCCCGTCCGCTGTTCATCAGCGAATACGAAGCGTGGGACGGTCAGGCGATCAAAATCTCCGGCCGCAACCTGCTTGCCGGTCAATTTGGTGCTGATCTCAAAACGAAGGTTCGTCTGACCAACGGCACAAACAGCTACGAGCAGACATTGGTTAAGAACACGCCGTATTCTATTGCGTTCGCCGTCAACGCTCCGCTTGGCACTTACAATGTCGAGGTTTCCAATGACAACGGAATCACCTGGCGCGGCCTTATTACCGACCAGACATTGACTGTCGTTTCCAAGGGCAACGATCCGCTGGATATCGGCGTTGCGTGGATGGGTGATTTCGCATGGGACAATGTCTTTGATATTACCGACTATGGCGCAAATGGCACAAACACAGAAGACGACACGGAAGCTGTTAACGCTGCGATTGCAGCAGCGCGCGCATCCGAAGCGCAGGGCGGCGTTATCTATTTCCCCAACGGCAATTATTACGTTGGCTCCTTGAAAATTCCTGCAAACATTGTAATGCGCGGTGAAAGTACAGACGGCACTACCTTGTACTATAACGGCACGGGCGGAAATATGTTTGAAAGCACCGAGGATGGTCAGACCATCGGACATCAGGGTTTTGCAAACTTCTCGATCCGCCTGAGCGATGACAACACCAGACCGGATGCGTTCTTCTGGCTGGGACACGCTTGGGGATCTGTTGCGCACGATCAAGTCAATCGCCAGCCCACTGAATTCTTTATCAAGAATATTGATCTGAGCTATTCAATGGAGAGCATTGACCAGAGCAAAACTGCCGGAAGCGGACAGCAGCGCGGCTTGGCCGTTGTTGCTATCATCAAGGAACGCTACCTCGTTCAAGACACCTCGTTCTCCGGTGAGAAAGCGGGCTGCAACAACGTTTATGTGAATGAATATGGCGGCTATACGCGCGTTACCTGTAACTATGACGTAGGCTATTTGCAGTGCAGCGCAAAATACAATTTCACCGAAGACTGCCGCGTCACAGGCGGCCTTCGTAAGAGCGGTACAAGAGAGAATCATGGTATCTTTGCACGCGCATTCGCTCATGTAGAGAACAACTATGTTGAAGGTGTTGGAAGTAGGCAAAACGACGGCGAGACTTACTGCTGCGAAGTGCCTGGCGGATACTTCAACTATGGCGAAATCATCAATGCAACGAAAAACAGCATTACCGTTACGCCCGACGTTGCGTTGAAGGATAGCTATGCACTTAGCTATGGACGTCTTATGGTTCGCATCATTGACGGCCGTGGTCTTGGTCAGCAGCTGGAAGTCGAGTCCGTTGACTCCACAGCGAATACCATTATACTCAAAGGAGAATGGGATGTTATACCGGATAGAAGCAGCAAATTCTCGCTGTTTCTCCCATTGGAATACGTTACGTTCTTTAATAACACTTCCTGCGATTCAACAAAGGGCATTTATTTGTATGGCAACATCTATGATGCAGTAGCTGCCAATAATATCGGAATAGATACAGAAGGTATCTTCGTATTCTCGGCCAACGGTCAGTATAACGGCCGCGATAACCAGAGCAGTTTTGTCACAATCCGTGAAAATAAGCTGTCTGGTATTTCTCCGATATCCAAGACCTGCAATATCAGCTTCAGTTCACAGCGCCAGGCCAACGGTCCCGAATACTATTGCGTCGATATCTACGGCATGGAGGTTCGTGACAATCAGATCACTGCGGAACGCGGTGCAGTTCCTGTTGATTTGACGGAAGCTCCGGAAGGGAATGGCATTGTTTCTTTCTCTGGTATTAATTCAAGCCAACTGGGATCAACAGTAAACTATCACGGTGATACCACAAACATTTTGATTGAAAACAACCTCATCAAAGATGCGGACACTGCGATCACATCTAAAAAATATGATTACGGTCTGGTTTTGAAGGGCAATATGTTCGATAACGTCGGCGAAGAAACGGAGATTGGGACAGCCGAAAACGTTACGATTCGAAACATGACTGCAACAAAAGCGATTCTCGACAGCTTTATCTCCGTCTGGGAAAAGGCTTCTTCCAAGAACTACACAGAAGAATCGTTCAAGGCTCTGACGGATGCACTTGCCGCAGCGAAGGCCATTTCCGCAGATTCCAATGCAACGCAGACGGCTATCGCGCTTGCGCTTCAGGAGCTGCGTATTGCCTCCGGCAGTCTCGTGTGGGTCATTGCGGAATCCGCTGATCCGGTCGAGCCCATCGATCCTATCGATCCGATTGATCCGACGCGCCCGGCGATTCCTTCCTACATTCCTGCAGCGAGCGATTCCAAGTTCCCGTTCAAAGATGTCAGCCGCAGTGATGCGTTTTATGATGCTGTGAAGTATTTGTATGAAAACGACATTATGAATGGCGCCAGCAAGACGGAATTCAGCCCCAACGCAGAGCTGACGCGCGGCATGGTCGTTACCATTCTTTACAGAATGGAAGGCGAACCGCTCACCGCCGGTGCAAAGACCTTCTCCGATGTCAAGGCTGGTCTTTACTACAGCAAGGCTGTGGATTGGGCAGCAGAGAAAAATATCGTAAACGGCTTCAGCGACGGCACGTTCAAACCCGAACAACTCGTCACCCGTGAGCAGCTGGCCACGATCATCAGCCGCTACGCAGTGAGCAAGGGCATCGCAGTCTACGACGCTGCCAATGCGCTGGCTTCTACCGATGTTGTTTCGGCATGGGCCAGAAGCAATGTCGCGTGGGCGGCAGCGGAAGGTATTCTGACAAAAACAGAAACTACCAATGCAACAAAGACTACGTCCCGCGCGGAAGTCGCCACAGCAATCTATACCTATTTGACCAAAACCGCGAAGTAAGCAATTTCAAGCACAGGGATGCGCCCTATGGGTGCATCCCTGTTGAAAGCTTTTATCTCATCATTTCATCCGGAGGTATTCAAAATGATTTTTCAAGATCTGGACCGTATTGTTTTTGCCGGTGACTCTGTCACGGATATGGGCAGCGTGAATCCTGTTGGCGAAGGCTTATTCGATAATCTTGGGCATAGTTATGTGCGTGTGATTGAAAACTTGCTTTCAGCCATATATCCAGAAATTCGTATTCGCGTCACAAATTCCGGTATTTCGGGCAATACCAGTCGTGATCTGCTGGCCCGCTGGGAGCGGGATGTCCGCAGCCTGAATCCCCAATGGGTCAGCATTCTCATTGGGTTCAACGATGTCTGGAGACAGTTTGACAGTCCGGCCATGCCGGATCAAATGGTTCCGCCGGAAGAATACCGCGAAAATATCCGCAAAATGATTTTGACAGAGAAGCCGCACGTCAAGGGCATTTTTCTCATGACGCCCTACTACATGGAGCCGAACAGAAGCGATTTCATGCGCGCAAGAATGGACGAATACAGCGCGATCTGCAAGGAGCTTGCGCAGGAATATGGCTGCATTTTTGTAGACTTGCAGACTATGATCAGCAGGTATTGCTCTATTCGCCATTCCTCTTATCTCGCATGGGATCGTATTCATCCGAATCAGCTCGGTGCAACACTCATTGCACTGGAATGGTTGAAGCATTGTGAGCTTGAACGACTTCATGCAGGAGACGAGAAATGAAACATGAAATTTTGCATTTGAAAGATTACTATCCGCAGCTCGGAGCGAATGGCTGTGATGCGGCGCTGACAACGTATCTGCCGGACAATCTTTCTGAAATAAAACGGGAACACGAAAAACACCCATGCCTGCTGATCTGCCCCGGCGGAGGCTACGAGTTTTGCAGTCAACGTGAACAGGAGCCTATTGCGTTCTACTTCCTTCCGGATGGCATCAATTTAGGGAAGTGGCAGCGGCAATGGAACTGATTTATCAGAACGCAGAAGCTTGGCACTGCGATACTGCTCGTATTGCAATCATGGGCTTCTCGGCAGGCGGACATTTAACTGCACATTACTCGAATGCGTATGACTGTCCGGAAGTCCGGGCATTGTTCCCTGACAGCAAACCCGTGCAGGCGTCAATTCTTTGCTATCCGGTCATTACGGCAGATCCGCTCTGGGCGCATCTTGGGAGTTTCAACGCTTTGACTGGAAAAGAGGAACGTACCGCGGAAGAAATCGAAAAATTATCCTGCAATAAACTTGTCACCCGCAGCACACCGCCGACCTTTCTCTGGCAGAAGAAGTTGAATTCCTGTTCGGTCTCAGTGCGCAGGACGGTGCACAGTACATTCTTGACCATTTCCCGGCGAAGCTTGTATTTGTGACCTGCGGCGCGGACGGATGCTGGTTCCGGAACCGCGGCGCAAGCGGTCATGTGGACAGCCTGAAAAATATCAAGGTCGTTGATACGACCGGTGCTGGCGATATTTTCGGCGGCAGCGCTGTGTGGAAGCTCTTGCAGACCGGGAAAGCCCCGGAGGACTTAAGCGAAGCGGAGCTGCGTGAGATCGTATCCTTTGCCTGCAAAGCCGCAGGACTTTCCACGACGAAGCCCGGCGGGATTTCAAGCGTTCCAGAACTCTTATAAGTAAAAAACAGCGGCATGGACTTCTTCTGATTCAACCCATGCCGCTGTTTTTTATATTTTTGCCGCCACAAACCAGCGTCCTTTTTCAAACCACAGGTACGTCTCCTTGCCCAAGATCCGGCAGGTGTAGCGGTCGCCGACGCCGCCGACGCTCTGGCAGGCGGCTCGGCGCACGTCGAGAATGCGGTCGACGGCGAAGGTCTGTCCTTCCTCGAATTCGATCTCGACCGGACGCATTTTGCCCTCTGCGTCGAACCGCACGAGCACCGGCACATATTTCTTTTCTCTGTCCATCGTCATCCTCCAAAGAAACCGACCGGGTGGACGGTGTGATCGTCGCGCGGGTTGATGCTGCCGAGCAGCTTATCGCCGTACATGACCGCTCTGCGGATGCTGTGATAACCGTAACGGCTGCGCAGTCCATCCACAGTCTTGTCGAGCTGCTCCCAGCGTTCCCGCCGCTGATCCTCCGGGAAAACAGAGCATTGCGCGAACGGAGAGGCTTCCATCAGCCCGGAGCCGCGGATGCCAATGCTCCGGATGGGGCTTTGCCAGCGGTAATTTGCCTTAAAAAGCTGGAACGCCACCTCTGCAAGCTCGTCGCTGGAGCAGGACGGCATGGGCAGCTTTCGCTGCCGCGTGAACCAGGACAGGTCGGTATCCCGAACAGAGACCTCGACCGTCGTGCATTTGGAGCAGAGTTCCCGCATCCGCGAGGTCACGCTTTCGGCCAGCAGCAACAGCATCAGATGCACGTCCTCGTCACAGGTCATATCGCGCGGCGTTGTCGCACTGTTGCCAACAGACTTGATCGTCGGAATGTGATCGGTTTTCGTGACCGGTGTACGATCCTGTCCCAGCGCAAAGGTCTTGAGGACAATGCCCATCTTCCCAAACTTATGGACGAGGCAGTCCATGTCCAGCTCCGCAAGCTGTCCAATCGTGTGAACGCCAATGCCGTGCAGCTTGCGGCTGGTCGCGGGGCCGACATAGAGCAGATCGTCTACGGGGAGCGGATACACGATTTCTTTGTAGTTGTCCGCTTCAATCCGCGTGATGGCGTCCGGCTTTTTGTAATCGCTGCCGAGCTTGGCCGTGATCTTATTGTCTGCAACGCCGATACTGGCTGTGATTCCAAGTTCAAACTTGATCCGTTCGCTGATCTCCTGCGCAATCGCCATCGGTGAGCCTTTACAGCCGACGCTTCCGGTCACATCCAGCCAGTTTTCATCCAGACCGAACGGCTCGATCTGGTCGGTATAGTCCTCGTATATCTCCCGCGCCATATGGCTGAAGCGGATGTATTCGGACATATCCGGCGGCAGCGTAACCAACTCTGGACAGACCTGCTTGGCCTGCCAGATTGCCTGTCCGACCTTCACGCCGCGCGGCTTGGCAAGATAATTCGCTGTCAGGACGATTCCATGCCGATCCTCCTGCGAACCGCAGACCGCCAGCGGCACGTTTCGGTATTCGGGGTGACGCTGCATCTCCACGGAAGCGTAAAAACAGTTCATATCTATATGCAAAATGTGCCGTCCCATCCACACCATCTCCTTTCCATGCCTAGATAATAGAACGAATGTTTTATAAAATCAAGAGGAAATTTGCGGCTGCGGCAAATAAGTCCCGTTAAACGGACAATAACGTGCTATAATAGGTACAAATGGATTATTCGGAGGTTTATCATGTGCGGACGGTATCTCTTTTCAGCAGAACAGAATACGGAGCTGGCGCAGATCGTCAAGGCGGTTGAACGCCGGTATGGGAAAAGCAGTGTGCCGCAGGGCGAGATTCGCCCAACTGCCGTTATGCCGGTCCTGCACGAAGAACACGGCAGCATCCAGCCAGTGCTTCAGACGTGGGGTTATAAGCTGCCGACCTCACTGGTTATCAACGCGCGGGCGGAATCCGTACTGGAAAAGCCGCTGTTCCGAGACAACGTCCGGCAGCGTCGGTGCATTGTTCCAACCTCCGGCTTCTACGAATGGGATGCGGAAAAGCATAAGTATTTCTTTCAGCAAGGGCGCAATCAGGCGATGTATCTGGCTGGTCTGACGCTGATGCAAAACGGCGCTCCGTCCTACTGCATCATCACCACGGCGGCCAATAGTTCTATGAAAGCCATACATGATCGGATGCCGCTGATTCTGAGTAAGGAGCAAGCTGCGGACTGGATTCTCGATCCATCTGTCACGGAAGGCTTTCTGCATCTGGTTCCGCCGAGGCTGAAAAAAGAGAATGCCGACGCGCAGCTCCGTTTCTTCTGATTTACGAGCGCAGAATCCAATCCGCTGACAGTTCTTCAAAATACGCATACGTCTCCGGCGTCAGCTCCTTGAACTGCGCCAGCGTCCGTGTGCTGCCAGAAAGCCAGTACGAAAAGAACTCCGCGAAGTATTCCAAGCTGTTGCTTTTCGCGTGCTGCTTCATCGGTGCAGATGCGGCTTCGAGCGCATACAAGTCCTTATGCTCCTGCGGGAAACCCATTGTACAATCAAGAAAGTGTCCGAATTCGTGCAGAATCGCGCTGGCCTCGAAAACGTAAATCCGCTTCTCTGTGTATGCCGCCGCGCCGATGCAATTCACGCCGAGCTTGCGGCTGAGATCTGCAAGGTACTCCGTGCCGATCACGAACGTCCAGCCATTTTCGTTGAAAGCGTCGAGGATCGGCTGGGGGACTTTGCGGAGTTCCAACAGGAATGCGTTCACGTTCCACTGTGTCAGATTTTCCACTGTGACCGGTGTTTCGGGCGGCGTAACAGTCAGCGTCTGCATCAGGACGGCATGAAGAAGCTGTGCGGCTTCGGCACGCGTGACGAGATCCGCCGCGGTCTCGTTCTCAGCACTAAGCCCAAGCGCTTTGCCGACACACAGGGCATTTTCGCCGGGAGAATGCCAGTCCAATCCGTAAAGCGTTGCGTCATAGATTGGGATTCCGGCTGCCGCGAATGCAGTCCGATAGAGTTCGCCGCGGCAGATAAAGCCGGTTTCGTCACTAATTGCGGTCGGCTCCAGCCAGCCGCTGCGGATAACGGTCTGGACGGCATTCGTACCTACTTCCTGCCACGAAGCACCTTCCGGCTCGGTATCGAATGTGCGGCAGAGCATCGTCGCCCACTGGCTGACCGTGATTTTCTCGTTCGGTGTAAATCTGCCAGATGCCGTTCCTCTCAGAATGCCAGCGTCGGCAAGATAAGAAACAGATTCCGCATAGGTGGCTTTCTCGGACACGTCCGTGAAGCCTGTGGAAAAAGCAAAAGCCGGTACCGTCAGCAGCATTGACAATACCAGCAGGATGGATATAAGCTTGATTTTTCTCATAGAGATGTCCTTTCTTAGATTCAGATTTTTCTTTCTGTATTGGTTCTCAGCTAGAGTTGGCCCTTCAAGCCGTGCCGTAGTGTCACGGTGCTGGTGACAGCAAATGCGCGGACGGTCCCCTTGGCGGGGAGCGCCCGCTTTGCTATTTGCCCTCATTTATAATATATAAGTTTGATGTGCAGCTTCCGTTTTCGCGGTGCCGGCGCTGACGCTGGATGTATCCGCCACGTTCCAGATCATTCAGCGCACGCTGCACTGTGCGCGGTGAGAGATGCAGGTCGTGGGCGATGGTTTTCACGCCCGGCCAGCAGCTCCCGCCGCCTGCACGGTCACGGAGGTACATATAGACTGTCCGCGCCCGGTGCGGCAAATCAGGATCGGCGTAGATTTCTCCGAAGAAGCTCATTTCTCGGCGTAGCTGCTCATATAGTCATCCGCTTTCGGTGTTGCGGGCGGTCGGCGTTGAGCATATATGCTCTTTTTAATATTCATCAGCAATTCCTCCTTTCCCGCGTAGTAGACCTCGCGCTGGGCGCGTTCCGGCACTTGGTACGGTTCTTCAAACGAAATGCCCCATTTGAAATATAATTGCAGCTTCGTGCGCATCGGGTGTGTGCCGGTTTTCATGACAACAAAGTCTCCCTTTGGGAGACTTTTCAGCTCGTCCGGTGAGAGTAACGCACGCTCTGCCATCTGCAAGCTCTGGCTGTTGCTGTCCTTTCCCTTACTGATGGAGCCGGTCAAAACGGTCCGGCTGCCGAGAGCTTTGGAGAGCGTTTCTGCCGTCTGGCTGTTCGGTGCAAAGCCGCCGAAGATCGTGTCCTGACAGTTATCGGCTATGATTTCCGCACCCTCTTTGCCGTAATTTTTTTCGAGCTGCGCAAGACTCTGGATGATCGGTACAAGCGTCAGCTTGCGGCTTCGCCCAGCGGAGAACAGCGGCAGAACATCAAAGGGCGGCATCGTGCCAAATTCGTCGCAGTAAAATACCACTCGCTTTTTCAGCTTTCCTTTGTTAGCGTCCGCAATGGAAAACAGCTCACGCGACAGGTTCTGGATCATGAGGCCCGCCATGAAGTGTTTCGTCGGATCTTCCTCCGGGATGATCAGGAAAATCGCACACTTCTCGGAGGCGAAGTGCTCCGCATCGATTGGACTGTCATAGCAAAGCACCTGTTCCTGCTCGGAATCGATGAATGAATTCAGGCGGGAAAGCACCGTGGACATGACGGAAGCCATGCCTTGTTCGGAGGAACTGGTTGCTGCGGTCGCCATCCAGCCTGCCTTATGCGTATCCGGCAGGCTGTCTATCAGAACCTGAAATCCATTCTTCTTGCCCATGGGAGCCATCAGTTCCTTCACCAGCTTGAACACGGACATGATGTGCCGCTTGTCATGTCCCGCACTGTCCGGTGGAATGAACTCCGACAGCGTCATGATCACGGTTGCCAGCACGCCCTCTGCTGCGTCATAGAAGTACGAATTTTGTCCACGATCCTGCTCGTCGCCGCCCGGATTGACGATGGTTTTGGCGAGGATCTTCGCATATTTTTCTGCATTCGCCCGTGCTGCAAGGTTGTCCGGATGCTCACGCGCCACGTCCATATAGCGGTTGACCAACGTCATCAGATTGTTTCCATCCGAGCGGATCGGGTTGCGCAGGTCGACCACGGAGACGTGGTAGCCGTAGTATTTTTTCGCGATCGTGCCGTAATTTCTTGACAAATCTCCCTTCGTATCAAGCGCGACATAGCTCATGCCGCTGGCGCAGGCAAATTCGAGATTTGGATACAGAAAAAAGGCGGTTTTGCCGACGCCGGACGCGCCGATCATGAGGCAATGCACATCGTCACAATCCACCAACGCTTCCAGCCGTTTGCCGTGCTGCACGCTGCCGAGGACCAGCCCCTGCACGGTCGGGCGTCTCTTCCCGGCGCGCCATGATGCAACATCAAAGGGAACCGTGACGTAGGCTTTTCGGATCTCCTGATCTGTGGCCCAGCGCGCTGTGCCGTACTGACCGTCTCCAACGGTTTTGGATTTGATGTTGTTCAGGGAGTAGTTGTTTGTTAGAAGTGAAAGCAGAAGAATGAATAACGCGCCTATTACGCCAACAGCTACCAAGGGGGTCATAGACTCAGGCATGGAGCTAATTCCTCCTTCTGGGTATGGAGCAAGTCCTCATTCCAGTCCTTGAGTTCCGGCACAAGCCGCTCTGTCATAACGCCGCGTTCGCGTAATTGTTCTGCCATCCGTTCGCTGGCTTTGTGCCCAGCATCGTCGTTATCAAGGCAAAGATAGACAATCTGCGTATCGGGTTTCAGCATTTGCATCACCGGGAGTGGGGACGTGCCGCAGCAGGCAACGTAGCTATGCTCCTGCCACTGGCGCGGATTCATGGAAATGTAAGAGAGCATATCAATGGGCGCTTCAAACACATACAGACTTCCGTCCGTGCCGGTGTGATGAAAACTGTATCGCGGATCACTCGACTCGACGTTCAGGCGAAAGGCTTTGCCATAGCTGTTCGTGCTGCGAAGATGGGCATGGCGCGGGCAGCTTCCTTCGTCTGTGCCAATGAACACAGCGTTGTGATGCGCAGCGTCCTCATAGAGCAATTTTCTGCGGGCAAAGTACGAAACAACATCCGCGTCCAGCCCGCGCGTTTTGAGAAGATACGCAAATACGCGGTGCATATTTGCGTTTGGAACAGGCTGTGCGAAGGGTTTTTGATCGACCTGTTCCTGCTTTTTTGCCTGCGGATAAACCGGCTCCATGCTCTCGCCCAACAGCATGGACATGGCTTCGACGTAGCTCTTGCCGTAATATTTTTGTATAAAGCTGACAGCGCGTCCGCCTTCGTTTGATGCATGATCGAACCACTCGCAGCCGCGCACCGTAATGCTGTGGTCACTTGCCAGCCGCTTTTCACGTCCGGATTTGATGAACTTTTCCCCTTGCCGGAGAAGAAATTCTTCGAGATCAACGGTTGCGGCGCGTTCTTTTTGTTCTGGGGTAAATTCTATGTACTGTACCAAAATGCACCTCCTGTTATTGTAATGTCTGACCGTAATTTTGTTCGTGGTCATCCTGCTTATGCCCCATTGCCAGCCGCTTCTGCATGAGCTTTTTACGGCGCTTGGAATCGATGCGGATGCCCATTGGATTGCTGGGCGGCGCGGCATTCTCGCGGAAGATCTGTCCAATCTGGTGGAACAATCTGATAGTTGAATTCAGAAGATATTCGGACGGAAGCCGCACAGAATAAGAAGTTGCGGACGAAGCACTCTCGCTTGCAAGCGTCGGATTTGCAGAAGCGCCGGTAGAAGTTTCTTCCGAAGACGGTTCTTCCTCTTGCGAAGGCTTCTGTTCTGATGCTGTCCGTGCCTGCTCCATCTGCTGCCGCAGGCGTTCCGCTTCCTGAATGATCGCGTTCTTGATGGCTCGGAATTCTTTCTGCTGCGAGAGCGGATTATGCTGCCGGGGCCGGTTTTTGTAGTAGCCCTCCAACGTGTCGCGCAGACCGTTCCAGACGGAATAATACGCCGCCACCTCCGGCAGCTTCTCCAGTTCATCCACGATGGAATCCACCATATCCTTGAGCGGCTTTTTAAGATAAGCGTATTGCTTTTTGCCGCCGGTCGTGCGCAGCTCCAGTGCCAGCTCCAACAACTTTTGTTGGATGGACGCGGGCTGGGCGGGGACGGATTCCATACGGTCAACAAGCTCATGCATAACTGCCCGTGCCGCTTCGGTCACATCCTTATACGCTATGTCTTTTCGAATATAGAGATTTTCCAGCTCCGCTTGAAAGATGCTGTTGGTCATTACAGAACGCAATTTTACAACGGCATCTCGTTTCAAAACCGTCTCCTGATCTGTCCAGATCATCATGTGAATGTGCGGATGCGTATCCGCGTCGTGGTAAGCTGCATACCAATGCAGCGCTGATACAGGGACATGAAACGCTTCCGCAAATTTGTTCTGCTGGCTGACGAGCAGCTTGCGCCATGCCGCGGCATTGTTATAACCAAGCCGCTCCGCATCCTCACGGTGCAGGGAATAGATGATCGTCCAGACGTTGCCGTCGTGCGCGGTCAAATCGTGCATCGCCGCGGTCAGCTCCGTATTTTCCTGCCGCCCGAACAGGCCGTGCGCGCCATGCTTTTCAGCGCCGGGGCGCGTAGCAATGTACTTGAGATAGCCGTTTTCGGATTGAAGATTCTGCATATGTGAATCCAATGCCGCAGAAATGAGCGCCGACGCAGTGTGCAGCGTCGGCGCTTGCTTGTAGTCCTCATACTCGAAGGAATCCCGCATATCCGGGAAATCCTTGAGCAGCTTTACAACCATCTCTTTCTGCTTTTCGGTCACAGGCCCCTTGCCGGTCAGGACTTCAACGCCCTCGCGCGTGGCAATATACTTCATGTATCCACCTGCGCTTTTACGGCTGATGAAGCCGGTTTTTTGAATCAGCCGCGCCATCTGTTACCACCGGCTTTTCTGTCGAAGCACCTCCGGAAACGAGATCTGTCCGTTCGTCCGAAGCACCTCCTGATAGCTTTTTCCGCGCATCTGCTGGTAGGTCTGCGCGTCGATATCTGTGTCCGACGCGAGAATATGATTGCAGACGTTTTGCTCGACAGCCTGCTTCAGAAGCAGCTTGCCGATACGATCCCCGAACATACTGAGGATTGCTTCGAGCGTTTCACCAAGGATCTTCGGCAGGAAGTCTCCGGCATACTCGCTTTGCAGATAGCCACAGTAGAACTGAATTGCTTTGTCAATGAAGTCATTTTGCGTTGTGCAGCCGTCCAGCTTGTAGTGGTACTGCACCTTGCTCCATGTTGCATCGTCCAGCCAGACGGAATGACGGCGTTTTTCCTCCGTTTTTATGGCGTTCACCCCCTCCAAAAATGAAAAGCGCCAAAATAGTGCCTGCAACTGCGGCACAATCTTGGCTTTTTCCGAAAATCAGCGCCAATCCATTTTTAGCCCTCGCAGAAAAGCGCCGTTTTTATCGCCCAAAACTGCCCGCACTGCGGGCAGACGTGGACAGGCTGGCGCAAAAAAGCGCCAAGCCTTTTCTCCTGCCTCGCCGCTTGCGGCTTCTTCCTCCGCCGAAAACCGCCCGCAGGCGGTTCCTTTCTGTGCCTGCCGTTCCCGTAAAGCTCCCGCACACCGGCGCAACGTCCGGTTTTGTGGCTTCCGGCGGGTACGTGCTCGGCTGTGCCGCGAAAGCCGCACAAACCGCCGACACGGGCGCGACGGCGTGGGAAGGGCTGGCGGTCACATCTGCATCTCCTGTATGGGCACATCCTGCTCCTGCAAAAGTTCCCGACAGAGCTGCTCCAGCGGCTTATGTTCCCGCTGCATACAGTAGGCGTCCATTTTTTCGCGCAGCACTTCTTTCTCTGCAGCATTCAGGTGATAGGTAAGAGACTGATCCTCGATCCCGCTGCCATAGAGCGTCATTTCCAGCTCATCGCAGACCTGCTGGCGCTGCATATCGTAGTTGGCATAGACGTTCAGCGCATGGTCGTTTTCATCGGTTTCCACGAATGTGCCAAACACTGCATCGACGTTGAAACACGGGACGACATAAAAATTCAGTATTCGGTCATCCATCGCTTTAATGGTGTCCTCAAAATAGAAATTCCGCACGGTGAGTCTGCCTGGCGCGGTCAGCTCCTGCCCGTCCAGCCGGTCGAGGAAGATGCGCCAGCGGGCATCCTCGGACATCTCCGCTTCCTGATATGCCTGCGCTGCCGCATCCGCCACATCCTTCATCGCGTAGACCCTCCAGCCGTCCATGATGTTGAGCGCAGAAAGCGTCCGCGCGTCGAAGTCCAGCTCAAACAGTCCACTGACCTCGCCGGTGTTCTCCATGCGGCGCTTTGCCAGCGTATCGAACGCCTCTCGGCTGATTTCTTTGCAGCCGTCCGTCGCTTCAAAGAGGCTCCGTACTGGCAGATGCTGTCCCTGCCAGAGATAATCATGGAGCCGTCTGGCAAGCTGCAAAAACTCCATGCCGGATTCGTTTTGCAGATAGGCCTCCGCGCAGTCCTCCGTGATGTGAAAGCCCGCTGTGCTCATCTCGGCACCTCCGGTTTCTTCGGCGGTCTGCGTTCAAGTTGCTCCTGTGCGCAGTCACTGATGTACTCTTGCACAGCGGCAGGCACGACCTTCTCGTAGAGCCGCTGGGCTGCCTTTTGGAGTTCAAGTTCCAACGTCGAATCGCGCTTGGCGATGTAGCGCCGGAGCGCGCGCAATTTTTCTTCCTCGAATGTGATTTGAATATTTGCCTGTTTCATAATCCTCCCTTGTCAGTATGACATACCGTCCTGCGTCTGTTCCTCTGGCATCGGCGCGGCAACGATTTTGTCACCCTCGCGCAGGAACAGTTCCGGTTGCCGAAATTGCTCGGCAAACTGCTCCGCGAGTTCGTGCGGCAGGTCTGTGAAATCCGATTCGCCGAGTCCGACGATAAAGAAATTTCCCGCGACGATGTCATAAATATCACCATCCGCATCGCGCAGTGCGCGGTTGAGCGGCAGTCCGTCCAGCTTTCCGGACTCGCAGCAGACCAGCGCGACGGGCTGTTCAAAGGGATACACGGCTTGGATATATCCGCCGACGAGAGCCTGCATACTCTGCAGATCGCTACCAATCTGCATTTCATACGGAGCCTTTCCCGGCTCCACCATCAAGACGTTCATCTTAGTCCTTTCTTCAGTCGTAGCTGATATACGGGATCTTCAACCAGTGCGTCCATCTGGCACCTTCGAGCTTGGTCTTGACCACGCCGTAGCGCGTGCCCATTGCTTCAACCACCTCGCCGCCTCCGATGTACACGCCGATATGCCCGTCGTGCCAGACCGCCAGACCGGGCGTTTCCGGAATGGTGTCAATCGTGCCGGAGACAGTCGCGGAATGATACATCTCATTTGCTGAAATATCCGGCATGCCGTTCGTGTTGTAGACGATTTCTTCCGTCCCCGCGTCCAGCCAGCCGTAACCCTTGATGAGTCCGACGCAGTCCGTCGTTCTGCCGCCGACCCATGTCTGGCGGATAAAATCTGCATTGCCTGCCAGCGCATCGGGATACTGCGCGAGCTTCGCTTCAAACAGGCTTTCCGTTAATACGAGGCCGAACGTTCCCCAGACATAGCCCCAATGCTCCTGATAGGCATGGAGCGCGTACTGCACCAGATCGTCGGCGTTCTTATTGGCAGGATTGGTAAACTGCGAAGTATCCAACTCCGTGCTGCCGCTGCCGTAGCCGTAGTCGATCTGGATCGTGCCGCCCGACGCACCGGTTCCGTCGCTGCCGTTGGCGTTGCCCGCGATCATCGTGTAGATGTGCGCGGCGTTTTCCTTGTCCTCGTCGGTGACAGCCCGACCGAGCTTTACCGCAAGATTTTCATACGCTGCCGCCAGCGAGAGCGGCACAGTGGCGGTATAGGGTTCCTCCTGTTCTATGATGCTGCCATCTTCCAGTTCAACGAGTACGGTTCGCGTTCTCTGCTCTGTGATGAAAAAGCAGTCCACAAAACGGTCTGCAGCGCGCTGACTTGGCGCATTCTCGCCAAAACAGAGGGCATAAAAAATCGCCTTGACCTGTATCGGGTCAAGGCGATTGCCGTCGGTCATAGTCGCGTTGGCTTCCGCCACCGCCGAATCCAGAAGGGAAAAAGCCGTCTGCATATCTGCAATGTGTGTTCTGAATTCGTCCGGCACATCTTCGCTATATGTCACCCCATAAAAAGAGGCTTCCACAGCGGAATTGTTGTGATCGGCCCCACCCGACGTAGTCGAGCAGAGGATTGCAGCAATCAGGATGACCGGTGCGAAAATAGCGACCAGCAGAAAGCCGACGCCTTTGCGCCCCTTTTCGCTGGTCAGCAGCAGCGCCGCCGCACGGGTGGCTATCGCGCTCATGCTCATAGCTGCATCCCGCCCATGACCGGCGCAGCTTCCGGTTCACCATCGTGCTGGGCTAAAATCGCCCGGTCATTCTCGTCCAGACGATTGGACAGACCAGCCGCGGCCATGTACTCGGTAACGCTTCCGGTCATGCGGCGCAGGAGCTTTTCTTCGCCCTCTGCCTGCGGGCCCAGCCGGATACGCTGCTCCGCCAGCCCCTGTGCGACCAGCCGCTGTTCGTCCGGGTTCAGATGCAGGAGCATTGTTTCCTCCGGTTCTGGCTGCGCTCCGACCACCATGTACCGCGCGTGGATGCTGTTGTCGCCGCGGACCGCTTTTGTGATCGCAGAGGAAATGAGGAACATCCGATCCAGATTCGCGCCGCTTTCGCCAAGCGTTTTGCCGGTCATGAAATGCTCTATCCTGCGCTGACTGTCCTCGTACCATTCCAGAAACATATCCAGATAGATGCCTTCGCTTCCGCCGTAGTCTGTCCGACAGAAAAAGCCAGCGTCTCTGGGCATCTCGCGTCCGTTTTGCCAACGCCTGTCCAGAAGAAGGTACTCGTCCGGCAGATAGCCAACGCTGTCCAGCCGTGCCTCCAGCTCGTGAAAAACATCTTCCGCTGTGCGCTGACCGACATAGTTCAGCTTGCAGGGGTTCTCTGCGTCCGGTTCCCAGCGTTCAAATTCAATTTGCTTCATATGATCTCCTTTTCATCTGTTATCTGCCGCCTGCCTTTCCAAACAACGCTTCCTTGTACGGCGGCGCGTGGACTTCCAGCAGGTAGCGTTCGTTGCCGCATTTGTAGAGGCAGACGCCGCGCTGTGGGAACTTGATGAGGTCGAACTCGCTGTCCTCCAGCTGGAGCATATCCATGTACGCGCGCCGGTCAATGGAACCGGCGTTGAACAGGAACTGGTGCGGCGGGATGGAGAAGAGCGGTTTTGTCATCTCGCGCACGCCTGGCTGGTCAAAATCTTCGAGGTTCTGGCTTGCCAGCACGAGCGCGGATTCCTTTTTGCGCACGCGCTTGAGCGAGTTGCGGATGTACTCGATAGCGACGGGATTGGACAGCCAGATATAGAGTTCGTCCAGCGCCGCAACGGTGTTGCCCTCGGTGAGCAGCTTGTCTGACATATACGACAGCAGGTTCAAGAGGATCGTGCTGCGCACATTCTGCGCCACGGACAGCAGACCTTTTACACCGAACACCAGAAAGCGTGTCGAGGTCAGGTTTGTGTGACCGTTGAAAAATTTCGAGTCCGCGCCTCGGCACATGGAGTGCAGCCCCAGCAGAACCTGCTGGAGCGTTTCGCGCGTATAGAGCTGCGGCTTCGTTTCATCGAAATTTTCATACTCGATCTCAATAAAATCATACAGTTCCGATAAAATCGGGTAGTCCTCCGGCCGCATCTGCGAAAAATCCGTTTCCTCTGTAATGCCCCATTCCGTATATAGTTTAGTTAACATAATTTCGATCGTATCGATTTGTGCTGTCGTAAAGTCCTTGTAGGTGCGAAACACATCTTTGAGGAAAGACGTGTGCTGCGCCAGCCGCGTGGACTGCCGGAACGCTTTGGGCGCGTCCACATCATATGGGTCTGCATCGGTGTCCCAGCATCGGGGTTCCAGCAGATTGATCTTATACGTTCCCTCGATGATGTCCGCAAAGCACCCACCGAGCGCCTGGCACAGCTCCCACTGCTCGTGCTCCACGTCCAGTGTGATGACGGACTTTCCCGCTTCCAAAAAGTTGAGCAGGAGCAGCTTCATAAGATAGCTCTTGCCCTGACCGGAGTTACCGAGAATCAGCACGTTTGCCGAAGTTTTATCTTCGTCGCGCTGGTCGAAATCCACCACGATATTGCTGCCGTATTTGTCCTTTCCGATGTAAAAGCCTTTTCGGTCAGTTTTGCCGGAATAATTGAACGGGAACAGATTTGCGACCGAGCTGGCTGGCAGGACGCGCTCATACTCCGTACCAAAAGCGTTGAATCCGACTGGGCTGACGGCGCAGAAGCCTGCCTGCTGGCGAAGCTTCAGCCTGTCCACATTCAGCTTCGAGCGCATGAGCTCGACCTCCACATTCGTCTGCAAAATTTGCAGCTCCTGCATATCTCCCGCGATCATTTCAATGTAGACCGCGCAATGAAGCAAAGGTTCTTTGTTCCGATGGAGCGATCCGATGAGGTTCGCCACATCCTGCAAGTTGCTCTCCGCCTCCACTGCCTGCTGCATATTCTGTGAGCTGCTGCGGTTCATGCGGTTGCGGATCTCCGCATTGTGGACGATCTTGCGTTCTTCGAGCGGCGAGACCATGCGTGTATAGATGTGCAGCGTCACGCCGTGCTTTTCGCCCAAATGCCGCAGGATGGCAAGATCGTCGGTCGATGTTGGATACTCGCGCAGCGCCCAAATGCAGCGGAACGTGTTGCCGCAGATGTAATAGCCGGTTTCAAATTTTACGATGCTCGGCGCAATCATGTCCAGAAACGCTTTGAGATTTTCAGTTTCCTCGTCCGGTTTTCGTTTTCGCTTAAAAAGCCCCACTAGATCACCTCCAGAAAACGCTGACCGTCGTAGTCCTCGAAGCGCTCCGTTGTCGTGTTCTGTTCAAAATAGATGGCAAGTAGGCGCTTGAGGTCTTCTTTCCCGGCGCGGCGCGTGGTAAAGCCGTTGTCGCGGAATTTCGTTTCAATGGTAGAAAGTAAGGTGTACGCCGTGTCGGGCTTCTCATTTTTCAGTCGGACGGCGAGATAAAATTCCCGCGCCAGCGTCATCTGCACCTGCTTTTCGTCCAGAAATGCGCGATCCTGTTCGAGCAACTCCCGAATCGCGGGGTTCTGTTCTGCCTGCATCCGGTCGTGGTAAAAGAGGCACGTCGCGTTAAAGCTCTCGCGGGAGTTCATTGCCAGCAGCTCGACACCGGCCTGCGCGCTGAGCGTGTTCTGCAGCGCACGGATCTTCGCACTGACCGCGCCAGCCGGAAGGACGCTGATATTCGTGGGCTTGATGATATAAAAAACGAGATCACCAGCATCCGTGGAAATGCAGTAGTCCGTTATCTTTTTGACGCCCATGAGCTGCTGGGTGGACTGCCGCCTTTTATCTTTCTTCTGCCTTTTCATGTCGGGTCCTCCCATTCAAAGATTTGCTGTTCTGTGATATAAAAGCTGACCACGAACGAGAGAAAATCCAGCACGCTGAGTCCATCCAAGTGAATAGATAAAAACGCATACGCCGCCACCAGCACCATGGGCAGAAACAATCCAAGCTGCGTCAGCGCAAGCACCGCAATGAGCAGCCCAATGCCGATGACGGCCAGATCCCGGAGCTGCCAGAGCCAGAGCGTGGCTTTGGCGTTCAGGTTATCGGGGTAAATGTAAATACGATCACCTCCATGAACGAAAAAGCGCCGCCGCAGAAATCTTCCTGCGGCGGCGCTGGGCAGTTATTCTTCTGTTTGCGGCTGCGCCGCTTTGAGCTCCTGCACTCGCGCCAGATCAACAAAATGGGTGGCATAGCTCCGCTCGATCTCCGGGCTGCCGCTTTTGCTGAATTGCAGCGGAATGACCGGCTTGTGACCGGTCCCGTTCTTCTTGCGAACGCCCCAGCGCTTGTAATAGCAGAAGGATGGCTTCAGATCATGCGCCTGCGCATACACGCGCATCTGGTGCAGCACGAAGGACAGCCGTTTCAGATTGGCATTGCACACGGCTTCGAGATAGCGCACACGTCCAAACCGCCAATCCTCATATTTCTGCTTCGACAGGATGCCCGTGTCGATGAGCACATCCACCGGCGCGGCATATCCGCGTACCTGCAGCTGATGGTCCATGGAGCTGCGGATCTTGCCGATCAGCTCTTTTTCATTCATGCGCCGCACCTCCCGTCTGCAATTTCAACTATACCACAGCGCGCCTGCAAATGCAAAAGCGGAAGCCGCAGGCGATCCCCGCGGCTTCCGGTTGGGTGGTTATTCTTCTTCGTTGGCATCCATGTCTGGTTCGTCGGATTCTTCTGTCTCCGGCTGCTCAGCAGTGTCTTCTTCCTCCTGCTCCAGCGCGTCCTCAATCAGCCCGATGATGAACTGCTTCTGTTTGAGGTTGTTTTTCTTGAGGTATGCCTTCAGCCGCTCGAAGAGTTCTTCCGGAAGCTGGATCGCCATGGTTCTCATATCACCTGTCATTTTTGTTCCTTCTTTCATTTTGTAATAATCTGTGATAAGCTGTTCTACGAATTCGCTGAGTGTCTTGCCGGATTGCTCCTGCTCTAGCCGCACACGCGCGTGGAGATCTGCCGGAATCATAGCGCACAAGTTCTTTTTATCTGCCATTGGGCTTCATCCTTTCTATTCTTGATTGCAAAGCAAGCATACTGTAAGCGTCGGAACAAAGCTATTCACAATAAGCAACAAGAAAAGTGTGTAAAATGAAGCATATTACAAGCCAAAAATCTGCATTCATTTTCCCAAGGCATCTGCGATACCAGCCATGATATACTCTGCACATGGCAGTGCGATGGCATTTCCGAGCGCAGTATAGCGGTTGGTGCTGCAAATTTCTCTGCCATCTGCTCCATATTTTGTCCACCTTTCTGGCAGCCCCATAAGTCGCTCGCATTCCGTTTCTGTTGGAAAACGAATACAGCCACCGCTCGGATCGTCTTCATACCAAAAAGCAAACGGGTATAATTCAGACGCTAAAAGAGTGGGAAATGGATCTGTCCGTTTTCCAAAACTTCGGAGAAACATCCGTTGATCGTGGTGTTTGGCGCCTCCGCGCATACGCAGTCCGGAAAAGGGTTGGACGATGGGTATACGCCGCCCTGCTTCAATAAAATCTCCTCGATTGGTTTCGGCGGCGGACACCCCGCCAGCACTGCACAGATTAAAATTCTGGAACAGTGGGCGGGACTTAAATAATACTTCTCCGGCACGTTGGCCTGTAAAATCTGCCACGAGAAAGATTCTTTGTCTGCGTGCAATTCTGGGGTTTGCCCAATATTGGGCATCCAGGATGCGCCAGGCGAGATCACATTGTCGCCCTCGCACCATTCCGGCATCTGCCCACTGCCCAGAAGCAGGCATTGGAATTTCGGTGCCCGCGAACGCTCGCAATACGGCGAGATAATCCAACCGGTTTCCAGATAGCTGAGCTCCGATGACATTATGAATTGTAAGCAATTATGAACAGTCCTCCCTTCTAAAACTTATATTTACTC
>OGCQ01001599.1_pt1 | contig 26817 bp, 15 predicted proteins | sample 1570161 | NCBI WGS metagenome assembly OGCQ01 (sample SAMEA4384402, study PRJEB24528) | human gut metagenome
GTTTTGATCCGTCGATCATAACAGAAGTATATCCTGCATGGATTGCCTGCATAGCCAGTTCAAAACTGCTGCCGTGATCAAGATGAAGGCATACCGGAACAGATGCTTTTTTAGCTTCTGCTGCAACGATTGCTGCATAGGTATCCACAGTACCGTACTTTATAGTAGATGGAGTTGTCTGGATCATAACCGGTGCTTTCAGTTCTTCTGCGGCCTGAATGATGGCTTTCACCATTTCCATATTCTCTGCATTAAATGCTCCGACTGCATATCCACCTTCCTGAGCTTTTAACAGCATTTCTTTTGATGTAACAAGTGGCATAACTTTTTCCTCCTTAATGATATATGTATATTTTTTGTTTTACTACTTGTGATTGATCGGAAAATTCCAAAACCGAAACGTTTCCGTTTTGAGTTAATCATACATCGCCTCCCGCATTCTGTCAACCGTAAAATATTTATCTTTTATCGGAAAATTTTCCCTTGCATTGTACAGTAATTACAGGTAAATTGAATATAGAAAGGCGTATTTTAAAAGACTGCGCCGGCGAGAAATCAAATTATCTGAACGGAGGCATAAACGACATGTTAAAAGGTATTCCTGAAATCTTATCACCAGAATTATTAAAAGTATTATGTGAAATGGGACACAGCGATCGTCTTGTTATCGCTGATGGTAACTTCCCGGTAGAATCCATGGGTAAAAACGCTATCACAATCCGCTGCGACGGACATGGTGTTCCGGAAATCCTGGAAGCAATCCTGAAAGTTTTCCCACTGGATACTTATGTAGAACATCCGGTAAACCTGATGGAAGTAATGCCTGGCGATGATGTAGAAACCCCGATCTGGGATACATACAAAGAAATCATCCGCAAATATGATGACAGAGGAGACGCTACTGTAGGAAACATCGAGCGTTTCGCATTCTATGATGAAGCCAAAACAGCTTACTGTATCATTTCCACAAGTGAAAAAGCTCTGTATGCAAACATTATGCTGCAGAAGGGTGTTGTCATCAACAACTGATTATCGGCCATCTTTTTTTCAAAAACCCCGGGGATCTATTTCGAATCCCCGGGGTTTTATTTTCTGCGCCTTTCTCCAGCTGTAAAATTGTTCTGTTAGAGACTTTTTATTTTTGAAGCAATTCTATCTGCTTTTTTAATTCTTCAATACTTTCTTGCATTTCCTGCATTTCGCAGATATTTTCTTCTAACTTCCTGTCACGTTCAGCCAGCATTTCTTTCTGTTCATCTATCGTCTCTTTCTGTTCGTCTATCGTCTCTTTCTGTTCGTCTATCGTCTCCTGCATTTCATCTACCATGTACCTCACTGTGTTCCGATCCATAATTCTTAATTCCTCTGAAAATATCCCCATTACATCCTCCACATTCCGGCATATGTAATACACATGCTCATACATCTCTCTGAATTCCGGATAGGTATTTATCAGCTCGATGATTTTCTCCGCATCATCCATCCCCAGAAATGTCAGCCATCCGTCCATTTTGTTCTTGATACCTTTATTTTCTACATTCTTCTTAAAGATGTCAAGGGGTATAAAAATATATTTCTGCAACAAATCCATCTCCAGTCCTGTATCTGCTTTCTGCATAAAAATATGTATATACTCATCTGGATATTTCTGAAAAACCGCAGGACTTTTTTCCATCAGCACAATCGTATACACGCCCTTTACATCCTTATATGTAAAGTGATCTTTCTTTACACTGCGAGCTTTTTTGTACTGACGAAGCAGCAAATCTGAGGAATAACACGCACTCCGTTCTCCCGGAAATGCATAACCGATCTTCTGCACTTCCACATTACAATATGTTCCATCTTCAAAGCGCACCAGTATGTCCATGATCAGCAGTGACTGCTCATCTGCAATTCTCGTGGAATCTCCCGGCAGGATTTCTATAATCTTTACTTTTTGATTCAGAAGAATACCAAGGAATTCTTCGAGTCGCTCAGGCACTGTTTCCGGATTCATGACTTCTTTAAAAAAAGAATCATACAACATTTTGATTCCACGCACTCCTGTGCAAAAATCCAGAAACTCCTGTCTCTGTGCCTCCCTCCAGCTATAAAATTGTTCTGTAAGTTTCACATTCTCATCAATTTCTCTCAAGATTTCCTCCCTGCTTCTGAGCATAGGAAAATATTTCTGAAGTTTTGTTTGCATAGGCAGGCTTCCTTTCGTCTGATTAGATCTTAATAGATTTCCACTTTATTGGGTTTCTGTTTCAGAATTGAAACATTTTAGAATGCCCTGACGGGCTTAGAATTTAAGATGTAAGAATTATAGCACGCTTTGTACTCAAAAATCAAGAAAAATCATTCGACAAAAAATGGATGTTTCCCCTAAACTACGGAGAAACATCCATAATTCTTTAATCCAGTTCGAAAAGCTGACGCTGTTTCAGGTCGATGGATGACCATACGGTACTTGTATGTTCCTGACCGTACAGATATACAGTACTGGAAACTTTCGCATACAGCTTACAGGACTCTTTATATCCATTGCTGCCATTCTGGTTTCGCAGATACTGTTCGATATCAGAAACTTTCAACGCGTAGGCACTGTTCTGGGACAGATGGAATTTGCCATCACTGCCACTCTCAATTGTACCGATATTTCCATAACCGCTCAGACTTCCGATCTGAGCTGTAATATCAGATACATTCTTCGTGGTCGGGCATCCGTCTTCTACACTGCCATTTTCATCTTCAATGTAAAACTGAACAGTCATCTCCTGTTTATCAAGTTCTTCCTGACTTAAATCAGCACTTACCATATTGTAATCCCTGACATTGATGTAGAAATCCATATTTTCTTCCAGTGTATTTGCTTCATCAGAATCCCATGATGTCTGGTCTGTCATATAAAATCTGGTGCTCTCTGTCTCTGCTGCCGGATTCAGTGTTTTTACAAAGTTTACTTCCGGCTTTACCGCAGTAACGTTTGCCGCTGCCACGATCGTATTGATAAACAGTTTGATTTCATCATCATTCTGTACCCGCCGATGTCCTGCTCCGGTATAAATAACATTCCCCTTACTGTACAGATAATAATTATTTCGAACATCATTTGGTGAATTATTATAATAGTTATCCGTCAGACAATACCAGTCAACCACATCGTTCATTCCATCGCTCTGATCATTGATATCTCGATCCTGCTCCATCCCAAGCTGATAATACTGTCCGTGTGTCTCTGCAATGGTAATACTGTCGCCAATCACATAAGGATACTGCGTGATCGCACCATCATTTACCTTTGTTGCCCTTGTTGTCAGTGTATCTCCCGTACCGAGCGTTTTACCGTCCAACATTGCATTTGTATATCCCTGTGTCTGTGCATAGCTCTTTGATTTATCACCGTTTTTATATGCCACATCACCTGCCAGCGTAAGCAATGTCTTAAAGTCCACACTTCCATCTGACAATGGTTTGCCTTTTTTGAGCAGTTCAGAAACCGTCTGATTTCCAATCGTTGCATCAGAAGTAATACCATAGCGGTCCATACCTACTACCGAACGGAGAATTGTATTCAGCGACAGTCCCCAGTTTGCATTTCTTGCAGTATACCACAGCCAACTGTCGTTATAAAGACCAATGCTTCCGCCGCTGTTTACTGTTCCATTTGAATTGTAACCGTCCCTTGCGATCTGGCCGTATATTTTTTGATGATCAGTATTGATATAAGAAGTCGTGTCATGTGCAAAAATAACACTCTTTCCGGATCGGATAAATTTCAGGATCTCCTGCACCGCATCTATGGAAATATCCTGATACACATCCTGGAATCCTATGATCAGCATCTGCTGATCATCCAGCAGATTTGCAAAGGTTGTTTTCTGTCCGTTTTTATCCAGAACATTTCCATTATTAATGTCTGTAACATTTCTGGAAATTACATTGATATTGAAGTCCTGCACTCCGGCTATCAGATTCTTAAAAGTGCTGCTATCCGCAAGTGTCCATGTACATGGATTTGAACGATTTACTGAATTATCCTGTGGAACAAGCTGCAGAACATTGATCGTCTGTTTCGCAACCCCATCCGGTTTCTGCTGTTTTGCATAGCCAATCTCAGAAGTATGGATATAGGTGTTACGGTTGCTTGTCAGTTCCAGTTTCCAGGTAATCAGCTTATAGTAATCTGACGGAATTTTTCTGGTAACGGTATATTTCTTTCCAAGCTTCAGTTCATAACGCATATCTCCGCTACCATAATCTTTCTGTGAAAGGACATTTCCGTCTTCATCCTGCACGACCATATATTTGTCCTGCGATTCTTTCTTTGAAAGATTACCGTCAAAGTTCAGATCCAGGTAAAGTTTACAGTCATAAGTTGTCGTTGCCGGGGCTGCATCAGAATCATTTTCTACCGTAAAAGTATATTTCAGCTCCCCGTCAATATATCCTGTATCACTGAGATCCACAGGTGTCTTGAATGTGCCGGCAGTTCCCAGCCGCTGCGGTTCCTTCGGTTTGCCTCCGTTCTCATCAAATTTGATTACCGGCTTTGCCAGATTCATAAAGAAGCTGAGATCTTTTGCTCCGCTTTCCAGTTCTTTATTCGTAGCTACATTTTCATATTTCAGTGCGTCCTTTATGAACTGGTAATAATACGAAGCAGAATCTACTTCCTTTGCATTCGGCTTATCACCATCTACAAGTCCGGATGCCAGCACCACCGGATAACCACTCTTTACAAAATCCATCAGTGAATTGTACTGCTGCTTTGTTATATCATTTCCGGATCCGCGGAAATATCCGGATCCATCTTCATTGTATGTACTGAGCGGTGCGTACCGGAGTTTCCCATCGGACCATGAACCCTGCGCATAATCTGTATCAAGCTGACCCAGCATTTTCGCAAGATTGTTATTTGCAATAATACTTTTTGAATCACCTACATGAGCATATCTGTACTCTCCACTTCCCGTAATCAGGCTGTTTGCATTTTTTTTCTGATTGCCGATGAACACCATATCGTATTCCGAGCCGATATCATCAATATGTCCGACAAATTCTGCTGCTGTCATAGGAGTAATTGTTGCTCCGATATTTACATCTGTTCCACTGTCTGCATAAATGACTCCGAATTCTGAACAGGAACCATACTTGGCATTATTTCCGTTTCCTCCATTACTATCCAGCGTTCTCAGAAATGTGATTTTCATACTCTGTACTGATCTGATCGTCTTTCCGAACTGTAGCGCAGTCACTTTACCCTGATTATCTGTTGTAATGTTCGTTAATCCGGTTACCGTATCAATCAGCTTCTGTCCGTTCACATCTGAGTATAACTCAGCTTTGTACTCCACAGGAACACCATTCTGGCTGCCATTTCCCTGATATGTACGGTTCTGATAAAAGAATCCCCGAATATCCTGAGCCCCGTCAAAAGTTACCGTAAAATACGGCGGATTATTTTTGCTGTGACCATCTTCATTGTTCCACAAAGTATGCCATCTCGTGTTTGGATCTCCGTCAATCATATTCTCAGCTTTATCATCTTCCTTTGCAGTCTCACTGCAGCAGGCCGTTACACTTTTGATCTTACGGTCTGGACCAGCCACCCATTTCTTCACATTTTCTTTATCCAGCATCTCATTTCCCGTATATGGCATAATTTCCAGTACTTTGAGGTTTTCTTTTACCAGGGTACTTCTCTGATATTTGTAATTAATGATGTATTCAATTGCCCTTGCCTGTGAGATTTCTCTTCCAAGAGGCTCTATTTTCTGTGTAGAAGTATCGCTTCCATCATCCAGATTCGTCTGTTCTGAATTATTATTTTCCAGCTTACGGTACTGGTTTTCGCTATTGATGTATTTGATAATCTCTTCAAATCCATGCATGGTATCGTCAGGATCATAAGTAATGTTTTCCTCAGAAGCCAGATTTCCGTTAAAATTTGTATGGAAAGAAGTATTTACAAGATTGTAATCACCGTCAGTTCCTGCAAACATATTTTTGAAAAAGTACATATATGTATTTATATAATGTCCGTCTGCATCTTCTGTCTCATTCCTCACAAACTTCGAAAAAGCATCGGTAAACGCAGTCACATTCACTCTGGAACTGTTGACAATACACGGAGTGGAAGTCGCTGCAATCGCAGCAGCCACATCAGAAGAAAGCGTACCATTTACATAGATCAGATCATAGTTATCAAGTGTATCTGCAAAACTGCCTGATACACTGACTTCGTCATCCTGTGCCTGTACATCAACAGATTCATCATCCTGCGTATCACCGTCTTCTACAGCAATGTTCTCTGAGTCATCTGTATTCTCCTGTACATCGATGTCCGTTTCATCCTCACTGGCACCATCTTCTGTATCATCGGATTCCAGAACTTCTTCACTGACATCTGTCTGCTCTGTCGTACCATCTCCGAAAGCATCTTCTAATTCGAATACAACTGCCTGCTCCTCCTGCGCTGCATTTGCCGCAGTATCATTTCCACCTGAACTTCCCCCGGAAACTGCCGGTGCATATACATCTGAGATACCATCCGAAGCCAGCTTCGTATCAACTTCGATGCCAAAATTCTCAAATTCCCCATCTTCACTGTCAGCATCAACTTTTGGATTCAGATGGAAAACATATTTTTTGAACCAGTCATTGTTTGTATAGCCGCCCTGATAATAAAAGCTGTTTACCTGAACAGAGACAGCGGTATCACCGACAGGTGCAAAATCATAGTTTCCGGTGCCCGGAGTCAGACTGTAAGTTGCCGCTGACACATAATGCGTTGCCACGTCTCCATCAGAAACCGGAAGGTACACATCCTGATTGTCCGGATAGTTCGGATAATACCATCCGAAATAGCTGTACGGAAGCGCAGCCTCACCTTCTGTATCATTTGATTTACAGCAGAAATATACTTTAGATATACGATAATAATAATTATAAGAAAGCTCACTTGAAATTTCCTGAATTTCGTTGTACGGAACAGCACTTCGACCGGTTATGATCGAAATCTCAGATCTGGTAAGTTTCCCGTTCACTTCCTGATAATACCAGTATTCATCATTGTCGAGCACAATACTGCCATCAGTAAGCTCCGCATCCGGATTCTGCGCAAGATCTGTCGCATTTGCTTTTACATAAGCAAGATCACCGATAACTGTATATTTGTAGTTCGGATACTGGTCAATATTTTCACCGAGATATACGTACGGATCTGCCTGTGTTCCTGCTTCTTGCGCATTTGTGATATCGCCGAGAATTGACTGGAAAACAGCGTCGGCATCCATACCGGTCTCATCTGTATCCTGTACAGAAACATTGTCGGAAGTATCTGGCTCACTGTACTCGTTCCACTCTTCTCCGCTGTCTGACTGAACATCCGCAGAAGAAGATCCATCATCTGAAATCCCTGATTCAGAATCTGAGAATGCATCACTGTCACGGAATACATCTGTATCTGATAATTCCACTGTTCTTACATAAGACTGTTGTACAAATTCCGGCTGTCCGCCGAAAGACTGTGCATCGACGCCACTTTCATCACCTGAAAAACTGCCGTTCTCATTGTTTTCATAGGAATTGTCAAACGTAATATCTTCGGAGCTGTCCTCACCGGAATCATATGTTCCCCCATCACTGCTGCCATAAGAATCACTTCCATCAGCTCCAAACGCATCTTCTCCGCTGGAAAAATCATTATTCCCGGAACCTTCTGTACGGGAATTCTCTGCATCAGAAATCACCTGACCTGATTCACCGCTAAAGCTGCTGTTTTCTGATACAGGATCGGCTGTTTTCACAGCTTCATCCGGAATTTCACGTACCAGAACTGCATTGTCTTCTGTTACTTCATCCGGATTTTCTCCCGGGAACTGATATTTTTTTGCTTCTATCTCATCTGCAATTTCTTTTGTCAGAGACGTGTAGACATTCTCATAATATCCGTATCTGCCACTCGCATAGTCATATTCCGGAAGAAGAGATTTCTGTCCTTTGTCATTCTCATCCGCAAGTGCATTATTGATTTTGGTATTCGATACTTCTTCAAACTCCAGATAATAAGCACCTCGCGCATCGCTGCCTGTCGATTCTTCAAAGCTCTGGATGTTTTCGCGGAATTTTTCTGACTGCTGGTTATCGGCATCAACGTCTTTTCGGATCGGGTAATATTCCTGATCGCCTTTTGTGTAATCACCGGTACCGGAAGTATTCTCGACATAGGAACCTTTTACCTGTACTGTATCGGTACGGGAATTGCCGTCAAAATCCGTCAGATCTACCTTCGTCCAGTCTGATGCATCATCACTGTCTGAAAGGAAATATTTTTCCTGATAGTCTGACCCTGACAAAGGATACTTACTCGAATCATCACCTGTTACATCTTTTATCTTTTTGATTCCGGTGCTTATACTTTCATCAATCTGTCCGGAGTCATTCAAACGGACATTCATGACAAATTCCGTTCTCTGCTTCTCCGGTAGCATACTCAGTGCATCTTTTATTGTAGAAAAATGTACTGTGTGCGTATTCCCGTCCGCATCTGTGTATTGATACTGATATAATTTCAGACTTGGTTCCTGCCCCGATATGTAATAACCGATCTCCGCATCATCACTGGAATCAACCAGTTCCAGTATACGAAAAGGATCCTCCTCGGTGCTTTCGCTTACAATGGTTTCAATACCGGGCATCATCTCAGATGACGCCTGCACCGAAAGGACAGACTGCAAAAGAGTCCCCACTCCCAGTACACCGGCGGCAGCCACCGCCGTGCCGGAGATCAATAGTTTTTTATGTTTGAATTTCATGTATAAAATTGCCCTCCTGATTTTGCCAAAACAATTCTCGTCAAATACACCTCAAACGAAAAAGCCAACAAACTTTCTCATTTATTTGTAACGGTAATATTTTTTGTAACTGTCACTTCTGCATCCAGAATTTTATATGTAGCAAACACTGGATAAGTAGCCGCCTGCCGCTTATTATATGGGTCAAACCTGACTTTATTATTTATTCCTGTTTTTGTCTCATTTGGAGTCATATTCCCACCGGTTCCATTATAATTTCCACTCCATGTGACCTTTGCATCAACCGGATTTCCATCCATATCTGTCAATGAAAGATAAAATTCTGCTGATTCGTTATATCCAATCTTATCCGGACCAACAATCTCCGCATGATATGCAGGAAGTACTGCTTTTACATTAAACGCTGCATTATAATTCGCATTATCTGTTGGGAAATTGTTGTTTGCACTCCAGAAAGTTCCAGTATATTTACGCAACTGAAGCGTAATCCGTACATCTTCCGGTTTCGTTGGTGCGTATATCCATCCCTGGCCATCTGCTGACAGATTCATTGTCTGATTGTTTGCCTGTACAGTCGTTTCTGCTTTATTTGCTACAATTGGAACATCTGATGCATTTCCACTCGCATCATAGACCTCAACTAATGCACGTAGCTGATAAGATTTCGTTACAGTGACCTCATCATTCTCTACTATCTGATGATTGTCTTCATCCCAGAGCTGAAGCTTTGTCTTCGATGATACTTTAAATTCTCTTTCAACATGCACAGTCTTTCCATTGTCCTTATTTACATAATCAGCACACAAAACAAAGCCATTTACTGCATTCACATCTACAGAAACTGTTTGATCCGTATTCTGACCGCCTCCCATTGAAATGCCTGCCGGTTTCCCTTTCAAAGACCATGTTACCGAATAATTCTGACCACTATCCTTTGGTTTAAAACGGAAACCATGATCATGATAGATTGTACACTGATAAGTTTCACCGGCTATAACTGTATCATACTTAGCATCACCACCCAAAATAATCTCCCCATCTGTCGGGACTGGTGTCGGCACTGGCGTACTCGTCGGGACCGGTGTACTTGTCGGGACTGGTGTCGCGGTCGGCTCCGGTGCCGCGGTCGGGGTCGGAGCGGCTTTTGCCGTAATCTGGATTGTTACCGGTGCGGACTCGATCCACTTGCCGGAGCTGGTCTTTGCTGAAACTTTGACCGTAATTGATCCTGAAGCATTTCCGTTGATCGTAAGCCTGCTGTTGGTATGATCCTCGCCCGGAAAGCTTCCGTTCTGTCCGTCACTGACTACGCTCCATGTAATCGTTGACGGATCAATACTTCCGTTTCCATTCAGATCATATGCGAGCCTGTCTGATGCTCCCGGATCCATGGAAGCCGGCGCATAGGAAATACGGATTCCCACATTTGTCGGCTCCGTATCATCAACAGAATCTGCCGGTTTCTTCACTTTTACTTTATTTCGAAGGCTGACACTGTGCAGTGTCTCAATCTCTTTTTTTCCGTTTTCCGTGCTGAGCTGAAAACGGACAATATTATCAGATTCTACTTTGGTAACATCTGCACGAAAATCAAGAATACCTGTCGCAAGGACAGAACGATTCACCTTCGTACGTGCATTACGCACATTTTGTTCTCCACTGTCTTCTTCATCCGGAGAAAATGCTGATACATCTCCCTCATCCTCAGAAAATGCTGCTGTCTCTGTTTCATTCTTTCCTGAATCATCAGAGCTGCTTGTCGCGGTATATTCTCTCTGACTGTAATAGACAGTTGTATCTTCCTTGTCCCAGTCAATCACATCACAGATATACTGGCTGGTGTTTCCGTCGTTATTTTTGTATTCGTTGCAGACGATGAAAGTTTTGTTTCCATCACTGTTTCCTGCACCGCTCTGTTTGATATCATTTTTGATCGCGGATCCGATATTCTCACCTGTACCATTCGCATAATAAAGACTTCTGTTGGTATCAATGATCATATCTTCCATCCTGTCAACCAGTTCCTGTGTCTCCATCTGTACCTTCGCACTGCTGGATGTACTTCTGTATGTATTGCTTCCGGTCGTAATAAAGGTCAGTACCACACCGGAAAAAATCGCAATGATCGCAACCGTAATAATCAGTTCTATCAACGTCAGTCCACGATTATCCGTCTGTATCTTCGCGATTCGATTTCTGAATTTTTCTGCTGTATTTTTAATTCTTCTTATCTTCATGGGATCTTCTCCTCCAAAAAATAACAAAATCGCAATTCATACAAAATGTATCTGCTTCACACAGAATTAATTATGTCCGGAAGTTATCTCATACTTGCCGGTCTCCTGAATCAGACTCAGTCTCTTGTAACGGCTGCCGCCACTGACTGTAATCTGTGTACAGTACTCCCCTGTTCTTGTAAGTGGAATATCCTCGCCTGCTTCCAGCACAGAAAGAATTTCTTTCTGCGTCCACACTTTTTCCTGCAAAGGTAGAAACGCACCGGTTGCCCGGTCATATGTGAGCACAATGCTGTCACCGACAGCAAGCTCCTGTTCTGAACCGGAATCCGTCGCGTAACTGATGATCGTACGTGCCGGAGCAATCTTTTCCGGCTGATCCTGCTTTACGTTTGATTCACCGCTCACTTTGCCGCGGTCCAGATAATAACTGATATAATAACCGTCTTCTCTTTTTTCCAGCTTCATCTCGCCGACCAGACGATTGGAAGCCTCTGTCTTTGTCTTATCCAGAGCTGCCGCGATCGAATTGGCAGCCCGGTTTACCCGAAAGCCCAGAATCGAATTAAGAGAAGGCACGATGATTCCAAGAAGAATGGCAAAAATACTGATGACAATGATCAGCTCCACCAGTGTAAAACCTTTGTTTTTTTGCTTCATAATGCCCTCACCTCTTTCTATTCTGTATATTTATTCTTTTTTCCAGTTCTCATAAGTCACGCAGTCCGCGATGCTGTACGTGTCAGAACCGTTCAGCGTGTCTTTCTTTCCTGATGAAGATGAATTTCCGAGAACATATTTGTCGCCTTCCCAGAAGAAATCCTGCGGTTTGATACTGTCTTTATCTCCATATGAGCTCATCTGTGCCTGAAATACTCTGGCAGCTTCCAGCGGTGCAGATTCCAGCTGCGCCCCTGACTTCAGAGTAATCGTACCCTTCGCCATAATGATTCCCTGGAATTTCACTCCTGCTTCAATTTCAACATCTCCGGTACAGACTACAAGACGAAGTTTGTCAGCATCATTTTCACTGATTTTCAGTGTCTTATTTACACCTGTTTCTCCGTTGTTATACATAATTGCCTGGAGACCGCCGTCTTCATCACTGGCAGTAAACACGTATTTCCCTGTACCATCTTTTACAGTATCCTTAATATATGAGACCATTTTTTTCTCATTTACAAGATTGTCATATACACTGCGGCCACTATCCGTTTCATCATGCATCGTTCCGCCGCCGTCTTCTTTGACTTCTTTATTCAGAAGGTCATAACTGGTGATCATCTTACGGTTCAGCGCATACCAGCTGTTCTGATAACCCACCTCTTCCTGGAGGATCTTTTCGCCTGGATTGACGCCGGTCGCCTCCTCAAGACTTCCCTGTGCATCCGCTCCACTGTAGGAGAGCACATTTCCGTTGGTAATATAACGCAGATAAGAATCTGCATCTTTCACCGTAATTCCTGAATCTTTCCCTCCGAAATAGAAAGAAAGATATTTGTCCATATTTGTCTTGATAGTCGGATTGTTCTGATAATACATCTGCATAAAATCTGCTGACTTCTGTGCATCTGTAAAATTCAGATAAAAATAAACATATCCCGTCGCGCTGTTATCATTATAAAAAACAGCCTGCACCGGTTCAGTGCTGTCAACACCGATTTCACGAAGAGTCCTGCCTCCCCATGCTTCAACTGCAGTATCCCAGTTTACGGAAATCTCATCGGCACCGTTTAAATGTGTCAGATAGTCATCATAAGTCATTGGATTTCCGGATGCTCCGAGAATTTCAGCCGGTGCAAGGTAGGCAAGCTGCGTACCCTTAACAGTCAGACTCTCGCCCGTAACCACGTCATTGGTATTGGTCCGGTCATTTGCTTTTACTTTTGAACTTGCAATATAATTTCGTCCGGCAATCATCAGTTTCTGTGTATCGGAAAGATCCAGTGTCGTATTCTTGCCATTGACAACGATTGCACTGCTCAAAGCCGCTCCGCTCAGGCCAGACTGTATATACTGGTCTTTCGCCACACAGTCATCCGAAGTTGCAGATTCATAAGAACCATATCCATAATAATTACCACTGATCTTCACATTGTTATTTTTGCCTGTGACCGTAAGGTCATCCGCAAAATAAGTCGAACCGGAAAGACCCACATTCTGTACAGAATCTGCATTCAGTCCACGTGCCCACAGATTCACACTTTCGGCACTCGTAAAAGTAGAATTCAGACCAACACTGATCTCCCCTTTGCAGACAACCTTATCTCCGGATTCCACATTGAGGCTTGCACCCGGTATTACCTTAATGCTGGTCTCAGAATCCGCAGCCAGTGCAGATGGCAGGTTACCTGCATAAATACTTCCATTGATAGAAGTCGGTGTGCTTTCTGTTCCTTCGCATACGATGCCCTTGTCCGCTACAACGATCATATTCATAAGATCCGGAAGTGTGGACGGTGTCGGGAACTGTACTTCCGGAACAAGCAGACGGATATCCGTACAGATGATCGATGCTCTTCCTTTTTCATCTACATAGATTACCTTAAGATTTTTCAGAAGGACTCCATTATTCTCTGTATTTTTGCCGACATTTTTGACTGCTTTCATCAAAGGGGCACTTCCGGCCGGATTGGTGATGATCAGAGATTCTTTTGAGCCGTCATACTTCAGATCCACATATCCGCGGAGTCTCTCCATATTATAAATATTATCTTCTGTCTTCGACACACGGAGAGTACGCATAAGTTCTGTGATAAAACAATCCTGAAACTCGCTCTGGCGCTGCCTGTCCATAGAAGAATCCTGTGAACGGTTCTCTACGTTGTAGCTTTCGAGAACCTGCGTATAGGCCTTTGACATGGCATTTCCCACATCCTCCTGCAGTCCGGTACGGATTTCCTCCAGCGCGCGCTCAGCCGTATAAAAGCTGTCCTTGCCCTTCAGGTCTGTGATTTTCATATTAAAATTCGAAAGTGCGATATAAAGTACAAGAAGTCCAAGGATTCCCACAAAAGAAACCGCGATCAGTACGGTAAAAAGTGAAAATCCCTGATTCTGCTGTCTTTTTGTTTTTGTGATGTTTCTCATTGCTTCCTCCCCGGAGGTTTAATCTTCTTTTGCTCCATCAAGTGTCACGACAAGATCACTGTCCGGAAAATTCTTTGCAGCTGCTCCCGCTTTGTACACGCTTACCTTCGCCGTATAAATGCGGTCCTCTGCGTCCCGGTCATCCAGACTGTTGCAGTCCAGTACTTTCTTTGCTGATGCATTTGTCACCTTCGCCCCTTTGGTGCCTTTATCATTGACCGCCTGATAAGTCAGGGACATCTGGCTGATCTTCGGACGGTTCAGCACTTCATTCATATCGCTGATGTTGTAATCAAGGTTTGTGCGAAGTTTTGTAACGGCCTTATAAAGACTCGGGTTTGTATTCCAGTTGCTCTTGTTTCTCGCAGCCGGATTCTCATTGACAGTCAGAGACATACGATACTGTGCTTCCTGCGCAGAAGTCGGTACATTATTTGCCTCATCTCTCTGCTTCGTCACATGAAAATTGACTTCATAGTTTGTCGTGTTATCCAGTATGATCTTGTCATATGGATTTGTCGCACTGGTTGAATTGTAGTTCGGATAATAAAAAATAAAAATATTTTTCAGTGCTTCCCCCGTCTCAGAGCTGTAAAATGGTACATATGCACTCTTGTATGTACAGAAACATCCCGGAACATCTTCGTCTTCACCTTTGCCGCCACATGGGCAGAGGCTCATGGTTTCATACTTTGTTCCACCGGATTTCTTATAGTCGTACGCGCTTAAGACATATCTTGCCTCAGCCCTGACCGTTCCGCCACTCTCCTCGATCTTGATATACAGCGTTCTCTTTGTATATTTGTAGACATCCTTCCAGTCCAGTGGCTGATAGGTATCACTGTCTGCCGCATTATTTCCGGCATCCGTATTCATTTTATCGATCGCGGCACTTTTCTGTCCTGCCACCATCTGCTGCATGGCATCTTCATCCCAGTTACGCGGCATGATCAGAAATGCATTTGTCTTGCTGTCCATATCAGAAATCTTCGGTGCAAGATAATCGTTCTTTCCGGTTCCTGTACCGGTGACAGTCTTTTCTTTGTATCCGGAACTTTCGCTTCCATCAAACTCTACCAGCGCATCAAAACTCTCATGATTCACTGTCACATTCGTTAATTCGAAATAATATTTCGATGCATTGGAACCTTTTTTTCGCGGATTAAACTTATAAGTCTTGCCGCCATCTGTCGAGATCACCGATGCCGTCACTTTGGATTCATCCATTCCATCCCTGTACTGACTGACGGAATTATAAGTTGTTCCGCCATTTCCGGAAGCTTTCAGGACTTCACGTATTCCAAGTTCCCCGCTTTTTATCTTATCTTTCTGTGGATTCAAAAAACTGATTCTTGTATCACCATTTAAATCAAACGGATAGTTAAATGCCAGTGAAACTTCCTCGAAAGTTTTTGCCTTGACTTCCTCCATGATGTTCTGCGCTGCTGTCGTTGCTTCCAGATAAAGATTTGATTTGCGGTTGATCCGGCTGGAAGTAACAAATCCCTGCAGGAGTACAATTGCCGTTATGGAAAAAATACTGACTGCGATAATGACCTCAAGAAGCGTCATTCCGGCATTCGGATTTTTTCTTTTTTGCTCATTCATAGGGCTGCTGCCACTCCTTTCCAGAATGAAGTATCGATATATAGACAGATAGAGGGGCTTATATTTTCCCCTCTAACATACATGCATATTATGACTGACCCTGATCGTCAGCAGGAGCTGCTGTTTCGTCTGTATTTTCTCCTTCCTGACCGTTATCACTCTGGCCGTCACTGCCATTTTCCTCAGATGTCTGAGCTGTATTTGCTGTTGCCTTCTCAAGCGTTCCGAAAAGGTTGCTCGTTCCGTATGCCACCTGACCGGCATCCGGCTCTGTATAGGTATTTCCGGTTCCCGTCATGGAAAACATGTTGACTACAATACTTCCTGTCAGATAACCGGTAGATGTATCATAGGATGCATTCATATTATCTACGGTAAGTCTTCCTGTCTGCTCCGCAAGATATGCAACTACATCTTTGAGGTTCGCATATGTTCCGGTGAATTCCAGTGTATCCTGTGTACGGTAAAGCACCGGTGTCTGAGAAGTGCTGTCAGCCTGCGCTGCAGCTATATCAGAAGCATTCTGCAATTCCTCTGCCGCCTTGCTGTCCGTACCTTCAATCTCATCGATCTGCTCACGTGTCTGTGAATTTGCCTGTTCCGACATTGTCTCGTTTTGCTCTGCAATCTCTTCTTCTGTACTTCCGTCAATGGAAGCTACAAACTCTTTTGTCGCAATTCCGACATTTGAAATCTGCATGCCAAGAGAGTTTTCTATATTCTGAGCAAGTACGATTCCGTTTTCTTCCTTAACATCAGAAGGAAATTTTGATACATACTCGTTGATCTTATTCTGCGCATTCTCGGTTTCGCTGATATAAAAATCCCTGTTTCCTGCAAGCTCCAGAAGATTGGAAAGTCTTTCTTCGAGCGGTTTGTTGGCAGCTTCGATATTTGCTGCTTCCTCCATCTGCGGACGATATCCGAAAAACCATCCAAGTCCGAATACCGCTACACCGGAAAACATCAGTAATAATTTTTTGTCACGCATTGAAATGTTCATATCCTGTCTGCCTCCTTATTCTGCGGTAACATCCATCGGTGCCGGATTTGCATAGGTACAGATCACACTCATCGCCACAGTTCCGGCCTCATCCTCCTCAAGTCCTGTCGTCGTGACTGTCGCAAGACTTTCGAAGGTACGAAGCTGTATCAGGGCATTCGCTGCTGCAGATTTACTTGAAACACGCATAGTGAAGCTGACCTGTGAACCGTCAGAACTGAATGTCTCCAGTGTGATGTCGGACGGCATCTTCTGTTCCATTTCTTCAAGGAATTCCTTCAGCCCTTCATTCGGGGTGTTGGTGTACTGGTACATATTCTGATAGTTATTAAACTGCTCCTGCGCAGTATTGTATGCATTGTAAATTTCTTCAATAGAGCTTTCCTCATCGATTCGCTGATTGAGGTAATCCTGCTGATGCTGCTGATATACACGGCTTGCCACACCTGCCACCGTCAGTGCCACACCGGCGGCCACACCAACTGTGCAGATCAGGATCGCGCCACTTAAAGAATCCTTGTTTTCTTTCTTTTTGCGGGTTACCTTTTCCATAAGGTTTACACCGGAACGTGTTGCCGCAAAAACGGATGTATAAAGATAGATTCCCTCTCCTTCCGGGAAATCCGGATATGTACAGCCGCGGATCGCGTAAAGTATTTCCACTTTCTGTCCGAGTTCGTTGGAAAGAAGACGGTTCATTCCCTTGATTCCCGCACCAAGACCGCAGATTGAAATGGAAAGAAATATCGCATCTGCATTACGGGAAGTATAATAATCCATAATTCGTGAAACGTTGCCGATCAAATAACGGAAACTCTCAGTCACTTCTGCGCGGGCATTTTCGAGCAGTTCCTCCTGCGGATCTGTTCCTGTGTAGCCTGCCCAGTTCAGCGTGTCCTGAATACAGCGCTCATCGTGCAGTACTGCCAACGCATCCTGCTGACTCAGATCTTCACCAAACTGCGGAAAGGAACGTACCGTCTCGACCGCACTGTCGACACCATAGTTGATATTTCGCTGCAGTGTAAGTTCTCCGTTTTTGATGATACTGATACTGGTTGAATCAAACTCAATCTTGACCAGCATATGTAATCCATCTGCAAAAGTCGTCTTTACTGCGGAATAAACACTGTCACCGGTAAATCCGATACCTGTCATATTAAGGCCTGCAACCTCTGCAAATTCACGGAGGGCAGTCGAGATCGCCGTCGGTGCCGCATAGACCATCAGATGATACTGGCGAATAGCACCTCCTGTCTCCTGTTCCTTTGATTCAATATCAATAATACTATAGGAAAGTACGTAGCCGGAAATATCAATCGGGAAATAATCCGTTGCATTTTCCTGGATAATGTTTTGAATCTTGTCTTTCTTGACAAACGGAATACGGACCTCCCTGCTGGCTATCCTTGAAGAACCTGCCGCAAAAAATACCTTTTTGGTTTTGATTCCCCGTCTGATAAGTTCTGCTTTCAGAAGCTTTCCGAGGCTTTTTGTATCACGTATCTGTCCGTCATCTACGGCTCCCTGCGGAACAGGCAGTACAAAACAGTGATAAATATGCTGGCCGCGGCTGTCGACCTCTGCCACACGAAGCTGTGCTGTATCAATTTCTACCGTCAAAATTTTCGCCATTTTCAGGTTTCCTCCGTTTATACGATTAAAATCCGAAGATTCTTTTTTATTCTGACATTCAGTTGCAAAAATATAATTTCTGAATTTTGCAGAAAGTATATTTTTATAACCGAAAGTATTTCTCTCAGTTATAAATAGCTGTTACAGACCCAGAAGGGAAAGATACCAGCCGATCCATTCATTGCCCCATAGTGCCGCCAGAAAGATTCCGGCAGAAAGATACGGTCCCATTGCCAGCATATGGCCGGCACCGCTTACCTTAATGCGGATCGTATGTACGACTGAACCAATGATACATCCAAGCAAAAATGCAAGAATGATCTGTTTCCATCCGAGGATCAGCCCGCAGGCTGCCATAAGCTTGATATCACCGCCGCCGATCGCCCTGCCGCCGCTTAACAGGAACAAAATTTCCAGAAAAGCGCTGACGCAGACAGCACCGATCAGATGGGAAATCAGATTTCCCCGGTCAAGTGCGGTCGCCGCGATACCGATAAGAAACAGAAATACATTGATTCCAAAGGGGATTTCATATGTACGCCAGTCAATCAGACTAAGGGTCAGCAGAGCTGACACCATTAAGCAATACAACAGGCTGACCCATGTCAGTCCGTTGACTGCACATACCAGTACATAGAGGATGCCGTTCAGCGCCTCTATGATTGGATACTGCACAGAAATCTTTGATTTACAGTTACGACATTTTCCACCCAGTACGATCCAACTGAATACCGGAACCATATCGTACCATCGAAGCTTCCTCCCACATGTCATACAGTGGGAGGGAGCCGTAATGATGGACTCATGCAGTGGAAGCCTGTAAATGCAGACATTCAGAAAGCTGCCGATCACGATTGCAAATATAAAAATTATGATGTACGGAATAGAGTCGAGGAAAAGAAGCATAGGGAATTCCTTTCAGGGTGTGTTTGTGGTAATTGCTAATTAGTTTCTAGGAAACTTGTTATAAACATCATTCAGAACCTTTTGCCATATAATCTGCAAATTTATCAGATCCATCTGCTGCTGTATACGCAACACTTGTTCCACCCTCTTCATTAACTGTTACTGTAGCTGTAATATTGGTTTCGGCACCATTTGTTCCCCATTTTTTAGATTTTGTAGTTGTTGTAGCCCAGCTAGGAATAGATGCAGTTAATTCAGCTTCCAGGTCTGATTGTTTACTTGTGGCACCTGGATTTGTAAGTGTTTCTGTTAATGTTGTTGTATTTGCTGAAGCAGAGATTGTAATAGCATAAGTTCCTGCCGGAAGTTCATTAGCAGGATCAGCAGCAAATACTTTTACTACTTTTACCATTTCATCCATATTGGAAGCATCTGCAGCTTTTCTTGATTTCTCAACATATTTTGTATACTGAGGTGCAAGAAGTCCTACCAGGATTGCAAGGATAGCGATTACGATTACAAGCTCTACAAGTGTAAAACCTTTGTTGTTTTTCTTTTTGTTAAGAAGTTTAAACATTTTTGATACATCTCCTTCGTTTATATTGTATTTCCCGTAAAACCTCATTCAGCCACCGGGAAATTTATGATGAACACAGGACCCCCATGCAATTCCTGCGCCACATCCTGAAAATTATGTGGAAACTTTTAACGCGGTTCCCAATCGCAGGTACATTACAGCGAGTCAAGACCATTATACATCGTTCCGATCGGCATGATCACGGCGATAACCAGTGTACCGACAATCAGCGCCATAAATACGATGATCAGCGGTTCCATTGCCGCCAGCACACTCTGTGTCGTAATCTCAACTTCCTCGTCGTAGTAGTCAGCCAGTTTGCTGAGCATTTCTTCCATATTACCGGTCTCTTCACCGATTCCGGTCATATGATAAACCATCGGCGGAAATACTTCACTTGCCGCAAGCGGCTCTGACAGCGGAATACCTTTCATTACTTCTTCTTTTGCCTTCTGCATGGCATTCTTGTAATGAATGTTGTTGATGATCTTTGACGCGGTATCAAGACATTCCGTCGTAGAAATGCCTGCTGCCATCAGAGTACTCATCGTCCGCGCAAACTGTGCGCAGGCACTTTTGACAGTCAGCTTGCCAAAGAGCGGGATCTTCATCTTGATGTAGTCGATTTTCAGTCTTCCCTGCTCTGTCCCATATATCAGTCTGTAAATAATAACCACCGCTGCAACTACCGCAAGAATCACATACCAGTGACTGGCCGTCCATTTGCTGACATTCATAACGCCCATTGTCAGCGCCGGCATCTCGACATCGAGATCTGCAAACATATCAATAAAAATCGGGATAACATACAAGAGCATAACCGCAATAACACCGATAACCGCACAGATCAAAATAATTGGATAGATCGTCGCCTTACGGATCGTCGCCTTTAGCTTCGCTTCTTTTTCAAAATGTGTTGCCATTCGGTTAAATGACATTTCCAGACTACCGGAGGACTCACCTGCCGCCACCATATTGACCAGCATCGGCGGGAAGATATCCGGAATCGCTGCCATGGAATCTGCCAGTGTATTACCTTTTTCGACATTGACCAGTACATCGGCGATTGCCTTTTTGAGCCATTTGTTCTCTGTCTGCTCTGTCATCATCTGCAGGGCTTCTTTCATGGGAACACCCGCCTGAGTGATACTGACGAACTGGCGGCAGAACACACTTAAGTCTCGAGGCTTGACTTTCTTGCCGATAGAAAAATCAATGTCTTTATTTAAAGCTCCCTGTTCTTTGATCTCAACAGGAAAGAGCCCGTCTTTTTTTAGCTGCTGTGAAACCGCATCACGGTTTTCCGCGTCCATTCTGCCACGTTTTTCTTTGCCTTTTTCATTGACGGCAACATAAGTATAACCGGGCATCTGCTCAGTCCTTTCTGTTAAATCTCAAAATTCACCTTACGGTTCATCGCAACCGGATCCTGCGCGTATGTCACTACCGCTTCCTCGCCGATCTCGCCCTTCATAAAGAGATCATACAGGGCATCATCCATTGTGATCATACCTGCTCTGCGGCTTGTCTGCATGACAGATGGAATCTGGAAGGTCTTGCCCTCGCGGATCAGATTACGGACTGCATTGTTTGCAAACAATACTTCCAGTGCAGCTACCCTGCCTCCATGTTCCTTACGGATCAGCTGCTGGGAAACCACGCATTCGAGGACTGCCGCAAGCTGGATGCGGATCTGCTGCTGCTGATCCGGCGGAAATACATCGATGATTCGGTCGATGGTCTTGTCCGCTCCGATCGTATGCAGTGTCGAAAATACGAGATGTCCTGTCTCAGCCGCTGTGATCGCAGTCGAAATGGTCTCAAGATCTCTCATCTCTCCGACCAGAATAACATCCGGGTCTTCACGGAGTGCCGCACGGAGCGCTGCTCCATAGCTTCCGGAATCACTTCCGATCTCACGCTGGTTGACAATCGATTTATCATGTCTGTGTAGATACTCGATCGGATCTTCCAGCGTAATAATATGATAAGGATAACTCTGGTTAATTACATGAAGCAGGGATGCCAGAGTCGTGGATTTACCGCTTCCGGTAGGTCCGGTAACAAGGACCAGCCCCCTCTTACGGTTCGTGACATCTACTACTTCTTTTGGGATACCGAGGTTTTCGGGCTCGGGAATCTCGAACGGAAGGCATCGCATAACGGATGCCAGCGTGCCTCTCTGCCTGAAAACATTGACACGAAAACGGCCCACCCCAGCTATGGCGTAGGCAAAGTCTGTCTGACCGTCGCGCTTTAACTCTTCTCTGTGCCGCTCTTCCATAATCGGAAGAAGAAGTTCTTCCAGAGTGTCGGGCATCAGCCTTTCACCCTCGATAGCACTTAAGACACCATCGATACGGTAACATGGCGGCCTGCCCACAGTGAAGTGGACGTCAGACGCATTTTCTTCTATGGATCTCTGTAAAAGATCTTTCAGATCATACATTTATTACTACCTGATTTCTATTATTATTTCGATTCATCCTGCATTTCTCCATGCAGATGAATTGCTTATTCTTCGTAAGAAGCCTTCAGCATTTCGCCGATGGAAGTAACTCCCTCAAGTACATAGCGGATACCATTCTCACGAAGAGTATGCATGCCGTTCTTTTTCGCTGCTGCGATCATTTCCTCGGTCGTTGCATCGTCTGCGATCAGTTTGCGCATTTCTTCATTGACCTCCATGATCTCAAACACACCGGTTCTTCCAAAGAAACCGGTATTGTTGCATAGCTTGCAGCCACCCGGCTCATAAATCTCAACTTCCTCTGCAAGAGAACGTTTCAGAATAAGTTTCTCTTTATCTGTTGCAGTGCGTTTTTTACGGCAGTGCGGACAGAGCTTACGAACAAGTCTCTGTGCAATGACACCGATGATCGCATCAGAAATCAGATAACGGGCAACTCCCATATCAGCCATACGGTTCAGCGTACCGACTGCATTGTTGGTATGCATTGTCGAAACGACCAGGTGACCGGTGATGGAAGCCTGTACTGCAATCGAAGCAGTCTCCTGATCTCGGATTTCACCTATCATAATGATATCCGGATCCTGACGCAGGATGGAACGAAGCGCTGATGCAAAAGTCAGATCAACTTTGTTGTTTACCTGAATCTGGTTGATACCCTCAAGGTCTGCCTCGACAGGATCTTCAACTGTTACAATATTGACAGCTTCTTTATTCAGAGCGCTGAGTGCCGTATACAATGTCGTAGATTTACCACTTCCGGTGGGTCCGGTAACAAACATGATTCCATACGGCTTTGCAAGCATGCGCTGCAGAGTTGCCATCTCTTTCTGATCCAGACCGAGTTCTTTAATATCTCTGGTCAGATTCAGTTTCGAAGAGATACGCATAACAATCTTCTCGCCGTGAACAGTCGGAATCGAAGAAATACGGATATCGTATTCCCGGCGGTCAACCATAACGGACATACGTCCGTCCTGCGGCTTTCTTTTTTCCGAAATGTCCATCCCACCCATAATCTTGATACGGGTGGAGATTGCCGGAAGGAGACTGTTGTCGTAGACCATTTTTTCATAGAGAGCACCGTCAATACGGTAACGCACACGAACTTTTGTTTCCAACGCTTCGATATGAATATCGCTGGCTCTCTGACGAACCGCCTGCTCGATCAGGGAACGTACCAACTGTACGATCGGGGCATCACTGACATCGGTCTCTGTTGCCTCTTCCACATTTCCACGAAGCTGCTCTCGTTCACGTGTAAATCGTCTCGCAGCATCCATGTTTTCGGACGCACCATAGCAGCGGTCGATTGCCGCCAGTATGTCACGCGGTGTCGCAATGTATGGTTCCACCTGCAGGTTCGTGACGATTGAAATATCATCGATTGCTGCCATGTCCATCGGATCAGCCATCGCAAGATGCAGAATATTCGCATTGTACGGGTCAAGTTCAAAAGGAATACACTGGTATTTTTTAAGAAGGTTGACACTGACCAGGCTACGGACTTCCTTCGGAATCGTCACGCCGGTAAGCTCGATCATCTTAAGTCCGAGCTGTGTCTGAAGCGCCCTGGCAATCATTTCTTCAGTGATAAATCCATTCTCTACAAGAACTTCACCGATCTTTTTGCCGGTTCCTTTCTGAAGTTCCAGTGCTTTTTTCAATTTTTCTTCGGTAAGAACGTCCTGCCTGATGAGCAGATCACCAAGCCTCATTCTCTCTCGTCTTAATGCCACAATGTCATCTCTTTCGTTTTTTTATTCAACATAAAGTACTTTATGTCACAATTAGCCTATTGGAAAATAGATATGACAAATTTACCATGACTTACATTTCATGTCAATAAATCGTATTTATTTGAACTAAAATTGCATGAAATTTCACATTTATGTAGAATATTTTCCTACCTAATATTAAAACTGACCTTTTGGATAGTCCATAGTTCCAGGTGGCAGCCCAAATCAGGCCGTCTGGATAGTCTATATGATGGTAAGTACAATACGAGGTAACCACATCTCCGGCTGTGGATGTCTCTGATAATAGCAAGTACAATACGAGGTAACCAAATCTCGGGCTGTGGATGACTCTGATAATAGTAAGTACTATCTTGGTCCACAAAATTATGCTAAACAAATACCCTAAGCCATAGTAAGTTGAAATTGAGTCCACAAAATCTCAATAAATCGGATGACTTATATCGTAGCAAGTGTATTTCAAGTCATCGCAAACACTAAAATTGGATGACTTATATTGTAGTAAGTCTATTCCGAGGCATTGCAAACACTAAAATTGGATGCTTCAAGCATAAGCAACTTCCATCAGAGTCAACGGAAGTCCCAGAATCCGTTGATTCCAGTTTTAGTAAGTGCAACGCATGTCAACAACTCTCACCGAAAATTCATTCTTAATGCAAAAAGAGAAGCCTTTTCAGGCCTCTCCTCTGTAAACTTATGAATCATCATGACTTCTTATCGTTTCTTATAATGATAGATCAATAATCCTGCTACTGCCAGAACTGCTGCCGCAATAATCCAGATAAACGGATTCTGGTACCAGTGGCTGGATGTGCTTCTGACATCCTGTCCGGAAGCCTGACGGCTCTCGGCATCTGTCTCATCCTGTGCAGCTTCTGTATTTTCTTTTTCCGGTTCAACTGTCGCTGTTACTTCCGGTGTCTCAGTCGGCCCGGTAGTTGCGGTCGGCGCCGGGGTCTCTGTCGGCTCAGTTGTTGCGGTCGGCGCCGGTGTCTCTGTCGGCTCAGTTGTTGCGGTCGGCGCCGGTGTCTCGGTCGGTTTCGGAGTTGCTGTCACTTTCGGTGTCGCGGTCGCTTTCGGTTTGGTTGCCGTCGCTGATTTTTCCGTTGTTTTCGAAGCTGCTGCCACTCCTGAATCCTCAACAGGCTCTGCGCTGACTGCATTTTCTGCTGCCGCTTCAGCATCAACTGCCTCTTCTGTCACCGGTTCTGCATCAACAGCTTCCGTCTGTTCTTCCGGATGTTCTTTCAGCCATTCTTCTGTCTTCTCCAGATCCATCCACCCCTCAGTTCCATCTACCGTTGTCACACCCCAGTAACTACCATCAACCATTTCGGCATCTTCAGTAATATGAAGTATTTCGCCATTCTCGATATCACGCACACCCGGAACCTCACCGTATTTCTCTCCCGGTCCCTGATAAAGCTTCTGCGTGCCTTCTTCTGCATAAGCTTTTACATCATAATCCGCACTATAATTTACATGATCCTTTCCTGCAATATACAGTTCTGAGTCAATGGCTTCCTTCCGGGACTGCGCCGGACGGCATTCATCCAGCGGTGCATAACCTTTCATCTTGTGATATTCTGTATATCCCCAGGTCCGGTTATTCTCTTTATCTTCAACCTCTCCTGTAATATGAAGTGCTGTACCATTTGGTATCTGCTCATCATTCAACTTCGTCGAATCAAAATCCGGCTGTGAATAAAAATCAATTCCTCCTGCCTTTGATTCCACGATCATATAATAGTCTGTGCTGTAATCCGGTTCTGTCTTACCTGTCTGCACGTCTGCCATGACATTGACGCTCATAAACAGTCCCACCAAAATGACCAGAAGACTTTTTGCCAGTTTCTTCATTTTGTTTTCTCCCCTTCGCTCCATACATCTTCCGTATTTTTCTTAAAGTTATATCTTTTTGAAATCCTGAACTTATCATATCACAGACACAGCACAATGATAATCCTTTTTTGTCATAAAAAAGAAATAAAAAACTGATGTTTTTCGACACAAAAAAAGAGCTGCCACCACTCAGATTCTTTACATCCGTATAGCAACAGCTCTTAATAAACAAATAAAATAGGTAGGGTGACAATCCTACATCTCTTTTAAGACCCATATGGCGCGACGGCTGCCTGTTCCGTCCTCAGATTTTATTTGTTTATATTCTTATATGTTTATTATATTCTATTCTCCCTGAAAGTCAAATATTTTTATCTGGTAAATATTTCCATGCACGTCCTTTATCGATGTAATGAGATAATTGTGCATCCATTAAAGGATACATTGTTCTATATGAGAGCTTCCCATCTCCCGAAATTCTCACTGCGACTGAGATATGTGCCGAAAACTCTTTAATGAACGAAATACTATCGTCTTTGGGATGAATACTTATATAATCCGGTTTTTGAATTATACCTTATACTTGTAGCAGTTCATTTTGTTCTATGTTTACTATAGCATATTTCTATTTATAATTCAAGCAAATCTCTCCCTGAAATACAACGACCCCGGAGGATTCTCCGAGGTCATTGCGTTTATCATGGCATTTCAAATAAAGCCTGTTTTATTATTTGTACAGTGGTCCGTAGTTCTTGCATGCACGGAAGTCTGCACCTTCTTTATCCATTCCGAATGCATTCCATGCTGCCGGACGATAGATATCTTTTTCCGGTACGTTGTGCATGGATACCGGGATACGAAGCATAGAGCACATTGTGATCAGGTCAG
>OGCQ01001601.1_pt1 | contig 26790 bp, 34 predicted proteins | sample 1570161 | NCBI WGS metagenome assembly OGCQ01 (sample SAMEA4384402, study PRJEB24528) | human gut metagenome
CCTTCTTGGGGGTATACTTGAAGATACGGATCTTCTTGCCCTTGCCGTTCTTGACCACAGTGGCGTCCACCTTCGCGCCCTCCACCACGGGAGTGCCGAACTTCGTGTTCTCACCATCGACGATGGCCAGAACCTGATCGAACACCACGGCGTCGCCAGCATTCACGTCCAGCTTCTCGATGAACAGAGTGTCACCCTCGCTGACGTTGTACTGCTTACCGCCGGTAACGATAATAGCCTGCATAACCTTGTTGCACCTGCCTTTCCTTAATTACGGACTCGCTGTCGGGGGCGGCCGGACAAGCCGGCGCTTGCTTACCCATTCAAAGCGGCTTATCAAGTATAACAGCGTCTTTCTCCCTTGTCAACAGGGAAAGACGCTGTTTTTGCCTGTTTTCGCAAAAATTTCCCGCTTTACGCCGTGGGATAGGCCAGTTTCTCCTGGTTCCACCCGGAAATGATCTCCGTATAGAACGCGCAGCACGTCTTCGCCAGCTCCACGTCCAGATTGCGGTAGTTGCCGCACTCCTTTGCGCTTTTTCCTGGCATTTCGCCCTCAAATACCGCCCCCTGGGCGAACACCCGCTGCACAAGTGCCACGGCCTGGGCCAGTGTCAACTGCTTCCCGTCAAACAGGAAATAGAATCCCGTCTGGCACCCCATGGGGCCGAAGTACACCACCGCGTCCTTTTCCGGGCTGTTCCGCAGCAGTGTGGCGATCACGTGCTCCACCGAGTGCATCTCCGCGTTGGTCAGCAGGTCACCGGTGTTGGGCTTTTTGAACCGCAGGTCCAGCGTCACCACGTCTCCGTCCTGCCGGCTGAGATACAGCCCCGGCACCAGCACGTCGTGATCCACCGTAAAGCTGGCGATACGTTCCATGTTCAGCCCTCCAAACCGTCCAGGAACGCCATAGCGACCCTGTTCAGGTCCTTCATGGCCTCCGGGAAGTTAAAATAGAAATCATGGTGCTCCAGCACACAGTCCGATACGGACTTCAGCGCCATGAACGGCACCTCGTTGCGGTAACACACCTGTGCCGCCGCGCCGCCCTCCATTTCAATGAGCAGGGGATGGAACGTCTCGGCGATCCACCGCGCCCGGTCACACTCCGTGGCGAACCACTCGCCGGTGGCGACGCTGCCCACCCGGTAGGCGTACCCGGCCCGGTCCATGGCCGTTTTCGCCTTTTTCAGGTCTGCGGTGGGGAAGTCTATCCGGTTCACCGTGGACACCAGCCCCACCGGGTCACCGATGCCCGACGTGTCCACGTCGTGCTGCATGAACCGATCCGCCAGCACCAGCGTTCCGATCGGCACGTTCTCAAAGCACCCGGCAACGCCCACGTTGACGATCCGTCCCGGCGCGTACAGGTCGATAAACAGCTGGGTGGCCATGGCAGCGTTTACCTTCCCCACGCCGCCGCAGCAGGCGACCACGTTCTCCCGTATCCGGTAGAAGGGCACGCCCGCCACCGTTTTTTCCGGCTCCGCGCCCTCCGGCAGCAGGCTCTCGATCTCGCCCTTCATGGCGTACAGCAATCCAGTCAGCATACAGCAAACCCTCACTTTTCCCGTTTTCTCCATTGTAAATACCCCGGCGGCAGAATGTCAAGTTGCATTTTCCCCACTTTCCCTGTAAAATAATAAAAAACGAAAGGAGCACATCATGGTCATCGGTATCGTCTGCGAATTTGACCCCCTCCACAGGGGACACGCCCGCCTTCTCTCCCACGCCCGCGCCTTGGGCGCGGACACGGTGGTCTGCGCCATGAGCGGCTCCTTCACCCAGCGGGGCAGCTTCGCCGCCCTGTCCAAAACGGCGCGTGCCGAGATGGCGGTCCGCTGCGGCGCTGACCTGGTGCTGGAGCTCCCCACGCCCTGGGCCATGTCCCCGGCGGAGACCTTCGCCCGCGGCGGCGTGCGGCTGCTGGCCCTTGCCGGGGCCGATACCCTCCTGTTCGGCAGCGAGTGTGGGGATCTGCCCGCCCTGCGGTGTCTGGCCGACTGCCTGGACAGCCCCACCTTTGCCGATCACCTTACCGCCGCGCCGGAGTCGGGCCTGACCTTCGCCGCCCGTCGTCAGGCTGCCGCCGCATCCCTGCTGGACAATGCAGCCGCCGCCCTTCTGCAAAGTCCCAACAACACCCTGGCCGTGGAGTATCTCCGCGCCCTGCGCCATACCCGCAGTACCATGACGCCATGCACACTCCGCCGTGAGGGTGCCGGCCATGACGGCGCTCCGGAGGGGGATACCGCCTCGGCCTCCTATCTGCGTGAATTGCTGCGGCAGGGAAGGGGGGAGGCCGCCTGTGCCTATATGCCCACCCCGGCGGCGGACGTCCTCCGCCGTGAGCTGGCCGCAGGCCGCATTGCCGACGGCGCCCTCTGTGAGCGCGCGATACTGGTCCGCCTCCGTGCCATGACCGAGGCGGATTGGCGTCCCTACGACCCGGGAAACGAGGGCCTGTACCACCGGCTGTATCAGGCATCCCGCGACGCCTGCACCGTGGCGGAGATGCTCTCCGCTGCAAAAACCAAGCGCTATCCCCTTGCCCGCCTGCGCCGCATGGTCCTCAGCGCCTACCTGCAATTACCGCCTGCGCCGGAGCGTGTGCCCTACCTCCGCGTGTTGGCTGCCACGGCCGCGGGCCGCGCTCATCTGCGCTGTCTGCGGGATGCCGGTGCCCCGGTGCTGACGAAGCCTGCCGACGTTCCGGCGCTGGGGCCGGCGGCGGAGGAGCTGTTCACTCTGGAGTCCCGCTGTACCGACCTGTATGTGCTGGCCCGCCCGGATCTGACCCAGGCCGCCCCCGGCCAGGACTACCGTACCACACCGGTCATGGTATAAACAGACGCAGCCCCCGCCAAAGGCGGGGGCTGCGTCTGTATTCACTGCTCCTCTACCACATAGCCCTTTCGCCGCAGAGAGCCGAAGATCTCCTGGATGTGGGCCTTGTCCCGGGTCTCCAGCGACAGATTTACCACACAGGAGCCGATGGCGGCCTTGGTGTTGCGGCGCTCGTGGTTCACGTCCAGCACGTTTGCGCCCAGGGACGACACCACCTCCAGGAACGACGCCAGCGCGTGGGGCTGGTCCGGCAGCACCGTGGAGAAGCTCACTGTGCGCCCCTCCTTGGCAAGGCCCCGGGTCAGGATGCGCTCCAGCATGGTCACGTCCACATTGCCGCCGGACAGCAGAGCGCACACCGTTTTGCCCTCGGTGTTCACCTTGTGGTACATGGCGGCGGCGATACCTACGGCGCCTGCGCCCTCGGCCACCAGCTTCTGCTTTTCCAACACCGTCAGGATGGCGCTGGCGATCTCGCCCTCGCTGACCGTCACCACCTCGTCTACATACTCCCGGCACATATCGAACGTCAGATCACCGGGAGTCTTGACCTTGATGCCGTCGGCAACTGTGTCCACGCTGCTGAGGGTGATGATCTTTCCCTCCTTCAGGGACTCCGCCATGCTGGGTGCGCCGGCGGCCTGTACGCCGATAATGCGGCACTGGGGCCTCAGGTTCTTCACCGCATAGGCCAGCCCCGCGATCAGCCCTCCGCCGCCGATGGGCACGAAGATCATATCCACGTCCGGCAGCTGCTCCAGGATCTCCAGGCCGATGGTGCCCTGTCCGGCCATAATGCTGTAATCGTTGAAGGGGTGTATAAACGTCAGTCCCTGCTCGTCCCGCAGGCGCACCGCCTCGGTATAGGCGTCGTCGTACACGCCGGGTACCAGTACCACGTTGGCCCCGTAGCTGCGGGTGGCCTCGATCTTGGAGATGGGCGCGCCCTCCGGGATGCAGATGGTGGCCTTGATGCCCATGTCCCGGGCGGCGAAAGCCACGCCCTGGGCGTGATTGCCGGCGGAGCAGGCAATGACGCCCCGTTCCTTCTCCTCGTCGGAGAGGGTGGCGATCTTGTAGTACGCGCCCCGAAGCTTGAACGCGCCGGTTTTTTGCAGGCAGTCCGCCTTCAGATAGAACGCGCACCCCGGCACCAGCCCCTTGGTGGGGATCACCGGTGTCCGGTTGATGACGGGCTTCAGCACCCGCTGTGCGTCGTGCAGCATGGCCATGGAGATCATAAAATGCGCCTCCTCATTCAATATAGGTAAATTTTATCACACCGTTTTGCTCCGCGCAAGGCGTATGGCAAACAAAATTTTCAAATTTGTGCGCCGCAGGCGGACACACAGGCGTTTCCGGCGCACACCGCCCCAAAAGTACCAAAATCGCAAAAATATCTTGACTTTTGCCGTGCTTCCGGTATAATAATATGGCTTGCGTCTGCAAGCATATCCTTGCTCTCATCCGAGAATGAGGGCCATTTGTCCAAAAGGAGGTGCAAAAGTATGGCTAAGATTTCCGCCAACTACGAGGTCGTTTACATCATCGACCCTGCACAGGGTGAGGAGGCTGTTGCCGCCACCGTGGCAAAGTTCCAGTCCCTGGCAGAGCAGAACGCGACCGACGTGGTAGTCGATGAGTGGGGCAAGCGTCGCCTGGCTTACGCGATCGACTACAAGACCGAGGGCTATTATGTGCTGATGAGCTTCACCAGCGGCCCGGAATTCCCCAAGGAGCTGGATCGTATCCTGGGCATTACCGAGGGTATCATGCGTTCCATGATCGTCTGCAAGGGCGAGTAAGGGAGTACAGCAATGCTGAACAAGATCTTTATCATGGGTCGCCTGACCCGTGACCCGGAGCTGCGCCGTACGCAGTCCGGTACCCCCGTCACCAGCTTCTCTCTGGCTGTGGATCGTGATTACAAGACACAGTCCGGCGAGAAGGAGACGGACTTCATCGATGTGGTTGCCTGGCGCGCCACCGCGGAGTTCGTGGCCAAGTACTTTACCAAGGGCCGTATGGCCGTGGTAGAGGGCCGGCTCCAGATCCGCGCCTGGCAGGACAAGGAGGGCAACAACCGCCGCAGCGCCGAGGTCGTGGCCGACAATGTCTACTTCGGCGACTCCCGCCGCGACAGCGACGGCAGCAGCGGCGGCAATTACGCCAACAACAGCTACGGCGGCAATAACGGCGGCTACTCCGCTCCTGCCGGCGGCTACGCTGCGCCCGTAGGCGGCTCCGGATTTTCCGAGATCGATGAAGAGGACGGCGACCTGCCGTTCTGATGTGCCCCCGGCACATGACATTTTATAAAGGAGGAAACTTCCATGGCTATGGAACGCGAAAATAGACCCGTTCGCGGTGCCGGCAAGCGCCGCAAGAAGGTTTGCCAGTTCTGCGTGGACAAGTGCGAGTGCATCGATTACAAGGACGCCGCTAAGCTGCGCCGCTTCATCTCCGAGCGCTCCAAGATCCTGCCCCGCCGTACCACCGGCACCTGCGCTATGCATCAGCGCCAGCTCACCGAGGCCATCAAGCGCGCTCGTCAGATCGCCCTGCTGCCCTTTGTGACCGAGTAATTGTGTGATAAAAAACAAGACCGGCGTCGCCGGTCTTGTTTTTTATGCTGTTTCTCCGTGGGATTTCTGGTAAAATAGTGTATCATACAGAAGAAACCACAGGGAGGAGGGAGCGCGTGGACGACAGACAACTGATGGCGAGCATCGCCGGCGGTGACGAGGCAGCCCTGCAGGCGCTGCTGCGGCGTTTCACGCCGCTGTTCCTCTATATCCTGCGTCCCATCCTCCCGGATGAGCGGGACAGGGAGGAGTGCCTGGCGGACATATCCCTGCGCATCTGGCAGGGGGCGGGGAGCTTCGACGGGGCAAAGGGCAGCCTGAACGGCTGGCTGACCGCCCTGACCCGCAACGCCGCCCTGAACCGCGCCCGCGCCAAGGGAACGGAGGACGCCCCGCTGGAGGACACCGTGCCCCACGGGGACGGCAGCGCCGAGGACGAGGTGCTCCGCCGCGAGCGGCAGGCGAAGCTGCGGGCGGCTATCGCGGGCCTGCCGGTGTACGAGCGGGAGCTGTTCTACCGAAAGTATTACTACTGCCAGTCCACCGCCCAGATGGCCGCCGAGCTGGGCCTGACGGAGCGCGCGGTGGAGGGCCGCTTGTATCGCCTGCGGCAGACCCTGCGCCAACAGCTGGGAGGTGATCTCTATGACTGACGAACGCCGCTTTGACGATCTGCTCTGTGAGGATGCCGCCGCCCTGCCGCCGCCCGCCGCCGGCGAGATCAATCCCTGGAGCATGGCCATGACCCGGGTGCTCTGGGGTCTGGGTCTGATCACCATTACCCTGAATTTCCTGTATCTGGATGTGATCCTGCCCGCCGTCGGCGGCCTGCTGCTGGTGCTGGGCTTCTGTACGCTGCGGCGCGAAAACACGCCCCTCCGCTGGTGCTATATCCTCTCTCTGGCCTCTCTGGCCGTCCGCGGCGCGTGTATCGTCCTCGCCGCCCTGCCTGTGGAGACGGGGCTTGCACCGGCCTATGTCAACATCGCCCTGCTGCAGGTGCTGTATGTCTGCCTGTGGCGGGGTATGGTGGGTGTCTCCCGCGCCGCTGGGGAGGAAAAGCCCGCGGCCACCGCCGCCGGTGCCATGGCGGTGTTCTACGCTGTCCTTACGGTCCTGGCGCTCATCGGCGTGGAGGGCTGGCTGCTGGTCCTGCCGATGCTGGTGCTCTACATCCTCCTGCTCCGCAGCATGGTCAGATTGTCCCGTTCTCTGGCCGATACCGGCTACGCCATCACCGCCGCCCCTGTCCGCCTTCCGGATGCCGCGGTGCTGTGGGGCGGCCTGGGTGTGCTGCTGGCGGCGGTGCTGCTGGCCATGTTCCTGGGCCAGCGGTATCCCATGGACTGGCAGCCCCGGCAGGACGCCCCCCAGGACGCGTCCATCCGCCAGTCCCTGCTGGAAAAGGGCTTTCCGTCCTATGTCCTCGATGACCTGACCGCCGAAGAGGTCTCCCGTATGGCCGGTGCCGTAAGGGTGTACCGTCAGGTGGAACGCCTGTACAGCGATACGGACTACCGCACCATCACCACCGCCCACTATATGAGCGATCCGGACCGTCCGTTGGTCTTTGACCGTACCATCACCGACGTGGATGGAGAGGGGGAGCGCCACTATACCTACGTCTACCGTGTCTATGATACGCTGGAGCAGACCATGACCCATGTGGCCGTGGAATTGCCGGAGGAGGACGGTGTCCGCCGCTATATCTATATCCACCACCTGACCTACGCCGCCCCGCCCAGCCCCTACACCGAGATGCTGGAACTGTGGCCGGCGTGGCAGACGCAGGGCGACTGGTTCCCCGGCGACCATGTCAGCGGCCGCGTCCTCTGCGAGAGAAACGGCACGGCGCAGGCCGCCGCCTTCCACACGCTGAAGAGCGGCAGCCAACAGGTCAGCGACCTCTTCGGCACCCGCCAGACCCAGCGGATCACCGCCGGCTGGTCCTTCCCCCGCGGCGTCGAAAGCCCCCGCGCCTACGTTTTCTACGACGCCCTCCGCGGCCAGGACGGCTGGGTCATCGAGAGCTGGGCCAACTACGTCTGCCAGACCGCCCCGGTCTACCCCTTCCGTGACGCCGCCGCCCTCTGGCACAGCTACGGCAGCGACGCCTACTCCCTCCGCCAGACCGCCCTTCAGGTATTCGACGGATAAGCACAAAAAGAAGCCCCTCCGGCCTTGGCCGGAGGGGCTGTTCGTATTTTCAGGCACTCCCCCTGGCGGAAGCCGGGGGGGGGGAGTGCCTGTGACTTTACTCCGTCATGATCTTTAAAATCACCCGGTCGGTCTCCCGCATGCCCTGCGCGGCCAGAACGCCTACGTTCCGGATGGTGTCCTCCACATCAGCGCCCAGAATGCCGTCGCCGGGGCGGAAGTTGTTGCCGCCGGCGTACATGTCGTAGCCCAAGATGCCGCAGTCCACGCCCATGGCGATCTTGCTGGCGCAGCTGGCCTTGGCACCGTCGCAAATGCAGCCGGAGATCATGGCCACGGCGTTTTCCAGCGTGTGGCTGATGCCCTCGCAGTCCGCGCCCCGCAGCCACGCGATGCCGCAGCCCGCGCCCACACCGGCGCTGACCGCGCCGCAGTAGGCGCTCAGCCGCCCGATGCCGGTCTTCTGGTGTATGGTGATCAGGTCGCTGAGACACACCGCCCGCAGGATGGTGTCGTCATCCGCGCCCATGAGCTTGCCGTATTTCCATACGGGCACCGAGGCGGTGATGCCCTGATTGCCGGAGCCGGACACGATGACCACCGGCATCTCGCAGCCGTTCATCCGTGCGTCCGAGCCGGCGGCCGCCCATGCCCGCGCCTGTGTCGCCCAGTCCTGACTGCTCTCCAGCAGGGTGGAGCCGATGTTGGCGCCCCAGCTGTTTTGCAGCCCCTCGGCGGCGATGGCGGTGTTTTTCTCGATCTGCCGCCCCACGGTGGGGCGTATGTTGTCCAAAGGTACTGTTTCTGCGAATGTGATGATGTCTCTGACGTTCAGCACGGACTTGTCCTGCAAATGGTCCTCGGCGTTGCCGGTGACGGGCAGCTCCCGCAGGATATTCCCATCCTTTTCCATATAGATGATGTTCGTGTGGTTGTTGGCCACCCGCACGCAGGCGTGGTGCCCCTCCCGCCAGCCGGTGAGCTTGATGTCCAGCAGACACGGCGTTTCGGGACAGGTCACGCGGATGTCGGTGCTGTCCAGATACGTCTGGATGGCAGCCACATCCGCCTCCGTCACGTTGGCGATGACCTGAAGCTCTGCGTCGGCGTCGCCGGCCACTATGCCCACGGCGATGGCGGCGTCGATGCCCCGGCGTCCTCCTGTGTTGGGGACGACCACGGACTTCACATTCTTCAGGATGTTCCCGCTGATCTCAGCCAGGATCTTTTCCGGTTTTCCGCCCAACACCTCGCGCAGTTTTGCGGCACAGTACGCGACGGCGATGGGCTCTGTACACCCTGTGGCCAGCAGGAGCTCCTCCTGCAGTATCGCCGTGTAGGCGGCGATCTTAGAGTCGTTCAGCATCACACATTCTCCTTTGTTCAGTTGTTGTATTCTATCGGCCCTTCGGCCGGATAGCCCTTCTTTACAGTGCGGGCACGTCATCCTCCTGCTGCACCCAGTCCTGCACGTCCACGACCTCAAATTCCGTATCCGTCTTCCGTATGACCACCTTGCTGATACCCGCGTTGATCACCTGCCTGCGGCACATGGCGCAGCTGGTGGCGTCGCCCAGCAGCGCCCCGGTCCGGCCGTCCCTGCCCACCAGATACAGGGTGCTGCCCACCATATCCCGCCGGCTGGCGGAGATAATGGCGTTGGCCTCGGCGTGAACGCTGCGGCACAGCTCGTATCGCTCTCCTCGCGGCACCTGCATGGCCTCCCTGGTGCAGAACCCCATGTCCACGCAGTTCTTCCGTCCCCGCGGCGCGCCGTTGTAGCCCGTGGAGATGATCTCGTCGTTCTTCACGATGATGGCCCCGTATACCCGGCGCAGACAGGTCGCCCGTTCCAGCACCGTCTCCGCAATATCCAGATAGTAGTTTTCCTTGCTGATGCGCCCCATAGCTGCGTCTCCTTGCACTGTATTCTATCAAACATTATAATACATGGCGCCCATCCCTGACAAGCGGCGTTTTTCCCCGCGATACTCGTCGATACGCTGAAATTCCGTGCCAAAAACTATGCAAATAGCCGGGTGCCTACGCTGCGGCAGCATAAAAGGACGGCCTTGCAGCCGTCCTTTTCCCTCCTGCGCGGTCACTCCGCGTTTTTGAATACCGTCTCCGGCGCCGTGATGACCACCCGCGTGTTGTCCGCCACCGACCCGGTGAGGAACGCATTGCCGCCCACCACCGAGTGCTCGCCGATCACCGTCTCGCCGCCCAGAATGGAGGCACCGGAGTAGATAGTCACATAGTCGCACACTGTGGGGTGCCGCTTTCCCGGCAGGCTGGCATGGCCCGCCCGGGGGGACAGTGCGCCCAGCGTCACACCCTGATACAGCTTCACATGGCTGCCGATCACCGTCGTCTCGCCGATAACGATGCCTGTGCCGTGGTCGATGAAGAACCACGGCCCGATCTGCGCGCCGGGGTGGATGTCGATACCCGTCCGGCTGTGGGCGTACTCCGTCATCATCCGGGGGATCATGGGAACCTGCCGCAGGTACAGCTCGTGGGCAATGCGGTATACGAAGATGGCGAACAGCCCCGGATAGGCGAAAATGATCTCCTCCTTGTCCGCCGCTGCCGGATCGCCGTCAAACGTGGCCTCAATGTCCGTCATCAGTGTCTGCTGTATGCGGGGCAGCTGCTCCAGTATTTCATGGGTCAGCGCCGCCGCGGCAAAGGCCTGGCCCTCCGGCAGCGCCAGCGCTACCTGTGCCGTCAGCGCCGTCTCGATACGCTCCAGCAGCAGTGCGGCGTAGTTCTCCGGCGGTAGCGCCATCAGCTGCGCGTCACCGAAATATGCCGGGAACAGCAGCCGCCGGAACTCCTTGATGATGCCGATGATGGCACCCCTGTCCGGCAGCCGCAGCTTTTTGCCGTACAACGGCACCGCCGCGTGTGTCATATTTTCCGCCATCGCCTTGGCGATCTCCGCGTTGGAAGTCATAGTCCTTGTCTCCTCTCAAAATAAAACGGCGAAGGATGCGCCCGCATCCTCCGCCGCCTGTGTGTACAGGTATCACGAACCCCTTTACAGGGCCTTCTCAGCAGAAAACGCACAGCGCCCATGGGCACGACAACACACGCCCGCGCAGCAGGCGGACGTACAACAGGCGCAGTTTATGGTGAGCAGCGTGCTGTTCATGCGTTTTCTCCTTCTCCGGAAATCTTACATAACATTATACTGTCCCGTCCCGCGCAAAGTCCATTGTCACCTTTCACAAAAACCATACCATACCGGTGGGAATTTTGCATATTCCCGCCGCCATCCGGTTCCGCCATGTCGGTGGCTGTCAGTTCTCACAAAAATTTAGCGCTTTTAATTGCGAAAGTATGGTCTATCTAACGGTTGACTTCTGTACCCCGCGGCGTTAAGATAACGCCAACATAAAAAAACAGCCGACCACCGGCGGAAAGGAGACCCCACATGGTACGTCACATGATGCAGCGCGATATGCTTCATAACGACATGGCCGCGAACCATGCCGCTGTCTCCTATTATGCCGGCACCAGCTCCGTCTGGGGCTTTTATTGGTACGCCTATTTTACCTCCCGATACCAAACGCCGGCTGTAAAGAATTGAACCCGTCTTTTCCATTTCCCATGTGTGTGAAGCGGCTTCGTCTTTCAGACGGAGCCGCTTTTCAATTTACCCCATCATCTCTGTTGTCCCCTATTTCAAAACAAAAGGAGAAGAAAATCATGACTGCAATCATTTCAGCGGCTGTCATCTTCGTGGTGTTCGCCGTAGGAGACATGATCTCCGCGAAAACAAAGGCTATCGTATCCATGCTGCTGGTGGCCTCCGTCGTATTCCTGGCAGGCTTCTGGACCGGTGTTTTCCCCACCACCCTGTTTGCTGACTCCACCCTTTTGAGCATGGCCGGCCTGCTGGTCACCATGCTGCTGGTGCACCTGGGCACCACCATCCGGCTCCGCGACTTCGGCGCCCAGTGGCGCACCGTCATCATCTCCGCCGTGGCCTGCATCGGCATCTCTGCTGCCGTGTTCTTCATCGGCCAGCTGATCATCGACCGCGGCTTCGCTCTGGTGGGCGCGCCCATTCTCTCCGGCGGTGTTGTCGCCACCCTGACCATGCAGGATATGGCCAACAAAGCCAACCTGCCTGACCTGGCGGTGTTCGCCACCCTGGTCATGTGCGCCCAGGGCTTCGTGGGCTACCCCGTGGCCTCCCTGTGCCTCAAGAGCGAGGCCAAGCGCATCAAGGCCCAGATCGACGCCGGCACGCTCCAGGTGGACGCCGGTGCCGCCGCGGCCCAGAACGCCGCCGCTGCCCGCAAGAAGCTGATCCCCGCCCTGCCCGATAAGTACAACACCCCCAACGCCATTATCGCCAAGGTCATTCTGGTGGCGCTGCTGTCCGTGTGGGTGTCCAGCCTGTTCCACGATGCCGTTAATAAGCTGGTCTGGTGCCTGATCTTCGGTGTGCTCTGCAAGGAGCTGGGCTTCCTGGATGAGGACGCCCTGGGCAAGGCCCACGCCACCGGCATCGTGATGCCCATCATCACTCTGTCCATCTTCACCAATCTGGCCTCCGCGACCCCCGAGATGGTGGGCGGCATGGTCAAGCCCCTGCTGGTCTGCGTGCTGATCGGCACGGCGGCCTTCGCCGTTGTCTCCATCCTTGTGGGTAAGATCTTCGGCTACAGCTGGCAGATGTCCGTGGCCATCGGCAGCTCCTGCCTGTTCGGCTTCCCCGGAACGGTCATCATCTCCAACGAGGTCTCTGAGTCCACCGGCACCACCGCCGAGGAAAAGGCCGCCATCAACGCCCAGATCATGCCCAAGATGCTGGTGGCCGGCATGGTCACCGTGTCCATCACCTCCGTACTGGTGGCCGGCGTTATGAGCAGCTGGCTGTGAGCCCGGCTCATTTGAAAGGAGTGCTTTTCCATGTCTGATATTCGTTCCTTCGTCGATACCATCTTCGACGAGTTGGTCTCTATCCGCCGCGATATCCATGCCCATCCGGAGCTGGGTATGCACGAGGTCCGCACCTCCGCTCTCATCCGCAGTGAGCTGGAGAAAATGGGCGTGGACGAGATCCGGCAGCCTCTGCCCACCGCCGTGGTGGCTTTGATCCACGGCAAGAAGGGTCCCGGCAAGTGCGTGGCGCTCCGCGCCGATATCGACGCCCTGCCCGTTCACGAGGAAACCGGTCTGCCCTTTGCCAGCGAGACCGAGGGCATTATGCACGCCTGCGGCCACGACCTCCACACCACCATGCTCCTGGGCGCCGCAAAGACGCTGTGCCATATGCGCGATCAGTTCACTGGCACCGTCAAGCTGATCTTCGAGCCCAGCGAGGATCTGATGCCCGGCGGCGCACGGGCACTGGTGGCAGCCGGCGTCATGGAGAACCCCCATGTGGACGCCATCTTCGGTCAGCACGTCTGCCCCTCTGAGAATGACTCCGTGGGCCGGATGCAGCTCTATAAGGGTTACTTCACCAGCGCGGTGGACCTGTTCCACATCACCGTCCACGGCAAGAGCGGCCACGGCGCTGCACCCCACACCGCACGGGATGCCATCGCCTGCGCCGGGTATCTCATCACCGTGCTGCAAACCGTGGTCTCCCGTCGCATCGACCCCATGGACACCGCGGTCCTCACCGTGGGCACTATGTCCGGCGGCGACGCGGTGAACATCACCGCCGGCGAAGCGCGGATGGTGGCCGTCCTCCGCAGCTTCAGCGACGCCGGCCGCGACACCGCCATTCAGGAGGTCCGGCGCATCTGCAAGGGCATCGGCATCGCCTTCGACTGCAGCATCGAGGTGGAGCTGGAGGAGGGCTACGCCCTCCAGTACAACGACCCCGCCATGATCGACCTGGTCAACAAGGCCGTCACCGCTGCCGGCGGCAAGGCGGAGTTCATCGACAAGCCCTTCTCCGGCAGCGAGGACTTCAGCTTCTTCGGCAAGCTCACCGGCACCCCCTCCGCCTTTATGATGGTCGATGCCGGCCGCGGCGAGAACGCTGTCTCGCTCCACAACGGCAAGATCGTCTTCAACGAGGAAGTCATGAAGCACGGCGTCACCGGCCTGGCCGCCATCGCCGTCGAGTACCTGAACCGGTAATTCTCCTATTTGTTTCCTCACAAATTGGTATAACAGAAGCGGGAGACCTGCACAGCAGGCCTCCCGCTTCCCATTATTCCTCCACCGGTAGCGCCAGCCGCGAGCAGTACCGCCGCGTCTCGATTTCCCGCCCCGTGTACGGCGCCACGATGCCCAGCACCCGCGGCGCGCCGGCGGGCTTCAGCCCCCGCGCCTTTACCTCCCGCCCCAGCGTCAGCCACGCCTCGCCCACGCCGCTGTAATCGCCGTAGTACAGCACCGACAGCACCCGGCACGCCTCCAGCGTCACCGCGTCCGCCGCCGCCCGGTTCTTCCGCACCGGCACGCACACCCCGTAGCGGCACGGCTCCTGCCCGATGTATCCCTCCAGATAGTCCGTGCGCTCCGATATGGTGAACAGCGGCTCATCCGACAGCACGCACCCCTTCCGCACGCACGCCCCATAGAAGTCGTACATATCCCGGTATCGCTCCGCCGTGGTCAGCCCCTCGCACCACCGTATCCGGCACGTAACCGCCGGCAGCTCCATCATCTGCACCGACAGGCTCTCGCCCTCCGCCGCCCGCAGCCGCATCTCCTCCACGCTCCGCTGCAGGTCCCGCAGCCGCGTTTCCAGCGCCTCCAGCAGCACCTCGGCCTCGCCGCCCTGCGCGAAATAGTCCGCGATCTCCTTCGACCCCAGCCCCATGGCCTTGAATTTCTCGATCTGCATGATCCGCGCCACGTTGTGGTTGTCGTAGTACCGCCGCCCGCTGTCCGGCGCGGTGAACACCGGCGTCAGCAGCCCGCGCTCCTCCATCCGCATCAGCGTGCTCCGCGACAGTCCGCAGGCCCGGGCCGCCTCCGTGATCTGAAAAAACTGTTTTGTGTTCTCCGCCATAAAAAATCCCTCCTGACCCCTTGCTTCGTTCACAGGTGAACGGGTTATACTTCCATTATAAGGAAAAACCCACTAAAGTCAACACCGGAGGCGCACATGTGCGCCTCTGTCTTCGCCCGGGCGAAGACAGATACCCGTGCCCCACTGGAAAGACCCCTGATATTTGAGAGGAGCGTACATCATGAACCACAAAAAATTACTTTTGACCCTGACCCTGTGCCTGTGTGCCCTGCTCTGCATGGTGGTCACCGCCTCCGCGTCGGAAATGCCGGTGCACACCAACCATTTCAGCTGTGGTGTGGCAGACTGCCAGAATAACAACCACGGCCACACACCTGTGACCGAGTGGCAGCCTTGGACCGGCCCGCAAAGCGCGTCGGAAGACAATATTCCTTACGATTCCAACACAAAAACCGCCTACATCTACCTGGCCAATAACGTGGAAATAGAGGATGCACTCACGATTCCCCAAGGCCATACTCTCTATCTCTGCCTTAATGGCAAAACGATAAGCTACAATGGCGAAGGTATTATTTACAATAATGGTGGTGGCCTGATTTACATTAACGGTGCGGCGACGATTTGTGACTGTGAAAACACGGGATGCATTAAGTACGAAAAAACTCAGAAATACATCCAAATTTCAACGATTCATAGCTGGGGGACACTGAACCTGTACGGCGGTACCATCAGCAGGATGAATGCTAATGATAACGGTCATGCCATAAGGACGAGAAGTGGGTCTGAATTTAATATGTACGGCGGAACCGTCAGCAATGACGGAACGACGTCCGCTTTATATTTGGAGAACGCGACCAATATTTACGACGGTGTAATTACCTGCACGAATGGTAGAGGAATCCAGACCAGTGGTATAAACCTCCTCGTTGCGGGCGGTACGATCTCCGCCGGGGAAAAAGAGGCAATAGATCTTTCTGCTACCGTGCTGACGCTCTCCGGCCAGCCGACGATCACCTCTGCCGGAACAGATTCTGCGGTGATCGATGCGGGTGCGGACATTATCAAAATAGCGGATAGTTTTGCCCCTGCACGTTGCATATCTGTAAGTAAATCAGGCGATAACGATACCTTTGCCGAACCTGTGGAGGGAGTAGCATCCTTGGCAGACAAGGCGCAGTACTTCACATCCTTTGAGAACGGAAAGTTCGTGGCGTACGACAGCGCGGCCAATATCCTAAATCTTACCACCTGTGCCATCACCCAGCAGCCCACCAGCGGCAACAGCTATACGGTCAAGGGCAACGCGCCCGATAGCAAGCTGAGCTATCAGTGGTATGCGGCCCAAACCCAAAAAGGCGAGATCACCGTAACAGACGCGGTTGCGAAGAAAAGCGCGGATGCCAGATACTTGAATTCGTGGAATGAATGGCGTGTAAAATGCGGTGATGAAATTGACTGCTTCACACTCTACATGAACGAGGGAGACGCGCTGACGTTGAGCGGTATTTCTGGTGGAAGGGTTAGTGAAATTTCAATTTCCGGCACCGAGGTTACAGAGGACGACAATGGGACCTATGTATTCACCGCACCCGCGGCCGACGAGTATACGCTGAAAATCAGCGCTACGGGGCGTAGTTATGGCCCTAATTACCCTTCTTATGAGTCTGACTTGAGTTTCGAGGCGGCCTTGCGAACGTTTGTGCCGGATACGGCCAAACCCGCGGGCGGAACAGCTGCGGCGCTTGACACCGCCGGCCTGTCCGCTGGCAAATATATTTGCCAGGTCACATGGGAGGGCAAGAGTACGCTGAACAGCGGTATTGTCCAGTTCAGCGGCAACTCGCAGCAGCCCACGGGCAGCGGTTCCTACTACTACGCCCCCTCCGCAGCCGAGGGTAAGAAGGACTCTCCCAAGACCGCCGACCCCGGTGTCCTCCTCTACGCCGGTCTGGCCCTCGCGTCCCTCACCGGTCTGGCCTGCACCGCCAAAAAGCGGCATTAAAAAGGTATTCTCCCGGTGTTTCTGACCCCGGCACCGGGCGAATATACAGCAAAGGCACCCCTCGTGGGTGCCTTTGCCATTTCTCCGCGCCCGCAGGCGCATAAAAAGCCCCCGCAAAAAAACAAAAGAAAAAATTACACATTTCCCCCTGAATTTGCACCTCATGTTCTGCGCCCTTTTGACACAAAGTAACCCTGTCGCCGGCGACAAAACAAACCCCGTTTTCGCCCGTTCAACGGCAAAAACGGGAAACATCACAATAAAATAAGGGGTGAGACGCTTGTATGAACCACGGCATATCCCCGCCTCCCATCGTCTCTCCGCCTGGCTGCTCTCGGCGCTGTTTGCCCTCTCCCTCTGCGTGCAGCAGGCTTGGGCCGCCCCGGCGGAGCGCACCGTGATCCCCCTGGGTCAGGCGGTGGGCATCAAACTCTTTGCGGACGGCGTCCTGGTGGTGGCTCTGGCCGATGGCCCCACGCCCGCCCGCACCTGCGGCCTTCGTCAGGGCGATATCATCACCGCCATGGACGGCGCCGCTGTCGGCTCCACCGAGCAGGTCCAGGACCTTCTGGCTGATACGGCCGGCGCGCCCATTGTCCTCTCCGTCCGCCGCGGCGCAGACGCTCTGGCCCTCACCGCCTGTGCCCGCGAAAATAACGGTGTCTGGCAGCTGGGTGCCTGGATCCGTGACAGCATGGCCGGCATCGGCACCCTGACCTACTACGACCCCGCCACAGGTCAGTACGGTGCCCTCGGCCACGGCATCACCGATGTGGATACCGCCCAGCTCATGCCTCTGGCCTCCGGCGCCATCATGGAGACCACCGTCAAAGCGGTGAAAAAGGGTGCCAAGGGCGATCCCGGCGAGCTCAAGGGCGACTTCTCCGTCCAGCGCGATGTGGGCACCGTCACCGTCAACAGCAGCGGCGGCATTTTCGGCACCGTGGCCGACCCGGACTTCCTCTCCGGCGGCACGCCTGTCCCCGTGGCCGCTGCCGGCCAGATCACCACCGGCCCCGCCACCATCCTCGCCACCGTCTCCGGCAGCGATGTGCGGGAGTACCGTGTGGAGCTCGTCCGCCTCTACGGCGCGGACGAGCCCACCCGCAACCTGCTCCTCCGCATCACCGACCCCGCCCTGCTCTCCGCCACCGGCGGCATCGTTCAGGGCATGAGCGGCAGCCCCATCCTCCAGAACGGCCGCATCGTCGGCGCGGTCACCCACGTCCTGCTCAACGACCCCACCCGCGGCTACGGCATATTCATTGAGAATATGCTCGACATGGCCGGCTGACAGACCCGGCGGGGAGGGCCGGGAAGCCCTCCCCGTCCGGCCTTTCCTATAAAAACGAGAGGAGCGTTTTTCATGCAGTCCCTGCTCATTAAGGACACCACCCGCGCCCAGCGGGAGGAGATCGTCCGCCGCGCCCTCAGCGCCTGCGGCAGCCCCTGTGACGGCTGCAATGGCTGCGGCAACGCCGGCGGCGGCCGGGTAGACAGTATCTACCAACCCTATATCGACGGCGAGAAGGAGTTGGCGGAGATAAACGCCGAATATTCCGCCTCCCGCGGTCTGGTAAGATAAACGTAAAAGCGGCCCGCAAGGGCCGCTTTTCTCCGCGTGCACATATTTGTCACTTCTGCGCCTGCTCCTGTTCATAGGCCTGCTGTACCGCCACCGCCAGCTGGTCGGCGCAGGAGGTGCTCCGCGGCCCGCAGGTGTTGCCCAGCAGCAGCGCCTCGATCTGCGCCACGCTCATGCCGTCCACCAGCTTGCTCACGGCCTTCAGGTTGCCGTCGCAGCCGCCCACAAAGTGCACATTCCGCACCTTGTCTCCGTCCAGCTCGAAGGAGATCTCCCGCGAGCAAGTGCCCTTCGTTCTGTATATATGCTCCATTTTGCCGCTCCTTTGCAGAAAGATTACATTATTTTCGAATAGCTTACAGGTTTTTTCTCGTTAAAACTAACCTGATATCCCTCGCCGGGTGCCAGCAGATAGTCGTACCGCGTTCCGCCGAACCAGTGCATCATCAGTCCCGACGTCACCCCGCCGTGGATCACGCACACCGCGTCCTCCCCCGCGTCGATAACGGGCTGTATCGCGGCCAGATTTCGTGCCAGCACCTGCGGCGCACTCTCTCCGTTGGGGCACATATTGTGCTCTGAGTCCTCGCGCCACACAATAAATTGTGGATCGTGCTCCAGATCGCCGGCGTAGGCCCGCATCTCGAAATCGCCGAAATCCATCTCCCGCAGCCCCGGCAGCACCGTGTATGCCACGTCGCCGTATATGGCCCGCAGCGTCTGTATCGTCCGCGTCATTCCGCTGACGTAGTAGTGCTCCGCCGTGGGATATACGCCGGTCAAAGCTTTCTGCTGCAAGGCCTCCAGCGATTTCGGCAGCGCCGGGATATCCGCCGCGCCATAATACAGATTTTTCTGGCTGCCCTCGGTCTCCCCGTGCCGCAAAAGTGTCAGTTTCATTTCAATTCCTCCGCTATCCCGCAGAAAACGCGCGTCACATGTTCCGCTTTTTTCGCCAGCTGCTGTAAGAGCACGCCGTAGTTTTCCCGCCATGCCCGCTCCGCACCGTCCATGGGCACAATGCCCCCGTTGACCTGTCTGGCGATGACGACTGCGTCCTCGAACAGCGGCAAAAACCTTGTGATATCGTTATTTCTGCGGCTCAGCGCCTCCAGATGCCGATAGCATTTGCAGCCTGGTACCGGATCGGATATTGCCAGATCGCATACGTCATTCTCTGTCAAATTATATGCTTTCAGCGCGTATGCCAGCTTTCCCTGAAACGCGCCGCCAATGATCAGGATCATATTTACCTCCACAACACCAGTACCGCTGCACCACCTAACTCCGCAATGGTCAGGGCGAAGCCTGACACATCGCCGGACATACCATCCAACTGCCGGAAAGCGTACCATGCCGCCAGCCAATAGCACGCCGCCGCAGCCAACGGAGCAAAGCTGTCCCACAGCAGTACGGAGAGCCCGCACACCGCCGCCAGCACAATGGCGGCAAATACCACAGGTGCGCCGCCGCGGGTCATGGCGCTGTACTGGCTGGTGGACATGGGCCGCAGTGTCAGAACGGCCAGTGCTGCACAGGCTCGTGATGCCGCAGGTATCAGCGTCAGCGGCCAAAGGGGCAGCGCCTCCGCCGACAGAAATACCGCCCATTGGCACAGGACCAGCAGCGCCAGACAAATCACCGCGAAGGCCCCGCAGTGGGAATCCTTCAGTATTCGCTGCCGTGTCTCCAGGTCCCGGCGGCTCAATACAGCGTCGCACACATCCATATAGCCGTCCAGATGCATAAAACCTGTGATCAGCCAGGGAGCTGCTGCACACAGCAGAGCAGCCAGCGGCTGTGGCAAAAAGCTGCCCAGCCACGCGCACAACGCCCATATGCCGCCGACGATCAGCCCTATCAGGGGCAGACAAGCCAGCATTTTTCGCCGGGCGCTCTCCCGCCATATTTTTTTAGGGCAGGGAATGGTCAGGAACATACCCCACGCCATGAAAAAGCCGTATATCCAGTCAGACACGGGGCAGTGCTCCTTTCCACAGACGGGGCAGCCCCGCCGTCATCTCACATACCACGTCAAATTCCGCTGCCAGCCCTTGACAGATATCCGCCAGGCCCCGAACATAAACTTCCGTCCAGTCCCGGTAGTCCTCGCCGCCGTGCCAGATATCGTCGCACACAGCGATAAAATGGTCGAGGTAACGGCTGATATCCAGCAGCTCCCGCAGTACCCGATTTGCTGCGCCAGCATCCGGCGCGGGACCGGGGAACATCTGCTCCGACAGACAGGCAGTGACGCTGTCGAACAGCACCGTACCGTGCCTGTCCAGTGCCGGTAAGGCGGCGGGCAGATCGAAGCTGCGCTCGACGGTAATAAAATCCATGCCTGCCCGGTCCGCCACATGGCGGCGGATACGTGCCAGGTCCTCATCGTCATGGGGGGTCATGGTGGCCCAATAATACCGAGGTGCGTCCCCGGACAGTGCGGCGGCCAGGCGTTGGGCCATGGTGCTCTTTCCGCTTTTTCCGCCGCCGATCAGCAGTATCCTCATGGCTTGTCCACCGTAAAGCTGTCGCCTGCGCGTATTTCGTCCAGATAGTCGTCCGGTATGGCCGCCTGGGCAAAGGTGGCCATACCGGCCATTACGCCGCAGGCACCCTCTAACACCCGGAACAGCAGGGGACACCCGCTGCCCTCACCCAGCCGCATTCCCAGATGGAGGCAGGGTTCCAGACCCAGCCGGTCTGCTGCCAGGCGGTAGCCCACCTCATAGGAGTCGTGGGACAGAAACAGATAGTCCTGCACTTCGGGGCACAGCGTAACGGCACACAGTGCGGCCACCACGGAGATGAAGCCGTCTACCGCTGCCGGTATGCGCTCATGGGCACAGCCCAGGAAAGCCCCGGCCATGGCGGCGATATCCAGCCCGCCCACGGCGCACAGCACATCCAACACATCGTCCTTGTCAACAGCCCGACGCGTCAGCGCACGGCGCAGCACGTCCTTCTTGCGGGCAAAGCCCTCGTCTGTCAGTCCGCCGCCCCGGCCGGTGACGGCCTCGATGTCCGCCCCGGTCAGCGCGGACAGTACCGCGGCAGAGGTGCTGGTGTTGCCGATCCCCATCTCGCCGATGCCCAGGGCGGTGATACTGTCGGCTCTGGCGCGCGCCGCCTGCTCCATGCCGGCGGCCATGGCGGCAAGCGCCTCCGGCCGGGTCATAGCGTCCTCTACGGCGATGTTTCCGGTGCCTCGCCGGACTTTCCGGTCCAGAATGCCCACACCCGGCACGTCGGCGGCAATACCCACGTCCACGACGGCCACATCGTCGCCGAAGGCGGCGGCCATAGCGGACATCCCGGTCCTGCGCCGGGTCATGTTGATGGCCTGCTGCAAGGTCACGGACCGGGGCGCGCAGGATACGCCCTCGTCCACCACGCCATTGTCGGCGGCAAATACCGCCACACGGCATTTTCCCATTTTCGGGCACACCTGGCCGGTAATGCCTGCCAGACGGATGGACATATCCTCCAGTGCGCCCAGACTTCCCGGCGGTTTGGCCAGCTCTGCCTGCCGTTCCCGGGCCGCGTCCATCGCCGCCCGGTCTGCCGGGCGGATGGCCTGTATATACTGCTGCAATGCTGCTTCTGTCATGTCGGTTCCTCGATATACCCCTGCGCCGCCAGCCAATGCAGCGACGGCAGGGCGTTCTGATTTTCAATGGTGAATGTGGCCTCCGGCGCGGCTTGCAGCACCGTGTCGATGATCTGCCGCATGGGGATGTTTCCCTCTCCCAGCGGGGCGTGCAGGTCCGTATCGCCCTGGTTGTTGTGCAGGTGAACGTGCCGCAGCCATGGGGCCATAGGCGCGATCCAATCCATGGGCGGCGTTTCGCTGACGCAGGTGTTGGCGTGGCCAACATCCAAGCACAGCCCCAATCGGGGATCGTCTATCTGGGCGGCGATGGACACCAGTGTCTCCGGCGACGGCTCCATGACATTTTCCAGCGCCAGTGTCATGTCGGCCGGTACGTCCCGCAGGAATTCCCGCCAGAACCACACCGACTGCTCCACATACCACTCCGGAAAGTAGACATGGGGAATAAAGCCTCCGTGGAATACCATGCGTCGTATACCCAGCGCCTGCGCTGCGTCCAGTGCCTGCCGGAACCGCCGCATGGCTACATCCCGGGCCAACGGATCGATGGCGCAGGGGATCAGCTCGGCGAAGGGGCCGTGGAGCCACAGACTGCCGACGCCATGTATCTCCTCCTTTGCCCGGAGCAGGGCGGCAGAATCATCCAGCAGAGGCGCATAGGAGAAGGCGATGGTCTCCAGTCCCAACTGCCACTGTCGGGCCAGCGCCGCCGCCCGGCTGTCCATGCCGGAGATATGCAGTTTTCCTTGCAGCAGGGGTGAGGCCATGTTCCGCGCTCCTTTTGTCGTTCTGCGGGGTATTATAGCATGAGTCCCGCAAAAAGAAAAGCCCCATAGGGCAGCAAAAAACCCGCTTGCGCGGGCAAATATCTCCGGACACCATAAAGCGGAGTGCCGCTTGGCGCTCCGCAGATATGGCAGGAAGAGAAGATGAAAAAAGTTTTTTGTTTCTTGCACTATTAGGATATCGCGGAGATGTGAAAAAAATTCGGTTACAAATATTAAAATTCTGTGAAATCTTCAACAATGTTCGCCGAACGATTCGTGTTCTCGGCGTTTTTCTCCCGAACTTCCAGGAAAAAGGTCTGCAAAACGTCACGGCATTCGTCGCCGCACACATTGCCCACCAGCTGTGGCGGACGGGGAAAGCCCTCCATAAACAAATTCAGCACGCCGCCGCAGGCGCCCATCACCTCATCCCGGGTGCCGTAGTACACCCGCCGGATGCGGGCGTTAAGAATGGCCCCAGCGCACATGGGGCAGGGCTCCAGCGTCACATACAGGTCGCACTCGTCCAGCCGCCAACTGCCCAGCGCCGCATTGGCCTGGGCGATGGCCTCCATCTCCGCGTGAGAGACGGCGGCCTGCTTTTCCTCCCGCTGGTTGCGGCCGCGGCCCACGATCTCGCCATTGTGGACGATGACGCAGCCCACCGGCACCTCGCCGTGGACAGCGGCCTCCTGTGCCAGAGCGAGGGCCTGCTGCATGAAATATTCCTGTTCCATAGCTGTCCTTTCCGGGCGGACAGGCCGCCCCTGTTTGAAACCGGGCATAAATGCGTAAACTGGACGTACAATATTGATGTGGAGGGGAACCCTATGGCAAAGAAGCACAGCACAGACCCGACGCTCCGTGAACTGGAGCGTGAACTGTACAGCACCACCCAGGCGTTGAAGGAGGCCTATATCCGCTTTGACTATGTCTGCGACAGCGAGCTCATCGACGCCTGTATCTTCGAGATCAACGCCCTGAAAGCCCGCAGCAACTACTTGCTGCGCCGTATCAAGGAGCAGAATGGCCAAAGTGTGCCCTCCGGCATCCCGCACGCGGTGCCGGTGCTGAAGACAGAGCCGTCCGCGCCGCCCTGTGTGGCTGCCGGCGCGATAAAGGGGGGAGAGGTATGTCCGTCATAGAGATCGTATCCCTGGCCCTGGTGGGCCTGTTCCTGTTGGTAGCGGTGGTGCGGCTGTTCCGCAAGCCGCTGAAGCTGGCGCTGCGGGTGGTGCTGAACAGTGCCCTGGGCCTGGGTGTCCTGTGGCTGCTGAACAGCACCGCCCCCGTCACCGGGCTGACGCTGGGCGTCAACTGGTTCAACGCACTGACGGTGGGTGTTCTGGGCCTGCCGGGGCTGGGGCTGCTGCTTCTGGTGAAGTGGGTGCTGGTGTAGTTACATAGGGAGGAAGGCTTCACTTTATTCCGTTCAATAGCTTATTTGCTCTTTCAACAGGAAATTTATCTTCCATGTCGGCCACCTCAAACAAGCTCGATGGCAATTCTTTTTCCCCGACCAAAGCAAGGTATTCCTCAACAGCTCTGCGGTCGATCGTGATTTTTTCCGTGCCCTGCCCAATGACGATTGCTTTCTCCTTTTTTCAAACCGGTGATCCAATACCTATCGCCATTTTCAACGTCTATGTAGTTTGAACTGCCGCCTATGGCCTTTTGAAAGGCGTGGTCGTTAAAGTAGATCGTTTTTCCAGTTTTTGAGGTTTTTACATAGCCGATCCATGCCGGGCCATCATCGGAATATCCTGATTTTAACTCAATATACATTAAATTCTTTATCATCGGAATTCCTCCAAACCTGATTTGCGCGTCTTACAAAAGCCGTTTATTTCTCCATCGTTTCCAGATACCACCCGAAAAAAACGCGAAGCTACAACTCAATTTTAGCGGCATACGCTTTTAGAATACGGTTGATTTCCTCTTCGTTTTTGAAGAAGACATCGTCACATCGTTCCAGTATTGCCTCCCATTCTTCGTCTGACTCCTTATCAGCCAGCATCTGGTATGCATCATACGCGGTCAGCAAATTGCTTCGCAGTTCTTCGGATAAGACGTTCTCCAAAATCGAAATTTCCGCTTGCAGATTGCCCGTTTGCTCAACATTAAAGAAATACTGATCGTGCCCGCCATTATTGACCTCACTTTGATAGGTCATCACCTCTGCATAGGGGGTGTCCGCACGGTGTTCCGCCCACAGATCCCACATTTTATTCCATTTTTTCTGCTCGCGTGATAATTCGCTTTTTCTTTTTTTTAAAAAATCAAATACGCCCATCGGATCAACGCCTCCCAAAATTTGATTTGCAGGTCTTGCGGCAAGCCGCTTACTTCTACGTTTTCTATATTCCGTTGTGGCATATAGTACAAAGCTGGATTGATTTTGTCAGGTTGTCTTTGAAAAATCGCGCTCAGCGTTTTTGATTTCTTCTTTGAGCGATTTGATTTCCTCCAGAATTAGGGTGGTGCATCCGACGATCAAACCTGCCAATAGTATTATACCACCATAGATCGGATACAAGAATGTTTCTGCGGTTCCGCCGCCTATCAGGTGTGAAAGCAGTGACCAAAGCCCACCGCAAGGGAATACAATAAGCAAGAACATTGCCGCCATTGCAATCAGCGCTTTTTTCATCATAGTAGTGCCCTCCATAAATTTATTTCACATACAAGTTTTTTGAACAGCCGTTTATTTCTCCATCGTTTCCAGATCCCACCCGTACAGCGGGTAGCGCTGCACGGCGCCGAAGAGCTTTTTCTTCAGATCAGGATAGCGCTGCTCCAGCTCCGCCAGCAGCTCCTTCACCTCCTGCCGGCGGCTGTGGCCGTCCATGGGACAGGTGTTCTTCACCACCGGCAGCGCCAGCTTCGCCGCCATGCGGCGGATGTCCGCCTCCTGGCAGTACAGCAGCGGCCGTATCTGGGTGATGTCTGTCCTGTCCAGATACGTCACCGGCTGGAAGCAGCCGATGCGCCCCTCGAACAGCAGGTTCATCAGCAGCGTCTCCACCGCGTCATCGTAATGGTGCCCCAGCGCAATCTTGCGTATCCCCCGTTCCGTCAGCGCCGTATGCAGGCTGCCCCGCCGCAGCTTGGCGCACAGGGAGCAGGGGTTCTTTTCTTTCCGCTCGTTGAACACGATGTCGTATACCGGCACGGAGATACGGGTATAGGGCACATCCAGCGCGGCGCAGTAGTCGGCCACCGGGGAGAAGTCCATCCCCGGCATACCCGTCTCCAGCGTGATGGCCTCCACCCGGAAGGGCTTGGGATAGAATGCCCGCAGCCGGGCCAGGGCCGTCAGCGTCAGCAAGCTGTCCTTGCCGCCGGAGACACCCACGGCCACGGTCTCTCCGGCTTCGATCATGTTGTAGTCCTCCACACAGCGGCGGACCAGTCCCAATATGTGCTGCACGGTCATGCCTCCTTCATCAAAACAAGAATTGCGTTAAGAGAAAACAAGAGTAAAACAGAGAAAACGAGAGATATGACCAGGTGTTTATATCGTAAATCAATTTGCTGTTGACATCGGCGCGGCGGTGTGGTATAAATAATCCTGCGCGCTGAGCGCGTTTTCTCTGCCCCGATTGTAACAAGGGCGCGTGAAAAAGTAAAGCACACATTATATAAATTGGAGGAAGATCACCATGTCCACTTTCATGGCAAACAAGGCCAACATTGAGCGCAAGTGGTACGTCGTGGATGCCGCCGGCAAGCCCCTGGGCAAGACCGCCGTCATCGTCGCCGACCTGCTGCGCGGCAAGGGCAAAGTCACCTATACCCCCCACGCCGACTGCGGTGACAACGTCATCGTCATCAACGCCGGCAAAGCTGTCCTGACCGGCAACAAGATGGAGCAGAAGTACTATCGCACCCACTCCGGTTGGGTGGGCGGTCTGAAGGAGACCAAGTACCGCATCCTGATGCAGGACAAGCCCGAGCTGGCTATGCGCGTGGCCGTCCGCGGCATGATGCCCCGCAACATCGTCACCAAGGATTCCCTGAAGCGTCTGCACATCTACGCCGGCGAGCAGCATGACCATGCGGCTCAGAAGCCCGAGCTGGTCAAGTAAGGAGGAAAAAGAGAATGTATCAGTCTAAGAATCCCTACAAGTACGGCACTGGCCGCCGCAAGTCCTCCGTCGCCCGTGTGCACCTGTTTGAGAACGGCACCGGCTCCATCACCATCAACGGCCGCAGCATCGACGAGTACTTTGGTCTGGAGACTCTGAAGATGGTCGTCCTTCAGCCCCTGAACGCCACC
>OGCQ01001610.1_pt1 | contig 26637 bp, 18 predicted proteins | sample 1570161 | NCBI WGS metagenome assembly OGCQ01 (sample SAMEA4384402, study PRJEB24528) | human gut metagenome
AAAGTACATAATTTTATCATTATACTTTCATCATATCGAATGCCATAATATTATTTTTACTTAACTAGCATTTCTTTTTCTACCTTAGCAATTTCTTCATCAGTAGCATTTGTATATAACTTAATTTTGTCGTGTGATGTATGATCGGCCAGCATATTTCTAATCACTTTTTCTTTTTCTCTTTTTTCTGTTTCTTCACGAACTTTTTTTGTCGTTTCTTCACGAACTTCTTCGCGCATTAGTTCCATCTCGTTGCACATAATTTCTACCCCAGTTCTTTCTTCTTTAAAATATTTCACTTTTTTGGCCAATACAGGATCATTTATATCCTTTGCATTTGTGCAATGAAAATCCTGCATTAATTTACCAAGTTCTGTGTCATCTGTAACCTTTGAATTTACGCAAATAATATGTGGCTCATCACAAACACATTCTTGATTTTCTTGAATCTCACAATCAATATGATATAGGGGAAGATTTTCTCCAAGAACATCATTTTTTGTAATAAATACCACATAGGTTTCAGGTTTACTGTTGTATTCATATACCGGCATCATGATTTTCGTATCTAATAATTTCTTGCAGTATCTAATATAGTCCTCTCTAGATTCCATATCGCAGATTTGAACTTTAAAATTGTAATTTTTACTTCTTTTATTAGTAGCATAGATATCCAGCATTTGTGAACTTCCAGACAGAATCATTGTTGTATCACGCACCTGAGTATCTAAGACTTTCAGTTTTTTTCGATTTATAACCGCCTTCAAAAGTATTTCTGCACATTCCTTATCTTTGAATACTTTTATCATTAACTCTTCATCCAAAAGAGTTAATTTTGCAAGACATTCTAAATCCTTTACATCAAATGATACCTCTTTGTAGCTTCTTTCAGAGAAAGCTAACATTTTATCACGATCCGTAATAGAAAAATTTATATCTTCTCCTTTTATTTTTGTACGTTCATGTTCCTCAATATATGTAAAAATTTCTTCTAATGAAAATTCTCCTGCAAATTGTCTGTGCCAATCACCTCTAAATTTCGGACAATGCATTACTTTCTTTGGCGCAACTTCATTTTTAGGTATTATGAACTTCCAATAGTCGAATTTCGTTTCTATAATATATTCAAATGGATTAAAGCTTTCCTTATAACGGAACCCTTTTTCATCACATATTTTCTGAATGTATTCTATGCATTCCTTTCTATAATCAGTCAGCATTCTGTTCTCCTTCTTTTCCATGATAATCCCATTTTACTTTTTTTCCACAATTTCCGCAATATGGATTATTCCATAAACTACTTATTATTTTTTTACAATATGGACATGTTCCATAATAAACTTTGATACCAGATACCTGTTTATCAAAAGCATATAAGGAAGGATCTATATTTTTCACAGACAAGATGCCTTCCATTTTCTTTTTTTGATTTTTTTCTTCCTGAAGCTTTTGCTTATATCTATCAGGTAGGGACTGATAAAAAAAATCTGGAGATACATCAAAAAAAGCTGCAATTTTTTCAACAGTACTCGTTGATGGAATTTTTTTCTCCGATATATATTTGCATATCATCTCTCGGCAAATACCAATTTCATTTCCCAATTGTTTTTGAGATATGCCATGTTTTTTTAACTGTATCCGAAGATTATATCCAATAAATTTATCCATCGTATATTACTCCTATAATAATCCGATATTTATTTCAATTCTGACTACTTCTAATCTAAGGTACTCAAATTATATACGTACCTATCTTTAGGAATTTTACTCTGCAAGGAAAACGTATCTTCTTTTTTCTTTATCCCCTTTTATCACATATTTGATTTCAATTTCCTGTTCATTTTCAATTGCAGCTATGATTTCCTCTTTTCTAAGAGCAGAGATATCTCCCCATACATTGTTTTCTACCCATACGGTTATATTTCCATCGTCTACATCCATACTGGCAGATAGTAATTTTTCATTCTTTTCATCTGCTTTAAATTGTGAACGAAAAACTCCCTTTAGTTTTCCTTTTTTAGTTTTCATTTTCTTTCCTGCAACTGCAGGCAGCCCATAATTATCAGTATTACCTATTGTTAAATGATCTGGAGTAAAATAGTAGGTACCATCTGCATAGCAGTTCGCTATATATCCTTCTATATGTGCTTTTACCAACAACGCCAGCGCAAGGCAGCTATTATAGGTCATTGGAACCAGTATTTGTTTTTCAAACCGATAGCCACTATTTCTTTTCCACCATAGCGGTGTAATGATATCGCCCTCACTATCTTCTCCCGGTCCTTCTTCATATTTGAATACAATCGGATATTTATTTAAATCATTTCCAGGTACAATTGTAAATACGCGAGAGAGCGCTTTTCTGTCGGATCGTCCTGCTTTTCCACTCGGAACTCCTCCTTGAAAATTGCGTACCCATCTGGCATACTGCGCTCCTTTTGCATCGGCCTCCTGTTTGCTCTCTATAATATCGCGTTTCAAGCTTCCATTTATGATTTCCTCACATAATACAAGTGCTTCACCGAAATCAAGATAATAATTTCCGCATTCTACTGATTGCTTATTTTCAGTCTTAACAAAAGATAATATGAGCTTTTCAATTGTCCTTTGATCTCTTTTGACAATCTTTTTTCCATAATTACCTCCTGTAGTTCACTTTTATTGCAAATGTGACCTTTTTATTAATAATAATATTCTCCATGGTCAAAGTCAATTAAATATTTATTAAAAATTATATTTAAGAGCAAAAAAACAAAGAAGAACCTATAGTATTCTTACTATAGACTCCTCTCTGTTTATTTTTAATCAATATAATTTAAAACTTATTTAGCAAATCCATTCGTTTCAACATCTTGTTTTATCGTTTTAATTTGCTCGTTTGTATAAGTTTTTTCTGATTCAGATACTGCATCATCTGATAATATCTCTTCTATCATAGACTGATATGTTGGATCCGTATACCATTTTGATTCTACATTTAATCCACCATTATTATTCAGTATCTGCAGTTCTGCTGCAGAATGATCTTCTTTGTAAGCATCCTTGTTCAGCTCATAGAAGTCTTTATTGATAAACCTCAGTTTATTTAACCATTCTGCCTCATTTTCATCTTTTGGTACAATTGATTCTCCATCAGCTAATACATATATATTAAATTCATAATATGTTATTTTACCCATACTATCTGTCAATTTATAGGTTTGAGTAAATTTCCCTGATGCATTTAGTTTAATATAAACATTAGGATCAAAATCTACTAATTCCAATTTATCTTTAAGTGTACCTGGAACCAATTCATCATCTTCAATATCACTGACCGTTGTTTCTCCGCTTTCCAATGAATCTTTCAACAATGAATCTTCTGTAATCAACCCATTTTGCGCATCTTTCAAACGGAATACCCTGTTTTCCGTATTAATTACAGGGAATTCATTATATTTTACATTTACAATCTGTGTATAAGTACCTACTTTTCCATCAGAGTTCGTGACTTCATACGTGATCTTATGTTTCACCGGACTATCATTTTTGTCCAGCTGCATGAACCATGTATCTAATGTAAATCCTTCCGGTACATCATCGTCAAATTTTAATGTTTCACCTTTCTGTTTATGACCGTCTACAATTTTACCATCTGCGTATTGTATTTTTGTAATCCGTATCTTATCTGTAATATCACCATCCTTTTTATCTGTAGCCATCAGGTTCTTGGTCAAATCTGCTTTGGTAACCGTTTGTCCTTCATAGAAAGTTAATTCGTCTTTTCCTGCACTTGGATTATCCGGGTTATCAGGATCTGGTATTGGCTTGATATTCGGCCGGTCATTAGTATCCCATACAGCATATAGAGTCAAATTATCAGCATCTGAGTCCACACGGTCAAGCACCCATTTATGCCAATCTACGTCTACGCTTTGCCATAATGTAATACCATTATCGCTTTTCGTGGTGGCATCTAATTCCATACCAAGAGCTGAACGAATAAAATATGAACCTGCTCCTGCACTCACCAATTTCCATTTTTGTGCATTAGATGCATTATATACATATGTTTGAAGTCGAATTCCATTCGTTGTACTTGCATCTGTATTATCTAATACCATATTGGAATAAACAAGCTCTATTCTATAATATCCGCTATCTAAATATGTAAAACGGAATTGGGTTGTTGCTTCAGGTGCATCATCAGAAACAAATCCTACACTCTCATTTCTAGCATAATTTCCGCTGATACCTCCCAGTTTCTTTGTTTGATCTGAATACTTACTAATCGTGTATATTCCGTTTTTGATTGGATTCAATAATGTAGGCATCCATAATTGTTGAGTTCTTGTATTTTTGTCAGTCATTTGAATGGTTGCCAAATTTGCTGCATTTCCATCTTTTAGCTCAATATATGTTCCAAGTTTTGATTGTATAAAATATCCATGATTATATTTCGTGAACTTCCATAATTGCCCTTCTTCTCCAGTCCATTGTTCTTGTGTTATTCCTGCACCGGTTTTATTAGAATTACCTTTTACCGTCAAATAGTAACCAGATAATACAACTTGAATAGAATAATATTCTCCAGATACTTTTGTTATTTTATATTGATGATTTAAGGAATCGTCTGAACTCTGCCATAAATGTAGTTTTGATCCAGGATTCATTCCTATTCCGTTCGTATTATCAATATCCCATTGGTAATTTCCATTTACATTCGTAGCAAATGTATAATATCCTTCAGCTATACCATTTTTAAACTCATTCAAGGCATTAGCTTTCCACCAAACTTTATCAGTTGACGTATCCGAAGTCATTTGAACGTTTAATTGATTTTTGGCTTCTCCATCTGCAGTGCCAATATATAATCCTTTCTTTGATTGTATTCTATAGAAATTATCTTCTTTTTCAAATTTCCATAATTGTTCATCTGCGCCTGTCCACTCTGCTTGATATACATTCGCACCTTCTTTTGTTGCATCACCTTCTATAGTTAGATAATATCCCGATAGCATGGATTGGATTGAATAGTAATCTCCATTAACACGGGTAATTTTGAATTGTTCATTTTGTGCTGCAGAATTAGTCCAAAGCTGAATATTTGCTCCAGGATTAAGACCAACATTATTTCCGTTCTGTACATTTAAACCATATGTCGTATTCTCTTTTGTAAGTAATGTATAGTTGCCTTCCGGAATAATTCCCTGTGTATTCTCAATTACTTTTTGATCTTCCACTAATTGAAAATATTCGTCTGTACTAATATCTTCCGGTAATTCTTCTGCTATATAATCAGGTGTATCAGATTTAGGATCCAATGACCAACCTGCGAATTGCCGTTCTCCATTTGTAAAATCCAAATCGCTATTAGATCGAATACTATATGAGCCACTATCTACATCTATATTTTCATATGTGCTTGCACCATTCGTAGAACCTCCATTTGCATCATATGTTACAGTAGCATTCGCTCTCCATACAGCATATAAATCAATTACATCACCATCTTTACTAGATAAATTATAAATTCTATGTGCATCATTATAATTTATAGTATTTGAATTTCTATCTAATGTCCATCCAACAAATTTATATCCACTTCTAGTAAATAAATTAGATGCTAAATATCCAGATGAACCATAAGAATATGTGCTATCATTCATTACTCCTGTTCCACCATTTGCATGATAGCGAACTGTATATTTATTTGCTATTTTATGATCAGCACAGAATTTAACATAATGATGCCATCGTGTTGCAGGAGAATAAGCTCCATAATTATCAAGATATCGTGTTGTACGATCTGAAGTCCAAAAACCTGTTCCATCATTAAGAGTTCCATTCGTATAATATTCTTCCCACCATAAAACATTTGATACACCATGATTATATGAACAATAAGTATGGCATACGAAAGATACTTCTCCATATCCAGAAGTCAAAAAAGAATTTAAATTATAATGATTGCAATTAGCAGGATATTGTTCACGAAATGGATTAAATGTATCCCAACCTTTACTACAAGAACCACAACGTTTATGCCATGTAAAACCAACTACATCTGTGAAATTAGTCGGATCTGTACCTGCATTATTCCATTCTGAAATTTCACTTGTGCATGTCCAATTTGAACATTTATCACCCTGATCTTTAACTGTATAACCAACACCGCCATAAATCATATATGACCCGTATCCACCAATATAACCTTTACTATTTGAATTATAGCAACCATATATATGTGTATTATACGGCCCATAGTCCCCATGATAATTATTTTTGTTAACAGTATATTTATAATTGTATGTTATACCATTAAATACATAATTACCTTTTGACATTCTATCCCAATGTGCACCTTCATCCCATTGATTATCTTCTGCACTCCATGTAGGGCATTCATAATATGAATAAATTGAATCATTTTCAATTTTTGCATATAAGTTAGATACTCCATCTGAAACATCTTCCAAATACAAAGAACTTATGGTAACACTGCCTGCTGCCACAGCCTCAAATTTGGCATACAGTGTAATATCTTCATTATAATCCGTAGTGATTTTTGTAATAGGCTGTGTAAATTCCGGATCAAGATACCAACCTTTGAAAATATACCCGTTTTTTTGAGGATTCTGTAATGTTATTTCTTTTTCTCCACTTACATAGGAGCTTGGATTTAATGTGTTGTTCGTACCGCCATCTAATTCATATGAAATATTCCTTGTAGGCGGATTTTTCCAACCGGCATATAAATAAACTGTACCTGTATACGATTCAGGAATTTCTCCGGTGTATGGAATGTTCAATGCTTCATCTAAATACCAGCCATCGAATGTAAAACCATCTTTCGAAGGGTCTTTAAATTCAATTTTTCTGTTGGATTCAGTAAATGATGATGGGTTTTCAGGGTTATTAACACCTCCATTTAAAATATATTCAATTTTATTTTCTTTTTCTTTCCAGCCGGCATAAAGAGTATAATCTTCAGTTGATCCTACCGGAATGTTAGTAATTGGCTGTGTGCAGTCTTTGTCTAAATACCAGCCATTAAATTGACAACCATCTTTGTAAATAATTGCCTCTTTTTCCAGCTTAATTTCCAGACCTCGAATTTCAGATCCAGATGATGCAAAATTATTTTCACACCAGGTACCTTCCGAAACATATTGAGTCCATCCAGTCGCATCCGTATATATGCGGTAACTCAGTTTGTATTGTTCTTTTTCGCTGCCTCTAAGCTCAAAACATACACCCCTGATTCTGTTACTGTTACCTACTGAACCTACGGTTGCCCCTTGGTCTATCCATTTATCAATTGCACTGCCAGAATAATCTTTTGCCTTTGATACAATAGATAATTTATTCTTATCTAATTTCGTACTTAACTGAAAAGCTTCCAAACTATAACCATTCTGGCAAAATGCTTTGTTCATCACCTCAGATGCCCAGCCTATATTTGAAATGTGTGGTTTGATTGAAACGTCAAATGTCTTATTGGTAATTTCGGCTAAATCCAATCCCTCATTATATGAATAAGACCCTGGCATTAGTTCATCTTTTTCCTGTGATGCACGTTTCGTTAATTTCACTTCTACTTTACGAATAAAATTACTCTTATCTGTATCTTCTGTTCCAACAACTTCTCCATTCTCTCCATAATCAGACCAGCCTTTATCTGTATATACACGATATTTGATCGTATAGTATTCTGGCTCAAATCCACTCACATTTAATTTAATAGCTGTTATCCTATTAGATCCATTAATATTTCCTGCCTGATTTGCATTACCATTTTTGCTCCATGCAGCGGAAGAAGGGCCAACATTGTAAGTTTCTGATGTAATGGCTACATCTGTATTATTATCAATAGATACTTTATATCCCTGTAAATAAGAATTATCATTTCCACATACATTTTTCTGGGAATCCGTCCATCCTTCTGTTGCTCCAGCAGTTGTCTTATTTTTTACCCACAAGCCATTCTCATCTACATAATATGCTCCATTTTGTACCCAGCTTGACCGCACCATGATACCAATATCATTTTGATAATAACAATCAGAACCTACCCATAACCATCCATATGTAACATCTCCAGAATTCTGTAAATAATACCAGTTATTATCCACAAGCTGCCATCCAGTTACCGTCCAGCCACTTGCGTCAAAGTAATACCATTTTCCATTGATATATTCGAATCCGGATGATGTATATGTTCCATCAGAATGTCTATACCACCAGCAGTTATTTTTTGTTGAATGTCCAATCCAGGAACCTGCCGTATTTCCTTTGCTGGCGTCATATGTGCCGTCTGCTGAATAATACTTGTTATCACTCCAGTTATTGGTAATCATCTTACCATTTAAAGCAAAGAAGTACTCTTTACCGTCAATTGTATGCGCTCCAATATACATACCTTCCGTAGCATCAAAATAGTACTTTGCTCCGTTGATAGTCTGCCAGCCTGTAGTTAAAATACCCTCTGCATTGTAATAATATCCTTTACTATCTGATATGATGATTTCATTTTTCGCATACGTTCCATCTGTTTTTTTGTATTTAGTTCCCTTGTCTGTATATTCGATACCTTTCTGCGCTACAAAAGGTGTAAATGTCACATCATATGCTGTTTCTGTTGTATCTGTTGCATCTGAGACATAACTTCCACCATTCAGATCATAGGTAATTTTACCTGATGATTTTCTGTTATCTAATAGCAGATTATATTTTTTTACATTTTTATCTTTACTCTTTACAATTAACGGTGTTTCTTGATTTGTATAAAAAATTTCCGGATGATTTCCATTACCGACAGGTCTGTCCGTATCTTTCATTGTGAGTACTGCCTCTGGCATTGAAAATGTTGATTCTAATACAGTCAACTTCGGGCAGTTATAGAAACATCTGATAGCAGATTCTACACTATCCGGAATCTTGAATTTATTACCAAGTGACTCAAGATTGACTGCATTTTCAAACCAAAAATCCATATTACCAGGCGTTACTTTTTTATCCATATAAACGGATGTAATATTTGCAACCTGTTCTTTCCACGGTACATCATCTTCTGCTTTAAATGTAATCGTATCACCTTTTCCTGTTATCGTGAATTTTCCGTCATTATATAATCTTGCAACAACATCAGATTTGACATCTTTTCCGATTTCCCATTCATTTACGATACTGGATTCACCTACGATACGATTATCTCCGACCCAAGGATAATCTACAGTATTCTGATCAATGCTCTTATTTTCGGTCTCTACTGGTGTATTTACCCAAAAGGCAAACGCATCTGCTCCGTCCGGTATATTGAATGTTGATGGAATAACTGTCAATGACGGATTGTTTGCAAATGCTCTCTGCATTGTCTGCACATTTTTTCCGATGGTAAAGCCTTCCGGTATCGATGTAATACCAGGTTTATCTGTCATTTCAAGAAGACTATCCATACTCTCAACCGTATCCGGTATCTTTAATTTTGCCGGTAAACTAGATAGATTTGTATTTGCCAATATTCCATTAATATTGATCAGATTATTAAATCCAAATCCAGATGGCAATTCTTCCAATGGCGTATTTTCAAACATTTCATTGGCATACTTCATGTTATCACCGAACTTGAAATTGTCCGGCAAATTTGTGACTTTTGTATTCGCATACATACGTCTCGCAGAAATTAAATTGCTGCCATTTGGCATAATCTTATCTGTCATGGCCGTAAGAGAACTTTCCTCAAACATCGAATCTGCTTTTTCTAGTGTATCCGGCAGTTTCATTTCTTCTGGCATTTGCAAGTTCTTACATCCATAAAACATATAAGATGTATCTTTTGTTTTCTTAAATGTATTCCAGAAATCCTGATTAATGGATTCAAGATTTTCACATCCATAGAACCATCCTGCATAAGAGTCCATATTTGCAGTGTTACCGTAAACATGATAATAAACTTTCTTTATTTTATCGCGATAATCTTTCCATGGGATATTATCCAGGGATGATTTCTTACCATCATAATAATTGGCCGCAGAATTATTTGTGGAAATCGTAAATGTTCCATCATCATAGATAGTTGCAGTTCCATTACTGCCATCAATCGTCCATTGTTTTACAGGATCAAAATTGAACTGAATTCCAGCATATCCTCGGCTTGTACCATATGATTGTGCATCATAAATGTGCACATTATATAATCCTTTCTCCGAATGATGATAAGTTGAAGTATTTATTCTAAACGCATAGTTATATGTTTCTCCATCATATTTATAAGTTCCTTTTGCTGCTTCTCCCTTATACCAAACAATGTCGTCCTGTCCATTATTTTCTGTCCATGTTGGAAATTGTAATGTAGGAATAGCTGAATTACCCGTGATTTTACAATATACAGCAAAATGCTTTTCTGTCACTTTATATACTTTGATTTTTTCAAATTTTAAATCATCACCTGCATAATATCTGATTCCCTGTTTGAATGGTGTTATAGTGTTGCTTCCTACCGGATAGTAATAAAAGTCTGTTAAATAATTTCCTCTTTCATTATTATGTTCTGAACGATTAACATAACAATAATAATTAAATTGTTCACCTTCAATTGTATAATTGCCTTTGGTTGATCCATGCCAAATAAGATCATCTTGCCAGTTCCCATTAACCTGTCTACTAGTCCAAGTCGGTAAAGAAACAGAAGAAATTTTATTAGCCCCTTGGATATTTAAATATAATTTAATTCCATTGGCATCATATACCCATCTCGTATTTATAACCTTCGGGGTATCACTCGCTGCATCTCCCAAATCAATGACTTCATTAAAATGATAAAATGTCCATTCACTCGTATTATTTTCCTGCTTTAAAGATGAAACAATTTTATTTCCCAAAGCCAATCTATTACCAGTTGAACTTTCAACATCTGAAATGTACCAGTATCCACCTAATTTTGACTGAATTGTATATGATCCGTCATCTTTTTTTAGAATCTTCCACAGCTCATTATCTTGTCCACCTTGATATTCTGCTGATACGATTGCAGCTCCTTCATCCTTGCTGGAATCTTTCACTGACATGACATATCCTGAATATCCTAAGCTAATCGTATAGTAACCTTCTCCTACATAAGTCACATGAAGCTTTGTATATTCTTTCGGCACAAGTGATTCACTATTGACTACCAGTCCCAGAGATTCACCTGTATTTCCCTGTCTTGATAAGGCTCCAACTCCTATATATGCATAATTATTATTGCGGATATAATAATCACCGTCTTCAATTGTTCTTTCACCATCAGCGTCATACACAGCGATTTTTTCTGCATTATCTTCCTGTTCTCCAGTAAAGAAAGATGCAATTTTATTTACTGCTTTTCTTATGACTGTTTTTTTCTTTTCTACACTTACTTTTACAAAAGGTTTGACCGCTTCTCCTTTATCAAATGCAGCATTTAGTTCATCAGAAAACAGATAGTTGTATGGAAGTGATACTTCATATGTATAATCTGTGCCACCCTTTTCATTTTCTTTATTACTTGTTTCAATCCATGACACAGCTATTTCTTCCTGAGTTCCATTAAGCATTGTTACTTTCATACTGGACGGTAAATACTGATGAACATTTTCATAATCATCAAATTTTAGCGATACTGTATCGTATGGATCTGTAGAATAAAAATCAAATCCATCTACTTTGTCTATATAGTTCGTATACTCTGTTTTTTCATTCTCCTCTGCATCAATTGGTGTTTCTTCCTCATACTTCGGTGCCGGATCTACGCCATCTACCAGAGAATCTTCATAATATTTATCATTTTCTTCGCCCGTTGCAGTCTGATTGTCTGAATTGTTAACTTCATCTTTTGAAGCTTCCCCTTCATTTAACGAACTGTCACTATTATCGGCAGTATTCGTATTGCTTTCAGCCTGATCTTCTTTGTTTGTCTTTTCTGTATTATCATCTACGTCGGTATTTGCAATATCGGTATTACTCTCTGCGTCTTTTCCGTCTACTACTGGGCTAGTTATGCCATTTCCGCCGGTATAGGTCCAGCCAAATAAGGTATAAGCATTTTCATATACAGTGATTTTATCTACAGAATTTTCATTCTTATCTTTCAATTGGCTACAATTTGTAATAAACATTTTTTCATAAGCGTCTAATCCGCTTTCAAATGATGCAGCATCACTGATCCCTTTTTGTTCTTTATTTTCTTCTGACGCATTTCTTATAACGTACTGATAAGCAAGAGCTTCCCCTTGCTTGATTTCGTCTTCTGTTAATTCTGTTGATTCATAACTCTTTAATTCTAATAGATTATTAAGAGATTTGTTTATTATATCTTTTCTTTCATCTAATTCTGATATGATCTCATTTTCAAAATCACAATATCCTTTGAAATAATAGATCATCAGCTTTTCATAAGCATAATAATTATCTGCTGATAATTTAGATGCCATCAAACTGATCTCCGCAGGACTTAACTGTCCTAAAATTTCATATGCCGTATATGGTTCTTCAAAGTATCCAAAAATTTCCTGGATATCCAATGTCTCATTATCTACATTATTGACATAGGAAACCAACTTTTCTTTTGTTTCCTTAATTTCTTTTTCCGTTTCCTGCTTTTTAACTTTTTCTTTCATTTCCGAACTCACACGGATTCCATTATATACAGAATCATAACTTCCGTCTGTCCGCCACGCATCAGTATCTTCTATGGCAGTATCTTTACTACTATCGTCTGAAATTTCCGTAGCAGTCATCGGATGTATGATTGAAAAAGCTAATAATCCTGTCAACAACATTACCCAAATTGTTGAATGTATTAATTTTTTTCTCATAACGGCTACCCCCTTTTCTTTTCTTTAATTATTTTTTTCCCGTATATCATTCCTAAGCATGCAAGAACCAATATTGCTACAAACAGAATTTTTATATTTCCATCTGAAGTTTGGACGCTTTTTGCAAGTTTTGATAACTGGTCGCTGAGCGTTTCTTCCGTATCTTTTTTATTTTGTTCTGCTGTTGCTTCATTATTCAACTTTTGTTGATCCTTTCCAGACATAACTGTTGATTGATTTGCCTTACTCTCATCTATTACCGGCTTTTTCGTGACTTTAAATGTAACATCAACAGCCAGTAAATTATTATCATCTGTTTCTCCATCTTCCATACTTACTGTCTGCTCTGTTTCTTCAAATCGATAGCCAACTGGAGGTTCTTTTGCAGTAATTTTATATTGGTAATATGTTTTTAGTTTTTCTTCATATTCTCCGACACTATTCATTGTAAAATTACAGATTCCATTTTCGTCTGTTGTTAATTTTACCCCTTCTTCACTTGAATTTTCTTTTTTTATTTCAAAAGTACCTCCTGGAATTAAGGCATTATTTTCATTTTTTAAATATATTTTTATGATACCCGTTGTTCGTGAAAAATTTACTTTTACAGGTATATTTAATTTCCCTAATATCAATTGATTTTTATCAACTTCGAACACAGTATCAGTTGATGCATTATATCCTTTTGGTATATCAGAAAACTTAACCCTATATTTGCCTTTTTTTAACTTCAATTTATAATTTTCTTCATCTTCTTTTATTTGTATTGTATCTATTAATTCATTTGTATCATCTTTGTATATAGCTGCCTTCATATTGGGTTTTATTTCATTCTGAGTTATATTATCAAAAAATAAAAAACTTAATTCAATAGTTGGGTTTTCTATATTTATCATTGATATGTAAATATCTTTTGTATCTTCATAATAATCTTCATTTGCCGAAAAAAATGTTTTTTGGTTTGTAATATAACTATCATCTTGACTAGATATTTCAATTCTATAGTATGTTAACTGTTTTAATTTAACGCTAAATTCAGATTTATCAAAATTGCCTATTTCCACATTGTTATCATCGTAAATACTTATATTGACTCCAGAAATAGGTTTTTTTGTTTCTGAATCTATCACATGAATATAATTGGTTATTTCATTTGCTGCTTCTACTCTCTCGCCTTTTAATGCTAGTCCAAAACACACAAGCATCGTGATAAGAAGTAGTTTTCTGTACTTTTTCATAACTATTACCTCCTCGCTTTTGGTGGTCCTATTCAATAACAGCACTAAATGTAATATCCTGTTGTACTCTCAGTTCCTTTATTTCCGTTTCCGTATATACTTTATTTGAAACAGGTCCTTCTGTGATCTTCCAGCCCTTTATACTTTTATTTACATCAGCAAAAGTGATATCCGGAAGTTCCTGTATGTGTCCATTTTTATTAATCGAAAACTCGGCTCTTACATCCATGACTGAATAATCTGTCGCGTCGTATTTCGGAGCTTTAAAAGTAATTTTATAAAACACCGTGTTAGGATCCACATAATCATCAAATACTAATGTCTTATCTCTGACAATGTGTGCATCCCAAAATACCTGTCGATATGTTGCTGTGATTCTGACACTTAACAATCCCTTTTCAACATCTGCAGCTTTAAATTCAATTTTGTATTCTGCATCACTTTCAACTGAAGAAAGGAAATCTTTTGTAAAATCATCTTTCAATTCTTCTTTTGTCATAGTTATTCCATTCGCTTTATCTTCGTACAAAGTCTTCATGGAATGTTCCATGGCTGCAGATATATTATCGTCAATTTCATTTTTTCTCGTTGTTCTTGTATTTACTGTGTTTATAGAAACAACAGTCAGGATCATGACAATGAACATGATCATCGCAATGATTGCATTTTTCATATTTCTACCTACCTTGCATATCCATCAATTGAATAATTCATCGTTGAATTCAGCACAGGAATCGTATAATTATAGTTTAATGTGACCTTTGCATACTGTCTTCCAGCTGCTGATGTTAGCATTGTTACTTCCAGTCCTGTATAACCATTTTCTGTTGCTTTATCTTTACAGGATTCAATGACCGAACTTGAAAAATCTGACGCTTCTATTTCAGATACAACAGAATTGTGAAATTCCTGCGCTTTCTGAGTATTTAATGAAGCGGTCACATAAGATGTACCAAGTACGCACATAAATGCAATCAACACCACTGCAAACATGGTTTCAATCGCTCCTTTCATGTTTTACGCCTCCTTTATCTTTTTGATGCTACAAATGCATATGTCTTTGTAGTGTATTTTTTCATTCCATTAAAAGTTTCTTCTATATAATAGGTAAATTCATATGTACCTACTTCTTCGATTTTATATGCCGAAAGATTAACCGCTGACAAATCAATATCTGTTTTTGATGTTCCATCTAAAGATGTAAAAACCCCTTTCGTGATCGTAACCGGCAAATCTGTACCATCTGCATTATGAGAAACAACATTAAAATCCCCAGATCCAATAAAATCATATGTTTGTCCCACTTTTAATTTTTTTGTGGTTACTTCTAATGTAGGATTTGCTCTCGATGAAATCGTATGAAGAGTTCCACTTTCACTATGAGATGTAACTTTAGCCTCTGGTTTTATACTCGCAATCTGACCTGTTAATCCACTGGTACTAAATACGTACCCTAATATAATCATCACGATAATTCCGGTCAGAATCAATAAACCATATTGTTGCAATACTGTTTTCATTTTTTTGTCTCCTTTTTATACTTCTTTTGCTCCTATAGATTCAAAAGCTTTAATTGCTAATTCATGAAGTCCTCCGCTTGGGGACAACATATTAAATAAAAGACCTAAAATGATCAGCACAATAAATGTTGCTGCAATTACTCCACCATATTCTTCTATGAACTCATGCATATTTCATCGCTCCTCTTTACTGTTTTATTCCAAAATTGGTTTCATATGTGGATTGTCCTGAATCATATTTATTCCAATCTTCACTCCACCCTGTTTGACGTTCTGTCACTTCGCAATTGATAACAAGTCCTAAATTTGAAGTCTCGAATGCATTTGCTTTTATCGTGTTAACTGTTTTGGGTATATAAATACGACTTAAAGACGAGCAGCCATTAAAGGCATGTTCGTCAATTTTAGTCACTGTTTTTGGAATATTTACTTTTTTCAGATTTTGCATACCTGAAAAAGCATTTTCACCAAATTCAGATATGTGAACATCATCAGAAAAACTGATGACTTTAATCTTTTCTTTTTCTTCATTTGATAGCGAAGAAAGATAAAGTGTATTTCCTGTTTCAATCACAAGTTCTCCGCTTTCAAGTAATTTACCTGTCATTCCATTGATATCAATCGTATTCACAACACCTGTTTCTGTATTAGATACACTTCCAATACCACTTACATTTTTCAACATGAATATAAATCCATTCATAATAAGTAATCCGGTAATCACCAAAAAAATTACGAATCCATATTCTTCTATGACATCTCTCATTTATGGTTCTCCCTCTTGTTATCCGATTCCATTCAATTGGCTCATGAGCATTACTACTACCAAGATCAAATCTACCAAAAGTTTCAATACTCCCGTCAGCATTGGAAGCAATGCATAAAATGTTGTTCCGGCAAGCGCATCTTGTGCACGCAGCCTTTCTGCCTTATCAATGATTAATGCATTTCTTTCTACCAGTGAATTAATTTGACCACTCACATCGTCACTACCAAACTCGGCCATGGAATAAAGTATTTTCATAGCTGATGCTACATCCGGAATATAAAGTTTTTTGAAGAAATTTATATATGGTACAATATCATTCGTTTCTACTTCAATTTCATCTAACAGTTTTTTTAATTCTTCCTGCAAGATCCAGGACGCTTCTGAAAATGTCTTTTTCATTGATATAAAAACATTATCTGTTTGAAGCTGCAAACTCATGGATAGTAACCAATCAGGAAATGCTTTTTCTACTTCCTTTGTAACAATCTTTAATGAAGATTTGTATTTACGTTTAGTATTTGATGCCATGAATAATCCGCATGCTACAAGTACTCCGACAATATATACATTTTTCATTGCCAAGAACCATACAGCTGCTGCAGATACTACTATCAGTAATCCAATTACGATATTTTTACGTCTTTCTTTCTTTAAGTCTTTATGAAAAACATAATCATAACGGCGTTTTAGTTCTTTATATGTATAAGAATTTGATTCATCCAAAAGACTAGCTGTCATTTTCCTTTGTACGATATACCAAATCAACATATTTAACATCACAACAACTGAGGTGGTCGTCTGGGATGCTATATGGTCAATTGTTCCGAAATCATTAGGAAGCATTTTAGCTGCCATAACACATACAAGAAAAGATAATGCAATACAAATCGTAGTTTTAACTTTTATGTTCTTACGTTCAGTCTGTAATTCTCTGGTACGGTCAATCCACATTTTTCTGTCATCAAGGAGGATCTTAACTGCTGAACCAAAATTTCCACCAGTTCCTTCTACTTTAATCATATAATCGTGGATTTTATATAATCGCTTACAACCATATTCTTTTTCTATAATAGAAAAAGCCTCTTGATAAATATTTCCATTAGTTACGGACGACTGTATATAATCAATTGCTTGAAAAATGCAATTATACATATAATCGCCTTCCGGGAACAGAAGTAATGTGTCCTGAAGAGCATTTAGGATTTTTCCTCTTCTCTGAAAAGAACGCAATAACTGTTCCATGTACGCAGTTGCATCTTCAAATTTCTTTGCTTCATATAAATTTCTATAACTCAACATAAATATTGATGGCAAGAAAAAAGTAAACACGGCCGCTATCATAATAATATAATTTTTATGTAATCCTAAAAGATAACAAAAGCCGATTGTACCTGCGTAACATAATGCAAGAAATTTCAAATAATCGAACGCTGAAAATCCATACCCATATCTTGCAAGATCTTCTTTCATATTTTTAGGATTCAAATATCTTAAAATACTTGTCTTATTATTTTTTTCTCTTTTTTGAACGATCTCCACTCCTTTTAAATCTGTTGAATCTTCTTTTTTCTTTTGTTTTTCTTTTCTTCGTTTCTTTTTTTCTTTTTTGATATTAGTATTTTCTTCGCCAGCCCATGCTTTCGTTGTTACTGTATCTGTGTTTTCTCCAGTTCCATATTCGTAATTTTCCATTCTTACCCCTCATTTGTATCTGTTTTAAAATAATTTCTTATAGGTCTGCCCTGATAGTTTATTGTCTTTTTCTGTATCTTTCTTTTCGGTTGATGATGAAAATTCCGTATGATAACTATCTCTTATTTCTTCTGTTTTATTAGAGAGTGTATCAGTCAATTTTTCCGGATCTTTCTTTTTCTGCATATTTGCCAATGGCATTTCATCTGCAAATACATTCACGTTATTTTTGAACATATCCGTGTGCTTCTGTGATCCAAGCATCGTGATTTGCTTAATATCGTCTTTTTTTAATTCTTTTACTTCTGTCTGATCATATAACCATGGATTTAGAATTCCTTCTCTTGCGAATTTCTTCATAATATTTTCCGGAATCTTTGTATTAATGATACGTCCTTCATCTACGAGTAAATGTGTTTTGTTTTGGTCTTCTTCTCTATCAAACATGCAGACCTGATCCACATATCTGGCCACTTTGCCATTCGGCATTACTCGTTTCCGAATCATAATACCAACATTCAAGAATGTATGTACATCATTTACTACTCTGTTTTGAGCAGATGCATCTTCCATCATATTTGAGATACGATCCGGTATTTTTCTTACATCATCGGTATGCAATGTGGTCAGCCCGTGAAGTCCAGTAGAAAAACATTCAATCAAATATTTAACTTCTGTAGATCTTGCTTCAGATAACAATACCCACTGCGGATTTTGTCGCAAACATGTTTTAATTGCCTTCGTATAAGTCATATGATCTTCATCAACTTTTATGGCTACACAGTTGCTTCCTGGATTAATTTCTCGGAAATGAATTTCTAGGTTATCCTCTATTGTGATTACCTTTTCTTCGTGCGGAATAAATTGAGTAAGAAACTTAAGCAGCTCTGTTTTTCCAGCTCCAGGTTCTCCTGAAAAAACCATATTCATTTTTCCAAGAATACAATTACATAAAAAATTCAAGAGAGTTTCGGAGCAGTATTCTTCAGCCAGCATAGTCTCTTTCTTCATTCGCATTAATGCCGGCGTCTTTCTAATTGATATTGCATATCCAGTATCCGTTGTACTATTGTCGATAATACTGATTCGCAGATCATCCGTTTCCGCTTCAAGGACATTTTTATATTGATTTAACTGTTCACTTACAAGATTCGATACCCTTGTGGCAAACTGCCTTACAAATTGATCCGTCACTTGATCATTTTCTTCATTCGGTATTGGATAGCGTCCTTTTTGTAAGTGTTCGATCCATACTCGTTCTCCATTGAAATTAATATCTGTCACTAGTGGATCTTTCACATATTTCAATAACACTCCAAAATATTCATCTCTAAAATCCCATTGATCCTTTGCTACTTTCATATAATTGTTTTCCTTTTCTATATAAAAAGATTTTTATCTTGAATTTATTCATGTTATTAAAAAAGGACAAACCTTTTGGATTTGCCCTTTTTTTCATTATGATGGATTTGGAACACTTCCGTTTACACCTGACTCCATAGATGTTGTCAGTTTTGTAACTGTATTTGTAATACCATTTTTAATCATGTTTCCAAGTGGTGAAGCGAAAACAACGATTACCATGATTACGATTGCAGCAACAACGATTACACCGTATTCTTCAAGGAATGTTTTCATAGTGCGAGCCCCTCCCTTCTTCCTTATTAATCGTTTCAAAAATTTCATTCATAATAACCATTTTTATAGTTTATATTATATAAAAACAATTTTTTTGAAATGATTATTTATGTTTTTATATTAAAGCTAGCATTTATTTTCATCAATTATTTGCATTTCATTTGTAATTTCAGTTGTGTCTTTTTTGTCATCATTTGTGTTTTTTTCGTGTTCGAGTATACATTGTATACCACCGTTTTTATATATTGTTTATATTTTTAGTTATTATTATTAGACTTCTTTCTTGTCAAGAGAATATAATACATTTATAATATTATTAAAAATTAAATGGAGTTAATAATGAAAATATTGATTTGTGATAGATATATAATTGAACATAATGACAAAGACAGTCTCTTTTCTTTGATTACTCGTTTTATGGGAAGCCCCATTTCGTTTGTTTATATTGAATATATTCCTTTGGATTGGCATAGCTCTTTCATTCCGGACACGAAAGAACCTTGTAATGGTTCTTTTTTTCTCAAGAGATTTATTACCCCTACTGTATACGGTCCTGCTTACGATGAAGTATTATCCATAATTAACAATTACACGGAACTGCAGCATATTTTCAATACTTTCATTGAACAATGCTATAAATTGAACATAAAAAAAAGAACTTCTTATGAATGTTCCCGTCCTATTCGTTCATCCCCCTTAGATTCCTGTGGAAATATTTTGTCCGTCTATAATTCAAACGACACGATTCTTTTCAAAAACGAAGCATTCTCTGCCAAAAGACTATGGCAGACTTTTACTGTCCCATACGCAGAAAGTCTGATTGCTTACCAATCTAATAACAAAAAAAAAATACGACAAGATATAGAAATACTCTTGAATAATGATGACTTGATGGATTATTATTTAAATGGATATCAATTAAAAATATATCGACTCCGATGCGCCCTTACACAAACGGATCTTTTACAAGACTGGGGCTTTTCTCTTGTTTCAATTAAAAGTTGGGAATCCGGAAAACGAAAGCCTCCATTATATGCCAGAAAATTATTGGTAGAAAAATATAGTAAACTGCTAAAAATACGAATTCAGAAATTATAAAAGAGAGGCCATTGCACCTCTCTTTTATAGTTTTTATGCTATTTTGAAATTGGATACTCTTTATCTATGAGCATGTTGTATATTTGAAATACTGATTCATACTTCACAACATCCTCTTCTGAAAGATATTTTTTAATATGTTCTTTCTCCTGCTCTTTAAACGGACATTTCATCATTACTGTGAATATTTCACTATCAATACTTTTGCTAAAGATTAGATTCAGCATTCGTACTATGTATCTGTTTATAAGTGTACACATTATGCCATACTCTTTAGTGGTATCATCAAGCACTACGTCGTTGCTAATCATTTTTTGTCCTAAATCTGCAAGGTTCATGCATTCTTTCTCTTTTCCTGCAACGTGCATGGAAATCTTATCCAATAAAATTATTTTCTTCATGCTTTCAGACACATGCTTTTTCAAAAGTTCATTTACTTCTTGGTCCTCACTCAAATACTTATCATTCAATTCAATCATATTCACTTAATCCTTTACTCATATAATTTTTTATTCATCAGATTATTCAATCGTTTCATCCATTGATTTTCTGATTCTTTTTTTATATATCGAAATGCATAGTTCAAATAGACATTCGCATCTAACATAAATTTTCTGTATTCAATAGATATGGCACTATTTGTTTTCCACGGATCCGTCTTATCAACCCATGCACTTACTCCTGTATAATTATAGCATATCAGCAAAGATTTGTAATTATTATTGATGCAATATTTTACAGCAGATTCGACAGCTAATAATTCTGCTTTTATATTGTGACCTTCTCGCAAATTTTCATGGCGAATAATTGTCACATTTTCCTTTTCAATTTGATACTGTTCTTGTTTTGTATTCAGAAGAAGGAGTCCAGATGCTCCAATCTCTTGCAAGGCATCATATTTACCACCAACATATGCAATTATTTGATAATCCCTTTCAGAAATATAAGAATCTTTTAAGTATTCCAAGGCATCTTCTCTATTATAAAATCCTTTAAATTTTGCACCTTTTTGACCTTCGGTATTAACCTTGCAATCTTCCCATGTCGTATATATCTTTTTTCCTTCTTTTCCATTTCTAACTGCATAATATTTTTTCACAATCATTCACCTCAATATCATTTATGCAGCAATGTAATCAAACCAATTTCTGGCCGGTTGTTTATTTTTGTAAAGGTTGTATGCCACCCTATACCACGATTAATAATTAATGCAGAATTATTTTTCACATGGATTCCTTCTGAATATTGTGGGAACAGGCCCTCGTCATAAGAAACAAGACCCTTTCCTCCTGGAAAACGAATAATCCCACCATGCACATGGCCAGACAAAATCATCTCATATCCGTATTGCTCATAAACATCAAACAAATCCGGACGATGAGACAGCAAAATATTGAATTTATTTTCCTGATTCAATCGTTTCAGTACATCTTCAAATTCCATATCGCTCTTAAATTTCCCACGATCGTTAATTCCTGTTACAGCAATATGTTCAGCTCCTTTGTTCAAAAATACAGTTTGATTTGATAAAAAAGTTACTTTTGTCAGTCTCTTTTTCATGATATTAAATTTATCACACGCATAATCATGTGACCCTGTAATAAAGAATACCGGATATTTTTCTGACAGTTTTTTTAGTATAAGATATGCATTTTTATATCGACTATTCCGATCAAAAAAATCACCGGTTGCCATAACAATATCCGGAGTCAAACTACTGATTTTATCAATCAAATAGTTTTTATCATTGCTGCCATAATAGCAATCATGAAGATCTGATATATGTACTATTTTATATCCATGAAATTCCTTGGGAATCACTTCTGATTCAATTTCATATTTTGTAATTTGCAACCATTTGCACTGAAGGAAAAAATATAATCCAGCCCCAATAGTCAATGAACTTATTATGCCTTTCATATTTACACTTTCTGCCTATGCAAAATTATTACATAGGCAGATTATCCTCGTTTATTTATTATTTTTCTCTTTTCTTTTTACTTACTACAACAGCGCCCATGGCTATCAAAGAACTAGCCATCATTGCTAATGCTCCGGTTGTGTTCGCATTATCTCCTGTTTTTGCTGTATTTTTCGACGTATTCTTTGTCTCTTTCTTGTTTTCCGTTGCCGGTGCCTTGATATCAGATTTCTCTTCGCTCTTTTTCGGTGCAAATTTATCATATGCCGCTTGAGCTATTGCTAAATTCGCAAGCGTTACAATATGTTCTTTCTTTGCATCTTCATATACTTTAGCTGCATCATCATATTGTACCTGTGCAACAGCCAGCTCCTGAATAGCTGCATTCTTTTCTGCAGATGCATTTTTTAGTGCTCTTACTTTTGCATTCAGGTATGAATATGCATCATCTGTAATCTCATTTTCCATTGCATCATCTAACGAAAGAAGTTTTGCTCTTTCAAACAGATCTTTTGCAACGATCAGCGCCTGCTCTTTTTCCTGTACTGACTGTTCTGCTTCTGTTACTCTGGATGTTGCCGTATCTAATGCTGTCTGTGCATTTGATTTAGTTTTCTGAGCGGTCGTATAAGCTGTCTGAGCATCCCGAAGTGGTTGGATTGCTGATTCTGTTGCTGACAAATCCTGATCAGCGTTCTCCTGATCAGAAACCGCATCTGTCAATGCTTGATCTTTTTGCTGATATTCTGTCTGCGCTGCATCATATTCCTGTGTTTTATCCGCAAGTGTAGATTCTGCTGTATCTTTTGCCTGCTGTGCAGCTTCTTCTGCTTCCTGTGCTTTCTGTAATTCAGCTTTTGCATTATTTAATGCTTCTTCTTTTTCTGCAAGAAGTTTTTGTTTATCATTTACATCACTGCCTAACTGTTCAGCAATTGCATCTCTTTCCTGTTCAGCCTGTGCAACTGCCGCTTCTTTAGCTTGTACTTCTGCATTAGCACTTTCTAATTCGCTTTGTGCATTATTAAGTGCCGTTTGTGCATCATTAACACTCTGAACAGCATTTGAATAAGCACTATTAGCTGAATCCAACGCTGCTTTTGCATTACTTAGTTTGTTCTGCGCATCTGTGAGATCTACTGGGTCTTCCTGATCTGTTGCCTCTGCTTTTAAAGCATCATATTCCTGCTGTAACTGATCTACTGTTGCCTGGGCAGATGATACTGTTGCCTTTGCGGTGTCTAATTCCTGCTGTGCAGAATTCAAAGCAGATTCCATTTGTGCTACAATCTCTTTTTTCTCATTCAGGACATTCTGTGCGTTTTCTTTTGCAGACTGAGCACTCGCAAGAGCCTGTTCTTTCTCACTGAGAAGATTCTCTGCATCTTCTACTTCCGTTTCCTTTTGTGCAGTATTGGCTTTTGCTTCATTGTACTCCTGTTCAGCCTGTGCAACTGCCGCTTCTTTTTCTGCTACTGTTGATGTAGCGCTAGTAAGTTCTGCTTCTTTAGCTGTAAGTTCCGCTTTCAATACATTAAGAGCATTTTCTTTCTCTTCAAGAGAGGCCTTTGCAGTTTCTGCATTTGTCGAAGCATTCATCAAACTATTATAATAATTCATAAATACTTCCGTGTACTCGGCAACTGTATATTTTTGGTCTCCACCACTTGAATTATAATTATACTGGAATACCTGACCGTAAGTGGTTGATTCTTCTGGTGTTGGACCAAATTTCTCGCAGTATTGATTAACTGCAAAACCAGTATATGAAAAATCAGGATCGATAATATTTTTATAATGTCCTATACCTACAGTCACTCCATTTTCAGCATCTTTCTTTTCTTCTGTATACCAACTGTTAAATGGGTCTCTTTGCAATCCCCATGCAAGATTTTCCGCAACATAATATTGATTCATATGATTCATTGTTTTCGCAGATACATTGGTATTTGACTGAGCAATGGCCATGAAATAATCATTTACATATAAATCATCTAACCCTTCAGCTTCACGAATTTCATTGCATCTCTGCATCCACTGCAAGGACGCTTTCATATTCTCCAGGCTCGTAGCATCTTTTTCTTCACCGATATGTGTATAACTTGCATATGTCGCATTCGTTAACACATCTGTTGCATCTTTTGAACCATTTTTTTCAAAAAATCCGTAGGATCCTTTTGCAATCAGCACGGCTGCATCATCCGCTAACTGCTTTGCCTCGTTATATGTAGTCTGAGCTGATGTCACATCCTGTTCTGCCTGTGTGATCTGCTTCTTAATTTCCTCTACGCTGGCCGTTAAATCGTTCTGATTTTTTTGTGCATCTGATAATTCGGCATCTGCAAGAGCCTTTTTATCTTTCGCTGCCTGTTCTTCATTCTGTGCCTGTACAAGTGCATCCTTTGCTGTTTGAACATTTCCACCAGCAGAATCCAATTCTGCCTGTGCATCTGCGACTTTCTGTTCTGCTTTTTTCAGTTCTGCATCTGCTGTGGCTGCATTCGTACTAGCTTTGTCGTAATCCTCTTTTGCCTGTTCTACTGCCAGTTCCTTTACAGTCTGTTCTGCCTTGGCTGATGCCAGTGTCTCTTTTGCAGCCTCAAGTTCCACTGCTTTTTCTGCTTTATTTACATTTGCTGTCGCATTCGTTACTTTTAATTCTGCAGTTGCTCTTTCGCCCTGCTTCTGTGCCAGATTTGTTTCTGCATTTGTTACGTCTTCTGCCTTTTTCTTTGCCTGCAGTTTTGCATCTTCTAAAGAAGCTCTCGCATCTGTAACTTTCTGTACAGCTTCTTTATATTCCGGTGAACCTTTTTCAAGTGTATCCACCGCTTCATTATAGGCTTTTTTTGCCTGATCATACGCTGCCTGAGCATTATTTACCGTATTTTCTGCTTCCTGCTTTGCATTCTTAGCATTGTCTAATGTTGCTGTTGCAGCTTCGGCATTTTGTTCTGCAGTATTCTTTTCTACGACTGCATTTCCGAGCTTTTCTGCTGCTTTCTCTTTTTCTGCTGTTTTTTCTTCAACATTCTTTTTGGCAGTCTTCGCTTTTTCCTGAGCAACTTTTACATCATCCTCTGTAACAGTTGTTTCAGAGGAAATTTTATCAAGATTTTCTTTAGCAGATGCTTCACTTGCAGATGCTTTTGCTAATTCAGATTCCTTTGAAGTTTTATCTGTCGTTGCACTTTCAGATTCAGCCTTGGCAGAGGCAAGCGCATTTTCCGCATCCTGTACATTCTTCTCTGCTGTTGTCTTAGCATCAGCAAAAGCATTCTCTGCTTCCTGCTTTGCATTACTTTCTGCTTCTGTTGTGGTATCTACTTTTTTGTTTGCATTATCCAGTGTCGTTTTTGCAGAATCTAATTTGTCAGCTGCTTCTTTTTCAGCCGCTTCTGCTTTAGTATTTTCCTGTTTTGCTGCATTCAGATTTTCCGTTGCTTCCTGCAGGTTCGCAGGCTCCTTTTTCGCATCAGCTTCTGAATCTTTCGATTCTTTTGCTCCTGTGTCTTCAGGAGCTGCCTGAATCATCATAGCAGGCTGTGCAAGCACTGAAGATGCTACTGCAACGGTAGCAACCGCCGTCTTCATTTTTTTCAGATTTGTCTTTTTCATGTCATTCTCCTTTTTTATTATTTCTACTAATTCACATATCAAACACATAACTTAATCATGTGTAGCATTGAATTTTTTTATAATATTTTTTATTATTTATAATTCTGATTCTCACGGTGAGAATCGGAATTAATTTCCAAGTAATCTCTTTTCTAATTTTTCCATGTCATAATTACGTTCTGCAAAATTATTAAATCCTTTCTTGTTACTTTTTTTATTTTGAGTGTCTTTCTTTTCATTATGCTCTGGATTGTTCCTTATTTTTTTCTGTTGTTCCATTACTTGTACATCAGCTAATGTATGGATTTCACTTTTTTTCCAGTTTTCA
>OGCQ01001615.1_pt1 | contig 26525 bp, 22 predicted proteins | sample 1570161 | NCBI WGS metagenome assembly OGCQ01 (sample SAMEA4384402, study PRJEB24528) | human gut metagenome
AAACCCGAATCCTGAAAGAAGTTGATAAGAAGATAGTAGCTTCTGAGACTCGGATCCTGAAAGAAGTCGACAATAAGATAGCCGCTTCCGAAACCCGAATCCTGAAAGAAGTTGATAAGAAGATAGTAGCTTCTGAGACTCGGATTCTGAAAGAAGTCGACAATAAGATAACTGCTTCCGAGACTAGAATGCAGAAAGAATTCGATACCAAGATGGATGAGAAGTTCACCAATTCTGAAAATATGATCCTGAGGGAGATGGATCGTATGCAGGAGCGGATGGACAAAAGAATGGACGATATCCAGAGAAATATAGATGAACTCAACCAGTATTACAGGATCAGTAAAATGGAATCAGATAAGACTTCCGTGCTTTTACAGATGTACAGCGACATGCAGAAGCAGATCGCAGAAATACAGGCCAGGATCGCATAGAAGACAGAAAAACCTTCCGAAGGGAAAACAGCAGCCCCAACCGCTGCTTTCCCTCCGGGAGGTTTTTGGCTCTGCCATAAAAAATATCCATAAAAGAAAAGATATACACTTGCAAGGCTGTGATTTTACGCCTATACTTTATACTAAAGTATGTAAAAACAGTACACTCATATGTTGGAGACCTTATATGGACCAGAAACAATGGAAACAAAACCAAAGAATAAAAAAGGCATTTCTGCCTTTGACTGCAGGGCTGCTTGCATTCATGGTAATGCAGGGTGGCTGCGCATTGTCCGGCAATTCAGGACAGAGTACTGGGATCCAGGCAGCAGTAGGCACCGGTGAATCCGCAGTGGTTGACTACACCTGCATTGCCAATGAGGGTAGCCAGGAGAAAATATACGTGATTCTGAAAAATTACCACGGTGACTACTGGAAAAAGGTGATCCAAGGAGTTACAAAGGCAGCAGAACAGATAGATGAGGCTGTATATCTGGGCGGCATTGACAATGAGACAGATGTGTCCGGACAGATTTCCCTTATAGAAAAGGCCCAACAGCAGGGTGCAGACGGAATCCTTCTGGCACCTGCCAATTCCAATGCCCTGGTGGAAAGCTGCCAGGAGATCAAAAACCAGAATATTTCCCTGGTGCTCATCGATTCCTCTATTAACAGTGACGCCTACGACACCTGCTATATGACCGGAAATATGGAAGCAGGCCAGATAGCAGCCAGAGAAATGCTGGCCATGCTTTCAGAGCAGGGAAACACAGACCAGGACCCCCTGGAGGTAGGAATCCTTCTGTCCTCTGACTCATCCCAGGCCATGGTCAACCGTGTCTCAGGCTTCCTGGAATACTGGGCAAAATATGCACCTGAGAAATGGACTATCAACCAGGACATCCGCCTGAATGGAGGAGACATGGAGAATGCCCAGGCAGATGTGTCAGAGCTTCTCAGAAACAACAGACATATCAAGGGGTTGTATGGCTGTAACAACACCTCCACCAAGGGTATTGCAGCAGTCCTGATGAGAGCAGCCAGAAAGGATATTGTAATGGCAGGATTTGACCTGGCAGAGGAGACTGCCAGCCTGATCCGGGATCCGGATTATCATGGCATCACCCTTCTGCAGAAACAGGAGCAGATGGCATATAAGGGAATGCTTTCTCTGGATCAGCAGATCCGGGGAGAAAAGCCGGAACAGAAATATATAGATACCGGAGTGCTCCTGGTGGACAGAGATTATCTTTTGGAGAATGAGCAGGATGAGTGATAGAAGAAAGAAAACCAAAAAAAGAAAACTATATCTTGCCATATATCTGTGTCTCTGTCTGCTCATCATCCTTCTGGCTTATTTTCAGCTGAGTCGGATGGCCCGGGACTACAACACCCAGCACCTGGAACTGATCACCGGGCTTTATGCAGAGAAAATGAATGATTCCATGGAATATCTTCAGAACTATGCCCAGGACAATGTAAAGGTAGCCCAGGCAATGGAGGACAAAACTCCCGCCCAGATCCTTGCCTGTATGGAGGAGAACCTGGACAGCAGGGTATTCTGCGGCATTGGTCTGATCGGAGAGAAGGGGGAAATCTACGGAAGTAAATATGCAGCCGCAGATATCCGCCAGGAAGGGCTGGACAAACAGGCTATGGAGGCAGAGGAGTTTTTTTACTCCGATCCCTACCAGTCCAGCGAGACAGGAAGCATGATCGTCACCACCTTCGTCCCTGTGCCGGATTCTTCCTGGCTGCACACCATTTATGTGTCTGTGAGAATCGAGAATCTGAGGCAGTTTGGCGTATACGATCTTTTACGCGGCAAGGTCAGTGTCCATCTGTTGAAGACAGACTCTGAGAATTTCGTCACCTGTATCAGCAATTCCAGCACTGAGAACTTTGAGGGAAGCTGGAACAACCTGCTGCTCCAGCAGAGATATTTTCAGTATAATGACGGATATTCCTACAGCCAGTGGGTCAGAGACATGCGCTCCGGCAAAAAAGACGGCAGGTTCTCAGCCGCCATCCGGGGTGTGGAATCCACCATCTCCTACAGGAGCATTACCAGCATGCCGGGCTGGTACGTAATTGTAGAGCTGGCAAACAAAGACATCTCCGACATTACTCAGCAGTTCTCCCTGCTTGGAGGAACCTTTGGCTGCATTCTGGTAGTCATTACTCTGATCTACATGCTGTCCATCCTGCTGCTGGAGAAAAAGGACAAAAAGGTTTACATGGGCCTGTCTGCCACAGACCCTCTTACAGAACTTCTGAACCGCCGTGCCCTCCAGAACGCAGTGGAAGAGGAGCTGAAGAAAAAGGCAACCGGTTATTTCATATTTATAGATATCGACAACTTCAAAACCTACAATGACACCTACGGCCACAGCAACGGGGATTTGTGCCTGAAGCACTGTGCCCGCACTATGAAAAAGTGCTTCCCGGAAGACAGCATCCTGGGCCGCTACGGAGGCGATGAATTTGTAGTCTGTCTGAAAGGTGCCACCCAAGAGGAAACCTATGCCTATATGCAGGAATTCCAGAGCTGGCTTACCCCGCTGACCCTGTCCACAGGAGAAGTGGCAGAGCTTTCCGTCAGCGCCGGCGGCGCCGCCTACCCGGACCAGGGCGAAGACTTTGTATCCCTGTGCCGAAGTGCAGACGCAGCACTGTATGAAGTGAAACAGAACGGTAAGGGAGACTTCCGGGTGAAAGGCTGACATAGAAATAAACCAAAGAAAAATTGAATAAGAATACACAAAAGAAGAAACAGTAGTGAACAGACAAGATAGCCTGTAAACTGCTGTTTCTTTTATTAGGATATAGTCCAAAATGTGCTGAAAATTCGTGGAGTATTTTACTCTACGAATCTGGTTTCAGACTTTTCCAGTCCCTTTCAACTCTCTTTATTTTATATACGGTAGCACAATTTGTCAATATTTCTGTGACGAATCTGTGAAATTCTTCTGTTTATGACAAAGTTTTTTAACAAACAGAGGGAGTTTTTATATGGTTTTTAATTTATCCCTGCAAAAGTCATGACCAAAGTGGGCTGACTTGGGTGCTATTTGCCGTTGCAATTATGGTCAGACAGCTGTCGCACAACTATATTTAGACTTGTCGGACAGTTACGTTCCTATATTTTATCGAAAGGAGTTACATCATGTCAAGAAAAGGAGAAAATATCTACAAACGTAAAGATGGCCGCTGGGAGGGCCGTTATATCAAAGCCAGGACTCCCCAGGGAAAAGCCGTCTACGGTTCTGTGTATGCTTCCACCTATAATGAGGTACGCAAGAAAAGAAGCCAGGCAGTGGCAGACCTTGTTACAGATCCTTCGGTGCCGGATATAGTTCCTCTGCAGCCCCAGTCCTTTGCCAAGGTTTCTGGAGATTGGCTAGTATCCATACAGCCAAAAATCAAAGAATCTTCCTATATAAAGTATACCAATCTGCTCAATTCCTACCTGCTGCCTGAATTATCCCAGATCCTCATCTCAGAACTTACCTCCAATAAAATCCAGAAATGCTGTGACCATCTGCTCACCCACGGCGGAACTGCCAGAGAAGGGCTTTCTGCCAAAACCGTATCTGATATTCTGTCCCTGTTGAGAAATATTCTGCGCTTTGCCCAGGTGCAGGGTATGAGGCCGGCTGCCACAGGAAGGGAAATCGCAATCCGCCAGATCTCTCCGGATACGGTTGTACTGTCGCGATCTTCCCAGGATATTCTGTGCAGATATCTTTATTCTCATATAAATGAGCGCAATCTGGGAATCCTGATCTGCCTTTTTACCGGACTGCGCATTGGTGAGATCTGTGCGCTGCAGTGGGAGGACATTTCCCTGACAGAGGGCTTTATCTATGTGCACCAGACTATGCAGCGGCTTCAGACCAATGGTTCCGGCAATACCAAAACCACGGTAAAGATTTCTACTCCCAAAAGCAAATGTTCCATACGGACCATTCCTCTGCCGGAAAGCCTGGGACGACTGATTGTCAGGGAATTTCCGGACAGGCAGGGGTTTGTGCTGGCCTGCGGAGAGGAGAAATATGTAGAGCCCAGAGTCATGCAGAATTATTTTCGCTATGTGCAGGAGCAGTGTGGTCTGGAGCCCGTGAATTTTCATGCGCTGCGCCATACCTTCGCTACCTGCTGTGTGGAGGTTGGCTTTGATGTAAAAAGTTTAAGTGAGATTCTGGGACATGCCAATGTAAATATTACCATGAACCGTTATGTCCATCCTTCTATGGAGCTGAAGCACCAGAACATGCAAAAGCTCTCCGGCCTTTTTGCCGTCAATTAATTCTGGTCAAAAGCTGTCAAAAGCCCCCGGAATTCCCTGTTTATGGGAGTCCCGGGGGCCTTTTTTCGTAGAGTAAAATACTCTACGAATCCTGTCGAAATCTGCGAAAAAGGAGTGATCGTCATCTGGTACTTATGCGACTGTGGAGAACAAAACCCGACAGAATTTGCCAGAATCTGCAGACAAAGCCTCTCTGCCCATGCATTGGAGGACGCCTTCGTGCCTACCTATGACCGGATGAAACGGTACCAGGGGCAGTGGCATGTGGAACAGGGGATTGCATTTCCGGATATTATTTTTCTGGAAACAAAGAATGCAGAGGCACTGCTTTCAGACATGGAGAAATGCTGCCAGGTAGGAAAGCTTTCTCACTATGCAATTCAGCAGATGGTAAGCTTGCAGCCTGAACAGGAGAATTTTTTAAGGAATGTCCTGGGAAATGAAAAGCATATGGGAATTTCTAGGGGATATATCAAAGATGGACGTACTTATGTAATGCAAGGTCCGCTGAAAGGAAAAGAAAAACTGATCTGTAAGATTGACAGACACAAACGTTTGGCAAAACTGAAGATTCCGGTAGGTGACAGTTGCCAGGAGATGCAGGCAGGATTGGAAATAATCTCTAAGAATTAAAAGTAATACCTTTGCATAGTGAAAATATCTGATTGCAAAGAAGGAAAGAGGAAGAAGAAAAATATGTATCAAAAAATCTAAAGGATGGTATAAGCATAAAGATTTTATCTTTATTGATTTAGTGTGCATTAGTCTGGCCTTTTTGCTGGCTGACTGTGATATGGAAGGAAAGCAAATCAGTGGGATTCCGGTTGTTTCAGATATGGAGCATGCAGTTGCTTATACCTGCCAGAAATGGGTAGATGATTACAGAATCAGGATGCTGGACAGTATAAGGATGGATTGGAAGTAGGAAAAAGAGAAGTATTTAGGAGGAGTTTGGGAAGAAATGTATAGAAAGAAAGGAAGAGAATGGACAAAGCATGTGGATTTTATGCTGTTGGACATTTTATGTATACAGCTTGCATTTATTGCGGCATATATATTTCGATTCGGAATAAGTAATCCATATATGGATAAGGACTACCGCATTCTTGGAATAGCATTCCTGTTTATTGATTTCGCGGTGGAGATTGTGGCAGATTCCTTTAAGAATATTTTGAAAAGAGGATATTTCGACGAGTTTATCTCGACGTGTAAACATGTGATTCTGGTAGAAGTGGTGACAACTTTTTATCTGTTTACCACGCAGATAGGGGATATCTATTCAAGGATATCTTATTACATTATGGTTCCGTTTTATATCGGAATCTCTTATCTGGCAAGAGTGACATGGAAAAGAATCCTCAGAAAAAGGGGATACAATTCGGTTAAGAAATCTCTTCTTGTCATTGCACCGGAGAAAATACTGGAAGAGACATTGAAGACTGTGTCAGAAAGTTGCTTGGGCTATACCAGAATTATGGCAACTGCGCTGGATGCAGATCTTAAGGGAAGAACGATTTGCAATATTCCGATAGTTGCAGATCATGAAGAAATTGTTGATTTTGCCTGCGGTGAATGGGTGGATGAAGTGTTTATCCCGCCATGTGATGAGAGTGATTATCCGGGCGAACTTGCAGGGATTTTTATGGAAATGGGAATTGCGGTACATACTGGAATCATGCAGTCCGGATCCTTGCCGACAGGTTGTCAGCAGGTGGAAAAGATGGGCAGTTATATGGTGATCACTACAAGTATGAATTATGCAGATTCATCTAAGCTGTTTGTTAAGAGGCTTATGGATATTGCTGGCGGACTTGTGGGATGTTTGGCGACACTGCTGATTACGATTGTAGTTGGACCGTTGATTTATATCAGTTCACCGGGACCGATTTTCTTCGCACAGGAGAGAATTGGACGGAATGGACGAAAGTTTAAGATGTACAAGTTCCGAAGCATGTATATGGATGCGGAGGAGAGAAAGAAAGAGCTCATGGCTCAGAATAAGATCAGTGACGGGCTGATGTTTAAGATGGACTTTGATCCCAGGATTATCGGGAATAAGGTGTTGCCGGATGGGACGCATAAGACTGGGATTGGGCAGTTTATCAGGAAGACAAGTCTGGATGAGTTTCCGCAGTTTTTTAATATTTTGAAGGGGGATATGAGTCTTGTGGGGACTAGACCGCCGACAGTGGATGAGTGGGAACAGTATGAGCCGCACCATAGGGCCAGAATGGCGTTTAGGCCGGGGCTGACTGGGTTGTGGCAGGTTAGTGGGAGAAGTAATATTACGGACTTTGAGGAAGTTGTGAAGTTGGATACGAAGTATATTGATGAGTGGAGTTTAGGGGTGGATATGAAGATACTTTGGGAGACGATTAGAAGTGTGTTGGGGAATGATGGAGCGATGTGAGGAGAAAAATTTTATGAATATTATTTTACTTTCTGGTGGTTCTGGTAAGCGCTTATGGCCGTTGTCTAATGATGTGCGTAGTAAGCAGTTTATTAAATTGTTTAAGAATGAAGACAATTACGAATGGAAAAAGTGAACTTTCACAACCACTTTTGAGGAAAGAAAAAACAAATCAAGCACTCCAGGGATGGAGTGAGAGATAAGAGCGAAAGCGGTGAGGAAGATAAGTAGGGAAAGGAAGTTGAGTTTAGTCGTTGATAGGCAGGTAAGGATAGAACCAATAAAGCAGGGGTAGCCGAATACAAGTGTGACAACAACTGTGACGATTGGTTCCCCATTCTTTCCACCCTACCTTAGATGTACTATTTCTAACCACTTTTACCAAACCCCTCCCTGAAAGATTAGGTTTAAATAGGAAGTTTAAAAGGGGAGAAAAGATAAGGGGATAGGACACTGGGTGAATGGGGTAGAAAACCCCATAAGAACAAAAAAAACAACACAACCACTCAACCATATAAACTATCAAAACCTACACTACCAATAAAACCACAACACAGCTACACTACCAACAAAATCACAACACAAGAAAACAAAACAACCACACAGATGGCGTGGGAGAAAAGTAGAAAAAAGGAGTTAGGGAGAGTGGGAAGAAAGTGTATAGGACACTGGGTGGATGGGGGAGAAGAAGAGAAGTAGAGTGGCTGGAAGCCAAGGATAGAAGATATGAAAAATGAAATACGGTGGAATTGAATTGGGCGGTACAAAGATTGTATATGGAATTGGTGATGAAAATGGATTGCTTGAAAGACATTCCATTCCAACATCAGATCCAGCATCAACATTAAAACCAATACAGAACTACTTCAAAGAGAAAGAAGCAGATACATTAGGCATCGCAACATTTGAACCTGTGGATCTTACAAGTGGAACAATCACTACAACACCAAAACCAGGATGGTCTGGTGTGAACCTGAAAGAATGGTTTAAGGATTGGAATGTTGTGATTGATACAGATGTCAATGGTGCATGTTTAGGTGAAGCAGCTTATGGAGCAGGAAGAGGTAAACAATCCGTTGTATATGGAACCATCGGTACAGGTATCGGATTTGGTGTTTATAAAAATGGAAAGCTGCTTGTAGCTGAAGGTGGACATCAATTGATTCAAAGATATTTAGATGATGATTTCATCTCTGTCTGCCCATATCACTCCAACTGTATGGAGGGATTGGCAAGTGGTCCTGCCATGGAGAAGACATGGAATAAACGTGGTGTGGAGATAAAAGATAAGAAAGCTTGGGAATTGGAAGCTTATTATCTCGCTCAGGGCATAACGAATATATGCATGATGTACTTCCCTGAAGTAATAATCCTGGGTGGTGGTGTTATGCACCATGAAGGATTGCTGGAATTGGTCAGGGAAGAGGTTAAGAAGAATATAAACGGTTATATTGCTGTGCCGGAGATTGTATTACCGGAATTAGGTGATAATGCAGGAGTTATTGGAGCAATAGAACTGGGGAGAAGAAGATAGAAATGAGTATTAAGGAAAAATACGAAAGATGGCTAGAACACGCCAATGAAGAAATAAAAGAAGAGCTGGAGAGCTACAGTGAAAAGGAAATAGAAGATTCCTTCTATAAGGATTTATCATTTGGCACTGGTGGTCTTCGTGGTGTGATCGGAGCCGGAACAAATAAGCTCAATGTTTATACCGTTGGTAAGGCTACCCAGGGTTTAGCGAATTATTTCAAAGAGGGAAGCGTAGTCATTGGCTATGACAGTCGAATTAAGAGTGATGTGTTTGCCAGAAAGGCAGCAGAGGTCTTTGCAGCAAATGGTATCAAGGTGTATCTCTATCCTAGATTACTTCCTGTTCCTACTGTCTCTTTTGCTGTTCGTTATTTAGGTGCTAGTTGCGGTGTGATGATTACCGCTTCTCACAATCCTTCCAAGTATAACGGATATAAGGTTTATGGAAGTGATGGTTGTCAGATTACAACTGAAGCCGCAAAAGCCATTCAGGAAGAAATCAATAAAGTCGATGAGTTTGAGGATGTGAAGGAATATAAGGGAGAAAGTATCGAGAGCATAGGTGAAGAAGTTCTCGACCACTTCATCTCAGAAGTAAAGAACCAAAGTGTTCTCTTTGGTGATGAAGTAGATAAGAATGTATCTATTGTTTACTCTCCACTCAATGGTGCAGGACTAGAACCTGTAACAAGAGTTTTGAAAGAGAGTGGATTTGAGAATATTACAGTGGTTGAGGAACAGAAAAATCCTGATGGAAACTTCCCAACCTGTCCATATCCAAATCCTGAAATAAAGGAAGCATTAACTCTAGGACTAGAGTATTGCAAAAAGGTAGGAGCTGATCTTCTTCTTGCCACCGATCCTGATTGTGACCGAGTTGGAATTGCAGTTAAGGGTGAAAATGGTGAGTATGTGCTTCTCTCTGGCAATGAAGTAGGACTCCTACTTCTTGACTATATCTGTAGCCAAAGAGAAAAACATGGAAAGATGCCAGAAAATCCGGTAATGATCAAGACTATCGTCACCTTGGATCTTGGTGAAAGAATTGCTACTCATTATGGTGTTAGAACCGTTAATGTTCTTACAGGATTCAAGTTCATCGGTGAGCAGATTGGTTTACTGGAAAAGGATGGTAAAAAAGATAGCTATATCTTTGGCTTTGAAGAAAGCTATGGCTATTTGTCAGGCAGCTATGTAAGAGATAAGGATGGCGTGAATGGTGCCTACCTTATTGCTGAAATGTTTGCCTTCTATAAGACAAGGGGAGTGAGCTTGCTTGAAAAGCTCAATCAACTTTTTAACACCTACGGCTATTGCCTGAATACACTTCATTCCTACACCTTTGAAGGAGCATCTGGCTTTATAAAGATGCAGGAGATTATGAAGGAGTTCCACAAGGGCTTAGATGAGATTGGTGGATTAAAAGTAGTAAAGACAGAAGACTACAGTAAAGGCTTAAATGGATTACCAAAGTCTGATGTGTTGAAATTCTTATTAGAAGAGAATTGCAGTGTAGTAGTCAGACCTTCTGGTACCGAACCAAAGCTTAAGACCTATATCAGTGTAAGTGCTGAGAATAAGGAAAAAGCAGAATTGGTTGAAAAGAAGATAACAGAAGAGTTGAATGAGAAATTCAAATAAAAGGGGACGCAGACAATGAATATTATTTTACTATCCGGTGGCTCTGGCAAAAGACTGTGGCCTCTTTCAAATGATGTTAGAAGTAAGCAGTTTATTAAACTGTTCAAAAATAATGATGAGTATGAATCTATGGTTCAGATGGTTTACAGACAGATAACTTCCGTAGATCCAGAGGCAAAGATTACCATTGCCACATCCAAATCCCAAGCCAGTGCAATAAAGAATCAGCTTGGAGACAACGTTGGCATTTCTATTGAACCTTGCCGTAGAGATACATTCCCGGCAATCGCTCTTGCTGCAGCATATCTTCATGATGAGCTTGGAGTAGGAGGAGATGAAGCGGTTGTTGTATGTCCGGTTGACCCTTATGTGGACAACACTTACTACGAAGCAGTTGAACAGCTTCAGAAACTGGCAGAAGAAGGAAATGCAAATCTCACTCTGATGGGAATTGAGCCTACCTATCCATCTGAAAAGTATGGCTATATCATGCCACTTAGTGGAGAAAAGGTAAGCAAGGTTAACGAGTTCAAGGAAAAGCCTAATAGAGAAACGGCTGAGAAGTATATAAAGGAGAATGCACTGTGGAACGCAGGTATTTTTGCATTCAAGCTTTCTTACCTTCTCACCAAGGCACATTCCTTAATCGACTTCACGGATTATCGTGACCTTTTCAATAAGTATGAAACATTGAAGAAGATAAGTTTTGACTATGCGGTAGTTGAGAAGGAAGAATCCATTCAGGTTCTCCGCTACAGTGGAGACTGGAAGGACGTCGGCACCTGGAACATGATGGCCGAAGTCATGGCTGATCAGACTAAGGGAAAGGTGGTCTTGGACGAGAAATGTGAAAATACAAATGTTGTAAATGAGCTTAACATTCCAATTCTCTGCATGGGATGCAAAGATATGATCGTTGCTGCTAGTGGTGATGGAATCCTCATCTCCGATAAAGAACGAAGTGGTTACATGAAACCATATGTTGAGAAGATTGAAACCGAAGCAATGTATGCCGAGAAGTCCTGGGGTACATATACAGTCATCGATGTGCAGCCTGGTTCTATGACCGTTAAAGTGTCAATGAAGGCTGGTGAGCATATGACTTACCACATGCATAACCACAGAGAAGAAGTCTGGACAGTTGTATCTGGTGAAGGAAAGTCAATCGTTGATGGTATGGAACAGATATTAAGAGCTGGAGATGTAATTACGATTGCAGCTGGTTGTAAGCATACCGTTGAGGCAATCACAGCTTTGGATATTGTGGAAGTGCAAATTGGAGACGAAATCAGCGTAACAGACAAGATTAAGTTTGATCTGAAATAAACGGAGGTGGACATGATGGAAATCATGAAACTGATCCCCTCTGGAAAGGATTATCTTTGGGGTGGAACAAGGCTAAAGGATGAATATGGTAAGAAGATTGATATGACTCCTCTTGCCGAATCCTGGGAATGCTCGGTTCATCCAGATGGTCCATGTTACGTTGCCAATGGAAGATATAAAGGAAAAACACTGAAAGAAGTGTTAGACGAACATCCTGAGTATATCGGAACAAAGGCAAATGGTGAATTTCCGATTCTCGCCAAGTTCATCGATGCAAAGAAAGACCTGTCAGTTCAGGTACATCCAGATGATGAGTATGCCAGGGAGAAGGAAAAAGATAACGGGAAAACTGAGATGTGGTACATCATTGATGCAGATGAAGGTGCATCTTTGATCTATGGCTTTAAGCATAAAGTGACGAAGGAGATACTGGAAGGAGCAATAGAAAAAGGAGAACTGGACAAGCATCTACAAAAGGTAGAGGTTCACAAAGGTGACCTTTTTTTCGTTCCTGCCGGTACAGTCCATGGGATTGGTAAAGGAATACTACTTACTGAGGTACAGGAAAGCTCGAATGTTACTTATCGAGTCTACGATTATGACAGAGTAGATAAAAACGGGAAGAAAAGAGAACTCCATTTCGATAAGGCTGTTCAGGTTATGGATATGGGTGTTGCCCCAGACATAAAGCAAAAAAAGAGACTCGTAAAGTATTACCCTGGTTGTTCAAGGGAACTGCTTTGCAGATGTAAGTATTTTGAGACCGAGCGAATCCAGGTCACGAAGGGATGCTCTTTCTCGGTAATGGAGAACTCCTTTCAAGTTTTAATGTGCATGGATGGGTATGGCCAAGTAGAAGTGGACGGAGATAAGCCGGTTAGATTCTCTAAGGGAGAAACAGTTTTTCTGCCAGCTGGAATTGGCAGATGTTTGATTATCGGGGATGCCTCGGTATTGAAGATTAGATGTTAAAAAAGTTAGGATGATGAGCTTATGAAAAGATTAGTATTTTTAACAGCCAGATTACCATTTCCAGCTAGTTCTGGGCGCAAAAATGTAATGTATAATTATTGCAAAATTTTACATGAAACATATGGGTATGATATTACTGTTGTTTCTTATTTAGAAGATGGTGATGATCCGAATGCGAAGCCGGAATTCATTAGTGATGTTATAGTGCTGCCAAAAGTTTCTGCAAAGAAAAAAATAAAAAATCTTTTATTAAGAACATTTATCCAAAGAAGATGGCCAATGCAAGTTTCTCTGTTTTGGGATCCATCAAATGCATTTCATATAAAAGAGGTTTTGAATGATATTAAACCTGATGTTGTAATGTGCGATATGGTGCGAATGACCGAGTACGCAAGAGAATATCAGGGCTATAAGATTGCAGATTTAGACGATATGCTGTCGGTTCGATATGAACGCCAATTGTCGCAGGATATGGCGGTAATAAATCCGTATGGGGCGTATTTGTATTCACTGCCAAAATCTGTGCAAAAAATCCTCTCACTACCAAGAATAAAGAGAATGATTCTTGCATCTGAAGTTTCATTACTGAAAAAATATGAAAGAGATATCGCCAAAATCTATAATAAAACGGTATTTGTGGCAGAACGTGAGGCAATAATTCTCAATAGTGAGTTGAACTTTGATCGAGCAGTTGCAGTTCCGCTTGGCGTTGATGTTGATTATTATGGTGAGTTTTTTGATAAGCAAAAAAAGAATCAACATACAATTGCTTTTTTGGGTGCAATGAGTGTAGCACATAATGAAGCGGGAGCCATCCATTTTATAAGAGATATTTTTCCTTTGATACAAGAAAAAGTACCTGATTCAAAATTCGTCATTGTCGGTGGGGGGATAACTGAGCAGCTGAAGAAAGCCGCAAAAGGAAATGACTCTGTTGTGTTTACAGGAAGAGTAGAAGATGTGAGAACAGAAGTTGGCAAATGTCAGGTTTTTGTTTGTCCTCTAACATTTGGTAGCGGGATTAAAACAAAAAACCTAGAAGCAATGGCAATGGGAGTTCCGGTTGTAACAACAACAATTGGGGCTGAAAATATTAATGCAGTTGATGGTAGTGATTGGATTATTGCAGATGATAATAGAGAATTTGCCCAAGCAGTTATAGATTTAATGAAAGATGACGAAAAAAGAAGATCCATGGAAAAACATGCTTTTCAGTATGTAGAGGAATGTTTTACGTGGAAAGTTGCAAAAGAACGCCTTAAATGCTGCTTGCCCATTGGAGAATAAGATGAGAATATTATTTGTATCAGATAATGCAATAAATGGATTTGGTGGAGGAAGTATAGAAAATAAAAAGCATTACGATGCTTTAAGAGAGTATTGTAAAAAGAACAACGATATTCTAAAAGTAATTTCTAGAGATGAGAATTTGGAAGAATCATTGAACATTAAAATTCGTAAAAATAAAATAATTGATGTGATGATGAGGCTTAGAGGCCATAGCACTTATCTCTACGATACATGGAAACATAATGAGAAGCTAATTTGTGCGTATAAACCAGATATACTATATTTAGGACGTTCGAGATTTGGCTTCATGGCTAAAAGAATAAAAAAATTGTTACCAAAGTGTAGAGTAATTACAAACATCGATAATGTTGAGATAGATTATGTTGATGGATATTTTTCACTGAAGAAAGGACTTGCTAATAAATTATATAGATTATTGGAAACCTGGGTGGTTAAACAGGATGAAGCACAGGCGATAAAGTATAGTGATATCCTTATATATTTAACCCAAAGAAATGTTTTAAGAGTTGAAGAAGTCTATAAACATCATGAAGACAGTCCAATCATAATACCGATTTGCTTAAAAGAAGAAATATTACTTAGAAAAACATCTGATAAGAAAACAGTTGTCTTTGTGGGAAGTTTGGATTATGCGGCAAATGTTTTAGCTGTACAACGAATACTTGAATTGTGGAAAAATAATTACTTGTTGAATAATAATATTCAGTTAATTATTGCTGGTCGTAATCCAAATAAAGAACTTGCAGAGCATATAAGCAGTATGACGAATGTAACCTTGATTCAAAATTTTGAATCCCTTTCAGCTATAATCCCAAAAAATTCTTTGATGTTAGCTCCAATTGAAAAAGGCGCTGGTATGAAAGTGAAGGTTGCTGAAACACTGAGCATGGGGCTTATGATTGCAGCAAGTGATGAGGCTTTAGTAGGATATGAAGAAGCTGAGAAAGAGGATAGGCTTGGTGGAATTTTAAGAGTAAACAGCACTGAGGAATACAAAAAAGCCATTAATTCTTACATGCATATTGCAGATGACCAATTAACTATGATAGCTAAACAAAATATTGAATTGTATAAGAAGTATTATAGCTATGATCGATCAAGAAAAGTAATATGCAAAATGTGTTCTGAAGGGTTAAACGAATGATTGCTATGGATAAAAATGTATATATTAGTCAGTAAAATAATACAAGGATTTATATAGAGGTGATAAAAACGTGGATAGAGTAGTAGCTGTAACTGTTACTTATAATGATTTTGATTACTTGAAGAAAGCTTTAGAGGCTTTAAGGCATCAAACATATTCTGTGTATAAGATAATAGTTGTTGATAATAATAGTACCGAGGAAAACAGAAAAAGATTATCCAATGAAAAAGATGATTTAGTAGATGTTTTATTTCTTACAGAGAATCTTGGTGGAGCAGGTGGATTTGAAAAGGGGATGGAATACGCCAAAAAGCATTATTCAGCAGATTGGTATTGGCTTATGGATGCTGATGCATCTCCATCAGAGAATTGTTTGGAAAAATTATTGCAATATAAGAATTGGTGTCCACAAATAGGGATTCTTGCGCCCCTTATTTATGGTGCAGATTTAAGAGAGTACCAATTATATCATCATAAGAAATTAGCAACATTTTTATCACGTGATGAGAAAATGTACGACTCATATTCGATGATTCCTGAGTGTTCCGAGATAGAAGCAGATGCTTTTGTTGGCCCTTTAGTATCTTCTTTAGCAGTTGAAAATTTGGGTATAGCTGACGGTAGCCTTTTTATTTACGGTGATGATCTTGAATATACATATAGAATATCTAGATTATATCCTGTCTTGCTCATAAGAGATGCTATTATTAACCATAGAGATCAACCAGTAAATGGTGTGCAACGTCCACAGAACTGGTGGAAAGACTATTACATGTTTAGAAATAGAATATTGTTCATAAAGAAATATAGTAATAGCAATGTTGAGTCTACGATTGGCATCTTTTTTGTCAAATTAAGATTACTAAAACAATTTATATTATTGGTCAGAGCACCGTACAGTAAAAAATTAAAGAGACTAAGATTTTCTTTATTAAACCAAGCTTTAAACGATGGATTAAAAGGTGTAACAGGAAAAATCATTGATCCAGTCGAATATAACAAGAAAATTAAGTGTTTATAAAAAAGTGTATGAAAGGCATATTCTTTGAGTTTTTGTAAAAAGCCATTAATTATCGTGATTGACATATATGCTTGATAATTTTCTAATGTTCTAAAAAGTGAGAAATGATATGGGTAAAATAATAACTTTTTTGTTGTATAGTTTAGTGATTTATTTGTCTGTAATGTTTATAGATATGGCAGACAAAAACATAAAGGGGACTAAAAAAAACTATAAATTTTATATATTCTTTTTTATTAGTATAATAATGCCTTGCTTATTAGCTGGAATGAGAGGCGATACAGTTGGGGTAGATATAAAAACTTATTCAAAACCTATGTATGAACTTGCTATGAATATGTCATCTTTGTTCGATTATATTAAGATAAATAGAGTGGAGATGGGTTTTTCCACACTTGTGTATGTATCCACAAAATTAACTCATAGTATTTTTGGTGTACACTTCGCTATTGCTTTGTTTCAAATTTTGCCAGTTTATTTTACTGCGCTTTTGTACAGAGAAAAATTCCCTATGCGGTGGCCCGTTTTTGTTTATTATTGTATCTTTTACTTGATGGGTTTTAATGTAATGCGACAGTGTATATCTTGTGGCTTTATTTTGCTTGCATTTGTCTTATTTTTTAAAAAGAAATATTTAATGCTAGCTGTATGTATTGGAATTGCGATATTATTTCATTCAAGTGCGGCTATAGGGGTGGCGATAGTTTTTTGTGGTTATGTTTTATATAGGATTAAAAATAAGAATGTAAGAAATTTTATCATTTTCTTTGTGGCTGTATTTTTGGTAGTGGCAATTGTTAAATGGGAAGCATTGGCGACTTATTTAATATCTAAGGGCTATATTAACGATTATACGGAATATATTGCTATAATGAATGGTACCAGTTCGGCAAAAGCATATATGCATTATATTGACAAGACGGGTGTAGTGGAATCTGTTTATAAAATAATATTTATTTTAATTCCGTTAATGACTATTGTTTTTAGTAAGAGAAAAAATATGAATAAAGAAAACATAACTGTTGCTGTTGTATGTGTGTTTTCTGTTGCGATTTATTGGATAGTTTTTTTGCTTTTAAAAACTGTATACATATATAGAATTACTACTTTTGGAGAGTATTTTTATATTCTGTTTATCCCACTTGCATTTAATGGAAAAAGATATTATCGAGGATTGTATACAACGAAAAATAATCTTGTAATTTCGCTATTGTTATTATCGTATGTCATGATTGCTTATAGTTGGTTGAATTCACATGGTGTAACACCATTTGTATTGTTGTAAAAAAGATAATGAGATGCGATATTGCTAGTTCAAAGGAAAAGGCAATATCAAGGAAATAAAAAAAGCATGCATATTTCAATTAAATTCTTGAAGTTGCATGCAGGATTTTTAAATTGGATATTTAATATGATAAGGAGAGCTGCTTTAATGTACGATTATTTAATAGTAGGATCCGGCTTATATGGATCCATTTTTGCTAGGGAAGCAACAAAGAAAGGATATAAATGCCTTGTTATCGACAAACGTGATAACGTAGGCGGGAATATATACACAGAGAAAATGGAAGGAATAAATGTCCACAAATATGGAGCACATATCTTCCATACCAACAACCAGAAGGTTTGGGATTATATTACACAGTATGCTACCTTCAACCGTTTCACAAATAGCCCAGTAGCTAATTACAAAGGAGAACTTTACTCCTTACCATTTAATATGTATACCTTTAACAAAATGTGGGGAGTTGTGACTCCGGAAGAAGCGAAGGAGAGAATTGAAGAGCAAAAGAAAGAAGTAAAAGGTGAACCTCAGAATCTGGAAGAACAGGCCATCTCTTTGGTTGGAAGAGATATCTACGAGAAGTTGATTAAAGGTTACACCGAAAAACAGTGGGGAAGAGATTGTAAGGATCTTCCTGCTTTTATCATTAAGCGACTTCCTGTTCGGCTCACTTTTGATAACAACTACTTCAACGCTCTTTATCAAGGTATTCCAGTTGGTGGTTATACTAAGATGATCGAGAATATCCTGGATGGAATTGAAGTAAGACTGGGTGAAGATTATCTGAAGGATAAGGCTAAATGGGATGGTATGGCAAAAAAAGTTGTGTATACCGGTCCAATTGATGCTTATTTTGATTATTGTTTAGGTTACTTGGAGTACCGTTCTGTTCGTTTTGAGAATGAGCTGCTGGACAAACCAAACTTCCAGGGCAACGCTGCTGTCAATTACACTGACAGAGAGACTCCATGGACTCGTATCATCGAGCACAAGTGGTTTGAGTTTGGAAAGGATGAGGATGGAAATGACCTTCCGAAGACGGTAATAAGTAGAGAGTACTCTAGTGAATGGAAACCCGGAGATGAGCCTTACTATCCGGTTAATGATGAAAAGAATGGAGCATTGTACAAGAAGTACAAGGAACTGGCGGATAAGGAAGAAAACGTAATCTTCGGAGGAAGGCTTGGAGAGTACAAGTACTATGATATGGATGCTGTAATTGCATCTGCTTTGGAGTTGTGTAAAAAGTATTTATAGCTAATACATTATTCTTAAATTAACTGAATTAACTAAGTTTATTGTTTTCTGGTTATTACACGGAATAATGATATTTGATTGATGCAGCTAAAAAATTTAGTTCTACTCATATGTTGTTAGATATTGCGCATATTTGAATTCAAGTAAGGTTTATTATATGAAAGATGTTTGTAAGAAGAAAATTAGTATCATTGTTCCAGTATATAACGCAAAAAGCTATTTATATAAATTGATTGAGAGTCTAAAAGAACAATCATACTCTAATTTTGAGGGGATTTTTGTTGATGATGGTTCTACTGATGGTTCGGGAGCAGTGTTGGACGACTATGCACATAGTGATTCGAGGTTTAGGGTGATTCATCAACCTAATATGGGAGTTTCTGCTGCTAGAAATAAGGGACTTTCAGTTGCTAGTGGGGAATTTGTTGCTTTTGTAGATAGTGATGATTATTTACCGGTGGATTCATTGTTTTACAGAATTAGGGAAATAGAAGATAGCGATATACTAATCTCTTTATATTCCAAAATAAATAGCCATGGTCAAGTGATTATGAAATCACCATACATTAATGTGGCATCAACAGAAGATTTTATTAAACTTCTTTTTAGTATGGATCCCGCTATGTATCAAGGTTACTTATGGAATAAGCTTTTCCGCTTGAGCATTATTAGAAATAATAATATTCAATTTGATAATAGTATTGCATATAATGAAGATAGACTGTTTATTCTTCGCTATTTATTCTTAAGTTCTTCTATTCGGACTTCTAATAACTGCTGCTATTATTATGTTGAACATGAGAATACAGCTATGAATCGATTGAAAAAAATGAATGATGATAATAAATCTGTTTTTTTCTCGGAATTTATTTCATTTAACAAAATGGCAGATCTTTTGTTTGAGTATGATAAAAAAGCATATTCATTGTGTTTATATTATAGTTTTTTTCAAACGAGAAAATATCTTAAGCTAATCAATGAAGATGGAATGATGCTAAAAAAAATGATTAAAAAAGAACAAAAAGTGATTTTTAGAAAGATGCTATTATCAAAACTTGATTTTAAGAGTAAATTTAAAGCGACGATTCAATTTATTCTTAGTACATAAGTCTCTCCGAATTTTTCAGAGAGAATAACAGATTCAGGGCCACATAAATCGCAGACAAACATACTGCGGATGAATCTGAAATTAGCCTTGTAATTTTTGTGTAGGAAAACGACCTTGACATACTTTGGATATACAAGCCTATATTGGATACCATTAGATTCCAGTTTGTTAACAACAGGAATCTAGTACTTGCTTGTGCACTCCATATAGAAACCATCTACATCATGGTATCTTAGGAAATCACACAGCTGATCATGTTCAAAGTTGAAACCTTGAAACTCTCTAGTATAGTACTTGATTTCAAGAGTAGATTTATCCGTAACTGAAACAGTAACAACGAAATAGTTCTTGTGGACATCAATTTCTGCAATTCAGAAAAGGATGATTTTAAATATTCATGAAGACATAGTAATCCCTTTCTTAGAAACGGAAAACCCGAAGTGCTATCTGTAGAAATCAGAGGAAACTGATCACAATGTTAAGTATCCGGTATCAATGTACCTGTTTCTGTGGAAATCATAGCATGGATTATAAATATTCATGCATAATTGTGAAGGCGGGCAAAGCCTCACACATAATGGAGGAAAATATGAAAAGAGTAGCAATATTGACTATTACTGATGGGGCTAATTATGGTAATAGACTTCAAAACTATGCCATGCAGGAACTGCTAAAATCCTGTAATTGCTGTGCTATAACAATAAAGAGGTTTAGTACTCGGGATATAAAAAATTCAAAAAAGTTTTTTTTGTTGATTAAGGATTTTATTAAGATAATAATCAGAAAAAAAAATACAAGATTCGTATATAGAAAAAGAGTAAATCTCTTCGAACAATTTAATAATAGATTCATTTCTTTTTCGGATGAAAAGTTAGGATTTAATAGATTCCCGAATGGCATTGAGGATAATTATGATTATTTTTTATGCGGAAGCGATCAGGTGTGGAATGCACGATACGATTTTATACAAGAAGATATTAATAATTATTTGGCATCTTTTGCTAAGCCGGAAAAAAGAATTGCTTTTGCTGCAAGTTTTGGAACTAATGATATTGCTCCCGAATACGAGAAAACATTTGAAGATGAACTTAAAAATTTTAAAGTATTAGGAATTAGAGAAAAATCGGGCGTTGAATTGGCCAATAAACTTGGAAAAAGAAATGATGCTCAATTAGTTCTCGATCCAATATTAATGTTATCTAAAAATCAGTGGATTAATTTAGAACAAAAGCCGAATTATATATCAGATAAAAAGTTTATAATTACGTATTTTTTAGGTGGCAGATCTGAAAAAATTAAACACTATTTGGAAAAAATGTCTTCGATTTATAACGCAGAAGTAATTAATTTGGATGTTGAGTTTTTGACTGATGATAAGATTGAGAATGAAGCTCATTTTTGTACTACACCAAATGAATTTGTTTGGCTTATTAGAAATGCTGAATGTATTTTAACCGATTCATTCCATGCAACCGTATTTTCCATTATTTTTAACAAACCGTTTATAGTTTTCAAAAGAATTGCAACCGAAAAGGGTAATGATATGAGTGGTAGGATTGATACACTACTGGGATTATTTGGTTTATCAAATTGTATAGACGATGTTGCAAATCCTTCCAAGACTCCTTTTCGATATAAGGATGTGACAAATAAAATTAATTTGGAACGCGAAAAATCACTTTCATTTATTAGAAAAGCGTTGGATGAGATTTAATTTAAACAGAGTTTCGATAAACACACGCAAAAAGTTCTTGTATGAACTTACATTATAGTAAACAAAATGAACATGTGAAATATTAAAAGTTATTAGCAAAAGGAATTTAGAGAATGGCAAAAATCGAAAGAACTAAAAACGCAAGTAGAAATATCGTATACGGCGTAATATTAAAAGCATATCAAATATTAGTACCATTCCTGATGCGCACTGCCATGATTTATCTTATGGGTGTTCAGTACTTAGGGTTGAGCTCTCTTTTCACATCAGTTCTTCAAGTACTTAACCTAACTGAATTAGGCGTCGGGACTGCTATGGTGTATAGTATGTATAAGCCGATTGCAGAGGATGATGATACTACCATTTGCGCATTGATGAAGCTTTATAGGACCTATTATAGAGTAATTGGTCTTGTTATCGCTGTTGTTGGATGTGCTTTGACACCTTTTATTCCGCATTTAATAAAAAGTGATGTGCCAACTGGTATTAATATCTACATTCTGTATTTACTGAACTTAGCAGCTACTGTTCTTTCATATTGGCTTTTTGCATATAAAGGAGCTTTGTTGCAAGCACATCAGCGGACTGATTTAACTAGTAAAGTTACAATTTTGGTCACAACGTTACAATATGGATCACAATTGGCTGTTCTTTGGGCCTTTAAAAGTTATTATTTGTACGTAATTGTGATGTTGATTTCGCAAGTGTTTACAAATATTATTACAGCGTTTGTTGCAAGCAAAACATATCCTAAGTATCAACCACGCGGAGAGTTAGACAAGCACACCGTAAAGCAAATAAATAGAAAAATACTAGATGTGTTTACTTCAAAACTTGGTACAGTTTTAGGAACATCTGTGGATTCGATTGTGATATCCGCATGTTTGGGTCTATCGATGCTTGCAATATATCAAAACTATTTTTACATAATGAATTCTGTTATTGGCTTCATAATAGTTATTTTTACAAGCATAACGGCAGGAATAGGAAATAGTCTTGTTGTGGAAACAAATGAAAAAAATTATGGTGATTTTTCTACACTAACTTTTATGATTAAATGGCTATGTGTGGTTTGTATAAGCTGTTTTGCTTGTTTGTACCAGACATTTATGAGAATTTGGGTTGGTGAAGATTTGTTACTTCCGAATACAATGGTTGCCCTGTTGTGTTTATATTTTTATCTATATGTAATGCAAAGCTTATCTTGTGTTTATAAAGATGCTGCTGGTATATGGCATCAAGATCGCTTTAGACCATTAATTGCGGGAATCTTGAATCTTATATTAAACCTCACATTTGTTAAAATATGGGGTATTTATGCTATTATTCTATCCACAATCATTAGCTATATATTCGTAGCTATGCCCTGGGTAATTAAAAATCTTTTTAAATATGTATTTCATAGAAGTCCAGTAGAATATGCAATGGAATTATTAAAAGGGGTTGTTTTATCAGCCATAATAGCATCTATTTGTTGGCTTGTGTGTTCTTTAATTAGATTGCAAGGTATAGTAGCAATAATTCTTTTTTTAATTCTTGCATTACTAATCAGTAATGTTCTTTTATTTCTGTTGTATAAAAGAAATAGCAATTTTATGGCGATGCTTAACATAATTGACAAAATGACTAAATATAAGTTTGTAAAAATAACTAATAGGTTAAGGAGTTAATTTTTATGAAAGTATTAATAACAGGTGGAACTGGTACAATATCATCCGGTCTAGTTAAAGAATCAGTAAAGAGAGGATACGATACTTTTGCTATTACAAGAGGAAATAATAATAGCAGAAATATAGAAGGTGCAAATTATATACATGGTGATATTTGGAATAGTAATGAGATTTGTTTTTTGTTAAATGAAATGAAGTTTGATGTTGTGGTTGAATGTCTTGCTTACAATGTTGAACAATTAAAGATATCATTAGAGAACTTTTCTAGTAAGTGTCAGCAATATGTTTTTATTTCAACAGCTGCAATATACAATCGGCAAGGAGAAAAAAGAATTGTTGAAGCAGATGAAAAGAGTTTTACTGAATGGAACTATACGAGAGAAAAAATTGAGTGTGAGAAGTATTTAAAGGATTATTCGGAGAAAACTGGATTAAAATATACCATTGTTAGACCAACAGTTACATATGGTGATTTTAGAATTCCTTTCCCTATAGCTACTAGAAGTCCTGGGTGGACTTTTTTTCAAAGAATGCTAGATGGTAAGCCTTTGCTTGCAAGTAATAATGTAAAGTTTTCTGTTATTCATATTGATGATTTTTCAAAAGCAGTTGTAGGATTGTTTGGAAATGAAAAAGCATATAACGAGGATTTCCATATTACAGATAAAAAGAATGATATTTATTGGGATGATGTCATTAAACTTGCTGGAAAAGTCTTAGGAGTTAATCCAAAAATAATACATGTAAATCAAGATGTTATAAAGAAGGCGTATCCAAGTATATATGACGAAATTGCATATCATAAAAACACAACACAGTTATTTGATGATACAAAACTTAAAGCTACTGTAGAATTTGAAGCTTCAATATCAATCGAAGATGGTATCCAAAGAATTATAGCGTCAATGAAAAATGAATTTGAATCAAGAGGTCTTTCGCTTGACGAAAAATGGAATGATTTATGTAATGCAACAATACTTGAGGCTTTCCGTGAAAAAAAGTTGAATCAATATGAAGAATTACAGGTTTTGCCTTTTGTTGATGAATATAAAATAAGTGCCGCTAGAATTAAAAGAGAGAGGTTCACGAGTATTCCTTTCAAAATTGTAAGGAAAATAAAAGAAGTTATAAAAAGGATCATAAAATGAGTAAAACATTTGAACGTTTAGGGAAGTTAATAACCAAAATAAGATACCATAGATATATTCAAGAAAGTAAATATATTATTCGTAGCAGAGAAGATCACCTCAAATTGGATAAAGGTGCAATCATTAAATTAAATGGCAATCTTTCGTTGAATGCCAATAGTATTGGGCATAATGGCAGGTCTAGCATTCTTCGAATGGATGCAAATTCGGTGTTAGAGTGTAATGGATTTGATTTTATGTATGGGGCAGATATTATCCTGTTTAAAGGGGCACATCTTGAATTGGGAAAAGGTTCATTCATAAACTCCGATTGTAAAATTCGTTGCCATAAAGAAATAACAATAGGTGAGGGATGTGCTATTTCTCATGACTTTACAGTAATGGATTCAGATGCCCATGAACTAGATGGAAGCAGAAATACAAATCCCATCCATATCGGTAATCATGTATGGATTGGTACAAGGGTTACTATTTTAAACGGAGTAACTGTTGGAGATGGTGCCGTCATTGCTGCTGGAGCTTTGGTTACAAAAGATGTTCCGGCTGGTTCGTTAGTAGGTGGTGTACCAGCAAAAGTAATAAAAGAAAAGGTAGAGTGGAAAGCATAATGAAAAGATTTACTACACCAGATACATATGCTGTCTGGTCTAAAAATAGTGATATTAGATACAACAGTACGTCTGGTGGGGCGTTTTCAGAATTTGCAAAGGAAGTAATTACCAAGGGCGGTTTAGTTGTTGGTGCAAAATATAATGAGAAAAATCTAGTAGAACATGCCTTGGTTGATAGTTATTCTGGTATTGAAGAATTAAGGCAGTCTAAATACCTAAGTAGTTCTGTTGGGGATGTATATAAAAAAGTTAAAGAAGAGCTTTTAAAAGGAAGATTAGTCGCATTTTGTGGATCGCCATGCCAAATTGAAGGTTTATACTCTTTTTTGGGTAAGGAATACGATAACTTGTTTACTATGGATTTTATTTGTCGTGGTATGAACTCACCTAAAGCTTATAAATCTTGGCTAGATGAAGTTGAAAAAGAAAAAGGGAGTACTGTTGCAAAAGTATGGTTTAAGTATAAAGATGGAGGATGGAAAACTTCTCCAAAAAGGACCAGAGTAGATTTTAATGATGGTACTTTTAAGGTTTTTGAGGGTGAAAAAAATCTTTATATGAATGGTTATCTTACCTCAAATCTTTATATAAGACCTTGCTGTGGTGATTGTCAGTTCAAAGGTGTGCCTAGAAAAAGCGATGTAACATTTGCAGACTTTTGGGGGATAGAAAAGGAACTTGATGATGACAAGGGTACTTCTATGCTTTTGGTTAATTCAGAAAAGGGTAAAGAATTCTTCTCCAGAGTAAGAGACAATATGGAAGTTTATAAAAAAGACTTTGATACTATTTTTGCTGGGAATCCAATGTTTTCTGGTTCAGTAGAAGTGCCGAAGAAAGCTCATGATTTCTTGGTTGATTTGGATAACCTTACATTTAGTGAGTGCTTGAAAAAATACGGGGGATATCCAGTTCCAATTCCATTATGGCGAAAAGCTGCCAGAAAAGCAAAACGTGTAGTTAAAAAGATAATTGGTAGGTAATGGATTTAGTCACCTTGCCATCCATCAGCGCTTTCAGGTCATCCTCCTCTATTTTCTTCTTTTAATCATCTACTCTCTATTATTTCTTCTCCTTTGGGAAAAAGTAGTTGAATAGTACGATAAGATGGATGGGAGAAAAGTAGAATTAGACGGAAGGTAGAAAAGATGAAAAGGGCGGTAGCAAACCACCAGAAAAAACAGAGCAAAAAGTGCAACTCAACGTCAAAACTGCACTGCTACATTAAAATAAGGTAGGGTGAGGTTTTGTTGATTTGGTTGTTTGATTTTTTTCTCTTGTAGTTTTTTAGTTTAGGGCGGTGTGGGAAAAGAACCACACCAGGAATAAAAAAGAAGGAATATTAAAATGAAACCAATCCCAGTATTATACGAAAGAAAGCAGGACTGTTGCGGTTGTTCAGCCTGTTATGCGATATGTCCGAAGTCTGCTATTAAAATGGTGGAGGATGAAGAAGGATTTGAGTATCCGAGTATAGAAGAAAAGTGTGTTAGGTGTGGGATGTGCTTAAAAGTCTGTCCAATTAAAGAAGCAAAGAAATGATAGAGCTTTCGTATACGGTAAACCATCCGTACTGCTCTAACTTTAAGCCGCCGTTTCCGGCGGCAAGGTTTTAAATATTAGTTGCTTTT
>OGCQ01001619.1_pt1 | contig 26486 bp, 19 predicted proteins | sample 1570161 | NCBI WGS metagenome assembly OGCQ01 (sample SAMEA4384402, study PRJEB24528) | human gut metagenome
GATTTTTCAGTTTTACGTTTCTGTCTTATAATTCCATATGTGCAGAGTTGCAGGGTGGCCCCCGCGAACGGAAGAAGGTGTCACGACAAAAAACGGCAAGCCCCGAAGTTTCGGACTCCGGGGCTCGGTAACGGGCAGGCAAACTCAATCCTGCTTCATATTGCAAGCGATGCCGGAACCGCAGATCGCTCCGTTTCATCGCCGCCGCACTGCTCCGTGCTTTGACGACGGCGGAGGATCAGCTCCGGAAAGTTGCGGCGGATGAACCCGCCCAGCGAATTGTAATTCAGCCCCAGCCGCCGGGCGATGGATTTCAGCTCCTCGCCGGTGGTTTCGAACAGGTGCAGGGCCTCGGCGTATTTCTCCATACTGCGCCGCGAGACACTGCGTCCATTCGGGGCGCGCATCATACCCTGACGGGCATACAACTCCGGCTCGTGCTCTTTGAGGTACTGCCGGAAGACCTCCGGATGCAGCCCGAACTCCGCGGCAATCTCCGACGTGGGACGGTTCTCCGCACGCAGCCGCTCGATGGCCGGAGCGTATTTGGCAGCCGTGGGTTTCTTGTACTGCTTGGTCTGCGAAAGGATCGCGCCTTCCCGGTACACGGCACCCCGGCGGGCGAAAACATCCTCCCGGTGCCACGTTTGCAGGTAGCTCGTAAATGCGAACGGATTCAATCCCAATTTCTCAGCAATCTCTTTAATCGTCATGGCCGTATCCCGGTAGAGCCGCACCGCCTCCCGGTAGCGTTCACGGCTTTCGGGCGTCGGCTCGTGGCGGCGTCCGCTGCCCGTGACGTGCCCTTTTCTTTTCTGTGTCTTGGCACGCTCCCGCAAATCGCTGCGCGTCTGCTGCAAATCCTTGTGATAGAAACACACATGCTGGCGGAGCCCGGTAAAGGAGACCCCGCACCGCTCGGCGACCTCCGGCAGCGTAAGTTCAGTTGTGCGAAGCAGTTTGACGGCGGCGGCATACTGCTCCCGGCACCACGGACGAACGCCCCGCTGCTGGTTGTCGGCAAGACCCAGCCGCCGACGCTCCAGCTCCCGGCGTTCGAGAAGCCCCGGACAGTGCGCACGAAGCTGATTGCTCAAACCCGTCGGGTTCAATCCGAACAGGTGCGCGATCTGCGAGACGTTGTATTCGATATACTTTGCATCGCCGCAGGCCGCGATCGCGTCGCCGTACTTGGCACGGGCCGACGCAGTCTGACCCCGACGCCCCCGCAGGCGCGTACGCGCGGCGTCCGACACCGGAGGGACCGCTACGCCGTGGCGCGACAGCAGCAGGTCGCGGCGGTACTTGTACAAATAGCTCCGTAACCCCGCATACGATACACCGCAACGGGCGCAGATCGCACGAACGCTCAGCACCGTAGAACCGTACAGCCCGACAGCCTCGCGGTACTTTTCCGCGGTCCGAGGATCGGCGTCTCCGGTTCCGGTACTCTTTTCAGGTTCTTCAGCGAAAAGGTTCATTGACAGGCCGTGGTTGGGTTTCATCCAATAGCAAGATCGCTGCATGCCTATTCCCGGACGGGACGTACCGGACAGCTGCGGCCGCTATTAACATCAGCACTTGGCTGCATTTGTGGTGATGAATGTATATATGCACATATGGGGAATCTTTCAGGAGTGTTTTTGAAACTGTGTGTCAATAGGATAGCAGAGGTGCCATAGCCGGCCAGAGCACCTCCCTGTGTGTAGGGACGACCGCCTGTAAGCGGAAAGAAGATCGTTCCGCCGGCTGGGTCGTATTTCCCCATACCATTCATCTTATTGCAGTAAAACTCCCACCCCAAATGGTCCGTAATGTCGGATTCGGAGGTATAGGGCGAGTTGAACTGAGAACCGAAACCAGAGGCTCCCGTAACGGTTGAGCCGCTATACGTAAAAGCCGAAAACGCAGCCACTTCAGGAACACGGTAGCCGACAGGCGAGGGATCATAAATGGTTTTGGAGGACTCATCATTATAAAGATTGGACCACATGTTTTCGTATAATGAAGTAGACCAATTGTAAGGCGCAGTACCGCCATTATAGTATATATACGGAGTCTGAATGGCCTTGCCGATGGTGACTTTGCCTGTGGTCGATTTCGCAAACCCATAAGTGGTGTTTTGGACATAATACGACTTGTCATTGAGAGAACCGGAAACATCGAGAATGCCACCCAGCATCGGGTCCTTGCGTCCCCATCCGAAATAAGGATTATTGCCCTGATTGACCGTGCGCGATTTCTGGGTAAGCGTTATGATCGTTGTCGCACCGGTCGAAGGCTGGATATAGCGCACCTTGACGCTGCGGGCGTCGTAGACCAGGATATTGTCGCACCAGCCGATGTAGACCCCCATAAACGTATATTGCTTCCCTGAGTTATTGGTTACGACCTTGTCGCGGTGCATTTCATACGGATCATACTTGTCGGTTATGGTCGGCGCAAGTCCCGGCACGAAGTCCGTGACCCAGATATGCCAGCTCCACATGATACGATTGCTCGCATCGCGCACCGCCACGATGGCGTTGCCCTGCCTGATGGATGCTTGAGGCACCTCGAACGTCAGGCTGTGCCCGTCGGCGGCGAGTGCAACGTTTGTCACCAGATCTCTTTCATCCTGCCAGACCAGCACAGCATCTTTCGGTGTGCAGTTTGCATTGTTGTAGATATAGGGGTCGGTGATAGCAGCATCGAGGTGGTTTGTGAGAATTCTCAGCACCCCTGTCCGGAGATCATCCGTCTTGTATGCCCCGGTGTTGGGTTCTCCGTTCTTGACGGCATTGCCGTAGACCAGCGGCAGGGAGTAGGTGCCGGGAGCGTTGATGACATAGCAGTTCGCCGTGTTCATCGGCGTTTCACCGCCCTTGGTCGAAAGATCGTAAATGCCACCGACGGGAGCGGCGGCGGCCAATACCTCGTTATGGAGATCGACGGTATCCGCTTGCTGCGCCCTGATTGATACCGAAGTAATAATAGTACCACTGCCTCTATCGATAAAAGCCCCAATCCAGTCGGGCTTGGGAATCACGCGATAGCCTCCCGCACCGTCGTCTTCAATGAACTCGGTCTTCCACGGCACCTGTAGGGTTTTCGTGGCATCGCCGGGCCGGGAAACGGTGACCCGACTGACAATACATATGGCTGAACCCAGATAGCCTCCTTCATGAGACCAAACCAACTCCGACGTTCTATCCCCGCCACCTGTATGCTCAGCATTTTCCTCTATGGCCAATTCCGGCGTTATGGTGATGCTCGTCGTGGAGATCCGGTAGGTGACGGTCTTGCCCATCGGCCACTCAGCACCACCGATCGAAGCCGTCAGCGTCCGTTGCGTCGAAGTCAAATCGTCCATATAGGCGATCTCGATCGAAGCACCGGCCGGAAGTGTCTGCGGCAGCAACATAAAAGTAGCCTTGGCCAAAGTTATTTCCTGATCGGCGGAACCGTCCACATTGACCGAGCACGACTGCGAAAAATTAGCCGTCTTGCCGTAATCGCTCCACGCTGGGGTACCCATCGCCAGCGTTGCAGAACCGTAAACGCCCTTGAGCGTGATTTTCGTGATCTTGCCCGCCAGCACGTCGTCGCCCGTGACGAACCGCACGGCGGTAAGCACGTGGCCGAAAGGCAGCGACGCGGTTGCGGAGGTATTTCCATCCATTGCGGCAGGAGCGGCGACCAGCAGGTCGTTTTGGCTGGCGACGGCTGCCGGAACCGTATACGTGATCGTGGGCATTCCGGCCTTCGTCTTGGCAGAAAGGACGATGCCGCTCCCGCCATAGGGGGCATAGGCGAAGAACCAGACTTTCCGGCCGCCGGTCGGCCAGAAATAGTTCGTCGTCCAGCCGGATGCCTTCGTTACTTCGACATTATACATATAGTCCATCAGGCAAGAAGTTTCGCTCCACGATCCGGTATAGGCCGACGCCAACACGCCGAACGATTCGTAGAAAGTGTCCTCTTCGACGGGCGTGGCACGGGTCTGAGGCACTTCCGCGTCCGACCGGTTCGATTCGATGCCGTCGGTAACCCTCGCATGCAGGAAGAGCGTGTCGGCAGCCGGAAATTCCCCCCCCCTCGCAAAATGAAAATATCCGGGTGCAGGAGCGTCGTGCTGTCCGTTGCGTCCCCGGCAGAGCGGCTCTGCGACGGGGTCTGCCAGCCGTGCGTATCGACGACCTCGAAGCGCAGCATAGGCCCCGAAAGGGCGTTGTCCGCCGTCGGGTCTTCCGAACAGGCGGAGGGCAGAAGCAGGACTGCTGCCGCAGCAAGAAGATTATTGAATGAAAAGATGGAATTTTGCGATTTCATAATAGGTCGTTTGTATGCGTGAAGAGCTTATTCCCCGACGGGACGTCCCCGCATGCGGCGGCTCCTTCGCCTGCGGGGCGTTCCCACAGCCATGTCGGGCTGTCTGGGCATCGTAACCGGCGCCTAAAGTGTCAAAAAGTTAAAGCAGCCATCCGGGCCGCTATAAATCCCGGATACAGCGCACACGGGAGTTAGCAATCTTAGGGTATTTGCCGCCCGTTTCGCCGCTGCCAAAAACCACATACCACGCGTTGCTGCTGTCGGAACTGGACTCGGTAGCCGACCAGTAGCCGGTGCTCATGGCGGAGAGATCGAAGGTACCCAACTCGTTGCGATAGACATATATCAACCGAAGCTCCCGGATCGTAGGCAGCCGCCAGCCGGAAGGACACAGATTGACGGCGTCATCCCACGTTGCCGAAGTATCGACATCGGAAGCGGCCACCTCGAATTTGGCGGCGAAACGGTTATTGGCTGCGTCCAACTCGTTATGGGAGGGCGTGCTGTCCCAATTAGGATGGATCAGGCTGGACTTTACACCGTCCGCACCCTCCCGGCAAACAATGATCTTACCGTCCTGAAGGTAAGGATATTGTTTCTTTTGGGCATGGCTCGCACTGGCAGTCATCAGAAGCGCGGCAAAAAGCCACCCGCGCAGCGAGAGATTCAGTATATTTTTCATTGCTATCATTGATTTCATTATTTTAAGTCGCGTTCGCATCCAAACTCCCCTCCGGACCGCTATATCCCCCTGACACAGCGCACAAAGAGGGTGCTACTTTTAGCGATGTAGGTGTCTGTCGAGACGCCGTCGCTAAAAGACACGTACCACGCATTGCTGCTGTCATACTCAGTAGCCGACCAGTAATAGTTGTCGTAAAAACCGTTACTTGCAACTTCCCACGTATCGCGCATGCAATAGATAATCTCCAGTTCGGCCATGGTCGGCAGCCGCCACCCCGGAGTCTTGGCACATTCGAGCAGGGCATCCTGCCATGACATGAGCATTGTGCTCGCATCGGTCCTGGCATAGACGAACCATCCGGTCAGGTTGTCGGTGTAATCGTAGAAATCGGGCGAAGGGTTCAGCGTCTCGGTACCGACCGTGACGCGGGCGTCCATTTCGTTCAGCCCTTTGATGGTAGCCGTAACGGTATAGTGCGTGTTCCGCAACACGTTATAGTCTTTGACAGCATCGCTGCCCAAGTAGATGCGGTATATGTTCCCGGTATATTTATACCCCAAGTCGGTGGTATAATCGCCGACGATCTCTATGTAGGTGGCGTAGTTGCCCTGACCCTCGGCGCCGCCCAGAGCCGTTGCGGCAGTCTTCTGCGTTTGGTCGGTGGCCGAGCCCGTGCCGCGCCCGTTCTCGGGCAGGTAACACCACCCGCACTCCTTGGCCGTGGCGGTGAGCGTCTTGTCTTCCGGGGTCAGATCGGCGAATTCACCGATAAACCCTACCGAGGTAGCGGGATAGCAATCCGCTTCCGATGTCCCGGGGTCGAGCTTGGAAGTGTCACGGAAGGGTTGCAGCGCCATGGGTACGTTATAGACCTTGACACTCGTTGGCACGAAGCTGCCGCCGGGAATATCGGCGGCCAGTTTGAAGGTCACTTTTGCCACGGCACGTTTCATGGCAACGTCTGACACAGAGGCCGAGGGCTTGCCTGTATAACAGCCGCACATGGGCAGCGCATTTCCCGGAGCGAGGCTGGCTTCGTTCGTGACCGCCAAGGTCTTCGATTCCACATCGGCCGCAGTCGTGACATCGCTATAAAGCGTATTGTCGCCCGTATTGGCGATAAAGTAGAGGCTGCTGTCCGAGGTTTTGATGATCTTCGCCCTGACCTTATAGGAGGTTCCCCAACTGGTCACCGTCGTAATATACTGCGGCGTTTGCAGGAGCGCCGTACCGTCGGCGTTGAACTGAATCACCCACAGGTCCTTTATCCTGTTTTCGTCCACGCCGCTCACAGCGCGCGTATCCATCGCCACCTCGCCCATAGACTCGGGCGAGAGGGTGATCTCCATGGGCTGACCGTCTGTCGGGCCGCCCATCGCCTCTGTCGGCTCCTTGGAGCAACCGCCAAGAAGCAGGGCCGCAGCAAACAGCCATGTGCCCGCCACGTGGCAGGCCCGCATTCCCTTGTTTCCTATTTTTGTCTTTTCCATATCTCGTTTTTTATCTGTTCCATATGTCTGTCTCCGAACCCGGCCCTCTGTGTATGACCGCCGCCGGCTAAAAGGTTAAGGCGCCCCAGCTAAAGGTCCCTGACGCAGCGCACATAGTAGCGGTTGTACCTGTAGCTGCGACCCGGGAGGTGGAAGTCGAAGCCCATGCTCCATGCACCATCCGCATTGTAGTCGGTGTTGTAGGTAGCCGACCAGTAATTTTGGACAAGCAGATCGACGGCGGTAAGTTTTTTTTGGAGTCTCATATTTGAGATCAATTGCAGTTCTCTTATGGTCGGCAGCCGCCACATGCCCTTGTCGCTTTGGTCCGGTTCTTCGCTGTACTGGGCGCAGGCCAAGTAACCGTTGGAGTTGTAGGTGGAATGCTTCATACCCGAAGCCTCGTACCACGTCATCCGCTCGGAAGAACCTTCCTTGCCTACGGCATTGGCCTTGGCCACCATGAACCTCTGACCGAAGGTATTCAAGCCCGAAGTATTGGCATTCCAGGTTTCCTCTATATAGATTGGAGTCTGCGTCCACGGCCCGTGCAGGGGATATCCCTGCGCAAAGCCGTAGCGGTCCTGCATGACGATCGTATTACCGTCGGATACATAGGGATAATCGTTAAGGTCGGGGTTGTTGCCATTCTCGGCATCCCATTCGGACAGGGTAATCTCCATGATTTCCGCAAAGGTCGCGGTGATCGTATAGGCTTTGCCTTTTTCGAGGGTGCAAGACAACATGCCTTGTAAGGACGGTTTCAACTGCGTACCGTCGACTACGAGATTAATCTCCAGTGAGAGCGTCGCACCGCTCAGGGGCAGGACGACCGAAGGAGTCTTCTGGGTAGCTGTCGTTCCACTGACGGTAAAATCGTAGCTGTAAAAGTCGAGGCTCTGCGTTCCGGACGAGGCGGGAGCTATGTCCCCGCCTACCGTCACGCCACTCTTGGCCGCAGCCAGCCCCTTCACCTTTAAGGACAGAACAGACAGACTGGTCGAACTTATGTAGTCCTCTTTGCGAATCACGAAAGTCAACCGGGAGCATTTACGCTGAAGCTCGTTCAGCGTAATCGCATAAGGGGTGGTTTGGATAGGGATCGTCCCGGTCGTCTTGTCCGAGGCGGCATAGTCCACTCCGTTGGCGATGGCGGTTGCGAGCTTCGTCTTGTCCGCAGCCAGCGGCAGGGCGGGTGATACGGCATAAAAGTCGTAGGTGCCGGGGAGGAGCGTCATAGCCCAATCGGGCAGATCGGCGGTCTTGTTGCCGTTGGCATCTACCATGCACGGTACGAGCTTTGTACCGTTCCAGTAGTAGGCGCATTCGTTCGCGTAGTTTTCCGTTGCAGGGTTCGAGTCACCGCTTTTGTAGGCGATCACCCGCACGGTAGTGCCCGTAGCGAGGGCGGCTCTGGTGACGGGCAGCATCTTCTCGATACCCTCTATCGAGAAGTCGAGGGCGACCTGCCCCGAAGGACCGTCCATACCCTCTGCCGGCTCCTTGGAGCAACCGCCAAGAAGCAGGACCGCTGCAAACAGCCATGCACCCGCCGCGAGGCGGGCCCGCACTCCCTTGTTCTTTATTCTTGTCTTTTCCATTATATCCTTTGTTTATCTCTCCTTTGTTGCGTATTCCGTCATTCCTTTCGGCATCCCGCCCTCGTGCGGCCGCTACCGGGCAGGTGCGCTAAAGGTCTCTGATACAGCGAACGCTGTTGTTGGCATTCTTGGAGTATTTGGTCCTGCCGCCGGTGTCAAGCCTCAGCTCCCACGCATCGTCGCTGACGAAAACAGCCTCGGTAGCCGCCCAGTAATAGCCGGTTCCGATGTCGCTCACGGCCGTAAGGTCGCCTATCTTACTATATATCAGCCCCAGTTCCCTTATGGTAGGCAGGCGCCATGTACCGGCATCATCCGAAGCCTGACTGTATGCTTTGCAGTTGATTTGGGCGTTCTGCCATGTTGTTGATGCCGGGGCTCTTTTCGAAGCGACCTCGAACTTCCGACTGCAGGTATTCAATCCCGAAGCGTTGGAATCCCATGCGTCTTCCGCATGAGCGGGAGTTGCGGTCCACGCCTCGTGGGTAGGATACCGTTTCGGGTCGGCCTCGCCGAGGTCATCCGAAACCACGATCGTATTGCCGTTTATAACTTTCGGATAGGTATTCAACTCTCCATCCGTCACCCAGTCGGCGATTGTGACGGTTGGATCTACCTCCACGGCTAACGGCGAGAACCTGACATATAATCTGACCGCTTCGCCGGCCAGATAGGCCCGGCCGGGTGCAAAAGCTTGTTTGGGCCTGTGCGCTCCAGCAGATAACTGGAGCTTCAGTTGGTAGTTCTTGCTGTCCTGCGGGACGATCATCACCGGATCGCCGAATGCGACCGCATTGTCTTTACCTTCGGGAATCTCCAGCGGCGTGGCATTGGCCAGGGCGAACGGCGTTTTGCCGCCGTCCGTGCCGCCAACGGGCGCCGACGCTTCGGTCACACCGGACAGTTTCAGCGTACAAACGGCGTTCTGGTCGAGCAACTGTACGGACCTCAATTGTCCCCACTGTGCCGATACTCCGGGGTCGGCATAGACGTACACCTGCACTTGCGCGAGGGCATGGCCGAACTCAATAACCGGCATAGCCTCCGTCTTGCTGCCTGTTCCCAGCGGTGCGGTGAGGATGTCCCGGCTGCCGTCGATGCTCCAGCTCACAGTCCCGGCTGCGGCATCGTAATAGCCCTTTCCCGATGCGTCGCCGACCGCCGTCGCCCCGCCGGGATACCAGCCCGCCATGCGGGTTTTAAGGCCGTTGGTCTGGTAATACTGACTGGGATCGAACGTCAGCGGTTGTTCCCCGCTGCCGCCCGTGCGGACGGCTTTCAAGGCTGCTGTACCGTAAGCGCCCCACACACCTGCGCTGCGCTCGTCCGAGCGCGCGAACCACATATCCATCTCCTGCAAAGGATCAGCAGTCGAGCGCGTGAGTGTTCCCTGCGCGGAAACCGAGACCGGAAGCCCGCTCCGGGGCGTAATCTCCACCCGGCAGCCGTCCGTGCCTTCGTCGGCGGACTCCTTGGAGCAACCGCCAAGAAGCAGGGCCGCAGAGAGCAGCCATGTGCCTGCCGCGAGGCGGGCCCGCATTCCCTTGTTCCTTATTCCTGTCTTTTTCATATATCTGTATTCATCTCGCTTTTTATCCGTTCCATATATTCGTCTCCGAATCCGGCCCTCTGCGTATGGCCGCCGCCAAAGGGTTAAAGGACCGAAGGGTTAAGGCGACCCGCAGGGCCTTTAAAGATCCCTGACGCAGCGCACACGGTAGGTTTTCATGCTCATGCCGGTGACGCCGCAATAACCGTTGGTGAAGGACACGTAGTACACGATCTTGGTCATCATACTATACTCAGTAACCGAGAGATAATTCAAGTTGGGTATGACAACGGCAAGCTCGGCTTTCATATCGTAGATCAATCTCAATTCCCGTACGGTCGGCAGCCGCCACGTACCCTTGTCGCTCTGGTCGGAAGCCTCGCTGTACTGGGCGCAGGCCGAGTAACCGTTGGGGTTGTAGGTGGCATGCGTCGTACCCGAAGCCTCGTACCAGGTAATGGATGTCGCACTGCCACCCTTGCCTTTGGCATCGGCCTTGGCCACCATGAACATCTGACTGCAGGTATTCAAGCCCGAATCGTTGGCATCCCAGTCTTTCTCCGCATGGGCGGGGGTTACGGTCCACGGCTCGTGGGTGGGGTACAGGACGGGGTCGGCGTTGCCATAGACATCCACTACCACGATGGTGTTGCCGTTGATGCCGTAAGGATAAGTTATGGGCTTTGTCTCCATATCGGTTTCACCTCCGTCTTTCCATTCGGCTACTACCGAGGCCGTGGCCGTGATCTCCTCCCGATGGAAGGTCAGCGTCACCTTGCAGCTCTGCCCTGCCTGTCCGGCATCATCGCCCGAAAGCGTTATCCGGACATCCGAGAAGACAGCTCCCCCGGCGGCGGCCTCCACCGTGAAGGTCTGTCCCGGTTCGAACATCACGGGATCGCCGGCTTGTGCCGCCGTTTCGGTCATCGTCATCGAACCGTCGAAAACAGGGATTTCGCCCGAACCGCCGAATACCGCATCACCCGTATTCAGGTTCAGCACGGCCGTGGTTTTGGCCCCGGTGATTTTCAGTGAGGTGAGCGCATCGCCGGCCGGAAAATCCCGGTCCCTTTTCACGAAGAACCGGACTTGCTTGCATTTGTGGGTAAAAGTGAAGGCGGGCTGCGGCTGGGCTCCGGCAGAGGCTTTGCCCAAACCGGTCACCTCTTTGGCCCACATGATGTCCTGCTGTCCGTCGATGGTCCACGTAACGGTCGGGGCGGCGCTTGCCGTTCCTGCCGCATAGCCGCCGGCGCTGACCGGACTGTAAGCGTAGAAATAGAGTTTCTCCGCACCGGGCGGGTAATATCGGGGAGCCGAGAAGCTCAGGACACCCGCGTTATCGGACCTGACCGCCGCGTTGTCGAAGTAAGCGCCGCTGTAATCCGTGGTCGGGGCCGCAGCGCCCTTGTATGCGGTTACGGCGAACAGGTCCTCCGTACCGTTCGGGAATTTGTCTCCCGTGACGGGACCACTCAGTGCACGGCTCATGGAAGAGGCGTCGACGCTCAGGATCGCCGTGGGCACGATGACCGTCCGCGTGCCGTCCGGAGCAGGCCCTTGATCCGGAAGGTCCGGAGACCCGTCCTTACCGCACGAGGCCAGCAAGGCCAGCATAAGGATGAAAGGTGTGATTTTCGTTTTCATCTTGTCGTAATTTTCATAAACCGTGTCACAGAATATCGACATCCGTATCACCGCCATCGGTCCACGGGGTAATGCTTGGCGTATCCAGCAGAATAACGTCACTGCCGCCCACGGTAAAACGGTAATGGTATTTATACCCGGCCACCCATCCTGCCGCGAGCGATGCCGCGGAAAGCGGAGCCTGCACCACATAGAGGTTCTCCGCCGCGGTTTGGTACCGGTAGCCGATTTCGAGCACGAAATCCTCCGTGACGGGCTGAGGCATCATAAGCAGCATATCGTCCGAAGTCACGAAATCGCACGACTGGCCTGCCGCCAGAGCAACGGACCCCGAACCTTGCAGGGACACCGGCACGGCATAGGGGTTCGCCTCCGTCGAGACGTCGGAGGAAGGGGTCCACATGCCGGCCGCACCCGAACCGGCCCCCGACCAACTGCCCTTGCGGCTCATGCCGTAAATTTTCAGGCTTTCGATCACGACGCGCTCGGAGGCGTCCAGAGCCGCATCCGCCGTTCCCGTTATCGCAATGCCGCAGAGCAGGTGGCGGAATGCGAGGTTCACCGTACGGACCTCGACGCCGTTCACCGCAGGCCATTTGGCGCCAGGGACGCAGACATGAGGCTCGGTCGAGGCCGCCAGCAGGTCGACGCCCTGCGTCAGGTCGAACTCGGAAATCTCAAGGTGCATCGCATCGCCCTTGTCGAGATCCCGCACCTCGACAGCGACGGGCGCTCCGTCGATCTCGGCAGGGAAGAAAGCCCGGAAATTATGGGTGAAGCCCGGTCTCCAATATTGCACCCCCTCGTAGATCCACCCGTTATCGGCGGTGTGATAGGTAACCGGCATTCGGTCGAAGAGCGTAACGTATCTCGTCTTGTCGCCCGAAGTCGGGTACATGGCGCACCACACAGCGAAAGCCGCGCCGTCCTGCTGCAAGGATTCCTTGTCGTAAAGCGTGGCGCGCGAACTTATCTCCGTCGTTCCGAAGCGCATGGCGGCCGCATCAGTCGTCGGCCCCGAAAGGGCGTTGTTCGCCGCCGGGTCTTCCGAGCAGGCAGAGGGCAGAAGAATGGCCACCGCTGCGACTGCGGCAAGGAGATTGTCGAATGAAAATCTTCTCATAACTCGAATCTTGGTTTCGTTTGAATCGGCTTTGCGGAACGCACTCCGTTCCGTCTTCAGCGATCGGGAGGGGACAGAAGATGCTTCCTGCGTCCTCCCCGCACACACCCGCACATTACGCCTCTCAATGCACGTGGTGTTTCTGCGGTCCAACCCCACCCGATCCATTTGTTCGGCCGCATGCAGCCGAACGGTTCGCTACATTTCGATATCCTCCGCAGCGTCTATCCAATCGTTTACGGTAACCGTAAACTTGATGGCTCCTCCGAAAATATCCTCGCCCGGATTGTCCGGATCGGTAGGATCGGTGGGTTCGGGTTTTTCAGGATCGACCTTACCGGCGCCGTTGGTGAAATCGAGCGTATAAATGTATTTCTTGCCGGCATCCCACTTCGTACCGATAGCGACAGCTACCCAGTCGTATTCGCCGACGGAAGCCGCCGGAAAGACGCGGGCGCCGTCCTTGGTCGTAATCTGTACTTTCACAGCGAGGTATGCACCATTAAGTGTGTTGGTTTTATCCTCATAACTCCATGCGGTCAATTGCTGCGGCAGAAGCATAGCATTGTTGCCATCCGTAGCCATGATCGAAACGGCCGTGGCTCCCAAAGTCTTTTCCTGCCCCGTATAGGTTACTTCGTAGTTTGCCTTGTTTTCTTCACCTGCCAGCTTCCATATGCCGGTTTCGAAATCTATCGAGGCTTTTGAAATAGGCTTTCCGATGCGCACACCCTGCACCTTGAACACATATCCCTCGTTGGCATTCTTGGCTTTGAGCTCGATCTGGGCGAGTTGGTGTGCGAAAGTCAGCGCTACGCCGCTCGATTCATTGCTCTTGCTGCCGGTGGCAGTGGCGGTGATAAAATCTTTCTGGTCGGCAATAGCTGCTGCGGGTGCGAAATCGACGAGCGTCTTGCTGTCTTTGCTAAGCGTCAAAGTGCCGCCCAGCTCATCTTTCGACGGCGAGTAAGCGACGAACGAGAGTTCGCTGCCGTCGCTGGGCCAGTAATAGGACGGCGTCGAGGTAAAAAAGGAACCGTCTTTGGTGAACTCCGCATCGGAGAAATAGTTAGCGCCGTTCTTGTCAAACGCCGTAACAAAGAATTTAGCAATGTTGGCCGTCGTCGTTGCCGTAGCACGGGTCTGCATGGCAGCACGGAAATCGATCGCATTGCCGTTGTTCGTGCTCACCGGTTCGTCCTTCGAGCACGATGCCAGAGCAAGAGCGGCTCCGGCAATCAAAAACATGGATTTTTTCATGATGTTAAAAATTAAAAAAAGGTTATGTTGATTTTTGCTTCCGCCAAGCGGGAAGGATTTTTACATCTCTATATCGACATTTACCGATTGCCAATCGTCGACATCGGGCTGGAAGCCGCCGCCGTTGACGATAGGTTTGGGCAGCGGAAGTCCGTCCAGAACGATATGTACGTCGCGCCGATCCGGCGCGGAGTGAATCTGATCCGTCACGTCGTAGGTGTAATACCATTTGCTCTCGTCGGACAGCACCGCGTAGACGGTCAGCGTGTGGGTCTTCCGCGCCGAGGGGCATCCGAAAGCGAACAGCTCGCCCGTAACGGTGCTCTTGTCGGCCGATACGGCCGCATCGAAAGGGATTGTTGCGCCCGTCTTGCAGGTCGCGTCGCAGCCCACGCCCGGATACAGGCTCTCGGCCATGCTCGACAGCGAACCGCTGATGCCCGACACGTATTTCAGGTTCGCGGCGTTACGAATCTCGACCGTATAGCGGCAGATCGACATCTCCGGACTGAGCGTCACGGTCGGTGTCCCGGCCGTCGGTTTCAACTCGACGCTCTCCGCGTAATCGCTCCAAAGCATGTCGGGAGGCAAAATCACCCGTTCACTCTCCGTACCGTCGACACGGGGCACGCCGTCGGAGAGCACGCCTAAAACGGAGAGCCCCGACAGCAGATCGGCGGTGCGCGTGGTCACCTCGAAGGTTTCCCGACACTCCGCATTGCGATAGGTGACGTTTTCCGTGTCGCTGTTCAGGCACAGGGCTTCGTAACTCCCGACCGGAACGCGGATCGTACCGCCCCGGCAGTCGGTGAACTCATAGCGCAGAGCCTCGCCGCCGGCCGGGAACAGGTAGAGCGACATGGATTCGGGAGAGGCGTCCGGAGCGTTGCACCAGTCGAAGACCACCTCCACATCGACCGCATCCGAGTGGTCGTAGCACAGGTCCTTATGTTCGCAGGATGTCGCGGCGGCCAGAACAGCGGCGGCCGCTGCCGCATGGAATATCTTTTTCATCGTTTGCCTCCTTTCCGGTTGAAGTTGCCGCTGCCGATCAGCCATACGAGCGAGACCTCGGCTTTCGTGGGTCCGAACCAATGCCGATGTTTCGTCGCCTGCCATACGTAGTGGTTGTCGACGGGCTTATACTCCCAATACTCGCCGCCCAGATAGCCGACGCCGATGCCGAAGTCGAGGTTCAGGCGACGGCCGATCGGCAGCGCATAGCCGTATTCGAGTCCCACGCCCCAACTCATCTTGTCCCAGAGCGTGCCGCCCGGCTTGCCGCCCAGACAGCCTTTGCCGCCCCGCTCGAAGTCGTAGGTCAGCATTTGGCCGTAAAGGCCGACATGGTGTCCCGTAAGCGGCTTTTCCGCGGCGCGGCGGCCGAAGTATCTGCGTACGTCGAGCTCGCCGCCGTAGATGCGCCAATAGTTATGACGCCGGTCATTCTTCCACCAGGCATACATCCAGCTGCCGCCGAGCGACCACCCGCGGCCCACGTAGAACTCCGCACCGAGGTTGGGCACCAGCGCCGCGTCGTAAAGCAAATTGGTTTTCAAAGACATGTAGAAGGGTTTGCCCTCCGGAACCGATGGCTGTGCGGCGATCTCCGCGGCAGGTTCCGGAGCGGGGGTCTGCCCGAAGACGGGGTCAGGGGTCTGGACGGATTTGCAACCCGGCTCCTCTGCAAGCGCCGATTCCGGCTGCGGCTCCGACACTGGTTCTGGCTCCGGCTGCGGGACAATGCGCCGCTCGATTTCGCAGCTCAGGTGCATGCCGCCGCTCCACAATTGCGGGAAGAAGTGTTCAGCCATGTACCACCACGCACGGCCCCCGCGCAGCAGCCCCAACTGGCGTTTGCGACCGTCGACGACCCTGCCGTCTCGGATAATCCATTCGGGCGTATTGTACAGAATGTTCAGCACCTCGTCGCGGTAAGGCATCTCCGAGGTTTCGACCAATGCCGTCAGTCCGGCCCAGTCGATGCCCTCGGCATGCGCGTCGAAAGAGACTCCCGGAAATGAAAAACGCTCTTCGAACCATGCGATGATGTTCTTCGCACGATTCTCCGACAGACGCTCGTTCGAGCGGGAGGTACCGTCCGGAGAAGCCGTGCCGGTGACACGGATGCTTTTCACACGGACCAGCGTGTCCCGCTGCAAAGATTCGACATGCGCGGCAAAAGCAGCCAAGCGCACCCCGTTGTCCCGATAGGAAGGCTCCAGAAGCGAATACCCCTGCCGGAAATAAACCTTAACGCCGAGGGTATCGGTATACGGAGACTCCTGAGCCCGAAGAGCCCCGAAGAACAACACCGATATTAAAAACAAGACAATCTTTTTCATCTGCATCAACTTATTTTACATATGTCGTGTCAATACACTATCATTCGGAAACTTATGACGGTATTGCCGTTATGCGACCTCCGATTTTTTCGCAATGCTCTATTCGCAATAGAGCATCGGCTGTATTTTCAGGAGGGAATGCAGTGATTTACAAACAGATGAACAGCATACGATGTTTCAGAGTATGCCGCTATGCATTTTATATCGGATTTGAAACGGTATCGATCTTATTCAGATATCATTAAGATGCAGGATTCTGAAACATTGCCGGAACAAAAGCCATAAAAAGCGTCATTTATGGATAATAAATTGTTGCGTCACGATTTATTGCATAGTAACGAAAACCTTGTCACCCCGCGTTGCTGCGAAGACGCGGGGGCAGGATTTGTCGGCAGGAGTCTCAAAAACAGTCGCCCGGTGATATTCTCACAGAACGAGGATTTCGACATCGCGCACCATTCTATCATACAATACTTTAAGCACATAATCTCCCCGCCGCCCGGAGGGGGGGGGATTTTCGTGACTCCTCCGGTTTCGCAGCGCTGCGTATCGACATGAGTTGCGTCCTTTCGCATAAAAGGAAACGACGGAAGCGGTTGCTGAAACAAATCGGCAGGAACATTGCCGGCAGTCTCCCGATTTCGGCGGGAACCTATGCAAACATAAGTATCGGTACGGCAGTATCCCCCTGTGCAACCGTCAGCCGGGAAACAGATCCCGGCCCCCTTCGGACGACAGCGCAAAAGGATTCGCCGCTCGCCGAAAACATGTGCAAGTTATTGCGGATGTGCCGGATATACAAAAAAAGCGGCTGTTTCCTTTCGGAAACATACCGCTCGACACACAGCCGGAGAATCACGGCGAAAGGCCGGTTTTCTCTACCTGTTTTATTGATTGAAATGACCTGGGATGAAACAGAGTATCACAAGGCTATGTAATGCTCTATTGCGAATAGGGAATTGTACGGCAAAGATAGGAATTGGGAAATTATTTTGCAAATTTTCCTCCCTGAAAATGGGCTTCGCCGCAGGTCCGGGACCTACAGCGAAGAGACCGTTTTGTTGACCTGATCGACGACCCGGCGGTCAAACTCTTTCAGATAGATTTGCGTCGTCTTTTCCGACGTGTGCCCCAGCCCTTCACTGATGACCGATATCGCGGCCCCGGTCTCCTTGGCCAGCGTCGCCCAGCTATGACGGGCTACATACGCCGTCAGGACGGTGTCGAGACCGCACAACTCCCCGACCCGTTTCAGATTGCGGTTCTCCCGCTCAAGGGCTACACGATAAAGCCGGTACTGCGTCTGTTTGTCCTTCGCATCTTTCAGAACCGGAAAGACCCACTCGGATTCATTGCCATATTTCTCCATCAGACCGGCCAGCTGGGGCGTCACCTCCACATGCAGCCATTGGTTGGTCTTGTGACGGCGATAGCTGATAACGCCCCCGTTGACTGCGCTTTTCTTCAGAAAAACAATGTCGACGAACGGCATGCCGCGGCTGAAGAAACTGAACATGAACAGATCGCGGGCCATATCCAGATGGGGATAGTCCGAAAGGTCTACGTCGGCGATACGGCGCATGGCCTCACGTCCCAAGGCCCGTTTGACGGTATGCTGCGGCTTGGAATGCAGAAAGCGAAACGGATGGTTTGCGGACATCGGGTAGCCGTCGAGCACGGCTTGGTTATAGACCGAGCGCAGATTGCGCATATAATAACAGACGGTATTATAGCACACGCCCCGGCGCAGCAGCCACTCCTCGTAATCACGGATGAAAGCGCCGTTCACATCCGAAAGGCCCACTATTCTCAGGCCGATGAACGACGAGACGGACGACCGTGTGTTGCGCAAGGCCGCGACCGAGCCGAATCGGGACAGACGCTCCCGGTAGGCGATCTGCAGGTCCATATAATGCAGCAGGCTCAGACTGTCGTGCTCGACCTTGTAGCGGAACACCACATCCGCAACGCTGTAAGTCTCGCGGCGCTGCTCCAAGGTCTCGATATGCCGGCCGATACTTTTCCACTGCTGTCTGATTTCGCGGTTCATGCGCCGCACGTCACGCTCCTGCCGTCGTTCCTCGGACACGAAACGCACCTTGCCGTGCTGTTCGTCGAACTCATCCTCATAAAGCTTGAACGGGCTGTAAATAAGCTTTTTCTGCCTTCGGTGGATCAGCTGAAACACCAGCGGATAGGTTCCGTCGCATCGCACACGATCTTTGTTCAGTTTCAATTTTACGCTTGTCATATACTCCATTCTTTTTTCAATACGGCCGCAAAAATACCGTAAATGAGGATTCGGCCGCCCGGACAGCGGACAAATCGAGGCAACGACATGCCATTAGTATTCAATAAATTATACAAACACCAAGCCGAAGACGAACAGCGAACAATCACTCAGGCCGGATATTCGGAATCGGACACCTCTCCGCAGGCATGTCAGTCCGGACTCCGGGACATAAACACCTCCACTTATTCGAAAACATGAAAAGACATGGAGGACACACGGTTAACAACGTGCATCCTCCATGCAAAAAACAGTATTCCATCATAGCCGACGCTTCCGCCGCCGTCGCTGGATTCTTTGCTGTTCCTCGAAAGCCCGCGCATCGGCCAAGTCCAACAGCGTGTCGACAACTCCTGAGACAGGATTTGCGGTATGGGTATGGTTTTGCGGATCGTGTTTGCGTTCCGCGTGTTGATCTTCTTTTTGGGAGGTTGGGAACAATTCGTTGAAAACACCGGCCGAGAACTCCCTTCCCAGCACCGACCCGTTGGCGACAATGCCATTGGTGTGGTCGATAAACGTTACGCCGTAGATTCTGCCCACGGGATTGATCCGGAAAACAGTGTCGATACCGTCTGCCTTGAGCAGTTGCCGGAACTCGTCCCTTGTGTTGTGCGGGCTCATGGCGTCTTTGACCGTATGGCGCAAATAGTCGAGCACTCCCGGCTCTTTCACTCTTTCCTTTGATTTTGCATAATACGTTTGCAGGGCATTATAACCTACGTCTTTCCCTATTTTACTCGACTTGAAGGGTGTGCCTGTTCCATAGCCGTCGTCGGTCATGGCGCCGTAGACAATACCCGCGTAATTTCTGCCTTCGATCGTTCCCGTACGTTCCTCGACCGAGACGTTAAACAATTCCAGCAGCGTGCGGAACTCGCCGTAGGACAAGCAGTTGTAATTCCGCAGGCACGACCTGATGACGGACGAGATCTGCTGTTTGACGTTTCCCGCCTTATAGTTTACTTTCCGAAGATCGGGGGTGTCCCTCTGTTCCTGACCTTTGACCGCCGGATGGAGGTTATACTTATGTTCCAAATCGCGGGTAATTTCCGCAGAACGACGGGCTTCGAAATCGTGTGGTAGTTTAGGCCTTTCTCATCGACGCGCAACGATACGATATGGAGATGCTCGCGCGAGATGTCTTTATGTTTAAAAACGATATAGGGCTGGTTGCCGTAACCCATACGTTCCATGTATTCCTGCGCGATGTCCCGGAGCTGATCGTCGGTCAGTCTGTCTTCCGGCGAGGGGTTCAGCGAGGCGTGGAAGACCGTGTTCGTAGTCCGGCGGTTGGCTTCGAGGTACGGCCAAAAGCTATCCATGCAGGCGTCGACATCCATTCGCCCGTGTTTGTCGAACGGTTCCAACATCCTCTGCCAGAAGAGAACCTCGGCTTCATCCTTATCTACCTTCTCCTTGTTGTAACGCAGGGCCCCGCCGGGTGTTGCCCCGGATCTTATATTCGCAACCATTCCTTAGCTTGTTTGGCAAAGCTCAGAATCTCGATACTAAGAGCCTTCAACTCGCGTGTGCGTTGTTCCAGCATGGCGATCTGATGCGGGATCGCGACGTTGGAAAAGTGGGCATTGATGACCTTTACGACCTGATTGTAGTTGTTGGCGAGTTTCTGAAACTGGAAATAAAAGTCGTTCAGCCGGGCGACGAATTGCGTCTTCGACGGATCGCGTTTGATGACGACAAACTCCTCGGCAAAGAGCCTTTTGACGATAAAACGGCTCCGGTTATGCTCCGATCCGGCTTTGCAGAGCAGCTCGTTGAAGCGGATGTTTTGCTCCTCGTTAAGCCGAAACGAGTATTTATAACTCGGCGTTCGGGGCTTCTTGTCGGTCTGTTTTCGGTTGGTATCCATATATAGCTTGAAAAAGGGGCGCGATTTGGGAGCGGCCCCGGCCTCGCAGAGCGAGGACCTTTGTCGGACAAAACGCAGTTTGTCGGACAAAGGTACACCTCGCTCCCATCTGGCGATGGGAAAAAGCCGCGCCGGAGAGTCTCTAACCGAAGTTCTCTGAATTCCCCGATACGGCTTTCGAGGGTAGGGCTGTTCCCGGTGCAATATTACAACCGTCCGGTACGAAAAAAAAGTCCGCCGAACGGACTGGAGCGGACTGGGGCGGACACCGGAATTAAAGCCGGATTACAGATAGTATATTGCAGTAACAATAGTTATTTCATTATTTTATTCATAGAGCCAATATGAATTGGACAAAAATATTAATGACGCTTTGTTTGAAATAAAACATGAAACCAATAACAGTTTAAATACAGTTGTCGATTAATCATCCAATATTTAGCACATATCATAATGGGAAAATCCGTTCAAAAAGACAAAAACACATTCAAACATTCCTCCAGCAAAGGGGTTGAAGTGGACGAAAACACATTCCGGGAGATGCTCCGTGGACAGGAGTTGCCGGCTAGGGATGTCGCACAAAATGGTCCGAAACAGGATGATGCTGAACCGACGATACGCAATAAGACCGTTGACTCAAAAACCGAACCGCCGGCTCCGGCAGCCGGGACAATACCAGCCGATTCCGGAAAAACTCCTGACAGATCAGGATTCCAGCGAAAAAAGATTTTGCTGCCCGATTTCAAGCAGACGTTTTTCCGTCCCGTAAAGTGTTCCGATGAACGGGCTGCCATATATGTCAGCCTCGAAACCAAGCACAAAATTTCGAAAATACTCCATCTGCTGGGGAATGAGCGCACAAGACTGACAGCCCTTGTCGACAATATGCTGCAGTTCGTGATCGGCATTTACAGTGATGAACTGAATTATCTCCATGAGAAGAAAAATAACAGACGACCGTTTTGAAAAAGCCAAAGCGGAATAGAGCGGATAGCGGAACCGAAATGTTGAGAATGTTGTATATTGCATTTGCCTCAAGGCACTTTCTCTATGGATGCTCTCTGGCAGCAAACTTTTATACGATCAGAAAGAGTTGCAAGCTCATCCATTAAGGATAAAATTCCTATCTTTGTATATTATATTTGAACAACCTGACTACCATGGCAACCCAAAGCGAGGCCGCATTAGAGAACGGCTTGATAAAAACATTGATGGACAATAGCTACGAGCGTGTTTTTATCAAAGAAGAAGAGAATCTGAAAGCGAACTTCAAAGTCCAGCTGGAAAAGCACAATCAAAAGGCTCTCGCACTGATCGGACGGGCGCAATTTACCGACAAAGAATTCGAGCAAATTCTCATCTACCTCGAAGGCGGGACACGGTTTGAAAAGGCTAAAAAATTGCGCGATCTTTATCCGCTGGAAACCGAAGACGGGCAACGTATCTGGGTCGAATTTCTCAACCAACGCAAATGGTGTCAGAACGAATTTCAGGTGTCGAATCAAATAACGATCGAGGGACGAAAAAAATGCCGCTATGATGTAACGATTCTTGTGAATGGATTGCCGCTGGTACAGATCGAACTGAAAAAGCGCGGAGTCGAATTGAAACAGGCCTACAACCAAGTGCAGCGATACCACAAGACCTCGTTTCACGGACTATTCGACTATATCCAGATTTTCGTGATTTCCAACGGTGTAAATACCCGTTATTTCGCCAATAACCCAAACGGCGGCTATAAATTCACATTCAACTGGACGGACAAGAGCAATCGGCCATTCAATGACCTGAATATGTTCGCCAATTTCTTCTTCGACAAATGCACCTTGGGGAAGATTATCAGCAAATACATCGTTCTGCACGAAGGCGAACGGTGTTTGATGGTACTGCGCCCCTATCAATACTATGCCGTCGAGGAAATTATCAATCGGGTTGAAAACACCAATAAAAACGGTTACGTGTGGCATACGACAGGCGCCGGCAAAACCCTCACGTCGTTCAAGGCGGCGCAGCTCGTATCGGACATCGACGGTGTAGACAAAGTGTTGTTCGTTGTCGACAGGCATGATCTGGATACACAGACACAAAGCGAATACGAGGCATTCGAACCGGGAGCAGTCGATGGAACGGACAATACCTACGAATTGATCAAACGTTTGAGCGGAGATTCCAAAATCATCATCACAACAATTCAGAAATTGAATTGCGCCGTGACGAAGGACTACTACAACAAGCACTTGCAAGAGATTCGCAATAAGAAGGTCGTGATGATCTTCGACGAATGCCACCGCAGCCACTTCGGCGAGTGCCATAAGAATATCGTCCGGTTTTTCTCACACCTACAAATCTTCGGATTCACCGGCACACCGATTTTTGCTAAAAACGCCAAACAGGAGCATACAACCGCTGAGGTATTCGGCGAGTGCCTGCACAAATACCTAATCAAGGATGCTATTGCCGATGAAAATGTATTGGGCTTTCTGGTCGAATATTATACAGGCAATACGACTACTGATTATGAAAATGAAAAACGGATGCGCGAAATTGCGCAATTCATTCTCAACAACTACAACAAATCGACTTTCGACGGCGAGTACAATGCACTGTTCGCCATTCAATCCGTGCCGATGCTGTTGGGTTACTACAAGATATTCAAGGAACTGAATCCCAAAATCAAAATCGGTGCGATCTTCACCTATGCAGCCAACGCCAACCAGGACGACGAGCAAACGGGGATGAACAAAGGATTTGCCTCGACAAAGGTCGATGCCGACGAGTTGCAAACCATTATTGACGATTACAACCGCATGTTCGGCACCGGGTTCTCGACCGACAATTTCGGGGCATATTACGACGATGTGAACGAACGGATGAAGAAGCGCCGGAAAGAGATGGAACCGCTCGACCTCCTGCTTGTCGTCGGGATGTTCCTCACAGGTTTCGACGCCAAGAAACTCAACACGCTTTATGTGGACAAGAACTTGGAGTATCACGGCCTGTTACAGGCCTTCAGCCGCACAAACCGAATACTGGGTGAAAAAAAGAAATTCGGTAAAATTTTTTGTTTCCGCGATCTGAAAGCAAACGTAGATGCTGCTATCAAATTATTCAGCAACAACGAGCCGAATGAGTACATCATCCGCCCTCCGTTCGAGAAAGTGCGCAAAGAGCTCAATCTGAAAATGATCTCCTTTTTGGAGAAATATCCCAATGTCACGTATATCGACGCCCTGAAAAGCGAACCGGAGAAACGGGAATTCGTATTGGCGTTTCGGGAGATCATTCGAGGCAAAATCGAAGCGCAGATTTATGAGGAGTACGAAGAGGACGATCCCTATCTCCTCATGTCGGAACAGGAGTATATGGACTTCCGGTCCAAATACCTCGACATCGCTATCGGCCATACGGGAGAAGACAAAGGCCCTTCAGCCAAAAAAGACACTCCGCAACCGGAAATTGACGGGATTGACGATATCGATTTCTGTCTGGAGTTGTTACATAGCGATGTAATCAACGTCGCCTATATCCTCGCACTGATCGAAGACCTGAATCCCGAAAGCGAAGACTATAACGAAAAGCGCCAGCACATCATCGACACGATGATCAAAGACGCAGCCATGCGCAACAAGGCGATGCTGATCGACGGATTTATCCGCCACAATGTCGACGATGACAAAACCGGATTTGCCCGCGCCAAAGCTGACGGATCAATCGATCTGGAGACCCGGTTAACAAACTACGTATCCACCGCCCGCAATGCAGCAATCGACCGGCTCGCCGAAGAGGAGGGGCTTCCACAAGACGCCCTTCGGGATTATCTTGCCCAATACGATTACCTGCAACGGGAGAAACCGGAGATCATACAGAATGCAATCAAAGAGAAAAAAGTCGGCCTGAAAGAGCGCCGGAATATCCTCAAACGCGTTATGGGTAAACTCCGCACAATCATCGAAACATTCAACTGGGAATAAAAATTATTAGCGATGGAAAAAACATATCCTGGTTTTGTATACATTCTCACAAATCCGAGTTTTCGGGAGGATTGGGTGAAAATCGGAAAGAGCGCACGCGCCGTCGACGTCCGATCGAAAGAACTGGACAACACGGCTGTTCCCCTACCCTTTGAGATCTTTGCCACAATGCAGACAACCAAGTTCAATGAAGTCGAGAAATTGGTTCATAAGACCATTGATCGATTAACCGACCTGAGAATCCGGCAGAATCGAGAATTTTTCAATGTCGCGCCCCAAGTCGCATTAGACATATTCAAGGATATTGCCCAAACAATAGACGATGCAATCATCACCCGATATGAGGGAAATCTACCAATAATAGGGAGCGGTCTGCCTTCGAACGAATCGAGTAAACATACCGTAAAACGAGGACGTTTCAAATTCAGCATGGTCGGAATCAAAATCGGGGAATACATTACATTTTCTCCGACAAATATTCATGTGAAAGTTGCCAGCGATGATTCCATCGAATACGAAGGACGCATTTATAAATTATCGCCATTTGTCGGAACCTTCATGCCGGAGGAGAGGCGCAACACATCAGGCGCATACCAAGGAGCCAAATATTTTTCCTACAATGGAAAAACCTTGGACGATCTGCGCAAGGCGGCCGAGCAATGCAACCCTAAAATTGAAAATGAAGAATAAGCCATTATGAGCGAAGAATTACAACAAAAGCTCCGCAGCCAACTTTGGACGGTTGCCAACACCCTGCGCGGCAATATGTCGGCCAGCGATTTCATGTATTTTACATTGGGATTCATCTTCTACAAATACCTTTCGGAGAAGATCGAGCTTTATGCCAATGAAGAACTCAAAGAGGATGATCTGACATTCCGTGAAGCCTGGGCTGGAACCGACGAAGATTTGAAAGCCGATCTGAAAGAAGCGTGTGTGCAGGATTTAGGGTATTTCGTCGAACCGGAATACCTCTACTCCACCATTATTGCGATGATCGACCGCAAAGAGAACATACTGCCCTCGCTCGAACGTTCACTTAAAAAGATCGAAGACAGCACAATCGGACAAGAAAGCGAAGATGATTTCGGCGGCCTGTTTTCGGACATCGACCTTGCATCGCCCAAACTGGGCAAGACAGCCGATGATAAAAATAAACTGATCAGCGACGTGCTCGTTGCTTTGAATGGTATCGACTTCGGATTGAAAGAGGCGCAGGATATTGATATCCTCGGGGATGCCTACGAATACATGATCGGACAATTCGCAGCCGGAGCCGGCAAAAAAGCAGGAGAGTTCTACACACCGCAGGAAGTCAGTCAGATTCTTGCCGAAATCGTCATCACGGGCAAACAACGTCTGAAAACCGTATTCGATCCAACCTGCGGCAGCGGTTCACTACTGCTTCGCACGGCCCGGAGCGGCAAAGCCGACGAAATCTTCGGCCAAGAGAAAAACCCGACCACCTTCAACCTCTGCCGAATGAACATGTTGCTGCATGGCATCAAATACAACGATTTTGACATCCGTAACGGCGACACGCTCGAAGCCGACGAGTTCGGCGACCGACAGTTCGATGCGGTGGTCGCCAATCCCCCGTTTTCCGCCGATTGGAGCGCTGCCGACAAATTCAACAACGACGACCGTTTCAACAAGGCCGGAGTTCTCGCACCCAAATCGAAAGCCGATTACGCCTTTATCCTGCACATGATCTACCACCTGAACGAAGGTGGAACAATGGCTTGTGTAGCACCGCACGGCGTATTGTTCCGAGGTGCCGCCGAGGGCAAAATACGTCGCTTCCTCATCGAAAAGAAGAACTATATCGACGCCATTATCGGACTTCCGGCTAACATCTTCTATGGTACCAGTATCCCTACATGTATCCTTGTAATGAAAAAGTGCCGCAAGCAAGATGATAACATCCTCTTTATCGACGCATCACGCGAATTCGAAAAGGTTAAAACGCAGAATAAGCTCCGTCCGGAACATATCCAAAAAATTATCGAGACCTACCGGAATCGTTCCGAAATCGAGAAATACAGCCATTGTGCCACCTTGAAAGAGATTGAAGAGAACGACTACAACCTCAACATCCCGCGCTATGTCGATACATTCGAAGAAGAAGAGCCAATCGACATCAAGGCAGTTATGGCGGAAATCAAAGAACTGGAAGCCAAACGCGCTGATTTAGACAAACAAATAGAGGTTTATCTAAAAGAATTGGGGATTGTCGAATAACACAAAGCGAGAAGCAATGGCAACAAATAATAACGATAAAACCCTCAATGTTCCCCATTTGAGATTTCCGGAGTTTACAGGGGAGTGGAGATACTCATTC
>OGCQ01001652.1_pt1 | contig 26084 bp, 12 predicted proteins | sample 1570161 | NCBI WGS metagenome assembly OGCQ01 (sample SAMEA4384402, study PRJEB24528) | human gut metagenome
AATACTATTGCAATGTCTATGTGCTAACTGAATATTATCCCATGTATGAGTTCCACCTTTAGCTAGTGGAATTATATGGTCAATACTTGGATAGTTATCACCAGCTATAAAGTAACCTTCATCAGTATAATAATAATCTTCTGTGTCTACTTGTCTTCCGCATATCTTGCATATTCCTTCATCTCTTTGTATTAACTTTTCTAATGATATATTCCATTCTATCTTTCCGTTCTTCTTAGCTTTAGCTTCTCTTAATCTCTTACGTGCTTTTCGTTTTTCTTTCTTCATATTAGCTTTGCATATATCACTACAATACCAATTATAATCCTTAGCATAGAATATTCTTCCGCAATATTCACATTCTTTTATTTTGCTTAGTTCTTTTTCAAATAACTCATTTCTATTATTAATATCTTTTATTTCTTTTGATAATTCAGATAAAGTTTTATTTATTTCTTTTTCTAATCTTCTTTGCTTTATTTGTTCTTCTGTTAAATGATTGCAATTAATTTTACTATATAATAATGTCTTTCCTTTTCTTTTAATTAGTTGACCACATTTTAAACATTTAACTATATGAATATCTTCTTCAAATACATTTGAGTTATATTCTCTATCTATATATTCATATTTATTTTTATATTTATTATTAAATTCATTTTTAAAATTATTCTCATTACATTTTTTGCAAAGTATATTAGCATCTTTTCTTTTACTTCTATCTGCATATACACTTCTTATTTCTCCACAATCTTTGCACTTAATTAATACATTACTCTTGTTATTTATGTATCCACTTACATATTTCCACTTATCACCATGCAATGAGTTAAATTTATCTATAAAATCTTTTTCAAGTTTATCTCTATCAATTAAATTAATATATTTATTAGCACTTATTTTACCCGCTTCTTTTAAAGTTAAAATCTTTAAATTATCATGTCTATTATTTAATTTATTTCCATCTATATGAGTTGGTATTTCATTTTCTTTTAAATCTCTAATAAACGTTTGTGCTACTAATTTAGCTAAACTTATATTTAAAACATTTCCATTATTTCGCAATTCCAATTGTATTTTATCTTTATTTAAATGTCCTTTTATTATTTTTTCTCCATTTTTATTTATTCTTTTCAATTTACCATAGTTGCTAACCATATAATTTTCAAATCCATCAATATTTTTCCAAACTTCTTCCATATCAATCACCCCGATTAATTATTTTTCTAATTATATTATATCACTAACTGATATCAGTTGCAATCAGAATAGCAATACTTTATAATTAAATTGAGGTGATAATATGGTTAGAAAAGATTTAAAAAATAGAACTCCAATTGGTTCTGCTATTGATAATAATTTATATAACTGGTTAAAAGAATATTCTAAAGAAACATCTATTCCAGTATCTAAATTACTTGATAAAGCTATCGAATTATTAAAAGAGTCTACAACTAAGTAGGCTCTTTTTTACCATCGTTCTTCCATTTTTGTCCCATTTTTTTCATTTTCTTTTTTATTTTTTAAATAAATTTCATGTTTAAATATTTTTTCCTCAAACTTTTCTTTTGTTATTACTTCTTTTCTTCTTTCATAACATACATTTGCATCTTCTTTTATATCTATATAAATAACATTGTATCTTTCAAATAATTCAAGTTCTTCTTTGTTTGGTATCGACCTTATTATATAAGTATTTGTATTTAATTTAGATGCTTCTTTTATAAACGAACTTAATAATTTATTAGCTAAGTTTCTTGAGTAAAAGTTGTTCTTATTATAAGATATTGCATTAGCCATAAAATCTAAATCATATACTAAATCATTATCCTGCATATGAGATTGAACATATGTAGTTTTGCCAGCTCCAGGAAGACCTGTTACTACATATATATTATCCTTTCTATATCCACCTTTTTCTGTGTGGATGCGATTGTGACAAGCTGGACAAACTGCAATAAGATTTTTATATTGTTTTCCTTTGTATGTATAATATTTTGATAGTGCAAGCTCTGGATGTTTCCTTACAAACTGAACATGATGAACAGTATTAGCTTTAGTAATCTTTCCTTTCTTCTTACACTCTTGGCATTCATAATGTTGTTCTCTTAGTACTTCTTCCTTTAGATGTCTGAACTCTATAGACTTATAGAACTTCCATAATCTATCCGTGTCTATCAATTTATTAATCCATTGGACTAATTCAATCGTATTCATTCTATTTCAATCCTTCCAACATATCCCTTAGTTTATTATAATATGTATTATTATTTGTAATTCTCATTAAGCTTTCTATCTCCCATGCTCTTGGCGTATTCGAAAGTTTCTTTCTAATACATAAGTCCACTATACTCTTAGCCTTATTAAATGAATGTACATGAGTATGGCCTTTCTCAAATGGTTTATTAGTATTATGTACAATATATCCATCACTAGCTTTGTATATGCTATATTCCTTACGTTGAAATATCTTTCTACTTCCTGCTTTCTTATTATGCTTTGGTATTTGTTTCATAATATTTTCATACTTCCATAATTTCTTTGGAACTTCATCTCTATCTGCTATAGTTCCTGCATCAATCCATTTCATACCAATCACACCTTTTAACAAAATAAAAAAACACTAAATTATTAGTGCTCTTTGTGGGAGTAATGAATAAAAACAATCATTAGAAGGTTTCCAGAGTTGCGCTGGATAATACTCATACCTTCATATTGCACCCAAATCAATGGGCGCATTAAAATGGAATATAAATAATTAAAGATATAGATATATAGATATATTATATAGATTTTTTAAACACAATATATATGAATATTTTGATTTTATCACGGTTTACTCCGGAGGTTTTTTACAATAGGCCTCTTATTGGTTTTAAAGTGGCTGTCTCACTTCTACTACTATGTTTTAATATATATATTAGCTGCCTCATGGATTTGAACCACGAATATATTTCAATCATGTATAGTCGACAATTTAACACTCAATCCATATATAAACCTATAGCAACATATTGAGGGAAGAGTACCTCTACTCTTATCCCTCGACAGAAACTTAAATGTTGGAATTTAAGTTCTCATTTCTCTTCCACATAATAGTGGACAAATCAGAACAGGAAAAATTATTGAAAATTAATTTACATAGCTAAGAAAAATCTGCTTTTTCTATATTTATAGAGTAACATGTTTACTATATGACATTCCATGACACGATTTATATTTTTTGTAATATTTTCCCATGAATTCTTATCGTATGTCTCCAAGAATAATTTAAGTCTACTGATATTTGTTCAAATGTCTTACCTTCTATATATCTTGATCTTGCTATTATTCTCTCTGTTGGTTCTAAGCTATTTATACATTTTTCTATTTCTAATTGTTTGTTGTATAGTTCTATCTCTTTTTTATTGTATTCTTCTATACACTCTTCAATTTTTATTAGTAAATCTTCTATTGAGTTATTATTATGACTTGTTTGTACATTCATATCTGATATGACCATTGATTTTATAGATGTTTTTCTTTCTTCTAATTCTTTCAATTTAAATTGTATTTGTTTTAACTCTCTTTTTATACTTGTATACTCTTTTAAATCATCCTTAGTCATAATATTATCCCCCTTAATAATTAAATCCTTATTACTTAAACTCCCCTTTATTTAATCTGGTAACTATTCTATTTTTTTTATAATCTAGCCATTTTTCAACTTCTTTTTTTGATATTTCATATATATCCATAACCCAATCCATGCAAATTATTACATCTGCTATTTCCTCCGCTAGATTATCTTTGTCTAATTTTCCTCTTTTAGCTTTTGATATTGCTTGTATTAATTCTGCACATTCTTCCATTGATATTGTAGAGCATAAGTTTTTATCATATTCTGGTGCTTGTCTATAACCTGCATATTCTATTTTATCTTTTTCTTTTAAGTGATTTTTATATTTTCCACATATTTCAATTCTTGCTTTCCCGTTACATTGATAAACATAGCACCAACCATTTTTATTATATTTACAATCATTGCATAAATAAGCTTTCATCTATTCATCCTTTCCTAGTAACTTTTTCACATATTGTATTTCACAACTTTCTTCATCTTCAAAATCAAGTTCACAATTCATACAACCTGCTCCATCTAAATCATAAGACTCATTACAGAATACTTTAAATCTCTTGTTTATATCTGCTATTAATTCACGTTCTCCTTTTGTTTTTCTTCTACAAGCCATTATTTATCATCTCCCTTGTTATATCTCACTGTAATTAATTTATCTGCCATAGGTAATGTTTCTATCCAATCACAGAATACTTGCCATTCTTGTAAACGGTGATTTCTTCTTTGGAAGTATATATTTCTAAGACATCTATAATTTGTAATCATTCCTGCTGTTAGTTCAAACCCTAGAGGAATATTATAAACCATATAATAAAATGAGTAGTCTAGCTCTTCTTTAGTTATTTTTCCTTCTCTGTATTTTTGAACATCTTTGTTATAAGATTTTTGATATTGCTCAGCTATATGTATAATTTGTTCATCTACAAAAGCATTGCAGCACTTCTCTAAAGTCATTTTAGATAATTTATGCATCTTAGATGTGCTAGATACAAAATTTAGAAATTTATATCTTTGAGCCTCTGGCCACCATTGGACTGAAGCCGTTACATCAAAAGTAACTGTTATTCCTGTTAAAAATTGATTATGGCCTTCACTATTACCAGTATTAGCTAAGTTGCAAGCATTTCTAATTGCTTTTTCATAATCCACATTTTCTCTATATTCTTTTACATCTGCTACCATAGGATATCTTGCAGTTTCTATTGCATTACTTAATCCGTAAACATGTACATTTTCAACTTTTAACATATTATTCATCCTCCCCTATTCCTAATACATCTATGCCTGTTAACTGTCTACAGTAATTTCTTAACTTGTCCAATTGTCCAGCGACTCTACTGTGTTTAGTTTTTAACTCTTGTAATTCCCTTTCCAACATTGCATTTTCATTTGTAAGTAATCTATTTTGTTTTTCTAAGTAAGTATTTGCTAGGCTTAGTTCTCTTGTAAGGTCATTTATATATTTTCTATTTAATAACATATTTAAATCCCCCTTTATTTGTATTCCTTAATAATTAGTTCATCTATCACTTGTGACAGTCTTAAAACGTCCTCTGTCAATCCTAGTTGGCAATATAAACTGCTAAGTATATCTTTTAACTCGTCTAGCATAATATCACCTCTTTAAAATAAACTTATTTGATTGTAAGTAACTTGTGCTTTTATCCATGGTTCATATTCTTCAAATTTACATTTCTTATATATCCTTCCATTAACCCATCTAGCAAAATGTTTTAGCCTTATATCTTGTATTTGGTTATATATCATTACAAACGGATCTACTTTCATACTTGATAGCTTTAAAAATCTATACATATCCTCTTCAAAAGTAGTATTGAATCCAACTAACATAAAACACATATGTTTATATTTCTTGACATGTTTTGAAAGTATTTCTATTCCTTCTAATACTTTATTTTCATATTCCATTAAATCCCATGCGTAGTGTAAACTTCTAAGATGTTTAACTTGCCCTAACCAATAAGCTTTTTCATCTGTCATTCTCTTTCCATCTTCATTTTCATCAATCCATGCAATACCAGATATTGAAATTTTATTTTTTTCTGTATTACTAGAATTATCTGAATCATCTGTTTTAGGATTATCAGGATTAATAACTTGTGTATCATTTACTGTAACTTCACATGTAGCAACTTTGCCTCCATCTTCTGTAGTTACCATTATTGTTGTAGTCCCTTTTGCAATCCCTGTTACATTTCCATCATTGTCAACAATTGCTATATCTGAATCCATTGTTGACCATGTTATATTTTTATTCTTTGCATTGTCTGGTTCTATTATTGCTGTTAATTTTTTCTTTTCACCAACATCCAACTTTATTGAATTTGTATCTAATTTTATTCCTGTTACTCTTATATCATCTCCCGGTTCAGGATCAGGTGTTGGGTCCACTTGTGAATTCTCCGTTACTATAACTTCACATCTTGCTGTTTTTCCTCCATCTTCTGTTGTTACTGTTATCGTTGAAGTTCCTTCTGCCAATCCTGTTACCATTCCACTATTATTAACATCAACAATTCTAGAATTACTTGAAGACCAAATCATGTTTTTATTATCCGCATTTTGTGGCTCTATTATTGCAGTTAATTGAGCTTTTTCATTAACTTTTATTTTCAATGTATTTACATTTAATTTTACATCAGTTACATTTACCGGTTGTGGTTCTGGTGTCGGATCTGGATCTGGTTCTTCGTAATCATATTTATAAATTTTGGTATTTACACTTGCCTGTTTTTTTCTTATCCAATAGCCTTCTGCAGTTATTGTATTAGTCACTTCTTTTGTTTCTGTAAGCATTTTCGCTTTAGCTTTAATTTTCATCGTTATTGCTTTCCCTTGAGGTATAGCCATTTGTACATCTACATTCGGTGCATCTTCTTCATCATATCCTTCTGGAATTATTAATGTCGATATATCTTCTGTTTTATTAACTTCTGTCAACCTTGGAATTTCTCTATCAGAACCGTTATCATCCTGTATCGTTTCAATATTTACATCATAATTATTGTAGCTAATACTTATAGGCTGTAGCTCTCTTGGTATTACATCTTTTATATTAAAATCAGTATATGTTGCAAAATACCCCCATGTTTTTCCTACATTCTTTATATTTACAGTGTATGTTATTTCTTCATCCATTTTTAATTCATTTTTATCTGCTGTCATATCCAAATCTATTATTTCGACATACCCTTTTACTCTTACCTCATTTGAAACATAGGTTTCTACATTATTACCATATACTGTTGACATACCTTTAAGCTCATACACACATCCATTACTCTCATCAAAATTCTCAATTTCTCCTGTAATGACAAAGTATTGTCCACTATTTTTACTTAATTTGTCAATATTGTATGTCCAGCTATTTCCACTTACATTATTTAATGTATTTTCTTCATCATTAATCATTACATTTTTTATATCAAAAAAATCAGAGGCTTCAAAAGCAAATTTAACATTTTCTATATCCTCATCTGAAAAGTTCATTACTGTTGCCGCAAAAACCCATTCTCTTCTTGTATTTCCTATTGCAGGTTTTAATTCAACAACTACTTTTGTGCTTTTTACTATATTTTGTATACTAAACTCCTTTGATTCTGCTCCATCTACTTTTGACATATAACTAATATTTGCTGTTTTCTGAATATTCTTTGCCCCCAAGTCGTTTACTTTTAATTCAATAAAATCTGTTTTGGTTTCCCCTGGTTCTAATTCAAAATCTAATGTTATTTGTTTGTCATTTTTTTCTACATATTCATATCTCACACTAAGATCATAATAATCTTTTTCCGGATGATATATTGTTCCATCATCATCTGTTTTTATTACATATGTATATTCATCCGGAATATTAATTATAACAGATACCGTTTTTTTCACATTAGAAGTATTTGTGGTTTTTATCCTTTGTTGAAATATTTGACGTTCATATAATATTCCATTATTATCTACTGGGATATCTCCTAAAGTTTCAGATATTTCTGTTACAACTGCATTTTGATTAAATACTACTTTTTTATTATCTTGGTCATATTTTACTGTTCCTGTTGAATTTCTTTGTATAGAATAAATTGTTGGTATTACATCTACAATTTTATTATTCAAAGTTACATCTATATCTTTTGTTTCTATTGTGTTTGTTATTTCATTTGAATATTTATTTCTAACACTTCCTATCCTATTATCCATATTTTTTTGTAATTTTATTTTTAATGAAACTCTTACACTTGTTCCTCCAATTGTTTTAGATTCATTATAAACGGTCTGGCATCCCTCCATTTGTATGCTAACCATTTTATTTCCTCTTTCACTTGTTTTTATTGATTTTGAAACAATTTTAAAAATTTCATTATCGTATAAAATATCAATTGATTGAATTTCTATTTTGCTTACTTCTGCTGGCATTTCAATATTTATAATAGGATTTTTAAATAAGCTATTTTGAGGTCCATCTGTTTTTAAAGTTTCTGTTATAACAACATCATTAGTAGTATTATTAACCCAACTGTCATTGCTAAGCTTTGTTTCAATTGTTGAAATAGCTTGTTTTATTTCTGTAGTAATTTTATCATTATACTCATATTTAATTAAATCTTCTTCTATTTCTTCTGCTGAATTTTCCTTTTTCTCTGTATCTACATTTTTTGTCTTTATTGTATTTATTCCATTTACAGAAACATCTGTTATTATAGCACTATTTTCTATTATAGCCGTTGGTAATATAATTCTTGAATTTTCAACTTCAAGAATTCCTTCTTTTTCTACATTATTTAAACGTAAGAAAAATGTTTCTGGCCTATTTGTATATGTTACTTTTATTTTTCCATTTTCATCTGCTTCTGTATCTTTATTTACTGTTATTAAAGTTTTTCCATCTGCATCAAGTACATCAATACTTCCATTTTCTCCTAGCATTTCTTGTACTTGTGCTTTATCTATTGTTGAATCTGTATATACAACATCTTTTGAAGTTTCTTTTACTTCTATTTTTTGTGCAATATCTTTATTGCTAACCATTATTTTTGCTGTCTCTTTGAATGTTGTTTCATATTTATTTTCTGGATTACGTTCATTTGCTTTAATATATCCATCATATATATCATCTGTCTGATGTTCTACTGACACAACTCCACTAACTTTTTCTTTAACGTCAAACTCCTGGTCAACATTTGTTACTAATTTAGTCTCATCCTTATCTTTAAATGTTTCTTCAACATTAGCTCTTATTCTTAAATTTCTAGCTTCATCATCTGCTACATAGCAATCACTTTTGTAAATACAAATAATTTCATATTCATCTCTTGCATCTGCTACCTTTTCCGCATAGTCTTCATTTTCAGCTATTATTTCAAGAATTCCTGTGCTTGAATGATACTCATATTTTGCTGTTTTGCCGCCATTTGTTGCTTTAGTTGATTTTGTTATAACTTCAACTCTTTCAGGTTTATAATCGCCTATCCATGGCAAATCAACATTGATACTTGTTTTCTTTACTGGTTGATATTCTTCTCCTTCTGCAAATTCGACTCCTGTTTTAAAATTAAATTGTGCTAGTACGCCTTTGCTACCAGTATCACTGTCTTTTGTTGTCGTATCAAAATTTTCATATTTAGTTAAATTGAATTCTGCTACTACTTTTGTTTTGTCTTTATTTATATTTTCTTTAATAGCATCAACTGCTTCTGCAATTACGACGCTCAAAGAACTATTTAATAGCAAAATCACTAATAAAAAAATGCTACACACTTTTTTTCTCATATAACTTCCCCCAATATTTCTTACAATATATTAATTAAATAATAATTCGTTCTATACTTTAAGTCAATATCCCCAAAAAGACTTAAATTTCCTATTTTTTCTAGGTCTTTACGGCTCTTCACTTCATGGCGAAATATGTCTTTTTTATTACATTTTGGTAACTTTTTGTGCCCCAAAATAATGTTTTTTCCATTTTTGCCTAGGGACTAGCACATTTTCAGCCCGGTTGCACACGTGAGAACGCTTTTTTTATGTGCAAAATTGCACGAAAAAAAAGCGTTCTCACGTGTGCAACCACTACAAAAAAACTCACATAGCTAAACTATGTGAGTTTTTTGGCTTATTTCAATACTTTTTTCTTGATAAAGTATATTTCTCCTACTACGACTACTAATACAATTGCTGCTAATGATATAATAAATGTTCTGTTATCTGTCAAACCGGTTGGTGGTGTAATATTTACTCTTGTCATATCATCATCTGATTCATATGGTTTATTCGGTGTTGCTGTTTTAGGGTCATAGTTACCTGGTGTTGCTCCATATATTTTTCTTGCTGTTTCTACTATTTCAACATGGTTACTTGCTCCAATACCATTTTCGTTACTTGCTAATAATTTACTTCCATAAATTTTTATACTTGTAGCTTCTCCTGCTTTTAACTCATTTCTTGCGAATTGATCTGTTATTGATATTGTATAACCTTTATTAATATCTGCTTTAACTTCATCTGAAACTAATTTTTTAGTTATATCACCTTCTTGCCAAGCTGATAATTGGTCTGCTGTAACTTTGTTCCATCCAGCCACACTATTGTTGTTTTCATCATATACTAAGTTATCATCCATGTAGTCTACTACTTTCTTGATTACTCTCTTCAATTCTTGGCCTGGAAGTTTTGTTCCATAGTAATAATAATCTGAATTTGTTGTATATTCATAATCTAATTCTGAATCATTCTTTATACTTACTGTATATTCAACTTCTAATGTAGCTCCTTGTAATAATTCATTATCGATTTCTGCAAGTACACTGCTTGGTAATGCTTTTACATATGGTAAAGCATTATCTGCTGTTTTTTCTATTTCACTCCAACTATCATATAATTCTGCATCTGGTATTGTTTTATATGGATTTCCGTTTATTAAAACTTGACCATTTGCTAATGTTACTTTAATATTTGAAATTCTCTTATTTGTTTCAAATTGTTGTCTTGGTCTTTCAATTATACCAAAATCTTGATATGGATTTACTGCATAGAATGTATCTGCTAATACTATTTTTCCATCTTTTATTACTACTATCTTACCATTATCTAAATTGTACTCATCTTTGTAGTCTGTATAAGATACTCTTTGGTTGAATCCTGAATTTTCTTTTACTTCACTATATTCTACACCTACATCGAAATATGCTGTATCTGCTGTCATACTGTCACTTGTATTAATATTTCCATTGTATACTCCGTTTTGTTCCTGTTTAGTTCTCTTATTTAAGTCATCAGCTGCATCTGAATATCTCTTACCTTCATATGGAATTATCCAGTTGTAATTTCCTTTTCTTTCATCAGCTTGACCTAATTTTAATGCATTTTTAATTACATCTGATGAAATTATTGTTGATTTATATTCTCTTGGATCTATTGCTTTTCCATTTATTGTTGTATTTGAATCATAAGTATATCTTATTAAATATCTTCCTGGTAATACTCCTAAGAATTTGTATTCACCATTTGCATCTGTTGTTGTAGAAGCATCTTTTGTTTGTGTTGTTTCTACTCCATTTGCAATTGAGATTTCATACAATTTTACAACTTCTCCATTTTCATTTAATAATTCTACTTTTGCATTTGCGACTTTATTTTCTTTGTCTTGGAATATACCGTCACCAATTCTTTCTTTACCTGTATTTGTCTTATCTCCATTTATGCTACTATCCTCAAATACTGTTCCTGATAATCCTCTTGTTGGTTCTGCTTCTTGAATACCAAGTACTAATGATGGTGCTGAATCTGTATCATCTTCAAATGTTGTCATATCTAGTGTTTTATTTTCTATTTCGTAATTTCTTCCATTTAATTTTGTTGCTGTTGTTGTTCCATCATTTTGTAATTTTATTTCTACACTTCCTGGGTTTGAGTCATCATCAATTGCTGCATACGCTTTTCCACTTGATATTGATGAGAATGCATTTATTTCTGAAACATTATTTAGTGTTGTTTGTTTTTGTATTAATGCTTTTACTGCATCATTATTTAGTTTAAACTTGATGTACACATCTACATATCCACCTGGCAATATTTCTCTATTTATAAATGCTGATGTATAAGCAGCTTTATAACCACTAGCTCCTTCTGTACTTCCATATCTGCTTTTTCCCCATTTTATAGTTCTTTTATATCCCTTGTCATTAGTTTCCCACGAATCTGCAATTTCATATCTTTCATCATAATAGTCTGCCAGTTCTTTTACTTTTGCATTTAATATTGTAGATTGGTTTATAACTCTTATTTTATATGTTACATATATTTGCATTGAACCTGGTTTTAGATTTTCTAGTGCTAAGTCTGATTCATATATTCTTCTTGTATATATGTTCAATCCTCTGCTACTATAACTTCCTATTCCTGTTCCGAATTTTACTTCTACACCGAAATTATCTGTATTTTCTTCACTTGTTCTCTTTGCATATGTATATGTATTATTATAAACATTTTGACCATTATTTACTGCAATGTTCATTTCTGTTAAGTCAGAACTTACTGCTAAATCTGCTTGATTTCTTCTTTGAAGTCCCATATTTACACTTTTTATTGCTTCTAAGCCTTTGAATCTCTTTTCCCAAGCTTCTTCTATTTTGAATCCTGATTGTTTTGTTGAAGCAATTATTGCATATTCAGAATTTGCTGCTTGAGTTACTTTTACTTTTGTATTGTTATCTGTATATTCATATCCCCATTTATCTTTGTATGTTGAAACATGGTCTGCAAAAGTATAACTTAAATCATATGATTTTTGATTCTTGCTATTTCTTGCCATATTATTAGATACTGTTGTAAAACTTTCATTTACATCTTCTCTATCCTTTTTATCGTTTCTTCCGCTAGGTACTTCTGTTATTTTCGATGTATTTGGATAATTATCATTCATATAATCTATTATCGCAGATACTGTTTTAAATCTTAATCCGTCATACTCAATTTCTATACGATATTTACTTAAATCATCTATCTTTAAATTTCCATTTTCTTCTGTTAAGAAATCTTTATTTGTATACGCCTTTCCATTCTGCTTCCTTGTTCCAAATTCATACCATCCGTCTTTATTTGTTTGCCTTTTTGCAATTAATTTATTATCTTTGTATAAATATACATTTAGTCCTTTTACTAATGAGTCTCTTCCATCATCATATAGGTTGTTTATAGCATTATTTTCTGAATTTGTTATTTCTTCCCATACATATCCTTCTATTCTTATGTAGTCCTGATGGTTTTTAATTGTGTAGTTCATTGTACCTTTCCTTGGTATCGTAAACTCTCCATCTTTATTTATTGTTGATTTTGAATCTCCTATAAATGTAACACCATGGTTCATTTCTACAACACCATTTTCATATGCTAAATATCCATAGTTTGGATTCTTCGTTTCTATGAATTTGTATGTTATTTTATCTGTACCATTTGTACTCATCAACAAATTTTGGATAGCTAATTGTCCATTAGCATCAGTTACAAATTTTGTTGCATCTTCCATCTTTGTAACATATTCTATTGATGGTGTTTTACTATTTTCTGCCGTATCATTTATTACTACATTTCCTGTTGCACTTGTTAAATATCCATTTTTATCTTTCGTACTATTTGTACATGTTCCTTTTATTTTTATGTATGTGTCTTTTTTATATGATGATTTTAGTACAAATTCTACTCCTGTTAATTTTTTGCTTTCTACTCTATCATCAACTTTCTTTATGCCTATATTTCCTACTTGTTTTTCGTTTCTAAAAATAACTTTTCTTACATCTAGTCTTTCAACTGTCGTTGTTAAATTGTTTACCTTTTTGGTATAACCATAATTGTCATTTGAAAGTTCTTCTATTGTATACGTTATATTTGTTGTTCCATCGACTGTGCTTATCAAATTCTTTATGCTTATTTTTCCAGAACTATCTGTAACAAATTTTGTTGCATCATTTGCATTTGCCACATATTTTATTGATGGAGTTACATCGTCTTCTGTTGTATCATTTATTTTTGCACTTCCTACTACTTTTGTTGCATATCCATCTTTATCTTTAGTAATTGAATCTCCTGTTGCTCTTATTTTTATATATCCTTTTCCATATGATGATTTTATGGCAAATTCTACATTTTTTAGCAATATTTTTTGATTATCATAATCGATTTTAGAAATTTCTAAATCTCCTGTTTGTTTCATGTTTTTTATTGTAATTTCTTTTGTTTTTGTTCTTTCTATCGTTACATCTTTAAAATCTGCTAATTTTGTATATGCGTAATTTGTATTAGAAATTTCTTCTATTGTATATGTTATTGCATCTTTTCCATTGTTACTCATTAATAGATTTTTTATTTCTATTATTCCATTTGCATCTGTAACAAATTTTGTCGCATTTTCCTTTGATTCATTAAATACAGCAACTTTATCATCAGTATTGTTTGCACTATCATTTATAGTTGCACTTCCTACTATTTTTGTTGCATACCCTGTTGTTTTATCATTTGTTACTGAGTTTCCTGTTGCTTTTACTTTTACATATCCACTCGATGTTTTTAATACGAATGTTGCATTTTTTATATTTTTATTTGAATCATCAAAATCTTTTTTGTAAATTTTTAAGTTTCCTACTTGTTTTTCGTTTGTTATTTCTATTGACTTTTTATCATTTCTATTTATAGAGAATGTTTGATTTGATGCTTTAGTTTGATACGCATAATTTGTATTATTATATTCTTCTAGTATATATGTTGTTTGTTTTGTTCCATCTGTACTTATTAACAAATTCTTTATCGCGATTTCTCCATTAGTATCTGTAACAAATTTGGTTGCCTCTATAATACTTGATGTATAAGATAATGTTGAATCATTATTTTTATTAGATGTATCCTTTATGGTTGCACTTCCTTTAATACTTTTTGCCCATTCATTTTCATCTTCCAAAACATCACTTCCTGTAGCTTTCACTTTCAAATACTGTCCTTTGTTTGAATCCTTCAATACAAACTCTACATTTTCTAATTTTTTATCTTTATTATCATAATCTTTTTTATTTATATATACTTCCCCCACTTGTTTTTCATTTGTAAGTGTCTCTGTTATTTTCTTTGAAGCCATTATTTCCATAACATTTGAATTTACCATTTTTGTATATCCATAATTTCGATTATCTACTTCATAAAATCTGTATTTTCCATATCTTATATTTTTTATTACTATTTTTCCATCTTTCTTCATTATAAGTTTGGTAGCATTACTCTTTACTTTTATATAATTTGCTGTATAGTCTTCGCCGTTTACTTTCAATTTTGTGCTACTGCTAAATACTATATCTTGTACAATTTCAATATTGTTTACAATATTCCCTTTAGAATTTTTTAATTGTAAATATGTACTTGCATTTTTTTGTAAAACAAATTCAGCTCCATTCAAAGAACTTTTACTATCTACATCTTTCTTATCTATTTCTAAGTCTCCTTGCAACTCCCATGGACCATTTATTGTAATTTTGGCATTTACTGTAACGTCTTGTGTTTCAGTTACTATTTTTGTATATGGATGTCCCATATTTTGCATAGGAATATTGGTAAATGAAGTTTCTCCATCTTTAATTGTTGTTCTTATAGTATCACATTTGTCCTTATAACATTTACAACCGTTTTTATCACATTCTGCTTTACTTGTACACTTTTTATGATCACATGTTGTGCATCTTTTGGAATCAAAAATATATGGCCAATCATTTCTATATGTTGTTTGATTCCCTTTATACACAGTATATATATCCCAATATTTCTTGGTTACACTTCTACTACTTTTATCTTTGACTGTAAAATTAATATTAATTTTTAAAATTTTAATTGCTCCGACAGGTACTTTTATATAAAATTCTTTTTCCCAATCAAAATTTATAGCACTACATACACTTGTCTGTTTTGTATTATTTTTATCTATATATTCAACTTCTATTTTCTCACATTTGGCACTTTTATTATCAGATTTTACTTTTATTGGACCAATTTTATTACTAGTATCATCAATACTATAAATTCTTATCTTGCTCATATCAGTTTGATTGGTAACTTTTAATTGAGGATTTACCCAATTTCCTTCTTTGACAGGTACTTCTTCAACCTTTGTAGTTTTATAAGAAGTTTCATGCCAAAAATAATCACAGAATGCAAGTTCATGATTTTGGCATTCAAAATGTATAGGTGAATCATCTGGATTATATTTACCGTTCAGCTGTTGTTCCATATATATATATATGATTTACATCGTCATGACTATATTCAACATCAGTATCAACACCTCTAATTTTAAATATTTTACTAGCTGGCTTATTTGCTCCCGGTGTTGCTCCAAATGCTTGTTGCATATTTCCAAATACACAAATAAATAATATAACTATAAACATTACACTTTTTAATATTTTTCTATTCTTCCATATTAATATTGCTAAACCTATAAGTACAATAAGAATACTAATTGTTAATCCTATTTTTTTAACTAATCCTGTTGAAATAGCTATTATTACTTGAGCTTGTGAGGTATTATTTGTAACATTTTCATCTTCTACTGCTTTATCATTACTACTTATTCCAATTGTAGCTACATTTAAAACAGTTCCTACACTGCTTCCAGATAAATTTTTAGTTAAAACTAATTCAATTTCTTTGCTTTCTCCTATATTTATCTCCTCTTTAGACAAACTATTCGTATATAAATTACCATTATTCTCATACCAACTATTATTAAGTTCTGATTTAAACTGCATTCCTTCTGGTAACTTATCAATTATTTGTGCTGCCTTACCAGTAATTTCACCTTTATTTGCTACTACTATTTTATATTTTATTATAACTGTTGCTCCACTTAGTTTCTTAGAATTAATTTCAATTTTTGCAAATTGCTTGTTATCATAGTCATATGTTTTTGTTTTTCCATCTTTTGTCTGCACTGTTATTTGGCTTACATATTTTTGTAACTCTAAGTCAAATGTCTTATTCTCTACTAATCCAATGTCTATGTTCTTTAAATCTCCATTTGCTGTTAATATATTTGTTAATCCTGCTGTCATTTTTTCTCCATTTATAGCTATATTTTTTGTTACAGCATCTGAATTCTTTGTTTCTATTACTCCTTCTTTCTGATAAATTGTTAATGAATAGTTCTCTGTATCATATAAGAACAAAACTATATATTGTCCTTTTTCAATATTTTCAAATCTGTATTCACCTTGTGCATTTGTTTTTGTTTTTAATATTTCATTATTTTCTCTTACAAATTTATCTTTTTTATAATCATATAACATTACTGTCATATCACTATAAGCTTTTTCATCTGTCATTCTCTTTCCATCTTCATTTTCATCAATCCATGCAATACCAGATATTGAAATTTTATTTTTTTCTGTATTACTAGAATTATCTGAATCATCTGTTTTAGGATTATCAGGATTAATAACTTGTGTATCATTTACTGTAACTTCACATGTAGCAACTTTGCCTCCATCTTCTGTAGTTACCATTATTGTTGTAGTCCCTTTTGCAATCCCTGTTACATTTCCATCATTGTCAACAATTGCTATATCTGAATCCATTGTTGACCATGTTATATTTTTATTCTTTGCATTGTCTGGTTCTATTATTGCTGTTAATTTTTTCTTTTCACCAACATCCAACTTTATTGAATTTGTATCTAATTTTATTCCTGTTACTCTTATATCATCTCCCGGTTCAGGATCAGGTGTTGGGTCCACTTGTGAATTCTCCGTTACTATAACTTCACATCTTGCTGTTTTTCCTCCATCTTCTGTTGTTACTGTTATCGTTGAAGTTCCTTCTGCCAATCCTGTTACCATTCCACTATTATTAACATCAACAATTCTAGAATTACTTGAAGACCAAATCATGTTTTTATTATCCGCATTTTGTGGCTCTATTATTGCAGTTAATTGAGCTTTTTCATTAACTTTTATTTTCAATGTATTTACATTTAATTTTACATCAGTTACATTTACCGGTTGTGGTTCTGGTGTCGGATCTGGATCTGGTTCTTCGTAATCATATTTATAAATTTTGGTATTTACACTTGCCTGTTTTTTTCTTATCCAATAGCCTTCTGCAGTTATTGTATTAGTCACTTCTTTTGTTTCTGTAAGCATTTTCGCTTTAGCTTTAATTTTCATCGTTATTGCTTTCCCTTGAGGTATAGCCATTTGTACATCTACATTCGGTGCATCTTCTTCATCATATCCTTCTGGAATTATTAATGTCGATATATCTTCTGTTTTATTAACTTCTGTCAACCTTGGAATTTCTCTATCAGAACCGTTATCATCCTGTATCGTTTCAATATTTACATCATAATTATTGTAGCTAATACTTATAGGCTGTAGCTCTCTTGGTATTACATCTTTTATATTAAAATCAGTATATGTTGCAAAATACCCCCATGTTTTTCCTACATTCTTTATATTTACAGTGTATGTTATTTCTTCATCCATTTTTAATTCATTTTTATCTGCTGTCATATCCAAATCTATTATTTCGACATACCCTTTTACTCTTACCTCATTTGAAACATAGGTTTCTACATTATTACCATATACTGTTGACATACCTTTAAGCTCATACACACATCCATTACTCTCATCAAAATTCTCAATTTCTCCTGTAATGACAAAGTATTGTCCACTATTTTTACTTAATTTGTCAATATTGTATGTCCAGCTATTTCCACTTACATTATTTAATGTATTTTCTTCATCATTAATCATTACATTTTTTATATCAAAAAAATCAGAGGCTTCAAAAGCAAATTTAACATTTTCTATATCCTCATCTGAAAAGTTCATTACTGTTGCCGCAAAAACCCATTCTCTTCTTGTATTTCCTATTGCAGGTTTTAATTCAACAACTACTTTTGTGCTTTTTACTATATTTTGTATACTAAACTCCTTTGATTCTGCTCCATCTACTTTTGACATATAACTAATATTTGCTGTTTTCTGAATATTCTTTGCCCCCAAGTCGTTTACTTTTAATTCAATAAAATCTGTTTTGGTTTCCCCTGGTTCTAATTCAAAATCTAATGTTATTTGTTTGTCATTTTTTTCTACATATTCATATCTCACACTAAGATCATAATAATCTTTTTCCGGATGATATATTGTTCCATCATCATCTGTTTTTATTACATATGTATATTCATCCGGAATATTAATTATAACAGATACCGTTTTTTTCACATTAGAAGTATTTGTGGTTTTTATCCTTTGTTGAAATATTTGACGTTCATATAATATTCCATTATTATCTACTGGGATATCTCCTAAAGTTTCAGATATTTCTGTTACAACTGCATTTTGATTAAATACTACTTTTTTATTATCTTGGTCATATTTTACTGTTCCTGTTGAATTTCTTTGTATAGAATAAATTGTTGGTATTACATCTACAATTTTATTATTCAAAGTTACATCTATATCTTTTGTTTCTATTGTGTTTGTTATTTCATTTGAATATTTATTTCTAACACTTCCTATCCTATTATCCATATTTTTTTGTAATTTTATTTTTAATGAAACTCTTACACTTGTTCCTCCAATTGTTTTAGATTCATTATAAACGGTCTGGCATCCCTCCATTTGTATGCTAACCATTTTATTTCCTCTTTCACTTGTTTTTATTGATTTTGAAACAATTTTAAAAATTTCATTATCGTATAAAATATCAATTGATTGAATTTCTATTTTGCTTACTTCTGCTGGCATTTCAATATTTATAATAGGATTTTTAAATAAGCTATTTTGAGGTCCATCTGTTTTTAAAGTTTCTGTTATAACAACATCATTAGTAGTATTATTAACCCAACTGTCATTGCTAAGCTTTGTTTCAATTGTTGAAATAGCTTGTTTTATTTCTGTAGTAATTTTATCATTATACTCATATTTAATTAAATCTTCTTCTATTTCTTCTGCTGAATTTTCCTTTTTCTCTGTATCTACATTTTTTGTCTTTATTGTATTTATTCCATTTACAGAAACATCTGTTATTATAGCACTATTTTCTATTATAGCCGTTGGTAATATAATTCTTGAATTTTCAACTTCAAGAATTCCTTCTTTTTCTACATTATTTAAACGTAAGAAAAATGTTTCTGGCCTATTTGTATATGTTACTTTTATTTTTCCATTTTCATCTGCTTCTGTATCTTTATTTACTGTTATTAAAGTTTTTCCATCTGCATCAAGTACATCAATACTTCCATTTTCTCCTAGCATTTCTTGTACTTGTGCTTTATCTATTGTTGAATCTGTATATACAACATCTTTTGAAGTTTCTTTTACTTCTATTTTTTGTGCAATATCTTTATTGCTAACCATTATTTTTGCTGTCTCTTTGAATGTTGTTTCATATTTATTTTCTGGATTACGTTCATTTGCTTTAATATATCCATCATATATATCATCTGTCTGATGTTCTACTGACACAACTCCACTAACTTTTTCTTTAACGTCAAACTCCTGGTCAACATTTGTTACTAATTTAGTCTCATCCTTATCTTTAAATGTTTCTTCAACATTAGCTCTTATTCTTAAATTTCTAGCTTCATCATCTGCTACATAGCAATCACTTTTGTAAATACAAATAATTTCATATTCATCTCTTGCATCTGCTACCTTTTCCGCATAGTCTTCATTTTCAGCTATTATTTCAAGAATTCCTGTGCTTGAATGATACTCATATTTTGCTGTTTTGCCGCCATTTGTTGCTTTAGTTGATTTTGTTATAACTTCAACTCTTTCAGGTTTATAATCGCCTATCCATGGCAAATCAACATTGATACTTGTTTTCTTTACTGGTTGATATTCTTCTCCTTCTGCAAATTCGACTCCTGTTTTAAAATTAAATTGTGCTAGTACGCCTTTGCTACCAGTATCACTGTCTTTTGTTGTCGTATCAAAATTTTCATATTTAGTTAAATTGAATTCTGCTACTACTTTTGTTTTGTCTTTATTTATATTTTCTTTAATAGCATCAACTGCTTCTGCAATTACGACGCTCAAAGAACTATTTAATAGCAAAATCACTAATAAAAAAATGCTACACACTTTTTTTCTCATATAACTTCCCCCAATATTTCTTACAATATATTAATTAAATAATAATTCGTTCTATACTTTAAGTCAATATCCCCAAAAAGACTTAAATTTCCTATTTTTTCTAGGTCTTTACGGCTCTTCACTTCATGGCGAAATATGTCTTTTTTATTACATTTTGGTAACTTTTTGTGCCCCAAAATAATGTTTTTTCCATTTTTGCCTAGGGACTAGCACATTTTCAGCCCGGTTGCACACGTGAGAACGCTTTTTTTATGTGCAAAATTGCACGAAAAAAAAGCGTTCTCACGTGTGCAACCACTACAAAAAAACTCACATAGCTAAACTATGTGAGTTTTTTGGCTTATTTCAATACTTTTTTCTTGATAAAGTATATTTCTCCTACTACGACTACTAATACAATTGCTGCTAATGATATAATAAATGTTCTGTTATCTGTCAAACCGGTTGGTGGTGTAATATTTACTCTTGTCATATCATCATCTGATTCATATGGTTTATTCGGTGTTGCTGTTTTAGGGTCATAGTTACCTGGTGTTGCTCCATATATTTTTCTTGCTGTTTCTACTATTTCAACATGGTTACTTGCTCCAATACCATTTTCGTTACTTGCTAATAATTTACTTCCATAAATTTTTATACTTGTAGCTTCTCCTGCTTTTAACTCATTTCTTGCGAATTGATCTGTTATTGATATTGTATAACCTTTATTAATATCTGCTTTAACTTCATCTGAAACTAATTTTTTAGTTATATCACCTTCTTGCCAAGCTGATAATTGGTCTGCTGTAACTTTGTTCCATCCAGCCACACTATTGTTGTTTTCATCATATACTAAGTTATCATCCATGTAGTCTACTACTTTCTTGATTACTCTCTTCAATTCTTGGCCTGGAAGTTTTGTTCCATAGTAATAATAATCTGAATTTGTTGTATATTCATAATCTAATTCTGAATCATTCTTTATACTTACTGTATATTCAACTTCTAATGTAGCTCCTTGTAATAATTCATTATCGATTTCTGCAAGTACACTGCTTGGTAATGCTTTTACATATGGTAAAGCATTATCTGCTGTTTTTTCTATTTCACTCCAACTATCATATAATTCTGCATCTGGTATTGTTTTATATGGATTTCCGTTTATTAAAACTTGACCATTTGCTAATGTTACTTTAATATTTGAAATTCTCTTATTTGTTTCAAATTGTTGTCTTGGTCTTTCAATTATACCAAAATCTTGATATGGATTTACTGCATAGAATGTATCTGCTAATACTATTTTTCCATCTTTTATTACTACTATCTTACCATTATCTAAATTGTACTCATCTTTGTAGTCTGTATAAGATACTCTTTGGTTGAATCCTGAATTTTCTTTTACTTCACTATATTCTACACCTACATCGAAATATGCTGTATCTGCTGTCATACTGTCACTTGTATTAATATTTCCATTGTATACTCCGTTTTGTTCCTGTTTAGTTCTCTTATTTAAGTCATCAGCTGCATCTGAATATCTCTTACCTTCATATGGAATTATCCAGTTGTAATTTCCTTTTCTTTCATCAGCTTGACCTAATTTTAATGCATTTTTAATTACATCTGATGAAATTATTGTTGATTTATATTCTCTTGGATCTATTGCTTTTCCATTTATTGTTGTATTTGAATCATAAGTATATCTTATTAAATATCTTCCTGGTAATACTCCTAAGAATTTGTATTCACCATTTGCATCTGTTGTTGTAGAAGCATCTTTTGTTTGTGTTGTTTCTACTCCATTTGCAATTGAGATTTCATACAATTTTACAACTTCTCCATTTTCATTTAATAATTCTACTTTTGCATTTGCGACTTTATTTTCTTTGTCTTGGAATATACCGTCACCAATTCTTTCTTTACCTGTATTTGTCTTATCTCCATTTATGCTACTATCCTCAAATACTGTTCCTGATAATCCTCTTGTTGGTTCTGCTTCTTGAATACCAAGTACTAATGATGGTGCTGAATCTGTATCATCTTCAAATGTTGTCATATCTAGTGTTTTATTTTCTATTTCGTAATTTCTTCCATTTAATTTTGTTGCTGTTGTTGTTCCATCATTTTGTAATTTTATTTCTACACTTCCTGGGTTTGAGTCATCATCAATTGCTGCATACGCTTTTCCACTTGATATTGATGAGAATGCATTTATTTCTGAAACATTATTTAGTGTTGTTTGTTTTTGTATTAATGCTTTTACTGCATCATTATTTAGTTTAAACTTGATGTACACATCTACATATCCACCTGGCAATATTTCTCTATTTATAAATGCTGATGTATAAGCAGCTTTATAACCACTAGCTCCTTCTGTACTTCCATATCTGCTTTTTCCCCATTTTATAGTTCTTTTATATCCCTTGTCATTAGTTTCCCACGAATCTGCAATTTCATATCTTTCATCATAATAGTCTGCCAGTTCTTTTACTTTTGCATTTAATATTGTAGATTGGTTTATAACTCTTATTTTATATGTTACATATATTTGCATTGAACCTGGTTTTAGATTTTCTAGTGCTAAGTCTGATTCATATATTCTTCTTGTATATATGTTCAATCCTCTGCTACTATAACTTCCTATTCCTGTTCCGAATTTTACTTCTACACCGAAATTATCTGTATTTTCTTCACTTGTTCTCTTTGCATATGTATATGTATTATTATAAACATTTTGACCATTATTTACTGCAATGTTCATTTCTGTTAAGTCAGAGCTTATTGCTAAGTCTGCTTGATTTCTTCTATGGACTCCTAGGTTAATTCCTGTTAATGTATCAGAACCTTTGTCTTTACATCTAGCATTCCAAGCTTCATCTAATTTGAATCCTGTTTGACTTGTTGATGCAATTACTGCATATTCTGATTTAGCTGCTGGTGTTACTTTTAATTTTGTCTTATTATCATTGTAACTATATCCCCATTTATCTTTGTATGTTGAAACATGGTCTGCAAAGTCATAACTTAAGTCATATGTTTTTTGATCACTACTATTTCTTGCAGTATCTCTTGATACAGTTGTGAAATCTTCATTTACACTTGCTCTGTCTTTTCTATCGTTTCTTCCACTTGGAACTTCTGTTGCTTTTGATGTATTGTCATAATTATTAGCTAAATAATCTTTTATTGCTTTTATTGATGTAAATCTTAATCCATCATATTCAAATTCAACATGATATTTGCTTAAGTCATCAATCTTTAAGTCCCCATTAGAAACTGTTAGATAATCCTTACTTGTATATGCTTCACCGTCTTTCTTTCTTGTTCCAAATCCATACCATCCGTCTGAATTTGTTGTTGTTTGTGCCACAACTTGGTCATCTTTGTATAGATATACTTTTAATCCTTCAATTAATGCATCTAAATCTTTGTCATATACATTATTTATTGAATTATCTTTTGAATTTGTCATTTCTTCCCATACATATCCTTCTATACGTATGTATTCTTGATGGTTTTTAATTGTTATTGTTGTTCCTGATTTTTTATCAATTGTTATCCATCCATCATTTGAAACTCCATTTCCTGAATATGTTACTTTATAGTTTTTGTAATTACCTGTATCTGCTAAATATCCATAATTTGGATTTGCAACTTCTTCTAGTTTGTATTTTATTACATCTTTTCCGTTGCTACTTATTAACAAGTTTTTGATTTTTAGTTCTGCCTTAATATCTGTTTCGAATCTTGTTGCCTCATCTATTTTTGATGTATATTCTATAACTGGATTATTTGTCATATCTGAAGTATCATCTATTGTTACTGTTCCTACTGCTTTTGTTGCCCAGCCATTAGAATCTTTTGTTACGTTATCTCCTGTTGCTTTTACTCTTAAATATTGTTTTTTATCTGATGAGCTTAATACGAATTCTACTCCTGGTAATACTTTGCTATCTACTCTATCATCTATTTTCTTAATATTTAATTCTCCTACTTGTGGTTCATTTACGATTTTTACTGGTGTTGTTTCTGATGGTTTTACTTCACTTTTTGTTGGAGAAGCTATTTTTGTATAACCATAGTTATTGTTATTAGCCTCTGTTACAGTGTATTTTCCACATAAAATATTTTTAATTAATATTTTACCTTCTGAATTTGTTACAATTGCTGTTCCTTTATCTAATGTAGAATTAAATTGTACTGTATAACCTGTAACACCATCTATTGTTGCTTTTACAACTTTATCTTTGCTGTATGAACCAGCACCTTCTTCAAATGTTATATCTTTTTCTACAGTTATTTTATCAATTGTTTTTCCGTCTTTTGATATTACCATACTCTTATTTGTATCTGTTCCAACTGATATTTTAAATTCTACATTTTTCATTGCAGTTGAATTAGTGTTTACTTTTTCAATCTCTAAATCACCTGTTGTTGTCCAAGGTCCAGTAATATCTACTTTATCTATTCTAGTTATTTTTTCCTCATAAGGTATTTTACCTGGTTCAACTATACTCATATGTTGTAATTGATTTTTATATACCATACAATAAGAGTCTGTACTCATTGGATGTGTACTATATATTTTTGTAGTTAATATCTCATCTGTTTTTGTTCTTTTTAATTGATAACTTCCACTAATAGTTACTTTTACAACTTGCTCTACGGTATTTGGAATTTTAATATAAAAGTCATTTCCCCATCCAAAGTTCATAAGTTCACCATTAGTTGTTGCATTTTTGCCATCTGAACCTTTATATGTTACAACTACAGAATGTGATGCTTTAGCATAACTAGATTCTACATTAAATGGTCCTATCTTATTTGTTTTGTCATCTACTTTAGTAATTGTAACATTATCTTTGTCTGTTTTATCTGTTAATTTTAATGTTGCATTTTTAAATTCTTCATCACTTATACTCCATGTACCTTTTCTTTTTATTTCTGTAGTTTCACTTTCTAATGTTGCTTCATGCCAATGTTGACTACAGAATCTGTCTAGACGATTTGTACAATTATATCTTTTTCCATCTGAGGGTTCTGTTAATCTGCCATCATTTGCGTATTTTTCAATATTAACTAATACCATCATTATCACCTACCCTTCGTAAATAACCATAGTTTTACGCCAATGCAACCAACACTTTTTTCAAAGCTTCATCCTTCATATTCCCGTAAAGTTTCTCTGTCTTCACTACATCATCGAGAACATTTATTACTTCGACAAATTCAGAATCTTGTGACTGAATCAAATATTCTCTTATCTCTTTTGCACTTTTTAATTCATTCAATGTATGTATTAAATCTGCTACATCAGTCTTAGGATTTTCATTATTTTTCGC
>OGCQ01001675.1_pt1 | contig 25769 bp, 22 predicted proteins | sample 1570161 | NCBI WGS metagenome assembly OGCQ01 (sample SAMEA4384402, study PRJEB24528) | human gut metagenome
AGTTTCAGTTCATGGACGAAATGATGAAGGATGATGAAAAAAGTATCTTTGATGATGACGATGAGATCGATACTTTTGCAGAGGCCGGACTTGATTATGATGAACTGTAATTCATGGATCCGGATGAAAAAAGAGAAGTGTTGAAAGATGCAGGATTGGATCCGGATGAATTTGATTTTTGAAATGGACTGATTATAAAGATCAGGTAAAAGGTATAATGGATAAGAAAAAAGCGACAATATCAGATATAAAAAAGGACATAGCACCATATTTGAAAAAAAGTTTTCTGTCTAAGGCATATATAGAATCTGCTGATGTAGAAATGGTTTGTCGATTGATGAGAAGAAAATATAAGAATGTTGACATAGGACCTCATCCGGGCCGAGATGGTCATTCATATCTGAAAATTTGTGTTAAAGCACTTTTGTTTCCAACAGAAGTAGAATATGAAATTCGAGTGAAAGGAAGGCGGAATCGTACGCGTGATCCGTTGTCGTGGATAGACAGGATTGAAGAAATGCAGTAAGAGAAATTTGATGAAAAGTTGCGTATAATCAGAGAGTATTAATTGATATTGTTCGAGGTTCGGATTATAATATTTGATAAGATTATTTGTATATTGCCAATCAATAATAGTGGTACATTAAGAGGAATTAGTATGGAATACTTATCAATTAAACAAACTGCAGAAAAATGGGGGATTTCTGGAAGACGTATTCAAAGATTATGTGCAGAAGGAAGAATATCTGGAGCAACAAAAATAGGTAGTTATTGGGCTGTTCCAGTAGATGCTCAAAGACCCAAGGATGGAAGAATAAAAAGTGGAAAATATATCAAAGAGGCACAGAAGTAGAGGGATGAGGGCATGAAAGTATTTAATAATGTTACGGATATAGTTCGTGATGATATGGCGAGCACAATGAAGAAAGGAAGCAAGGTTGCAATTGCTGCAGCCTGCTTTTCTATGTATGCCTATAATGAATTGAAAAAACAGTTGGAAAATGTAGATGAATTGAGATTTATTTTTACATCACCTACATTTGTGACGGAAAAGGCTAGCAAACAGAGGAGAGAATTTTACATTCCTCGTATCGGTAGAGAGCGGAGTCTCTATGGAACGGAGTTTGAGATTAAGCTCAGAAATGAAATGACTCAGAAGGCCATTGCCAAGGAATGTGCTGAATGGATCAGACGGAAGGCTACATTTAGATCCAATACTACCGGTGAGGCTATGGCCGGTTTTATGACAGTGGAGAGTAAGGAAGAAAAAGTTGCTTATATGCCATTGAATGGATTTACTACTGTTGATATAGGGTGCGATCGAGGTAATAACGCCTATAATATGGTCAATAGGATGGAATCTCCGTTTACTGAACAGTATATGCAGATATTTGACAATATTTGGAATGATAAGGAAAAGCTGCAGGATGTTACAGATATTGTTATCGAGAATATATCATCTGCATACAATGAGAATTCACCGGAATTTATTTATTTTATGACATTGTATCATGTGTTCAGTGAATTCCTGGATGATATTTCTGAGGATGTGCTTCCAAACGAAGCAACTGGATTTAAACAAAGCAAAATCTGGAATATGCTTTATGACTTTCAAAAAGATGCTGTGCTCGCTATTATCAATAAACTGGAAAAATACAATGGCTGCATTCTGGCTGATAGTGTAGGTTTGGGTAAAACTTTTACAGCACTGGCAGTTGTTAAATATTATGAAAATAGAAATAAGAGTGTTCTTGTCCTCTGCCCTAAGAAATTGGCTGAGAACTGGAATACTTATAAGGATAATTATGTAAACAATCCAATTGCTACGGATCGATTGAATTATGATGTCCTGTTTCATACAGATTTATCGCGTAATGGTGGGGTTTCAAACGGACTTGACCTGGATCGGTTGAATTGGGGCAATTATGATCTGGTTGTTATCGACGAATCACACAATTTCCGTAATGGTGCTGGTACACATGCCAACACTGTGGAAAATAGATATGTGAAATTGATGGATAAAGTAATCCGTGCAGGCGTTAAGACGAAAGTCCTGATGCTTTCTGCTACACCGGTTAATAATCGATTTGTGGATCTGAGAAACCAGCTGGCAATTGCATATGAAGGCGATGCTGAGAATCTTGACAGCAAGCTTAATACAAGCAAATCTTTGGAGGATATTTTCCGTCAGGCTCAGAAGGCGTTTAATTCATGGAGCAAACTGGATCCGGAAGATAGAACCACAGATGCTCTTTTGAGAACTTTGGATTTTGATTTCTTTGAAGTACTGGATAGTGTAACGATTGCAAGATCCCGAAAGCATATTGAAAAGTATTATAGTACAGCTGAGATTGGCAAATTTCCGGAGAGGCTGAAACCTATATCCCTAAGACCAAATCTCACATCCTTAGAATCAGCAATCAACTACAATCAGATTTACGAGCAGTTGATGTTGCTTACGTTATGTATCTATACACCGTCAAACTATATTTTCCCAAGCAGGTTGGATAAGTATATGGATTTGACGCATAACAAAGGAGTGAACCTTACGCAGAGAGGGCGTGAGGAAGGTATCAGAAGACTTATGAGTATCAACTTGTTGAAACGACTGGAGTCTTCAGTATATTCTTTTAAACTCACTTTGGAAAGAATCAGGGAGCTTATTACAAGCACCATAGCTGCTATAGATAAATTTGAGAAATATGGCATGGCTGATATTGACATGTATGAAGCATCAGATGATGAGTTTGATATTGACGATGGAAATACAGACTATTTTACTGTAGGTAAAAAGGTAAAGATTGATCTTGCTGATATGGATTATAAGAGCTGGAGAGAAGAATTAAACGCAGATGCAGATACGCTTGAACTTCTGACATTGATGATAGAAGATATTACGCCAGAGTATGATACAAAACTGCAGACGCTTTTTGAACTGATTTCGAAAAAGATTGAGCATCCAATCAATGAAGGAAACAAGAAGATTCTTATTTTCTCAGCATTTTCTGACACAGCAGATTATCTGTATGAGAATGTAAGTGCCTTTGTAAAGAAAAAGTATGGATTGGATACAGCAATTATTACTGGTACTACAGATGGTAAATCGACGATAAAGGGATTGAAGGCAACACTTAATAATGTACTTACTTGCTTCTCACCATTATCAAAGAGTAAGGCAATGTTGATGCCTAACAATGATTTCAATATTGATATTCTGATTGCTACAGACTGTATCTCAGAAGGTCAGAACCTGCAGGATTGTGATTACCTTGTAAATTATGATATTCACTGGAACCCGGTTCGTATTATTCAGCGATTTGGTCGTGTGGATCGTATTGGAAGTAAGAATGACTATATTCAGCTTGTAAACTTCTGGCCGGATATGACATTGGATGATTATATTAATCTGAAATCAAGAGTTGAGACCAGAATGAAGATTTCTGTTATGACATCTACCGGTGATGATGATCTTATTAATGCAGAGGAAAAGGGAGATCTGGAATACAGAAAACAACAATTGAAGAGACTGCAGGAGGAAGTCGTAGACATCGAGGAAATGTCAGACGGTATTTCCATCATGGATCTTGGTTTAAATGAATTCCGTTTGGATTTATTGGAGTATCTTAAGACTCATCCAGATATGGATACCAAGCCAAGAGGACTTCATGCAGTAGTTCCAGCAACAGAAGAACTTCCTGAAGGAGTTATTTTCGTTCTCAGAAATGTAAATAATAGCGTGAATATTGATAACCAGAATCGTATTCATCCATTTTATATGGTTTACATTGGAGTGGATGGAGAGATTATCTGCGATTATCTAAATCCGAAGAAGCTTTTAGACGATGTCAGACTTCTTTGCAGAGGAAAAAAAGAACCGATAAAAGAAGTTTATACAATCTTCAATGAGGAAACAGAAGACGGACGCAATATGGCTGAGATGTCAGATTTACTCAGTGATGCCATCAATTCTATTATTGATGTAAAAGAAGAAAGCGATATAGACAGCTTGTTTTCAGCCGGTGGAACATCAGCTCTTATGTCTGACGTATCTGGACTGGATGACTTTGAACTGATTTGTTTCCTTGTAGTGAAATAGGAGAGGTGGGTGATTAGATGCTGGGATTACCAAAAACTACGGAATTTAATAAAAGAATTCCGAAACAAAAATTTTATGAAAATTTGGAAATATCACCTGTGTTAAAGAAAGTATTTGTGGATCAGGTAAAAATAATTTACTGGAGAAATAAAATTGCAACAACTACGCTGAATCTTGCTCCGGGAACAAATGTGACAGAGATAGAAGTATTCGAAGTCAAACTCAACGATCAGACGCTTGAGGAAGGGATGCTTCGTCAGATGGACCGAGAAATACCATACCATATTTTGTTCCTTTTGGAATATCAGAGAAAGTACCAGGCCTGGATCGGATATAAGGAAGCGGCTGCCTCCGGAAGTGCTACATTTAAGGTGAACAAGTATTATCATACAGAATGGATGGAAGAAGAGAACTTACCAGTGAAATTGGAAGGTCTGGATGTTGATTCTGTTTACGAGAACTTTGTAAAGCAAATTGCTGGGGATAAACTGCAGGCAGCAGAAGAAGGCGAATCTTTAAAGGATACAGTTGCCAGAGAAGAAGAGAAAGAAGCACTAGGAAAGCAGATTGCAAATCTTCAGAAAAAGATTAAGAAGGAAAAACAACTGAATAAGCAGATGCAGTTGAATAGTGAATTGAAAAAACTGAAGAAAAAAAGTGAGGAAATATAGCATGGACCGTGTGATGTTTTCTAAAAGAAAGAATATAAAATATAGTTATGGCGTAGGAAGAACTGAATTTGTATGTTTAGAAATAAATATTTCTCAAGATAGTGATTTTTTTAATAGAGCACTAACATATGCTCAAAGGATAACGCCTAATTTAAACAAAGGTGCAGCAAACACTTCTAAAATACGAACGGATAATATTATAGAAATAGATAACAAATCAGGATTAATAGCGGAACTTGCATGTGAAGAAATGTTATCATGGCTATATGGATCAGACAATGTTAAGAAACCAAGCAACATGTCTTCACATAATCAAATCGATATAATGATTGGGGGAAAAACAATAGAAGTTAGATCTTCCTGTGTGAGAAATGGAATAGACTTTGCTATATTTGCTCCTGACAAAAATAATAATTATGATTCATATTTTGATGTGATTGGCCCGTATTCAAATGGATATAAACCAGGAGAATTAGTAAAAGACTATTATATAAGAGTTTTATATGAAATTGACAAAAAGGAATTTAATTCGCTATTTACAGAAAAATATTTTAAACTTTTCATCACAGGTGGAGCTACAAAAGATATGATGAATGACACGATGAAATATAAAATAAAGCATTTAATTCCAGCAGGTGGAGAAGTGGAAATAGAATCAGACTATAGGGTGATTCCATTAGCAAAAAGTTTAGATGCTATGGAGTTTTTTGATATTCTGGAAAAAGAAAATCTGCAACTAAAGAAACGCAATAGAATTCCTTGGAGGTAAAAAATGGAGAAGATAAGATTAGAGACATGTTCAAATAATAAGAAGCTGATTGAATTTGTGACAGACAATTATCCAATCTGCATTCAAAATATAGAACAAAACGGCGAGCATGTAAAAAAAATAAATTTTCGGCTTTTGGCTCAAATGCTGTCAGATTCTATTATTGAAGGTGATGAGGCTTACGAATTAACATGGGTTGGCAAAAAAGCAGCGATTGTGGAAGCAAACAAAACAACTACTAAAACATTAAGACCAATATGTGCTGATAGCGTTGATTGGGATTCTACTGCTAATCTTTATTTAGAAGGAGATAACTTAGAAGTACTTAAATTACTTCAGGAAAGTTATCTCGGAGCAATTAAGATGATATACATTGATCCTCCGTATAATACAGGACATGATTTTGTATATCCAGATTCTTTTGTTATGAATAATGAAGATTATAATGAAGGTGTAGGATATTTTGATGAAGAGGGAAATGTTAATTTCAAAAGGGAAAATAATATTTCGGCTGGAAAATATCATTCGGATTGGTGCTCAATGATATATTCTAGATTAATTCTTGCAAGAAATTTGTTAGCTGAAAATGGATTTATAGCAATAAGCATTGGTGAAGAAGAATTAGATAATTTAAAAAAAATATGTAATGAGGTGTTTGGAGAAGCGAATTTTAGGAATCTTGTTGAAGTAAGGCGATATGATAAAAATCTTAACTTGCAATTTGCAGATCAAGGATTATCAAGTATGAATGTAGGTTTAGAGTATATTTTGATTTATTCAAAAGTTTCATCCTCGAAAATGGTAGCTATATACAGGGAGTCAACAGACGAACGCTCTATTAAGGGATATTGGAAAGGATTTTGGAATAATGCTGATAGACCGACAATGAGATACAATCTGTTTGGATATACTCCGGAAGAAGGCCAATGGAAATGGCAAGAGTCTGTTGCAAGAGAAGCAGAGGAAAATTATAAAGTATATGAAAAAGAGTTTGCTGATAGAATGACCATAGAAGAATATTGGAAAAAAACCGGAAAATGTAAGCGTTTTTTAAGACGTAATATAAAAGGAACAGGAAAGAATAAAGGGGTAGAACATTGGGTTGCTCCTTCAGAAGGTATTTTAAGAAATAGCAATTGGTCAGATATGTTAGTGTCAAAACCTTCTGGAGTAGATATTCCCTTTGATAGTCCTAAAAATCCAGAAGTAATTAAGTCGCTCATCACCTTGTTTGGTGTGGAAGATGGAGATATAGTTTTAGATTTTTTTTCAGGGTCAAGTTCAACTGCATGTGCAGTCATGGAATTAAACGAAGAAGATTATAAGAATAGAAAGTTTATTATGGTACAAGTCCCTGAAATATGTGATGAAAAGACGGAGGCATATAAAGCTGGATTTACAAATATTTGTGAAATAGGAAAGGAAAGAATAAGGAGAGTAGCAAAAAAAATTGGTGGAAACAGTGATAAAGGGTTTAGAGTATTTCGTATAGATGACTCAAATATGAAGGATATTTATTTTACACCAGCAGAAACCGAACAGACGTTATTGTCAATGCTTGAGTCAAATATTAAGAAAGACCGAACAGATTTAGATCTTTTGTTTGGTTGTCTTTTGGAATGGGGGCTTCCTTTGTCATTACCGTATAGTTCTGAGAAAATAGATGGATATACTGTTCATAATTATAATGCCGGAGATCTAATTGCTTGTTTTGATGAGAATGTTCCTGATTCCGTAATTAAGGAAATTGCAAAGAAACAGCCGCTTCGTGCAGTTTTTAGAGATAGTAGTTTTGCTGGAAGTCCTTCAAAGATTAATGTAGGTGAAATCTTTAAACTCATGGCACCAGATACAACAGTGAAAGTAATCTAAGGAGGAGAGAATAATGAAGCTACAATTTAAGCATCAGAAGTTTCAGGCTGATGCTGCAAAAGCGGTAGTAGATGTTTTTGCAGGACAGCCATATTTGACTCCTTCTTACATGATGGATAGAGGATATCAGGGAAAACTGCATGAATCTGGTCAGACATATTCTCAATCGAATATCTTTGACGAAATGGATTTTACAGGTTGGAGCAATCAGCGTATTGTACCGGAACTGAATAATCAGATTATCCTAGATCATATTCAAAAAATACAGAGAAACAATCAGATAGAGCCTTCATCAAAATTGGAAGGTACATATAATCTTACAATCGAAATGGAAACTGGTGTTGGTAAAACATATACGTACATCAAAACCATGTATGAATTAAATAAGCATTATGGTTGGAGTAAGTTTATTATTGTTGTTCCAAGCATTGCTATTCGAGAGGGTGTGTATAAATCATTTCAGGTGACTCAGGAGCATTTTGCAGAGGAATACGGAAAGAAAATCAGATTTTTTATTTACAATTCTTCTCAGCTTACAGAGATTGACAGATTTGCATCGGATAATTCAATTAATGTAATGATCATTAATTCCCAGGCTTTCAATGCGAAAGGTAAAGATGCACGAAGAATTTATATGAAGCTGGATGAATTCAGATCCAGAAGACCGATTGATATTATCGCTAAGACCAATCCTATTGTTATTATCGATGAGCCACAGTCGGTAGAAGGTGAACATACAAAGAAAAATCTTGAGGAATTCAACCCGTTAATGACCCTTCGTTATTCGGCTACACATAAAAGTGATAGTATTTATAATATGGTTTATCGTCTAGATGCCATGGAGGCCTATAATAAGAAATTGGTTAAAAAAATTACGGTCAAAGGAATCCAGGAATCTGGAACAACTGCAACGGATAGTTTTATATATTTAGAGGGAATTAACCTTTCTAAATCAAATCCTACTGCAACAATTCAGTTTCACACAAAAGGCTCAACAGGGATAAAAACTGTCTCTAGAAAGGTTGAAATAGGATATAACTTATATCCTAACTCTGGTGAATTGGAAGAATACAAGAATAATTTTGTAGTAAAGAGTATCGATGGACGTGATGATTCATTAGAGTTTATCAACGGTATTAAAATATATGCAGGAGACGTCATTGGTAAAGTAAGCACGGAGCAGTTTCGTAGAATCCAGATACGAGAGACTATCCTTTCGCATATTGAACGAGAACGTCAGTTGTTCTATAAAGGAATAAAGGTTTTATCGCTGTTTTTTATCGATGAAGTTGAGCATTATAGAAAATACGATGAATCGGGTAATCCCGTGAATGGTATTTTTGCAGATATGTTTGAGCAAGAATATAATGATGTTATTCAGAATCTTCAGTACAAAATTGGAGAAGATGATTATATCAAATATTTACAAAGTATCGATGCTAAAAAGACACATGCAGGATACTTCTCTATCGATAAAAAAGGACATATGATTAACAGTAAAGTTAAGCGTCGAGAGACTTCTTCTGACGATGTCAGCGCATATGACTTGATCATGAAAAATAAAGAACTTCTTTTGGATCGTAATCCGCAGAAGTCCCCGGTAAGATTTATTTTCTCTCACTCCGCACTTAGAGAAGGTTGGGACAATCCGAACGTTTTTCAGATTTGCACACTGAAACAGAGTGATAGCGAAATTCGTAAACGGCAGGAAGTTGGTCGTGGTATGCGTCTTTGCGTAAATGAAGATGGCGATCGTATGGATGAGAATGCACTTGGTGCAGATGTTCATAATATTAATGTGCTTACCGTAATTGCAAGTGAGAGCTACGATAAGTTTGCAAAGGGGCTGCAGGCTGAAATTGCTGAGGCTGTTGGAAACAGACCACGTCAGGTTACTGAAATTCTTTTTGAGAATGCAAGGGTGCAGGATAAGGATGGTAATGAAGAAACGATAGATGCTTCCATGGCGAGAAGACTGATTCATTATATGATTAAGATGGATTATATTGATGAAAATGATGCGCTGACAGATAAATTCTATGAGGACAAAGCAAATGGTGAAGTAAGCTTTGGAACAGAGATGGATCAATATAAACCGGATCTGATGCTGATTATTGATAGTATTTACGATGATACGAAGATGAAACCGGAGAATGCCAGAAGTAATAATGTTGAGCTTAAGGTTGAGCCAGATAAACTTGCAATGCCGGAATTTAAGGCATTATGGAGTAAAATTAATTCCAGAACAGCATATGTAGTGGACTTTGATACGGATGAATTAGTTCGGAAGTCAATTGTAGCCCTTGACAACAAGCTTCGTGTGCCAAAGATATTCTTTAAGGTTGAGACTGGATCCATGAAAGAGATTAAGTCAAAGGATGCATTGTTGGAAGGTTCGTCATTTGAGAAACAAAAGTCAGGAACATATGATGAGCATAAGGTTGCGACAAATTCCAGTGTTAAATATGATCTGATTGGAAAGTTGGTTGAAGAAACTGGGCTTACTCGAAAGGCTGTTATTCAAATTCTTACCGGAATTCAGCCTACGGTATTCAATCAGTTTAAGGATAATCCGGAAGAGTTTATTATTCAGGCTGGGAAGTTAATTAATAATGAAAAAGCAACGGCAATTATTCAACATATCACATATGATGTTTTGGATGATAAATATGACACAGACATTTTCACTGATGCAACCATAAAAGGTAAGCTGGATGTGAATGCAATGAAGGCAGACAAGCATCTGTTTGATCACATTATTTATGATTCTACAAATGAACGAAAGTTTGCACAGGAATTGGATGTAGCATCAGATGTTGCGGTATATGTGAAGCTTCCGGATGGATTTTATATTTCCACACCAGTAGGACATTATAATCCGGACTGGGCGATTGCGTTTAAAGAAGGTACTGTAAAGCATATCTATTTTGTCGCAGAGACAAAAGGTTCTATGGACACACTGGAACTCAGGGGCATTGAGGATGCAAAGATTCATTGTGCAAGAGAACACTTTAAAGCAATCAGTGGTGATAATGTAGTTTACGATGTAGTAGATAGTTATCAGGCTTTATTGGATAAGGTTATGAGATAGAGGTGTTGACATGGCAGATATTAAATATGACATTGTGGAAGAAGTAGGAGTTCTTTCTGAAAATAATAAAGGATGGAGAAAAGAGCTTAATAGGATTTCTTGGAATGGCGCAGCGCCGAAATATGATATCAGGGATTGGGCTCCAGGATATGAAAAGATGGGTAAGGGAGTTACGCTCACAGAAGAGGAGGCCGCAAAACTGAAAGAATTATTATAATAGATTGGAGCGGATATAGTGACAGATGATTTATATAAACTTCTGAAAAACAAACAAATTATAGCTATACTAGATGGCGATACGAAATTTTCAGTGTACTCGTTTCGGGATAATAACAAAGAAATTCAAATAAGTATGCCATATTTAAGTGGTCCGATTTTGTGTAAAATATGTACTCGGTTTGGTCTTCCAATGGAATATGTTTGGAATGGTGTGAATCTTAGTAGATGGGAATATTTAGATAAACTCATGGAGCATTGCCATAAGAACGGTAGATTTTCGGATTTATTAGCTTATTTGTTTTCAAAACAACAGTTTACTGATATGTTATCAGGGCACTCTGCGGAAGCGATAGAGGATGCTTATGAGACAATTACTGAAGAAATAATTCAGCAGATCAACGGACTTCTTTATTTTGGTGGAAATGAGCTGATGATCGTCGGGACACGATTTGTTCTTAGAAAAATTGGAAGTAAAGTTGAAGTTGAGGCCCCGAAAATAAAAGTAATCGATAGAGAATATATTAAGAGTATCACTAATCGAGCATTGAATGATGTAGATCAAGAAAATTATGACAGTGCTATTACGAAATCCAGAACTTTATTGGAAGAAACTTTCTGTTATGTAATCGAGAAGAAGGGAGAAGCACCAAAAACTTCTGGTCAGATATCTGATTTATATAAACAAGTTAAAACCTTATATGATATGCATGTAGATGTAAATACTGATAGAAGAATAAAGATGTTGTTGTCTGGTCTTGAGAAAATTATTTCTGCGATTTCTGAAATGAGAAATAAGGACAGCGATGCGCATGGAGTCGGAGCCAACAGAATAGCTATAGAGGACTTTCATGCAAGGCTATTTGTAAATTCGGCCGTAACAATGGCAGATTTTATCCTATCGGTACAAGAAAAAGCTCTAAAATAAAATTCAGCGACTTTAGGATCATACTCCTGGAGTCGCTGAATTTTGATTTTATATGAAATAATGTTACCAGAGAGAGTTCATATTTTTTTATGTGGATTCCCAAAGTACAATAGAGTTTGCACTACGGGAAGCAGGAAGATCAATTAGTCGTTGATTTGCGCTACCATAAAAGTGATTTCCTGATATATGCTGTTCTTTAATATATGAACCGTCTTTTAGAACATTAATTAAATGAAGAAGTCCATTTGTAATGACAGAGTAGCGGGCTTTTGAAAGGAGTTCTTCATAAGTGAATCCGGTGAAAAGCCAGACACTTTTCTGAGGATAAAAATATTTCACATCTCGCAGGAAAAAGAGTAGTTCTAATTGATTGTCCCATTCAAAAGGCTCTCCCCCTAGAATAGATAGACCTGAAATATAATCTGGAGAGAGACTTTCCAGAAGTATTTCTTTGGTCAATTCAGTAAAGTTATCTCCGTTGTTAAAATCCCAAGTTTCCGGATTAAAACATCCAGGGCAATGTCTAGTGCATCCGGAAACAAATAGACTGGTACGCAGTCCGGGCCCATTAGAATGATCTCTGTACTTGATATTGCAGTATTTCACAGATGAAGGACTCTTTCGTTTATTTCTTGAGTACGGCCCTGGTTCCAGTACTGACTGCCTATGTAGCCGCAGGTTCTGCGTACCACGTTCATAGTATTCTGATCACAGTTATGGCAATATGGACATTCCCATACCAATTTATCGTCATCATCTATAAGAGTGATTTCGCCTTCAAATCCACATTTTTGGCAGTAATCACTGCGAGTATTCATTTCTGCATACATGATATTTTCGTAGATAAACTGGATCACAGATATAACCGCAGGAATATTGTGTTGCATGTTAGGAATCTCAATGTAGCTGATAGCCCCACCTTTGCTTAATGCCTGGAATTCCGATTCAAAGCTAAGCTTACTGAAGGCATCGATTTCCTCGGTGACACGTACATGGTAACTGTTGGTGATGTAATTCTTGTCAGTCACACCAGGTATAATGCCGAAACGCTTTTGCAAGCATTGGGCGAACTTGTATGTGGTGCTTTCCAGTGGAGTGCCGTAGATGCTGAAGCCAATATTTGTATTTTTTGCCCACTGATCACATTTGGTATTCATGTAACGCATGATCTCTAAAGCAAATTCTTTGCCGTCAGGAGCGGTGTGTGATTCACCAGTCATGTAATAAACACATTCCGCGAGACCGGCATAACCAAGGGAGATAGTAGAATAACCACCGTAAAGAAGCTTGTCGATTACTTCACCCTTCTTAAGTCTGGCCAAGGCTCCGTACTGCCAAAGGATAGGAGCGGCATCAGACTGAGTGCCTTTTAATCTGTTGTGCCTACATATAAGGGTTTCGTAGCAAAGTTCTAAGCGTTCGTCCATGAGTTCCCAGAATTTATGAATATTCTTGCTGGAAGAGAGCGCAACATCTACGAGGTTGAGTGTCACAACTCCCTGATTGAAGCGCCCGTAGAATTTGTAATTGCCATCTTCGTCTTTCCAAGGGGAGAGAGCAGAGCGGCAGCCCATAACAGGGAAACAGTTGCCCTCTTTTAGAAGCTTCATTTTTTACTTCGAGGATACGCTGCTTTAAAGTTTCTTCAATGATCATTGCAAGGTCATGTTTTTCATGGGGCGTTTTTGCCTCACCCAGGTACATAAAGACAGAGAGAAACGGTGCCTGACCATTGGTGGTCATAAGGGTGATGACTTGATCCATATTGTTTTAAATGTGGTGCTGCTGTTGTGAAGTGTAGCTTTAACGAAGATCCAGATGCACCTTCACTTGAAGAATGCTTTGAAAGATATTTAAGAAATATATTCTAGCATCATATAATCATATTTTGACCGACGAAGTCACTCTAAAATGAGTGAGGTGTTGTCTTAGGATGAACCTGGGCGGCATCTCTTTTTCTTGAATTGGTAGATAAAAGAGAGTAAAATAATATTAGCGCATTTGACGGGGAGTTTTGGGGCGTTTGCCTACTATTATTCTAAGGAGGTATTTGCCATGAAGGTAAATCCTAGAACCGTCAAATTTGTCCTTGATCTTGTTGCAGCTTGTGCTGTAGCAGCAGCTGGCGTTGTAGCCAAGTACTACATCGATGCGCCACAGCCTCAGGGCATGTAACGCACGGGGTGCATGGTCTGAACGGATCATGCACCTTTGTTTTAGGAGGTTTTTTGTGGAAAGCTTAGATTATAAAAGAATCTTTGAAAAGTCACTTCAGACTATAAGAGAAATAAGGAATCCTCATGCAAAAAGAGCAGAAGAGAATGACTTATCATGGAATATTGTTCTTCAGCAGGATATGTTCTCTTTTGGAGGGGATAAGCTTAAGAAATGTAGTGATATAGCAGAGGTTGCCAGGAAAGTTTCCAATTCTTGCTTAATGAATATTTTGTATTTGCTTCAGAAGGAAAAAGATATATTTAATCTAATAGATTGTGAAGGCCTTAAGAAGCAAGATAAAAAGTTAAGATTTGCGTTAAAGGATAAGAAGGAAGGAACTGTTTACTTCATCAAAGATATTGAGGAATGCACTTTTTGGAAGGTTAAAGATCGGGAGCCTGAATATATCACTGAGTACTTGAGATCAAGAGGATCCAGTGATTGTAAGTACATATACTTCATGTTTGATTTTGCATATCTTCAGATTATAGGACACGACAATAATGAGGCGGATCCAGGAAGAGGATATAATGCATATTCCTTCAAGTGGTTTTTCACAAAGTATTTTGGTGAGGCCGAATACGAGATATTTGCTAGATGTCTAAAGCAATATATAGAAGATGTCAACGATGCATTGGGATATATTACAGTAAAGTCTCTGACTCCAAACACAATGATAAATTTCAGACGTGTAATGGAGCGTAAACTGGAACAGTTTGATTATGCAGTGCTGACTGATAACAAAGTTAAGGAGTTCGAACTGGACGAGACGGAATTTCAAAAAATATCTGATCAGTTTATTGGTGAAAAAAAGTATTTGCTTTTGTTAGGAAATCATAGTTTTTCAGAAAGCATAATTACAGCAGAATGGCTTTATAATTCCATGAAAAGGGCTAAAGCGGTTGATTTGACAATCATAGGAATGGGTTACTGTAAAGCCATAGAGCAGTTGCTGTATGAGTTGATATGCCTGAGAAAGAACGAGTTAAAGGATGTGGCTTTTAATGAAGATGATTCGTCATGGTTTACGATAGGTACCATGGCGATGATTTATAAATCAAACTTAGACGTGTTTCTGCGTTCCGATTTGAAGTGGCGAGCAAAGAAGTACATTCGAGAATCTGTATTTGGATTTAAGGATATTCGAAATGGTTACTTTCATAAAGACAATATAAATGATTGGAATAAAATAGAAGAAATGCGACAAGCTTCGTACTTACTTCTCTTTATGTTGCTTGGTTCATATGAGTTCAGGAACGGTGACATTGAGCAATTAGGAATGCCAAATGTAAAAGAGTTTTTTGATTATTCAAGACTGTGCGAGTATATTAACTTTCATTCTGGTGATGTGTTCTTTGTGGATAATGGAAATGGAAAAGAAAAGATGTTTATGGGCAGCCATGATCCTAATACAAGACTAGTCGATAATCGCTATACAGAATACTCTGGTGTTTATCTAAGGGATTTTGACCAGGGTGGAAGAACCTATGTGATTCAGGAACAGTCATTACCGAAAAGCATATACTTAGGTAAGTTGGGAATTGAGTCAAGTGAAACAATAAAGATTAATCCTACGAAGGTTTTGAAAGTTTTTGAAGACGGAAAGTTTATCGGACCTTCCATTATTGATGAAGGGGATTTTGATTATTAAAAATTTGTTATCCCTACTTGACAAGCAGCGGGGGTGCAGGATCAGGAAAAATAATGGTTTTACTGCATAGACTTTCGGCATTAAAATATAAGCAACGGTATTTTGACTTTTCGCAGAATGCTTTGATTTTGACACCAAACGAACAATTCAGCTTGCATATTAAAGGACTTGCAGAAGGTTTGCAAATAGGATCTGTACATAGAATATCTGTTGAGCAATACTATTTAGATATGCTTTTACAGTATGATTCTGCATTTAAACCGGAAAATAATATTGTTTCTGAAATGCAGGTATGTCAGGATTATGTGGATTACATTTATTCTGACCAATTTAAGAATGATTTTGAACGTGCATATAACGATATTCTGGAAAAGCGTAATGGATTAGTAGACATTCTGATTCAACTGCAGGAGGCGATGAATCAGGAAAAGAAAACTATTTCCTGGACTGAAGAGAGCAGATTTACAATCCAGATGAAATATAGTGTAGATGCGTTGAATAATCTGGTAAGAAAAAAAAGAACAAGATTTTGCATCTGCCCAAGATAAAATTACAAAAGCAGAAGAAAGTAGGACATTTCTGGAAGATCGACTTTCGGCTTCAGAACAGTTTGCAAAGAGCATTGTACATGAATCTTTGTCAAGAGTTAATACCAAGATTGGTGAATACGTATTGGAAAAACAGCAGGAGATTGAAGAACTTAATAAGAAAATTCAGGAGTTACTGGGGGTAGAGTAGAAAATATTGGAGGTGCCTAAATGGACTGGACAAAATTTAATTCTTATGGAGAGTCCAAAAACCATGCATTTGAAGTCATGTGCAATATGATTTTTAACAAGATGGTTAAGTTGGAATATAAAGAAAAAATCAATCATTTTGCATATGTAAATGGCTCAGGAGGCGATGGGGGTGTAGAAGCGTACTGTGAGTTAAAAGATGGGACAGTAATTGCAATTCAATCAAAATGGTTTTTGAATAGATTGGAAAGTAGTCAATTTACTCAATTGCAAAATTCTTTGGATACTGCTATTAAAGTCAGACCAAACATCTCTAAATATATTATCTGTATTCCGAGGGATTTAACTTCTAAAAAAGTTGTAAAAGGTGGAAATGTTACAGAAAATACTGAAGATAATAATTGGAAGGAATTTAAGAGCAAGAACGAAGGCCTTTATCCATCAGTTGAATTGATTTTATGGGATGAAACAGCTATTTATCAAAGACTAACGGATTCGGAATGTACTGGTATTTTTAAGCATTTCTTTGAGGATGCATCAGTTTCTTATAATGAGATTAAACTATCCTTCGATAAGGTGAAAAAGGGATGGGCACATACAAAATATATTCCGGATCTATATTCGCAAGGATATATCCATGAAACAGTCCAAAGATTTGTAGGAAGCCCTGAAATTAATGCTAAGAGATATCAAAGTATTCTAGCTGTACAAAACAGTCTTTTGAAATTGATCGATATGTATAATGATCTACTTCGAATACCATTTCCTGAGGTAGAGGCATCTCACATGGATCTTATTAAAAGTGATTTACAAATAATTAAAGAATGGCAGACTTCGATCAGTAAAATCCTTTTATTTGTCAAAGACGGTGAATCTGACAATGGTTATTTTCGAGACAATGATTTCGAGCTGAAATACTTAGGAAAGACGTTTAAAGATTCCTCAATGTATTATCACCATTATTTTCACTATAGTGATTTTGAACGTGTACAAAAACGCTTTTATGATGCGGTCCATGATTGTGAAACAATGTTTGGAAATTACATCGATAATAAGATGATTTTTGTCGGAAATCCTGGAACTGGGAAGACTGTAGGGGCGGTCTCCGAAATACAGGGTATGTTTGATGAGAGAACACACTTACCAATCTTAGTTAGAGCAAAAGACTTTAGATATGGAGATTCATGGAAGAAGATTATCATTCAAACTTTAGGATTATCGGATACATGGAATGAGACAGAACTGTTCGCTGCGCTTCAAGCTTCAGCACAGATATATTCTAATTATGAGAGTGATGTTTTAGTACAACCTCAAGTTGTAATTTTTGTGGATGGTTTAGATGAATCTTCAGATTGGAATTTTTGGAAGGAAAAGATAAAAGAGACTAGTGCTTACCAGGTTCAATATACGGATATTAAGTTTGTATTTTTATCAAGACCATATGTTTTCGTGGATGAAATATATAGGACTGAATTATCAAAAAATATAAGAAGAATTCCGCTTCAAGGTGATGTGGCGGTAGAAACTATTTTTGACCGTTATATGGATGTTTTTGATATCGATATTACGAACAATATGTGGATAAAATACTCTCTGCAAACACCATTGTCTTTGAAGTTGTTCAGCAATCTGTATAGGGGCAAGAAGATCGGCAAATTATCGCAAAATTCAACATTAATTACCGGTCTGCTATCACAAAAAATATCATCTATGGAGACTGAATTTGCTCAAAAGCAGGGATATGGGAATAAGGCTAAAGTGATACAAAACTTGCTTGTGAGTTTGGCTAGTTTATTTGCTGTGAACTATGAATTGGAGTTAAAAGATATATCCACAACTGAGGTATATCCAGATAATAAAATTGTATTGGATGCATTAGTTTTTCTTGAACAAGAAGGATTTATTTACTCATATGAGAAAAGTGCAGATCCTTTTAGTTTGAGTCAAACATATTATTCTGTGGGCATGCAACCACTTTTTGACTATTTGATAGCCAAAAAGGTCTTAGATTCGTTAGATAAAGAAACTGATAAAGATGTCGACTATTCTGAAGGGGTTCTCCAAATGCTTTCTATATTGCTTTTGGAAGAAAAAGATGAGTTAATCGGTAACTACAGCGAACATTTAACGGCTTCCGAGGACACTTTATTTAGAGTTCAATGCCATGGTTTTGCAAATGCCTCCATATCGGCTGTGGAAAAATATAGTGTACATATTGAAAAAGCTATGTTGACTTCTCCGGAAATATTTAGGCAAATTTTTCAATTTATAATATTACCTGTGTGTAAGAATTCAAATCATCCTCTTGGTGGAAGATTACTAAACCATTTTTTGCGTGGATTCGGCAAACCTGCAGAACGGGATGTCTGGTGGTCAATACCGGCATATTTGTGTTCCACCTATGAAAATGACTGGTGCTGTTATACTGAAATAAACTTTGTGGAAATAGAAGTCAACCTTGAAGAGTTAGATCAGACATATACGGGGATGCCTTTAGCATTAGCATGGAGACTGTCGACAGTCCGAGAATCGGAGAAAAGGAAGGTACGAGTTGCACTTACCCAATGGGGAATTCAGCATGAAGACGAATTTATAAAACTGTTAAAGGTTATGTTAGATGTTAATGACATGCAGATTGTTGAAGAACTATTAAATGTGGCTTACGGTATTGCGCTTTCGCGAACAGTATCCGATGCATTTTTAAAAGAATGTGCAGAATTTTTATTGGGGACTATTTTCTCAGATTCGGGATTGAAAAAATATGAAAATATAGTTGTTCGTCAATATGTAATATGGATTATTAAGGCTGCGCAAAATAAGAAAATTACATTGTCTACAGACACCTGTAACATCTATCCGCCATATAAGTATGATTTAGATATGATGCCTGCTTGTCTTGCTGCTTTAGATTCGTCAAGAATGGGTGGATATGGGCCGATAGATTATGATCTGGCAAGATATGTGCTATGTGACCGATTCGATGCTTTTTTCAGACAAAGATATCCAAAATATAAGTACACAAAGGAAGCTGAAGATTTCATAAGGAAATATGAAAATAAATATAGTATTAAAATTGAAAAAATAGATGGCTTGATAATCGGAATCGCATATCAATATTTGCTGGATTGTGGTTGGAACAAGGAAATATTTTTTAGTAACAAAGAAAGAGAATACAGTGGTGTTGATAGTTCGATATTGTACATATATCCCTCAGCGACACATGGTTCTCGATCATCAGTTTCTAGTGTAGCAGAAAAATATACTTGGTGTGCTCGGCATAAAATGTTTGCTGTGCTTTCAAATTATATTCCCTATTCTGACTATGGCTATGAATGTCAATATCTTCATGATTATGCAGGGATAGAGTCATTTGAAAATGCATATCAAAGCTATATTAATGCAATCAAGGAAGTCACTGTTGCAAAGTGGTATCACACGGATAGACTAGCATATTTAGATGGATATCAGCAAAATCCAAAATCTATAAATGCATGGATGACAAGTGAATTTGAAATAGATTTTGAAGACTGGATTTGTAACAACGATGACGGTTGGATGCTGTATTCCTATACTAACATCCCTAATGACAAAATGGGCATAGAAGAAACTGTATGGGTTTCTGTGGGATTAGTTGAGAATAGACATTTTGATAAATTTATTTCTATGAGCTCTAGCTATTTCGAGGATAGAAATATATTGTTAAATGTAAGTGATTTTCAAGCATATAGTGGTGGAGGAACATTTTGTTCGCCTCAAGAGATATGTGCAGTCCTGAAAGATCAGGAAACGGAATCTTTTATTAAGTGTAGCGAGGAAATCAAAATCTATAAGGGGTTAACAAGCTGTTTATCTTCACATGATACAGAGACTGAAAAAACGTTTACTTTGCCAAGCACCATGCTCAGGGATAATCTTGGAATAATTTACGGGGATGGTTATGAGTATGAGTGTAAAGATGGAACGCATGTATGTTCTTTCATTGAAAATGGTGAGCGTTTTAGAGCTCAGCAAGAATGCTTGTTTGTGAATTCGAATTTGTTCAAAAATAATGTAATGGATAGGTTTACACCTTTTTGGCTATTTAGAATATACAGAAGTCCGTCACATAAAGCATATGAAATATATGGCAATGAGTTACTACATGATACCGATGTGACATTCTTGGTCTGGTTTGGAGAAAATGGCTGCAATCATGTAAAACTTGAGGAAGTAGCACCGACCCCAAAGGAAGATAGAGCTTCTGAAACAGATGAGTTTGATTATCAAGAGATTCAACGAATTATTGAAAAATACTCGGCTGAAAGAAGTGAGTTAAATGTCGATGAAGAAGATGGAGAAGAATTATGAAAGGCTCAGAAACCAAGCTGATTAAATACATGGAGGGAGCAGACAAACGCTTTGTGATCCCTGTATATCAGCGTAATTACGATTGGAAAATAGAAAATTGCAAACAGTTATTTGATGATCTAATCAAAATCATTCGTAATGGTCGTAAGAGCCATTTCTTTGGAAGCATTGTCTCTACTTATAATCCGGATGGGGACTATGAGGAACATCAGATCATTGATGGACAGCAAAGACTGACAACAGTGTCGCTGCTACTTCTGGCTATGTATAACTTGATCAAGCAGGGGAGAGCGGTTCCGAATGATAAGCGTTTAGGAGATCGTATTTTTGAAGATTACCTTGTAGATAAATACCAACCGGAAGAAACCAGAATAAAACTCAAACCAATCAAAAATGATCGGAAAGCTTTCAGAAAGCTGTTTGACGATGAGGAAGAGCATATTGGCGGCTCCAATCTCACTACAAACTATAACTATTTCTATGAGCGTATTCAAAAAGAAGAAATTGCCATTGATGAATTATTTCAGGCAATTCGCAGCTTGGAGATCATTCATATCCGACTGGACAATGAAGATAATCCGCAGCTGATATTTGAAAGTCTTAACTCCACGGGTCTCGACTTGTCGGAAGGTGACAAAATCAGGAACTATATGTTGATGGGTCTTCCGACAAAACAGCAAGAGACATATTACGAAAAGTACTGGAACAAAATAGAGGAGAATACTAACTATCAGGTTGATCTCTTTGTGCGTGACTATTTGAGTATTAAACAGCAGGCAACCCCTTCTTTGAATAAGATTTATTTTACATTTAAAGAATATGTCGAAGATGGGGGAATTGAAACTGAGATTCTTTTAATCGATCTTCTTGATTATGCCAGATTATATAAGGTTTTAATTACAGCAAGTATCGGCGATAAGCGTTTGGCATCCTGCATATACAGATTGAATCGTTTAGAAACGACAGTTACAAGACCTTTCTTCTTGGAAGTTTTGCGACTTAATAAAGAAACCGTTTTAAGCATGAATGAGGTAGTAGAAGTCTTCCTTGCTACAGAAAATTATTTGTTCCGCCGTACTATTTGTGAATTGCCAACCAACCAGTTGAATAAAATCTTCCTGCTTCTTCATAAGGAAGTTGTCCGCTATGATGGCACAACAGATAATTACGTAGAGAAACTGAAGTATGCGTTGATTTCAAAGAAAGAGCGTGCACGTTTTCCTGAAGATGTGGAGTTTGTGGAAGCCTTTGGCAACAAGCAGATCTATTCCATGAACGCAAAGAACAAGATGTACATTTTGGAGCGTTTCGAAAACTTTGGAACTGCAGAGGATAAGGATGTATACCGTCACTTTGATGATGGAGATTATTCTATTGAGCATATCATGCCGCAGACTTTGACACCTGCTTGGGCGGAAAGTCTTGGCGAGGATTATGAGCGTATTCAAGAAGTCTGGTTGCATAGAATGGCAAATCTTACGTTGACTGCATATAACTCTAGATACAGTAATAATAGTTTTGTTGAAAAGAGGGATATGGCTAATGGATTCAAGGATAGTGGAATCCGAATGAACCATTGGATTGCAAGTCAGGCCGAATGGGGCGAGAAAGAACTTGAAGCTCGAAATACTATGGTACAGGAACGTGCACTGGAAATATGGTCAACGCCGGTCACTTCCTTCAAGCCATTTGAAAAGCAGATGGATTCCTATACGTTAGACGATGACATGGATCTGACTGGAAGAAAAATTGCCCGTTTTGAGTATATGACAATGGAGCAATCTGTGAAAAACTGGGCAGAAATGTTTGAGAGTGTACTTCGTATGCTTCATTCTGAGGATAAATCTGTTCTGAATAGTTTGGCGTATGAGAATGATCCAAGTGTGGATTGTGCCGTATATGTAAGTTATAAGAAGGAAGCTTTACGTGGATATATGGAGATAGATCATGGTATCTATGTGGAAAGAAACACAAGTACTTGGACAAAGATTTCTTTGTTGAAGAGATTATTTACTATGTATCATCTTGATCCTTCCAATTTAATTTTCTATCTTCGTGATGAAGACAGTTCGGATGATGAGGATGATTCAAGCATTGGAAGACATGAGATAAGGAAGAAATTCTGGACTTATGCTTTGCCAATTATTACAGAAGCCAATAAAGATAGCGGTGCATTTGAAAAAGTGAATCCTGTGAAAGAAAACTGGGTTAATGGTTATTTTGGGATTCAAGGATTTAACTTCTGCTGTGTAGGAAACTATGATTCTGCACGAGTAGAGTTGTATTTTGGTAAAGCCGAAAGCTCTGATAATAAAAAGGGCTTTGATCTTGTGTCTGCACACAAATCTGAGATTGAGGAAGCATTAGGAATCAATCTTACATGGGATCGAGGAGATGATAAGAAATCTTCTAAGATTTTCTATAAGATTGATGGTGTTGGAATCGATAAGGAAGATGACTGGCAAACAATTGCAAGATTCCATGCAAAGTGGACAGTAAAATTTTATGAAGTGATAGTGAAACCATATTTGCTGCCGGAATACGTGGGTAAATAATTCTTTGGTAGGAGAACGGAGGTCAGCATGGCAAATTACAATGAAATACATGAATTTGCTGAGAAGTGGATCGACAAATACAGAGATCAAAAAATCAATTATATAGAGCTTGTGGATCACTACTTTGCTGACGATTGTGGGCGACTTGGATTTGAAATGGATTGTGGGAAAGCCTTTACGTTTTGTGGGAGCACAAGATTTAAAGAGCAATTCATGGAGGCTCAGAAAAGATTGACATTGGAAGGAAATATTGTGATATCCGTAGGGTTATTTGACCGTTCTGGTGACCCTGAGGTTTGGGAAAACATGGATGTTCGACTGGAAAAAGTAATCCGACATGTGATCCAGTACTGGAATTCACAGCGTATGGATACCTTATATACCTGGCAGGGAGTAAATAGTGCTGTTTTGTCGGATAATCTGACAAGTCAGATTTCCAGACTTGCGGAGGCAGAGTGCGCGAAGCAGAATGCCGAGGAAGAAATCAATCAGGTGCATGAGGCTTTTGATGAAGATATTAAGAGTCTGCAGAAGAAACTGGAAGAACTATCCCGGGCAAATGAAGCACTGCAGATGGAAAACTTTGGACTTCGTGCAAAGCTGAATGCATCTGATGCGATGCCAATTATATATCAGGGAGATGAATAAGACTTTTATCCTGACGAAGTAAAAGATATGGTTCTTGGAGTTTTGGTCGATGCTCTTAATAATACAGAAAAGGGAACTCGACTTTATGATATTCTGGAGGATATACTGCAGAATAATCCATATCAACACTTGAGTGATGAAAGAAAACAGAGAGTTAAAAGCCTGTTTAAGGGGTATAAGACATTAACCGGTGCAATGAAGCAGGAACTTATGAGTCTGGGGTTCCAGATTACAGACGATGGAAAGCATTATAAAATCACTTATAAAGGCGATCCACGTTATATGGTTACTGTCGGAAAGACTCCAAGTGATAATCGGTCGGGTAGTAACAATGCAGGTATGATTAATAAGATAATGCTATAGAAATTAGCGGTGGTTTAATGGCAACCATGAATCAGAAGCTGCTGATAAGAAACAGAGATATTGTTAAGAAAGCAGGAGCGAAGGCTATCGAAGATGCTGTAAAAGTAATAAAAAAAATAGAAATTTGAAAATCAAGATAGTGCACTTGGAAAGAGAGTACAGGAGAAAGTAAATGGTAAAGCAAATCGTAAGAGACATTTTCTTTTTAGGTCAGCCATCCGAACCAGCCACGAAAGCTGACATCCAGGTTGGAAAGGATCTGCAAGATACGCTGCAGGCGAACAGAGAACGTTGTGTTGGTATGGCGGCGAACATGATTGGTGTAAAGAAGAATATCATCATTGTGAATATGGGATTCATAAATGTTGTGATGTTCAATCCGGTGATTGTTTCAAAACATGACATGTATGAGACAGAAGAAGGCTGTCTGTCCCTGGACGGTGTTCGTAAGACGACCAGATACCAGGAAATTGAAGTAGAGTATTATGACTTTAACTGGAAGAAAAAGCGCCAGAAATTGTCAGGATGGACAGCACAGATTTGCCAGCATGAAATTGATCATTTGTCTGGAAAGATTATTTAACCGCATGCGGATTGCGAATATTCGCTTGACTCAAAGCGGATTGTGAGGTGACGGATATGCTGAAAAACGTACTGATCGTGGTGGATGATATAGAAAAATCCATAGAGTTTTATAAGGACTTATTTGGACTGCAAGTGATTCTTAAGAATGAAGGTAATGTGATCTTATCGGAGGGACTTGTTTTGCAGGATGCCGACGTATGGGGGAAAACATTGAATGAAACTTCTACGCCATTTAATAACAGGATGGAATTGTATTTCGAGGATTTTGATATAGATGGATTGCTTGCAAAATATGAATCTGGTAAGTATTTCGTCCGATATGCCACTGAACTAACAGAACTTGCAGGTGGGCAGATGCTTGTAAGACTCTATGATCCCAGTGGTAATCTTATTGAGGTTCGTACGCCATTTAGTTGCAATTAAAGGAGAAGATATGCAGATTTTTGTTGATGCAGATGCCTGTCCGGTAGTCGGTATTGTTGAAAAAGTTGCAAAAGAGCACAGTATTCCGGTAACGTTATTGTGTGATACCAATCATGTGTTATCTTCTGATTACAGTGAGGTGATTGTAGTTGGAGCCGGAGCAGATGCCGTGGATTATAAACTGATCAGCATTTGCCATAAAGGCGATATTGTTGTATCACAGGATTATGGAGTGGCGGCAATGGCACTTGGAAAAAATGCGTATGCGATTCATCAATCCGGGAAATGGTATACCAATGAGAATATTGACCAGATGCTTATGGAGCGGCATCTGAATAAGAAGGCACGAAGGGCATCCGGAAAGAATCATTTAAAAGGACCAAGAAAACGAACATCGGAGGATGATGAGCATTTTAGAGAATCCTTTGAGAAAATGATACATATGGCAATGGATAAGGAGAATTGATTTGAACGTACAGATTTTTGGAACAAAAAAGTGCAATGATACAAAGAAAGCAGAACGTTTCTTTAAGGAACGTGGAATCAAGTTTCAGTTTATTGATATGAAAGAAAAGGGCATGAGTAAGGGCGAATTTAATT
>OGCQ01001679.1_pt1 | contig 25713 bp, 24 predicted proteins | sample 1570161 | NCBI WGS metagenome assembly OGCQ01 (sample SAMEA4384402, study PRJEB24528) | human gut metagenome
GTCTATCCCCACATAGGAATCCCGCGCATAGGGCTGATTCAGGATAAATACCGTCTCACCCTGCTCGTCCTTTATGTAGATGATTCGGTTGTCCTCGCTAAGCTCGGCAGAACCCTTCTTCAGCTTCAGTTCAAAGCTGAAGCTGTTCGTGCCGTTGTATTTTTCCACCAGGATGTTTTCCTTCAGGCCGCGGTTTATGGGCTGATACTGCAAATGATACCCTTCGCCGAAGGCGTCCGGATATTCCATCACTTCCATAGCTTCGCCCGCAAAGGCGTATTCTTTTAATACGCCCTTTTCATTATTGACTATTTCGGGCCGCATATTGACGGATATGTTTTGGTATTCCATATCCGCGCCCTGCTTTATCTTTTTGGGTAAATACACCTTTATGTCGTTTGCGGTGTTCTCGTATGCGTACTTTTCCAAAAAGCCCGACGATTTATTGGACGCTTTCAGCTTGTTGTCTATGAATTTAATGGAATTGGTTTGATTATCCAGATATTTAATGGGGCCCTGGAATATGTAAGCTGTACTTGTGCCGTCGCCGTTGCTGATTGTTAATGAATTAAGCTGTTCTTCGTCTGTGTCATTCAATTCCGCCAAAGGAGAAAGCTCGTCCAGTTCAAGGGTTTGTGCCAGCTCGGCAGGAATACTCTCAAGCGTCAGAGGCTGGGCCGCCGCCTGTTCGGGCGCGCCCTCCGCCAGCGTTAAACTGGGCGTCAGAAGAAGCGCCCAAGCTAGAATTGCGCACACCCAGCGCTTTGTTCCTAGTGTTCTTACCTTTTTCACAATACATCCTCCTGACATAATATGGCCTTTAAAACATTATACCAATTATATTTCTCAGTTTCAATGCTTGCGTCGGTTTTTTGTCGGTTTTACATAATTTAATCCCGCATCATGCTTCGGCGCCTTTTTAAGCAGAGAACAGCAGCGCCCGCAAAAGGGGACGCTGCTGTTCAGCGTTATTTACTCTTTGCCTTTTTTCTTACGGAAAGCTGCCCAGCCAATCGCGCCCGCCGCTGCGGCCGCAGCAACCGCTCCAATAACAATCAGAACCTTTTCCCCCGCGCTCTGCCCGGGCGCGCTCGAGGGCGAGGGCAAAAAAGAGGCGATTGCCGTAATGGCGGGCACAGTAGTTCTCCCGGCGCTCTATCCCGAATATTTTTTAAAATAAATGCCCGCTGGCGGCCGTGGAATATGAGCGTGCAACACACCTGAGAGGCAGGGACTACTCGGCAAAACGGACGTAACGGGCATTTTATGCAAAAGCGCATCGTACCTTGATTCTATTGTCTGATATATAATTCTGTCAAAATTTAATTAAGCTCGGCTTTAAGCTGCTCAACCGCATCCAGGCGCTCCCAGGGCAAATCCAGGTCGTTCCGGCCGAAATGCCCGTAGGCGGCCGTCTGCTTATATATGGGCCGGCGCAAATCCAGCCGGCTTATAATCGCCGCGGGCCGCAAATCAAACAGCCGGCGCACCGCCGCTGTAAGCTTGTCCAGAGAGATTTTATTTGTGCCGAAGCATTCGCAGTAAACCGAAACGGGCTGCGCCACGCCTATTGCGTAAGCAAGCTGAATCTCGCATTTATCCGCCAGCCCGGCGGCCACTATATTCTTAGCTATATAACGCGCCATATAGGCGGCCGAACGGTCCACCTTTGTCGGGTCCTTGCCCGAAAAGGCGCCGCCGCCGTGGCGCGCGCATCCGCCGTAGCTGTCCACAATTATCTTGCGGCCGGTAAGTCCCGAATCTCCGTGTGGCCCGCCCACTACAAAGCGCCCGGTGGGATTAACCAGTATCCTGGCGTTCTTATCCATTAATCCGGCAGGAATAACCGGCTTTATAACCTCCTCTATTATGCCATCCCGCAGAATATCCATTTTCACCTGGCTGTCATGCTGAGCGGATATAACCACAGAATCAACCGCCACGGGCATATCCTCCTCATACCGAATGCTTACCAGGCTCTTGCCGTCCGGCCTGAGCCATTTTAATCTTCCGCTCTTGCGCGCCCAGGCCAATCTGCGAACCAGCCTGTGTGCAAGCTCTATAGGCATAGGCATAAAAGTGTCCGTCTCATTGCAGGCATAGCCAAACATCATGCCCTGGTCTCCCGCTCCCGTGGAAAACAGCGCGTCCTTCTCCGCATTGCGCGCCTCAAGAGCTTTATTTACTCCCATGGCGATATCAGGGGACTGCTCGTCTATGCAGGTGAGCACGGAGCAGGTATTGCCGTCAAAGCCGGCTGTTTCCCCGTTATAGCCTATATCCAGCAGAGTAGAGCGCACTATTGAGGGAATATCCACATAGCAGTCGCATGAAATCTCTCCCATAACCAGCACCATACCCGTCGTAGCTATGCTCTCGCACGCCACCCGGGCCTGAGGGTCCTGAGCCAGTATCGCGTCCAGCACCCCGTCTGAAATCTGGTCGCATACCTTATCAGGATGCCCCTCTGTTACCGATTCGCTTGAAAATAATCTAACCATAACAAATACCTTCCTTTGAACGGGGCCGATACGGCCGCCGCATATTATATTCAAAGCCCTTCACGCGCTCAGCCTGAAGACAAAGCCGCCCGAAGGGGTTATTTAAACCGTTCCGAATAAGCATTATACACTCTTTTAGTAAAAAAAGAAACAAAAAATCAGATGTTTGCGCTTACATCTATAGAAAACTTGCCCATTCCCTTGCCGGCAAAGCGCAATTCATAAGCAAAGCTGGCGCTTACCCTGCCGTCGTTAATCCTGGTATGCATTCTGGTCGTGAATATTGACATGTCAAATGTGCCGAATTCGGTGCAGTACGCGCCCTTAAAGGTCTTTTTCTCTTCAAACAGCATAACCGTACTCTCACCCGCGACGTTTACCCGGTTGATAATAACGCTGTCGGGAAAAATCGTCATAACAGTCTGCGTATCCTCCTTGGCCGCAAGACTTTCGCTGTATTCAAAGCGTATTTCCCCCTCCTGAGCATAGCATACCGCGTCGGTAATAAGATTTATCTCCTCATCCGAGCGCTTCGTAGTAATATTCAGAGTCACATTTTTGCCTTGATTATTCATAATTATCTCCCGCGCCGCCCTTTCGCGCCCCGCCGACTTTGTTGCGCTTTGCCGACCCTATTGCGCTTTGCCGGCCTTTTAGCCGCGCTATAAAAAGCTATATTAAAATTTTAACATATATAGATACTTAAAGTCAATATCTAACTAAAAATACCGCGTTCCTTTTTACTCCAGCCTTAAAATTGATGTACGTTTTATCCGCTTTAGTGATATAATAATTGTGTAGCGCCTGTAAAACGAGGGTTTACAGGCAGCTTAACGCCTCATAATTGGTAATTTCTTTATTTTCTGCGTTATTTCCTCAATTGGCGCATACCCAAACGTCCGCGTTGAAAATGAAGAGGCTCTCTTTTTGAGGCTATATATTCAGAATTAATATTTTAAAGCAATGAAAGGAGATAACCCTAATGGCAGCAATCACTATAACTAAAGAGAACTTTGAAAAAGAGGTCATGAATTCGGATAAGCCGGTACTTATAGATTTTTGGGCAAGCTGGTGCGGTCCGTGCAGGATGGTCTCCCCTATCGTCGAAGAATTAGCCAACGAGCTAACCGATAAAAAAGTAGGCAAAATCAACATTGAAGAGCAGCCTGAACTGGCCGAAGCATTTTCGGTAATGAGCATACCTACCCTTATGGTAATAAAGGATGGAAAAGTGGTAAGCAAATCGGTAGGAGCCAGGCCCAAGCAGGCCATATTGGATATGCTGGAAAAATAATACTTTTCCCATGCCGAAACTTCGAGCTGAAATCCGTCCTCAATTAGGAGAGGATATTTAATTCCCGGCGCTCCGCTTTTATTTACAGCAGGCGGAGCGCTTTTATTCGGTTTCAGCCGCCCCGCTTTATTCCTTTTATCGCCCCGGCCCAACTGCGTTTTCATTATTTCGCCGCCCCGCCTTTTTCAATCTCCGCCCGCCTGATATCCGCTTCCAGCGAAAAGACCCGCTTTTTCATTTCCTCATCTCTTTTTGCGTTCCTGGCGCGTTCCTTATTCAGGGTTTCCTCCAGTTCTTTTATTCTTCCTAACAGCCCCTTTACGGTCAGCTCCAAACCCAGAATATACGCTTCAAGATTTACCTCTTTTTTCATGCTGTCCTCCGTATAAATTAATTTGCATAAGATGCGATAAAATTTCAATAATCGCATTTAACGCATCACAAATATTACTACAACCTTAATTGTATGTCAATTATTTTTTGCATTAAATGCGATTATTTTTTATATTTCTACATTTTTCTATTGCATATTTGCGAAAATGATGTTATTATACCCTAAAGGAGAAGAAAAGCATGACTAAAGGCGAACGAATTAAAGCAAGAAGAGAAGCCCTTGGCTTAAGCGTGGGCGAGCTGGCCACCCGCTTAAACAAAAACCGGGCTACAATTTACAGATATGAAAACGGCGACATAGAGGATATGCCAATAACGGTGCTTGAGCCGCTGGCCAAAGCGCTCAATACTACTCCGGCATATATAATGGGCTGGGAAGAGGAGCCTTTGGACTTTGAAAGTCTGTTAAACGCGCTTAACCAGGCGCGCAGCAGGCCGGACAGCCCCGAGATAGCCGAAGCTGTAGAAAAGCTTATCAATCCCGAGCCCAGAGTAGTAATTATGGGATATGATGGGCGGCGTATGGAATTTACCGACAAAGCCTCTATAGATTTCTTTGAATCGGTAGCCGAAGCGCTGAAGAAAAAGCAGGAAAACCAAGAATAACGCTGGCAATTTTTTACGGAGCATCCAGCGAGGCAAGAATTGCGGAAGGGGAGCTGTTATGCAGGGCATACAAGCCAAAGCGATAGACCTACTCTTAGAAAACAATATAAGCAAATTCCCTATAGACCCTCAAGCGCTGAAGCTGCCGGGCAAAAGCGTGCTCTTTTCCAGCTATGAATCCCTGCCCGGCCTTATGGAATCCTTGAAAAACAAGCAGAAGGACATTGACTTCTGCGCAGGCCTGACCATAGAAACTAAAAAAGGGCCTATGATACTTTTTAGTGGAAACGCCGGTTCTATTGAGCGGAGGGAGACCATTACCCACGAGCTGGCTCATTATTTATGCGGACACGGCTTATATGCAGCCAATACGGAGGCCCCTCCGGCGGGCAAAATACTGCAGATGCAGCAGCATAAGGAAGCGGAGGAATTCAAATGCGCCCTGCTGGCGCCTTCGGCGGTGCTCTACCAAATGGGTGTGGATTCCATTGAAGAAATACAGGCAGTAGCCGGAGTTTCTGTAGAATGCGCCGAACAGGTCATGCTTGAATTGCAGCGCCGCCGCACAAGACGGGACCCCTTTTACTCATATCAGGAGCGCCGACTGTGCACGCAGTTTAAAGAGACCATAGAGCAGTACAGAGCGGAAAAATTTAAAACCAAGAAAGACCCGGCCCGCCGCAAACCGATAATATACGCCGTACTGGCCGCCCTGCTGGCCGTCATTATCCTGCTTATGCTTTTTATCAATTCCTTCGGCCTGAGCGAAAAAAACGTCAGTCCTCCCGCTTCAAGCATCCCATACGGAGACCGAGTAGTTTATGTAACTAAAAACGGAGACAAATATCACAGAGAAGACTGTATACATATAAAATATCACGAAAAAATGGCTATCTCAGCAAGCGAAGCGCTCAAAAACGGCTATCAGCCCTGCGCAGTTTGTCTGCCTGACGACTAGACAATGCAATCAGAGTACAATGCGCCGCCGAGAGGGTGAATTATTCGGTTTTGCTGTGTTGTCGTCCTTCAAAATATGCTAGGTATTTTCCTGCCGCCTTGCAAAACCAGAAAATTCACTTTTTCTCTGCGTTCGGAGATTTTTGCATAAATGCCCGTTGATGGCCGAACAGCGCGCAAATAAAGCCCGCTAAAGCAGGCAAAAGAAACGGCTAAAAGGCACGACGAAGCGCGCGCAGAAAAATACTTCTCGGGGCGGGGGCGTTTGACAGGCTTACGCCTGTCCGGGCAAACCTGCCCGGCGGCCGGAACGGCCGCAAACGCCCCCGCCCCGCATTCATGCACCCCATGCGCGCGCTTTGCCGCGCCTGGACAAACAAGCCTATTTATGATAAAAAGCGATAGCTATGGCGCCCGGGCCAGCATGAGTGCCTATAGTGCCGCCCACCACTTCTTTAGGCAGTATTTCCAAACGCCCCTTCCAAAGCCGCGCATTATCCTCTATATATTTATTCAGCAGCGCGTCGCTTAAGCCCGTATAGCCCAGCATAAGCGGCATATCAAAATCTATGCCGCCCTTTTTTTCTATCATCTCGTCCAGCAGACTATGGCCGTGCCTGGAGCCGCGCGCCTTGCCCAAAATAGCCACTTCCCCGTCCTCAATGGATACTACCGGCTTAATGGAAAGCAAGCTTCCGGCAAAGGCCGCCGCTTTGGATAAGCGCCCGCCCTTTTGCAGGTATGTAAGCGTATCCACCAGCGCCAGCAGGCATATATTCTCTTTTTTTCTCTCCAGCTCTCCGGCCAGTTCCTCCAGAGCCAGGCCCTGCTCCCGCAATTTAACGGCATAGTCCACCAATATATGCTCTCCAACAGTTACATTTCTGCTGTCCACTACGCGCACTATATCCCCGTAGCCCTCCGCCGCGCTCAGAGCGCTCTGATAGGTTCCCGAAAGCCGGCCCGACATGGTTATAACCAGCGCCTGGTCGCCCGCCTGCCTTGCACGCTTAAACGCCTCTTCAAAATCATACGGAGATATCTGGCTGGTGGAGGGCATAGCGTCCGTTTCAACCAGCTTTAAATAAAACTCCTCGCGGGATAGATTGACGCCGTCCAAAAACTGTTCTTCTCCAAAGGTTATAGTCATGGGAAGCACCTCCAAAAGGGGATACTTATCCCTAAACACATCTGACGCCGAATCTGTTATTATTCTTATACTCATAAAGCAAGCTCCTTCAAACTTATATATTTATACCCTCCGCTTACAAGCAGCTACACGGTCAAAATGCATAAAAGTTGCGTCTTGAGGCGTGTAGTTCCTTGTAAACAGAGGGTATCAGGCCGCGCGAGGCAGGCTCCTATAAATTAATACGCCTAAATATACCGCGCCTAGCGCCCAAGTAAACATTATACTCAAGCCTCTGAAAGCTGGAACTATTAAATTAGCTCTCAGCGTCAGCCGTTAATTGGCAATCTGTATATATTCGGAGGCGCAGTAGCCTATTTTCCCATCCGGAAGCACTACCTGCGTCCACTGGGAATTTGAGCTGTCCAGGACGGTTACCGTATCCCCATTTTCCAGAGTTCCTATTTTGTCTCCCGTCGCGCTTGCAGTTGCGCGAACGTTAAGCGCGCTGTTTATATTTACTACCGTCCCCGTTACCCGGTCAATAAGAAATTCGCTGCTTACATAACCTTCCTCATTATCCTGCGTTCTTACCTGAGCCCAGCCGTTGGACTCTGAAAGAACAGTTATAACCTGGCCGCTGCGAAGCTGAGTAACTATACTGCTGTCCGTCGAGGCCTGCGCGCGCAAATTGACGCTTCCTCCGCCCGAGGTTTTAACCACCTTTTCCGAAGCGCTCGGAGTAGGCGTGGCCTCCTGGCTGGGAGTGCCTTGAGGAGTGGCCGTATTTTCAGGGGTCGCGGTATTGACTGGAGGAGTATTGGGAGCGGTAATTACCCCGCCCGGAGTCGCGCTGTTCTGCAAATCGGTAGGAGTATCATTTGAAAACAGTCCAATTATCGCTATTATAATAATAACCAGGAGTATTGCGGCTATTGCAAATACGCCGTATGCCCTTAACTGCCTGTTTCTTATGCGTGAATCCTGATTGCTCATCCGCCGACCACCATCTTTCTAACTATTTATATTATTATTATAATGGAAGCGGCGTTTTTGTCAATGTCTAAAATGTGTAAGTTATGAACAATTTCCCCGGACAGCCTGTTTTGGGGCGTTTTAAGGATTTGCCAGTATATAACCGTCCACGCATAAAGCCCACCCGGTCTTTTTATGAATTGGGCGTTTGCGCAATAAAATCCACAAAATTGCGGAAGCAAATTTTTTCTATTACCTCCCGCTTATAGCCCCGCGCGCACATAGCCTCATATAACCTGGAATAATGCGCCGGCGAATCCAAAGCGGGAATATAGCTGTCACAGCCGTCAAAATCCGAGCCTATTCCCAGGATATCCTCTCCGCCCAGCTCCAGCACGAAATCCATATGGCGCATCAGGCTGGAAAGGTCGGGCCCAGCAAAGGGCGGATAAAAGGTAAGTCCCATAAAACCGCGGCGCTCTATAAGCAGCTTTATCTGACAGGCGCTGAGATTACGCGGATGAAAGGTAATCTCCTTTACGTTGGCGTGGCTTACAAACGGCCTGCTTAAAAGCTCGCAGGCGTCATAAAAGGTGCGGGGGCAGGCGTGGGCCAGGTCAGTAAATATTCCTTTTTTCTCCAAAAGCTTTATAACGCCCGCGCCCGCAGCCGTAAGAGGCCCCTCTTCCAGCGCTCCTCCGCCCAGGGCGTTGGCTCTGTTCCACATTATCCCTACTGATACAATGGGCTTGTCTATTAAATCCAGCATATCGTCCGGACAGGTTATGTAATCCAGCCCTTCCAGGGATAAAAGGGCCTTAGCTCCGTTTTCAAGGCGGCATTCGGCCCTGCCGCCCTCAGTAAGCGCCTCAAAGCACTCTATCTGTTTAAAAACTCTTTTGCGCATTTCTGAAATTGAACCGTCTCCGCAGAAAGCGGCCATATTCAATACGGCCAGCCCGCTATTTTCCAGGCTGTCCCGAGTAAAGGACTGTCCCGGCAGAGGAGAGAGCATTTCTCCTCCCAGCGCCGCTTTAGACAAATAATCGCAGTGAGCGTCGGCAAATATCATAATTATTTCAACCTTTCACGGCGGGCCGGTTTTAACGCCCCTATCCCTTCCAAGGGACAGCTTTGCCCAATTAAAAAGCTTTTCCCGCCTGAATATATAATATGCGTGCTTTTATTTTAACGGCACACGCCCCGTTCTTTTAAGGGCTGCTGCGCTCCCGCGACGCGCCTGCGGCCTTTTGGCCGCAGGACGCGCGAGCCTTCGGCTCGCGCGCAGGGCAGGCTGCGCCTGCCCTGCGCCGCGGGAGCGCAGCAGCCCTTAAAAGAACGGGATTCAAACGCCCTGATAAAAGCCCTGCCAAGAAAAAGCCCCGCCGCGGCTTATTGCCGCAGCGGGGCCTGTATTTTCCGCATATTATTTAGCGTATTCCACAGTACGCGTCTCCCGCACCACATTAACCTTAATCTGTCCGGGATAGACCATATCGTCCTCTATACGTTTAGCTATATCCTTTGCCAAAAGCACCGAAGCATCCTCCGATACCTGGTCAGGCTTAACTATTATGCGTATTTCTCTGCCCGCCTGTATGGCAAAGCATTTTTCCACACCTGGGAAAGAATTGGCGATTTCTTCCAGTTTTTCAAGACGCTTGAGATAATTACTGAGAGTTTCTCTGCGCGCTCCGGGGCGAGCTCCCGAAATTGCGTCCGCAGCCTGTACCAATACCGCCTCAATGGTATTGGGATCTATGTCGTTATGGTGAGCGGCTATACAATGTATTACGCCGCCGCTTTCACGATACTTCTTGGCAAGGTCTGCGCCTATCTGAATATGCGTTCCCTCCACCTCGTGGTCCACGGCCTTGCCTATATCGTGCAAAAGCCCCGCGCGCTTAGCCAAGGTTACATCCGCTCCAACCTCGCCCGCCAGCAGTCCCGCTATAAAGGAGACCTCCAGCGAATGCTTAAGCACGTTTTGGCCGTAGCTGGTACGATATTTCAACCGGCCCAGCAGACGCACCAATTCGGGGTGGATATTATGAATCCCCACTTCAAAGACGGCCGATTCACCCGCCTCCTTTATCTGAGCGTCCACTTCCTTGCGCACTTTTTCCACGATATCTTCAATCCGGGCGGGATGTATGCGTCCATCCACTATCAGCCTTTCCAGCGCTATCCTGGCCACGTCCCTGCGTATCGGGTCAAAGCTGGAAAGTATGACTGCCTCGGGAGTATCATCTATTATCAGTTCAACTCCGGTAGCTGTTTCCAGAGCCTTTATATTTCTGCCCTCCCGGCCGATTATACGGCCTTTCATCTCGTCGTTGGGCAGCGGCACTACCGAAACGGTGCTCTCGGCCACATGGTCGGCCGCGCAGCGCTGTATGGCCAGCGTAATTATATTGCGGGCCTTAGCTTCTCCCTCCTGCTTGGCTTTGGCTTCCATATCCCGAACAAGCACGGCCGCGTCGCGGCGGGCTTCGTTTTCTATTGCCGAAACCAGCTCCTCCTTGGCCTCATTCGCCGTCAGTCCGGCGACACGCTCCAATTCGTCCAGCCGGCGCTTCTGCAATTCTTCAGCGGCAGCCAGCTGCTTCTGCAATTCCTTTTCCCTCTGCACGCACGCGTCCTCGCGCGTATCCAGGGCAAAAAACTTTTTTTCCAGCTGCTCCTCGCGCTGGTTGAATCTTTTCTCGCTTTTTTGAATCTCAGCTCGTCTTTCCTTGCATTCTCTATCGCATTCATTCCTCAGCCTGTGGACCTCTTCCTTAGCCTCGTTTATACGCTCCTTTGAGAGCAGCTCGGCCCTGTTCTTAGCTTCGTCCACCAGCCGCGCGGCAACCTCCTCCGCCCGGCCTATGCGCTTTTCGGAGCTTCTTTTATAAAGCATATAGCCCGCAAAGGCGCCGGCAGCGATTCCGAGAACAGCGGCCAGGATAGGCCACAAGTACTCCAAAATCATGCACCTCCTTATTTAATTTTCTGGTTCTTTTACTATTTTTAGCATTTATTAGTAATCACCCTCGGCTAAAAAACAACGGCACGCCCCCATAGGAAAAGAGCAGTAATTACGCCCAATCCCTACTGAATATGCCGCTTCAGCCAAGAGAAAAGCACCATATCTATTTAATTATAAACCATACGGGACAGATTGTCAATACGCACCGCTCAAAACGGGCAATTTTACAATGAACGCCCCAGTAAACCCGCCTCTCGGACAGCGCTTAGCCCATAAAAATATTTTTTTGCAAGCTGCCCTGATTACTGAGCGCTTACAGCCAAAATAACTATGCCGTAAAGCAATTTTACTATTGAATTATCAGCGGCAATCTATTATAATACCCTCAGTTTACAGCGTCGAAAAAGGACGGACCGCATATTAGGCCAGGCGCCGCCCATGCGCTTATCTGCCCGACTTAATAAATCTGAATATTTTTTAGCCAGCCATTATTTATTAACGTACAGCGCGCCAGTCAAAATTGTATATAAAGGCGCAGAAAGGACTTTTTATGCCTGAACTTAAGCTTTTATGCGAATATTCCATCTCTCCTATTGATATTCAAACTCAGTTCCCCCGCTTTAGCTGGCTGCTTGACGACAGCAGCATTCCCGAGCAGCTTTCCTATAGAATTACAGTAGCCTGCGACCAGGCGTTTAAGCAGCTTGTCTGGGACAGCGGTACGGTCCAAAGCCGCGCCTCCTTAGGAATTGTTTACGGCGGAGCGCCCCTTAAGGACTGCTCCGAATACTATTGGAAGGTACATATTCTCTGCCGGGGGGGCTTTAGCTTCTCTGGAGCTTCCAGCTTTGAAACCGCCATATCCCCAGGCGCAAAATGGCAGGGGGAATGGATTTCCCATCCACAGCCTCTGGACGGATATTCCATACTGCTCCGCAGCGAAATAGCTTTAGACTCGGTTCCCTCCAAGGCCCGTGCCTATATCTGCGGCCTGGGGCTTTACCGCCTGCATATAAACGGCGTTTTAGCCAGCGACCGCTGTCTTGAACCTGCTTGGACCAATTATAATAAAACCGCGCTCTATTCAGTACTGGATATAACCCCTTATCTGCGGCCGGGCAAAAATGCAATAATGGTGGAATTGGGCAAGGGCACCTATGGTCAGCACCATACCAGCTTTAAAGTACTGGCCGGCATTCCCGGACCATATGTTCAATCCCCGCGTCTGCTCGCGCAATTTAATATTTTCATGCCTGACGGCAGCAACTTAACTTTTGGCTCCAATACACGGAATTGGCGCGCGTCCTTCGGAGATATCTATGAAAACGATTTATACGATGGAGAAGTATGCGACGGAAGAATAGATATTTTCAGCTACACTCGGCCCGGCTTTGACCCTCAGGCGGCCGGTTGGCCCAGGGCCGCGGCCATAAGCGCCCCAGGCGGAACACTCCGCGCGTCCAGGGTTCAGCCCATAAGAATAACAAGGACTCTTCAGCCCGTGAGCATAACTAAAATTTCCAAATACCGCTGCATAGTAGATTTTGGACAGAATTTCGCCGGCTGGGTACGTTTGAAGATGAAAGGGCTGCCGCACAAGAGGGTAACTCTTAAGCACGGCGAGGTGCTTAACCAAGCGGGCTGGGTCAGCACGGACAACCTGAGGGACGCCCGCGCTATTGACAATTACGTCTTAAAGGGGGATGAATTTGAAACCTACGAGCCCCGTTTTACCTATCATGGCTTCAGATATGTAGAAATTCTGGCTGAAGAGCCTCTTGAGCAATTTGAGATAATTGGCTGCGCGGTAAACAGCGATGTTGAACATACGGGCTTCTTTTCCTGCAGCAATCCTCTTATAAACAAGATACAGCAAGCCGTAGAATGGACCGAGCGTTCCAACCTTCACGGCATGCCCGACGCCTGCGCTCAAAGGGACGAGCGCATGGCCTGGCTGAACGATATGGCCATAAGATGCGAGGAATCCATGTATAACAACAACATGCTGCCCATATACGAAAAATGGATGGAGGATATCGGCAACGAACAGAAAGAAACGGGCAGCATTCCAGATACCGCCCCATTTATATACGGAGGCAATCCTGCATACCATGTTTCCAGCATATATGTAATACTGCCCTGGCTTATATATGTGCACTATGGAGACAAGCGCATTATGGAGCAATATTATCAGCCGGTTAAAAAGTATGTAGAGTTTTTGGCATCTCAGAGAGGGGAGGACGGCTTAATAGGCCAGCCCTATTACGGCGACTGGGTGGCGCCTCTGGAGGAATGCTATACGGGCTTCGCCTATAACGCCGTTCCCAAAAACATACCTGAAAAGCTCATAACCACCGGATACTTATATTACGACTGCCTGCTGATGAATAAAATGGCCGCGCTTACAAACCACCATGAGGATATACCCCTCTACGAAAAAATTGCGCAGGAATCAGAACAGGCTATAAACGCGCATCTGCTTGCAGACGGCGGCTATATCCCAGGCTCTCAGGCAGCCAACGCCTTTCCCGTATTCCTGGATATAGTTCCGGAGGAAAAAAAGCGGACTGTCGCAGACAATCTGCTTAAGGAGGTACGTAGACGCGGATATCATATAACTACGGGCAATCAAACCACAAAATACCTTTTCGAGGCCCTTGACCGTCTTGGACTGCACGACGCCGCATATAAAATAATGTCTTCGGACACCTATCCCAGCCTGGGCTATATGATAAAAAGCGGAGCAACAACGCTATGGGAGAGATGGGAGAACGAGATAGGCTCAAGCATGAATTCACACAATCAGCCTATGCTCTGCGCCTGCACCTCATGGTTTTATAAAACCCTGGGCGGAATAAGGCTGGAGGGACAGCCCGACGGCCTCAATACCGTTGTCATATCCCCGGCATTCCCCAAAGATTTGACAAGCGTCCAGGCCGCATACCATTCTTTTAAGGGCGTCATAAGCGTACAATGGCAAAGAGAGGACGAACAGATAATTTTGGAGCTTTCAATACCCTGGAATACCGACGCTCTATTCATTCCGCCCCATGACTGCTCGATAAATATCCAAAAGCAGGCTGCATCTCCAGGCGCTTCCGAGCCAGATTCATACTATCCTCTGCCCGTTTGGTCAAAACAGCAGCCAGACCCGCAGGCAGGCATATTTCCAATACATGAGGAAGGGATAAAATTGCCCTCGGGAAAATACCGGATATGCTTTTGCCCCGCTCAAATAAAAAGAGAGAATTAAACTCATAAAAATTACTTGACTTTTTACGTTATATTATATAAAATAGCTTTTGTCAGCCGCTTTTATACCATGCGGGGGTGGCGGAACTGGCAGACGCGCACGTTTGAGGGGCGTGTGGGCAACCGTACGGGTTCAAGTCCCGTCCTCCGCACCAATCCGAGTGTTCGCAAGAATACTCGGATTTTTATTTTATAAATTGCCGCTATAAACATACGTTGCCAGCACTGTCAATATTGCAATGATAATATTAAAAACCGCAAAATCACTCTATAATGTTAATGACAAAATTATTAGGGAGATGAACTTATGCTATTTTTACGATGGCTATGCATCTTATTGCTAGCATTTCTCGCCGGAAAACTAATGGCCAAAATCAAAATGCCATCCATACTCGGGTGGCTGATTGTCGGAATGATATTCGGCCCACATGCCGTCGGTCTCATGCCGCAGTCGGTTATTGATGCGCAATGGTATAAGCTGATTATCACCTGGATGCAATGCGCCTTTGGTATAATGCTGGGTACCGAATTGATCTGGAAAAAAATAAAAAGCTACGGCCGCTCCTTAATTGTTACCACCTTAACGCAATCGCTCGGTACATTTTTACTGGTATCTCTTGTTTTTGCCGTTATATTTTACTTTGCCAATATCCCCATTTATCTGGCGTTCGCTTTTGGCGGCATAGCGCTTGCAACAGCTCCTGCTCCCGCGCTGTCCATCGTACAGGAATTTCATACCGCCGGGCCGGTTACAAATACGCTTATCCCTATGGCGGTACTGGACGATGTTGTTGGAATAGCCGTATTTTTTACGGTAAATTCTTTTATCGCACGCGCTGTATCGGGCGGCTCTGTTCCTATGTATATGATTCCCGTTATGATTTTTCTTCCGATTATTATCGGAGGCGCCGTTGGCTTTATTGTGGGAAAAATTCTTAAAAAGAAAATGGAAAAGGCTTTTGCCATAGTTACGCTTTTATGCGGTATCACGCTTATCGCGGCAATAGGAATATTCCTCAATAAAATGGTTTTTACCAACATTTCTTTGAATTATATGCTGATAGGTGTGGCGTTTTCAACCGTATTTTCAAACATGCTTCCCGAAGAGAGCCTGAACAAATTAACCAATTGGTTCCACCCTGTCCTTTCCGTAAGTCTGCTGGCCGCAATTATTGATCTGGGCGCGCCTCTGGATTATCACCTAATACTGGGTGCCGGCTTATACACCTTTGTATATATCCTATCCCGTATGTGCGGCAAATACGGCGGCGCCCGGATAGGCGCCAGGCTTACGCATATGCCCGTTACCGTCCAAAAATATCTCGGCTTAACCTTGCTGCCTCATTCAGGAGTTTCTCTTGTTTTTACAGGAATTGTCAGCTCTGTATTGGCGCCCACCCAGCCTGCATTGGCTTCAATGGTGACGGGTACAATTGCCGCGGCGGCGGTTATAAATGAAATTATTGCGGTAATCGCCGCTAAAAAGGGATTTGAGCTTGCGAGAGAAATAAATGCCAGCAATTCACTATAACAAATATCAGCCTACCCGTTTATTGGAATGCGGCATGACCGAATGCGTTTTTATTTTAACAAGACCACAAGTATGTTCTATCAAATGCATTGATACCGCCTAGCTTCGTTAAGACACTTCAAGGCACAACAAAACACAACTTACAATTAATTACATTTGCAATTCAACAGAACAGCCCTTATCTTGTAAAATAAGAGCTGTTTTTCTATTCGGACATTTTCTGGATTATTGGCAGACGTATATACTGCTTGGCTAAATGCCGTGACTTCTTTATTTGAAAGCCTATGTTTCCTGTCAAGTCTTCAGAATCTAAAAAACAGCATAAATATAGTGGGATTTCGAGTAAATATCTCATAATATTTCCCAAATTGTACTTGTAAAATACTATAATATATGATATATTATAGTAAGCTAATGTTGAATGATTTTGCCCTTAATTGGCCTAAGCACATCTGGCCAGCAGAGGGCAAAATCTCATTAAATCGGGTAAAACGCCTGGGAGGAAGAGATGCGATGTACAAATGCGAGCTGTATGAGGTAGATATCAATAATGCCGGAACTATGTACGGCATAAAATGCGGAGACGAATGCCGTTTGGTTTCATTCAGTCTGAAAAAGGTAGAAAAGATAATGCAAAACTGCAATCAATACGGTATAGATCCCATACATCTAAGCGAAATTATTGAGGACGAGATGCTGGAGGATTAAAAAATCTGCAAGGGCGATGGGGCGCGACGCCGGCGGCCGAAGGCCGCCGGGGCCGAACCGCAGGTTCGGCCAGCGGCAAGCGAAGCTTGCCGCGCGTCGCGCCCCGGGCGCATGTCCCAAGCTGAAAGCTTGGGACATGCGCCATAAACGCACCCACAGACTTTTTAACCGATAAAAATCATTCCAGTTCCGCTTTAACCGCGCCGTCTCCTATTGTCTGTTCCACAAGCTTTGTGGCATTCAGACATTTCTGCCAGTCCTCCTGGCCAGCAAAGATAGCCGGCGCCTCTCCGGAATATTCATCCGGCGCTATAACGGAATAATGCACATTACCATTTTGGTCGGCATATTTATATATATAAGTAGTAATATACTCCACGCTATCCAACTCTATTTCATTTGTATATACATTTCTGGACACCCTTATATTAAATATAGCTCCAGCCTGAGTCCTATCCTGATTTAAATCATACTGGTCAGCGAAAAAATTGCCCAGCGAATACATAACAGCAACCTTCTTTTCCCTGCCATTCACCTGAACAGTCTTAACTGTAACAGGCTGAACCATATGAGGCCGCGTGCCCATAATAATGTCTGCGCCCGATTCCAGCGCTAATTGAGCCAGTTGTCTTTGCTCCGCGCTCTGACTGTAAGTATATTCGGTTCCCCAATGCAGAGAAAGCACTATTAATTCTGCGCCCGCCTCCCTACACGCGCTAATATCCCTGCTGATATTTTCCGCTGTTTTTTGCACGTCTCCCCAATCTATCATTTTCATAGCAAAGCTTAAATATTCTTCAGGCATATGCACGTCCATATTATTTGTTCCGTCCGAATAAGCTATAACGCCAACTTTTATCCCGTTTACATCTTTTATATAATACTCATCCGCTTCCTCCGCCGAAGCGTATGTTCCAATTGAATCCAAACCCGCTTCAGCTAAGGCCTGCTTAGTAGAAACCAGACCGCTGGCTAATTTATCAAACGCGCGGTCGTTAGCTGTTATAACATTTGTAATTCCGGCGTTTTTAAGCGCCTCCGCTATACTTTCGGGATAATTAAACAGCGGATAGCCGGAGTAATCTCCTCCTCCTTCTATGACTCCTTCAAGATTGGCAAATACCATATCGCCCGTCAGGTATTTTTTAATATCCTTAAAATACTCGTCAAAGGCATAGCCTTCCTGTTCAGCGCTTGAAAGCACAGACGAATGCAGCACAACGTCGCCTGTAAATTGTATAAGAGCGCTCTGCTCTGGGTAAACCGGTTCACTAGAAACAGGAAATTGCGTCGTTAAAGAAGGCTCCGACGAAGCAGAGGGTACTGTTGCAGAGGCTGTGGGCGCGGTGGTTCCCACAGGAGGAAATGTGATATAGCCGCCGTGCGCATCCGTTCCCGTCTGCCCGGATGTTCGCCCGGCCTCCGGAGAACCGCCTTTAAAGGCCAAAGTACATAAAACTATAAAAATTATAATAAGCACGGCTGCGCATGAGAAAAAGATAAAATACGCTTTTTTCTGCCTGCTTTGAAAATCAGTTGCTTTCATTTGTCCGTAATTTAAAAATCCTTTGCTGTTTTATACATTTAATTATAACACATTCAAAAAAATTTTAAAACAGATTAATGCTTAACGACTTAAAGTGCAAAATTACAAGCGCCCCAAAGGGGCGCTTAGCGCGCCATGTGTCCAGGCGGCGTTTGCGGCCCTTCGGGCCGCGGGCCGGGCTGAAAAGCCCGGCCCGGCAGGCGGAACGCCTGCCAAACGCCGCCTGGATACATGGCGCCAAAGGGGGCGCGACGCCGGCGGCCAAAGGCCGCCGGGGCCGAACCGCAGGTTCGGCCAGCGGCAAGCGAAGCTTGCCGCGCGTCGCGCCCCCCGGGCGCATGTCCCAAGCCTTCGGCTTGGGACATGCGCCGTAAGCGCCTCATAGAGGCGCTTAACGCTCAATAGCAGCTTTTATCATAATCCACCAGCAGCGCCAAAGTATTAGCCGAATATACCCTAGTCGTCCAATCGTTAGGATGCGTTACCCCATTACCGCATATGGCCGCATGGTCCTTCCGCACAGCTATATCATTTAAGCAATTAAATATATTGCAATAGGCTACGCCTTCCCTCTCCAGATTTTTTTGAGGAGCAACCAAATCGGGAGTATAGGTAACATGCCCGGAAAAATAATTCGCCAATATAGGCCCCATTAATATAACCTCGCAGCCCGGGCATTTTTTACGCACAGCTTCAATCATATATTCTAAACGACTGATTATATCTTTAATACTAAAGCCAGCGCCGCAGTCGTTGTTGCCAAAGCCTAAAAGCAGCAAATCCGGATTATGCTCCAAAACCCTTTCCTGTAAATTCTCTACGCCCCAGGTGCTGGCCGTACCGCCCACGGCATTGTTTACTAAAGCTATATCCGCGCCGTAAATCCTCTGCAGCTCCCGCCTGACTATCTCGGGATAGGAAGGCATAAAGGGCTCCCGATTATACCAACTGCTGGTATCCGCTCCCGTATGCGAGCTGTCCCCGTAAACCACAAATTTTATATTGTCCTTCTGAGTAAGCCGCTCTATTGTCCTGGGAAGCAGGGCAGGCTTATAGCTCTCATTATATCCCATCCATTCCCTTGGTTCATAAACATAAGTTATATTTAAAGCCTTTTCCCAGAAAAAAGGTCCTTCGCAGTATAGGCAGCTTCCTATCTGTGCGCGCTTCAATTTGTCAAAGCCGTTAGGCGCGCCGGGCACAGGCTTTAAGCCCTCTCCCCGCAAATCAGACAATTCAAAATACGGTATGCCCGAGCCCTCCAAAAGCTCCAGAGTCTGCGTAAAATCGTCCCAACGCCAGTCCCGTCCCTCAATATATTCAGTCTTTAAATCATTGCTCCTAAGCGCTATTATCCGCTCCGGCTTAAAAAGCAGTCGTCCCCTTATATGGCCCCCCACATTAATAAAGCATACCGATTCGTTATACATAACGTTTCCCATCCAAAACGGTCGGGCCAAAGTAGGTAAATCATATCTCTCCTGTACGTCCTGAGGCTCCTCATAACAAAAAAACTGTTTCATAATTTATCCTTCTTCCTATACTGCATACCATATGAAAATAAAAAGGACAGCTTAAAAAAACCGTCCTTGCAATAAATATAACTATTACTGCTTGTCAGCGTTCATGTCCGCTTCCTTTTTGCTCATATCCTCAGTATCGTCGTCGTATTCCACAACCGCTACATACTGAGTATTAAATACAAGCGGCGTCTTGGAAGAGCCTATTTCAATGGTAACAACGTCGTCCCCCACCTCGCTGACCGTGCCGTAAATGCCGCAGCTCATCATAACCCTGTCTCCAACCTTAAGATTCTTGCGGCGCTCAGCCATCATCTTATTATACTTTCTCTGCTTTCTCCCGCTGAACCACATAAGCGCAATAAAAAGCGCCATTATAACCACCATGGTTATAAGCCCCTGATACGGGCTCGCGCTGGTAGAACCCGATGCAAGCAATCCGAACATATTCATTCTTACCTCACCTTTCAGTATATTAGAATAATTTTAATTGATTTTACGCTTTTACGCAACTAAAATCACACATCATAGCCGTATTTTACAAAAAATTCATTTCTGAAATCGCCCAATCTGTCCTCATATATGGCCTGCTTAATCTTTTTTGTCAAATTAATAAGAAAATAAAGATTATGATAGCTGGCCAGACGCGCCCCCAATATCTCCCCCGCTTTAAACAGATGACGGATATAAGCGCGCGTGTAATTACGGCAGGCGTAGCAGTCGCATTCAGGGTCTACAGGCGTAAAATCCTGAGCGTACTGCGCATTCCGTATGACCAGTCTGCCCCGGCTTGTCATAAATGTGCCGTTGCGGGCTATACGGGTGGGCAGCACACAGTCCATCATATCCACTCCCCGCATAAAGCCCTCCACCAGGCAGTCGGGCGAGCCTACTCCCATAAGATAGCGCGGCCTGTCCTTAGGAAGATAAGGCATGATTGCCTCCAGCATTTCATACATTATATCCTTAGGCTCACCTACGCTCAGCCCTCCTATGGCTATGCCGGGCAAATCCATAGCCGCAGTAGCTTTGGCGCTCTCAATGCGCAAATCCTTATACATTCCGCCCTGCACTATGCCGAAAAGCGCCTGGTCGTCCCTTGTCCAGGCTCTTTTGCATCTTTCCAGCCAGCGCAGCGTTCTCTCCATGGCCCCGGCTATCTCATTATAATCTGCCGGATAAGGCGAGCATACGTCAAAGGCCATCATAATATCCGAGCCCAGCGCCGTCTGTACTTCTATTGATACCTCAGGCGAAAGAAACCGCTTTGAACCGTCTATATGCGATTGAAACGATACTCCCTCTTCTCTTATTTTGCGCAGAGCTGCCAGGGAAAACACCTGAAAGCCGCCGCTGTCCGTCAAAATAGGCCTGTCCCAATGCATGAATTTATGCAGTCCGCCTGCGCTTCGGATTAGCTCGGGTCCCGGCCTCAAAAAAAGATGATAGGTATTGGATAGAATTATCTGAGCGTTCAACTCCTTTAATTCCTCCGGAGACATAGCTTTAACCGTCGCCTGCGTGCCCACCGGCATAAATACAGGCGTCTCAATTGCGCCGTGAGGAGTAGCAAAACGCCCTATTCTGGCGCCCGTCTGCTTACATTCTTTAATTATTTCATATTTAAACTTATTCGTATGCATGCCTGTGTCCCATTAAAAATTTTCTGCGCCCTTCTAAGCGCCGTATATCTTAACGCAGGAAGAATCCAAGCCATCCAAAACAGGTACTGCGCCCTGCCTTTATTTCTAAACGCCTTCATATTATAATGCCCGCGCGAATACAAGTCAAGCCCCGCCGGGCCAAGCCCGTTTGAATAATACCGCCGTTTATAAAGCCAGCCGTTTATTTGTCACACGCGCCCCGGCAGCCGCATATATAAATATCAGCGGCAAAAACTGCCTATATATTATAAGAGGTGATGAAATTGCGATTCAGGGGAAGACCTCAGTATTTTTTTCAGCAGCCGGAAACGCGGCCAGCCGTTTCCACCCAGGCGCCAGATGAACCGGGATATCTGCTGCTACAGGTTTCAACCGCCCAGGGCGCCATTCCCATTCCCGGAGCCTCCATAGTAATTTCCATTGGAAACGACCTAATTTATAACATAACTACTGACAGCGCCGGAAAAAGCATAACAATGACTATCAACGCTCCTTCGCCCGAATTTTCCCAGCATCCCGGAGAAGAGACAAGGCCCTATTCCACCTGCGACGCCACCGTCTATTTTCCCGGATATTATACGAACATTTATAAGAACGTACAGATATTCCCGGGGATAACCTCCCTGCAGAACGTTTTTCTTATCCCGCTGCCCGAGGGCCAGCGCAACGAACGGCTGACTATAGTCTATGACGCCAGCCCGCACAGCTTATATGAGGAAGGAGCTGAATAAGCATTATGCCCATAGTGCCCTATGTGCCCGTAGACATAACCGTTCATCTGGGACGTCCCGACAGGGATGCGCGCAACGTAACGGTCAGCTTTCCCGATTACATAAAAAATGTCGCTTCAAGCGAAATATATCCTACCTGGCCTGACGCGGCCATAAGAGCCAATATTTACTGCCAAATTTCCTTCGCCCTGAACCGCATATATACCGAATGGTATCCCAGCCAGGGCTACGATTTTGATATAACAAGCTCTACCGCCTTTGACCAATTCTTTGTAGAGGGGCGGGATATCTTTGAAAATATCAGCGTTATAGTAGACGAAATCTTCAATAATTATCTGCGGCGGCCTGGCCAGCTTCAGCCTTTTTTTGCACAGTACTGCAACGGGGTTTCAGTTACCTGCGCCGGACTGTCTCAATGGGGCACGGTAGACCTTGCCAAGCGGGGCTTTACCCCCTATCAGATACTTACATATTATTACGGAGACAATTTAGAGATTGTATACGACGCGCCCATATACCGCGACGCGCCCAGTTATCCAGGCACAGCTCTTAGACTGGGAGATCGCGGAGACAACGTAAGGCTTATCCAGCGCCGCTTAAACGCCGTAAGCACCAATTACCCAAGCATAAATAAAGTAGAGGTAGACGGCGTATTCGGAGAAAAAACCCAGGAGGCCGTAAAGAAATTCCAAGATATTTTTGAGCTTACGCCTGACGGAATAGTAGGCAAGGCAACCTGGTACAAATTAGGATTTGTCACAGCCAACGTTCTGAGGCTGGCCGAATTAGATTCCATAGGTCTCTCCTTCACGGACGAATCCCAGCAGTTTCAAAGGGAGCTTTCTCTGGGAAGCGCGGGCAACGACGTAAGGACCATGCAATATTTTCTCAACACTATAGCAGAATTTATACAAGCCGTGCAGCCTTCTCCTATAAACGGTACTTTCGACCAGGCTACGCAAAACTCCCTTATTTCCTTTCAGCGTCTTAAAAATCTGCCTCAGACCGGCGTACTGACCCTACCCGTCTTTGAAAGCCTGTATAACGAATTTGTCGGTATAATTCTCTCCATTCCGCGCTCATACGGTGGCTTTGACGCGGCGCCCTATCCAGGCTTTATATTACGGCTGGGCATGACCGGCCGGGAAGTTGAAGCGCTGAACGTATACCTGTTGCAGATTGCGCAGGTATTTCCCGAAATTCCCCGTATTATTCCGGACGACGTATTCAGCACATATACCAGAGACGCGGTAATAGCCTTTCAAAATCTGTTCGGCTTAACGCCGGACGGTCTGGTAGGACCTGAAACCTGGAATAAAATTGCCGAGGTTTATACTGATATAGTCCTAAGCAATATCCGGCAAAGAGAGCAGGCGCCGGGCACAGTTCTTATGCAAACGCAGGAAATGGAGGCATTATAATGTCTGAAAATCAATCGCAGTTAAAGCAAATCGAATATCAGAGAGCCGTAAGGGATTTGCAATCCTTTCTGCGCGCTCTCAGCTACACCTATGTTACAATTCCATTTCTGGCAAGCGACGGAATTTTCGGCAGCCGCACCAAAAAGGCTGTAGAGGAATTTCAGCAGCTCATGTCATTGCCGGTAACAGGAGTGGTGGATACTCAAACCTGGAACTCTATAATCCAGGAAATGAATGCCGCCCAACAAATTAAGGGCGCTGCCGCGCCCGCCTCCTTTTTCCCCAGGCTAGGCGCTTTTGCCAGAGGCGACAGCGGCGAAGCGGTTTATGCCGCCCAAATAATGCTTAAAAGCCTCTCGGAGCTTTATGCTAATCTTTTGGATGTGGATATAAACGGAAAAATGGACCAAAAAACCATAAGCGCGCTGGAGAATTTACAGGAAAAAAGCAATTCGGAGGTTTGCGGAGAATTGAACAAGGAAACCTGGGGACACCTCTGCCGCTTATACCAGCTGCATTTAGACCTTATTCATCCGCTGCATCCCAGGCATAAAAAATAACGCCCGAGGCGTTCTTTAAACGCACGAACCTCATATATAACCTCAGATGAGCAGGCCTAAGTAGAGCTTTAAATTGCCCGCCTCCTTAGTTCCTTAAATGGCTAGTAAATGTAAAAATGAAGAATAGAGAGAACAAACGGCTTGTTTTTTTGGTATGCGCAAAAATTTAAACGGGGGGCGGCGCGAGCCCGGCCTGCGGCCGGGCTCGGCGGAGCGATGCCGCGGAGAAGTTTTACTTCTCCGCGGCATCGCTCCGCCAGGTCATGGCGCCTTAAAAGGCGCCATGACCTGCGCCGCCCCCCGTTTAAATTTTTGCGCATACCAAGACCAGATATAAAATAATAAATAGCATTCTTTTGCATAAAATTATCAAATAAAATTTGCCAAAATAATTGCTTAGTGTTCTTAAATGTGATATATTATTAAAAAAAATGCGCTAAAGTATCAAGGAGCGATGATAATGTGTAAATGTGAAGTTTTTGAAGAGAAAAATCAAAATGGCGAAATTGTTTATGGAATTAAGTGCGGTGAAGTACAACAGCTTATCTCACGCAACTTTGTTAAAGTCCAAAAACTAACGAACAAATGCAATAAATATGGCATTGACCCCATACATCTAAGTGATATTATAGAAGATGCTGGAATAAAATAGAATAAGCTTTAGCAGCGCCCAGCCTTTGGCTGGGCGCTAAGTCTCAATGATATCCTTAAAGCTTTGCTTTAAGGATATCATTGAGAGTATGTTTTGGCGCTAACGCGCCAAAATACTTACATATTTTTTATCAATAAGTAACTATTTGAATTTAATGACATAAAAATTTTATAAAAAATTATAAATATTACCACAAGCCGCTTGCCTAATGCTAATAAATATGATATATTGTAAAAAAGTAGGTGATTCATTGGCACAAAGGAGGTGGGGTAAAATGTACAAATGCGAAATTTACGAAACTACTGTTCCAGGAAAAGGCACTATGTATGGCATCAAATGCGGTAAGGTTAAAAAGTTAGTATCAGACAACCTGGAAAACGTAAAAAGGATTTCTGATAAATGTAATGAATACGGAGGCATTGACCCAATTCATCTTAGCGATATTATTGAAGACGAATTGTGGCAAGGCTGATATCATTTACAAAAGTACATAATTAATAACTACTTTAAAGCACAGGCGGACATAAAAATTTATGTCCGCCTGTACTTTAAATAAATTAGCATATTTAAAAAATTATCTAAAAATTATCATAAAAATAATAATAAGTATTTCAAATATTTATATCCATTAATTAAAATCTTGCGAATAAATTCTATTTTAATGTCTTAATATGTTTTTCTATTAGGATAAAATATATTAAAAAAAATTTTTATACTGAATTTCCATAAAATACTTGATATTTTCTTTACTTTATGATATATTGTAGAAAAGAAAATTTATTTTAATTATAAGGAGGTTTATTATGTGCGAATGTGAGCTCTTTGAAGTCCCTGTAGAAGGTATTGGCGCTATGTATGGTATAAAATGCGGTGACGAATACAGGCTGCTTTCTCATGATAGTACCACAGTACAAAACATCATAGACAAATGTAATTTGTACGGCGGAATTGACCCTGTTCACCTAAACGATATCATCGAAGACGAAATGCTCTAAATATTCCAGTAAAATATCCTTAACGCTTGGCTATAGCGCATTAATGCGCTATAGCCAAATGACTCCCTGTAGGCCGGAAAGCAAAGCTTTCCGGCCTACAGGGAGTCATTTGCCCGTTTTGCCGGGCTTCAGCCCGGCAAAACGGGCAAGCAAACGTTAACCAGCAAAATATATAATATCAAAAATATAAATTGCTTGACAACTATGCTCGTTTAAGCTATAATCCCTGATACTGACATATGGCGGTGTAGCTCAGCTGGCCAGAGCATTCGGTTCATACCCGACAGGTCGGTGGTTCGAATCCACT
>OGCQ01001687.1_pt1 | contig 25519 bp, 17 predicted proteins | sample 1570161 | NCBI WGS metagenome assembly OGCQ01 (sample SAMEA4384402, study PRJEB24528) | human gut metagenome
TCAACTACGCCTGCTACTTCTCTGAGATCTACCGCGGCGGCATCGAGGCTGTGCCGAAAGGCCAGACCGAGGCCGGTCAGGTGCTTGGCATGACCAAGAGCCAGATCTTTTTCAAGGTCACGCTCCTGCAGGTCGTCAAGCGCATCCTGCCCCCGATGGGCAACGAGGTCATCACGCTGGTGAAGGATACCTCGCTGGCGAATGTCATCGCCAACAAGGAGATCATCATGATGGCGAAGGAGTACAGCGCCAAGGGCCTCATCTGGCCACTGTTCTCCACCGCGATTTTCTTCCTCGTCTTTGTCGGCGCACTCACCCTGCTGCTGGACTGGGCCGAGAAAAAGATGGACTATTTCCGCTGCTAAGGAGGATACTGAATTATGGCATTACTCGAAGCCTCCGGCATCGGGAAAAACTTTGGCGAGACGAAAGTTCTCAAGGACATCTCGCTCACACTGGAACAGGGCGAGGCGCTGGCCATCATCGGCTCGTCCGGCTCGGGCAAGACGACGCTGCTGCGCTGCCTGAATTTCCTTGAGCGTCCCGACACCGGCGTTATCCGGGTGAACGGCGAGACCATGTGGGACGCCGCCGACCCTGCCACCCAGCGGGAGAGCGAGGTGCGGAAAAAGCGCCTCCACTTCGGCCTCGTATTCCAGAACTTCAACCTCTTCCCCCAGTACACCGCGCTGGAAAACGTGATGCTGGCGGGGGAGCTTCTGGCAAAGGAGCAGCCCGACTACAAGGCCAACAAAAAGGCCATCCACGCCCAGCTGGAAGCACAGGCCCGTGATCTGCTGGCCCAGATGGGCCTGTCGGAGCGGGCAGGCCACTACCCCCACCAGCTTTCCGGCGGTCAGCAGCAGCGGGTGGCCATCGCCCGCGCACTGGCGCTCCACCCGGACATCCTCTGCTTCGATGAGCCCACCAGCGCTCTTGACCCGGAGCTGACCGGCGAAGTCCTCCGCGTCCTGCGGGACCTCGCCGACCGCAAGACCACCATGATCATCGTCACCCATGAGATGCACTTCGCCCGGGACGTGGCCGACCGCATCCTATTCATGGACGGCGGCGTCGTGGTGGAGGAAGGCCCGGCCCGCCAGCTCATCGACCACCCCCAGGAGGAGCGCACCAAGCAGTTTTTGGCGCACTACTCTGAATAAGACAGGCTATGGCCCTCCCCGCTCGGGAGGGCTTTTTTGCGCCACTCACGCCGAAAACACCACGATTCGCGCAGTTTTTGTTTACATTCTCCGGATTTTTTGGTAAGCTTGTATCGAAAAAGGCTGATTCTTCAAAAGACGAACAGACCAAAGGAGGACAGACTATGAGACTGAAGAGCGCACTCCGGCGGGGCGTGGCCGCCGCCGTCATTGCGGGCATCGTGGTGAGTTCCGGCATCCCGGCCTATGCGGCCCGGTGGGACATCGCCAACGGCGACATCACCGTGAAAGCGGGCGACGCCGAAGGAAAGAACAAGGTCTCACAGGGCGAGACCATCGACAAGGACGACACCAACACCGTCATCACCGGCGAGTCGGATAAGAACACCGTCACCATCGACACCTCCAAGGGCGACGTGGACGTCATCTTCGACGACCTGAAGATCGACGTCAGCGGCAAGACCGAGGGGGATGGCAGCGGTGACGGTCCAATCGATGAGAGCAAAGCCGCCGTCACCGTGCAGGGCGACCACGATGCGACCATCGAGCTGGACGGCGACAACGAGCTGAAGAGCGGCGGCTATAATGCGGGTCTTGAGAAGAACGAACACGAGTCGAAAGGAACGCTGACCATTAAGGACGACAAGGGCAAGGACGGCTCCCTCACCGCTGAGGGCGGCTTCGGCGGCGCAGGCATCGGTGGCGGCATCGAGAGCACCGGCAGCAACATCACCATCCGGGGCGGCGCGGTCGAGGCTGTGGGCGGGAGCAACGCGGCAGGCATCGGCGACGGAGCAGGCCGCGCGTCGGACGACACCGACGACCCGAACCCGGGAGACCTCTACATCTGCGGCGACGCCGAGGTGACGGCCAAGGCGGGAAGCCAGATGACGGACGCCAAGGCCCCGGCCATCGGCGGCAGCTACGGCGAAGTACCCACGGAGAACCTTTCTGACGATGAACATAAGGTGACGGGAGGACGGCTGACCCGTCTGAACGCGGACGGCACCGTGATGGAGGGGATGGGCTACGACTACACCTCCACCCCCAAGCCCCAGCCGGACGACGACGAGGACGACGATGATGATGACGTCCCGCCCCCGGCACAGGAGAACGCTCCCGAACCCCTGCCCGGCGGCATGGTGGTGGGCGGCTTCTTTTCCAGCCGGGTCACCATCCAGCGGTGGGATTCTGCTTTGGCCATTATTGAGAGCACCGACCCCATGCCCGGCAGCTTAAAGGCCGGCGACGCCGGAGAGGTCCTCACCCCGGGGGGTGTGGTGCTTATTGAGAGCGCCGCTCCCCGCTCCACCGTCACCACCGACATCTCCAGTCTCCGGGAGGACGGCGTGGAGGACATCTTCTTCCGCTATGAGGACACCATGACCCACTATAGCGTGGACAAGATGGCCGACGCGGCGGGCGAGGACGCTGACGTGGAGCTGAAGCAGAACAGGGAGGACATCAGCCTCCGGCTGGACGGCGAAACGCGGGACGACCTGTCAGAGCGCTATCTGGAGTGGGTGCCGGTGCAGACGCCAGAGCCGCAGGAGTGGCTGATATTGACCCACGAACTCGCGAAAAAAAGGGACGACCGCCCGAGTTTGGATTGGTGGCTCGAGCCTGAGAGAGAGGAAACGGTAGAGCAAAAAACGAGTGAAGAACTCAGACGTGAACTCGACGAATTACTGAAACAAGAGCGGGAGATGGGCTTCCAATTTGCGAAAAAAAGGGACGACCTCCCGAGTTTGGATTGGTGGCTCGAGCCTGCGAGAACGGAAACGCCGAGAATCGGGCTTGACGAGTCCCTGAAACAGCTGGCTTCCCGATTTGAGGCCATCGCTCCCGAGGAGGATAAGCCACGGCTTTTCCTGCTGGAAACCACCGTCCCGGATGGCACAAAGTATACCAATCTGTTGGAGAGTGACCTGCGGAGCTATACCGACCGTGGTGACGACTGGGACGACCTGCCGGATACCCAGGGTGAGATAAAGATCTGGCTGCCGGAGGACTTGGGGCAGCCCAAAGAAATAAGCATCTCAAAGGAGAGCCTCTGAGCCGCAGCGACGGCATTGCATGATACACAGAACGAAAGGAGATGTACGATGAGACTGAAGAGCGCACTCCGGCGGGGCGTGGCCGCCGCCGTCATCGCGGGCATCGTGGTGAGCTCCGGCATCCCGGCCTATGCGAAAACATGGAACATCGCCGACGGCGACATTACGGTCAAAGGTGCGAGCGATGAAAGCGGAAACTATAACAATGTCAAGCAGGGTGAAAAGGATTTCGAGAAGGATGAGGGGGAGACCGTCATCACCGGCGAGTCGGATAAGAACACCGTCACCATCGACACCTCCGAGGGCAACGTGGACGTCACCTTCGACGACCTGAAGATCGACGTCAGCGGCAAGAAGGAGGGGGACGGCAGCGGCAAGACCGAGGTGGATGGCAGCGGCAAGACCGAGGGGAACGTCAGCGACGAGACCGAGGGGGACGTCAGCGGTGACAGCCCAGTCGATGCGGGCAAAGCCGCCGTCACCGTGCAGGGTGACCACGATGCCGCCATCGAGCTGGACGGCGCCAACGAGCTGAAGAGCGGCAGCTGCAATGCGGGTCTTGAGAAGAATGGCAATGAGTCCTCCGGCAAGCTGACCATCAAGGACGACAACGACACCAAAGGCTCCCTCACCGCCGAGGGCGGCAAAGACGGCGCAGGCATCGGCGGCGGCTACGAAAGCGGTGCCGGAAACATCGAGATCACCGGCGGCACGGTAGAAGCCGTGGGCGGCGAGGGTGCTGCCGGTATCGGCGGCGGTGTGTACGGCCCGGGCCGCGACATCGAGATTTCCGGCGGCAAGGTGTCGGCCACGGGCGGCAGCTACAGCGGCGACCCCCGCCCCGGCGCGGCAGGCATCGGCGACGGCGCGGGTGCGTGGTCTGAGATAGACCCGGATGCGCCGCCCAGCAATCCCAATCACATCATCATCTCCGGCGACGCTGAGGTGGAGGCCAAGGCAGGCGCAAGCACCGGCGGCGAAACTGCGGCCATCGGCGGCGGCATAGTCGGCGAGATCCCCAATGACGCCCTCTCCGACGACGACCACAAGGTGACGGGCGGTAGTCTGACCCGCTACGACCCCGACGGGAAGAAGATGGAGGACTACAGCTACGACCGGCGGACGCCCTCCCAACCGGAGCAGCCGGACAAGCCGGAACAGCCAGACAAGCCGGAGCAGCCGGACAAGCCGGAGCAGCCGGACAAGCCGGAACAGCCCGATGATACCGAGAACGACGAGGACGACGCTCCAAGCGTGCAGGCCGGCGAGGTGCCGGACCGTGTGAAGCAGATGTACGAGGCCATGGGCGTGATCACCCATCCGGATGGCACACAGGAGCTTGCAGATGTGACCACGGCAGAGTATGACCCGGTCAACAAGGTCCTGCGCTTCGATGCCCACGGTTCGCTCTTTTGGATGACAGGCGACTCGCTGCGGGAGCTTGCAAAGGAGGTCGATGAACTCCGCGTCCGATTCCTTGATGGGGAAGGGCAGGAGATGGAGGCCGTCATTCCGCTGGCCCGGATCAAAGATCTGGTCGGCGCGAAGGGTGCGTTCGAATTCGGGCTGTACCATGAAGGAATTTATAGATTCCATGTTGTCGGGCAGACAGGATATGATAGAGAAATGTTCTCGCGTGAGAGAGAAAAGTTCTTGTATGAGAATGTCTTGCGCGAAAACGGCAAGGAACTGGTCCTCGTGTACCACGTTGGCGATGAGGAAGAGAAAGCACAGGAGACTGCCCGGGTGGAGGAGGCCATCGCCCGCCGCAGGCAGGAGAAAGAGCAATGGTGGGGAGTTGTCATCTCCGGTCTGGAAGGCGGCTCCCTGAGCGGACAGCCCGGGCTGACTCAGCCGGGAACGGGTGCCGTCGGTGACCTCAGCGGGCTGACGACTCTCTCGCCGGACAGCCTTACCACGGCCCAGCAGCCGAAGCAGCCCGCCTCCGACCAGACGGTGTGGAAGACATTTACCGGTAACATCGTGAAGCTCGCGGGCGGGAAGCAGGACAGCAAGAAGGACGACCCGGCCCCCTCCGTCGGTGACCTCAGCGGCCTCCAGACTCTCTCGCCGGACAGCCTCACCACGGTTCAGCAGCCGGAAACAAGTGGTCAGCCGTCGGAAACAAGCGCCCAGCAGCCGGAAACAGGCGGATGGGTAACGGACAGTCAGGGTGACTGGGTGTGGAAGCCGGGCAAGGATGACAGTCAGCCGCCGGATTGGGAAGGAAATTGGGAGACAAGAAAATGGATAAGGGACAGTCAGCCGCCGGATTTGAGAGGAGATTGGGAGACAAGAAAATGGATAGGGAGCAGCGACGATAATTTGTGGGGTGGGATTCCTTTTATGACTCCGCATATTATGACTCTGCATGGGATTTCGATTATGAAGGTTGAGAGCGTGGGCTGAGAGGGAGTGCAGCAGGAGGGCCCTGCACAGGGGCAGACCTGCCGCCCCCCTGCGCACAATCACCAAAAACCACCGATAGAAAAATAGCAATGTTGTACGAAGAAATCTGAGAAAAACCCCTTGCAAAATCACGATAAGCTGAGTATAATACCATTCATGAAACGCAAAACGTCCTGCCCCTCGTCCGGCAGGGCGTTTTTGTCGGTAAAGATCCGGCAAAGAAATGTTAAGTGACCGCCCGGGGAGGGGCTTTGTATGACAAAAGACATGACACAGGGCAGCCCGCTCAAGCTCATCCTTGCCTTTGCGGTGCCGCTGATGCTGGGCAGTCTGTTCCAGCAGTTCTACAATCTGGCCGATACCATCATCGTGGGCCGCTTCGTGAGCGTGGATGCGCTGGCGGCGGTGGGCAGCGTGGGCGGCCTGAACTATCTGGTGCTGGGCTTCGTCAACGGCATCGCCTGCGGCTTCTCCATCCCCATCTCGTGGACCTTCGGCGCGAAGGATTACAGAGAGATGCGGCGCTACACCGCCAATACCGTCTGGCTGAGCCTCTTTTTCGCCGTCGTGCTCACGGTGGTGACGGTGGCCCTGACCCGGGCGGTGCTGGTCTGGACCAACACCCCCGACAACATCATCGACATCGCGGACATCTACATCCGCACCATCTTCTGGGGCATCCCCTTCACCCTGCTGTACAACGTCACCAGCGCCCTCATGCGCGCGCTGGGCGACAGCAAGCGGCCTCTCTATTTCCTGCTGGTGGCCAGCGTGCTGAACATCGGCCTCGACCTGCTCTGTATCCTCATCTTCCGGATGGGGGCGTTCGGTGCGGCCTTCGCCACCGTGTTCAGTCAGGCGGTGGCGGGCATCGGCAGTCTCATCTACATCGGCCACCACTACCCGGAGCTGAAATGGAGCAGGGAAGAGGGCCGTCTGAGCGCCAGCCACTGCCTCAAGCTCTGCAACATGGGCATCCCTATGGGCCTGCAGTGCAGCATCACCGCCATCGGCAGCGTCGTGCTGCAGGGCGCGGTGAACGGTCTGGGCAGCAGCATCGTGGCCGCGCAGACCGCAGGCAGCAAGGCCGCCCAGTTCCTCTCGGTGCCGCTGGAGAGCATCGGCACCGCCATGACCACCTACGCCAGCCAGAACATGGGCGCTCACGACCTCAAGCGTGTGGACCGGGGCGTCAATACTGCGCTGGGAATTGGCTGCGTCTACAGCGTGGCATCCTTCCTCATCCTGCGTGTGCTGGATGTGCCGCTTATCAGCCTCTTCCTCGAGAGCAGCGAGGTGGAGATCATGGCGAATGCCCGCAGCTTCATCTTCTGGAACAGCGTGTTCTACATCCCGCTGGCTGTCCTCATCATCTACCGCTACACCATCCAGGGCCTGGGCTATTCCGGCCTTGCCATGTTCGCGGGCGTGGCCGAGATGGTCGCCCGTGCCATGGTGGGCTTCTGGTTCGTGCCGCTCTGGGGCTACTTTGCGGCCTGCATCGCCAACCCTGTGGCATGGTTCTTCGCCTGCTTCTTCCTCATCCCGGCCTACTTTGCAGTGCGCAATCGGCTGATGAAAGAAAATGCATATGGGGTGGGGGATTAAACCTCGCCTACAGCTCCCCTTCGGGGGAGCTTTTGTTGTATTTACAAATCCCCCCAAAACCGCTATACTATATATAGTTGTGTCAAAACGAGGAGGCGGGACGATGGAGCAGGAGCTGGAACGGCTGGAAGGCACGGTAGAGGACATCATCTACCTGAACGAGGACAACGGCTACACCGTGTTCGAGGTGTCGGGCGGCGGTGTCGTCACCGTTGTGTGCGGCGTGGTGGGAGAGCTCCACGCGGGCGAGAGCGTCGTCTGCCGGGGCAGGTACGAGAACCACGCCACCTATGGCCGACAGTTCCACGCACAGGAGTGCGAGACGGATATGCCCAAAGACCTCGAGGCCGTCTACGCCTTCCTCGCCAGCCGGTCGCTGCCCTACATCGGGGCTCGGACGGCGGATAAGATCATTGACAAATTCGGCGCGGCGGCGCTGGAAGTTATCGCCAACGACCCCGCCCAGCTCACCCTCATCCCGGGCATCTCGGCGGACAAGGCCGACCGCATCCAGCAGGAGTTCAAGCGGATGTTCGGAATGCGGGAGCTCATCGCCTATCTGGCTCAGTTCGAGATCAGTCCCCGCCGGGCGATGGAGGTCTTCCGCACCTTCGGGCCGGGGGCCATGCAGGCCATCCAGCAGAACCCCTACCTGCTGTGCGGGGAGCCGCTGCAGCTGGACTTCCGCCATGCCGACAGCATCGCCCAGTATTACCAGATGGCAGGGGACTGCGCCCAGCGGCTGGAAGCCGCCCTCCTGCGCACCCTGCGCCACAACGCCGGCAACGGCCACACCTGTCTGCCCCGGGCGCAGCTGTTGGAAACGGCGTCGAACTTCATCCACCAGCCCCCCGAAAAGCTGGCGGCGGCGCTGGACAGCTGCATCCAGACCGGGAAACTGGCGGTGCGAATGTTCGACGGCACACCGTATATTTATCTGCCTGATCTGCTGGCCGCAGAGCAGGACATCGCCGACCGTCTGGCCATGCTGACCAAGCGCGGGAAGCAGGCGGCCCACGGCCTCGACAAGAACATCCAAATACTGGAACTGGCGCAGGGCTTTGCTTACGCGCCGCTCCAAAAGGAAGCCATCCGTAAGGCCATGACCGAGAACTGTCTTGTCCTCACCGGCGGCCCCGGCACCGGCAAGACCACCACGGTCAACGCCATCCTGCAGCTGCTCGAGAACGAGGCCGAACGGGTAGCCCTCTGTGCTCCCACAGGCCGCGCCGCCAAGCGTCTGAGCGAGCTGACGGGCCGGAAAGCCTCCACCATCCACCGTCTGCTGGAAGTGGACTACACCGGCGGCGTGGTCAGCTTCATCCACAATGACAAGAACCTGCTCAAGTGCGACGTCGTTATCCTCGACGAGATGAGTATGGTGGACGTCAAGCTGTTCCAGGCCCTCATTGCGGCACTGCGGTACAGCTGCCGTATTATTATGGTAGGCGACGCCGACCAGCTGCCCAGCGTCGGCCCGGGCAATATCCTCGGTGAGATCATCCGCTCCGGGCTGGTGCCGACGGTCTGCCTCAACGAGATATTCCGGCAGGCCGCTCAGAGCCTCATCGTGGAGAACGCCCACCACATCATCTCGGGCGAACCACTGAAAAAGGGCGGAAAGACGGACGATTTCTTCTTCCTCGAAGCCGACGGCGACGCAGCCCAGAAGCTGGTCTGCGATCTTGTGACCACCCGCCTGCCCCGCAGCTACCAGTTCGACCCGGTGAAGGATATTCAGGTGCTCTGCCCCACGAAGCTCGGCCCCACCGGCACCCAGGCCCTCAACGCGGAGCTGCAGGCCATGCTCAACCCGCCCAGGAAGGGCAAGCCGGAGCTGCAGAGCGCGGCCCGGGTCTTCCGGGTGGGGGACAAAGTGATGCAGGTGCGCAATAACTACGAGATAACGTGGCAGCGCATCGGCGGGGAACAGGGTGTGGGCGCCTACAACGGCGACATCGGCATCGTGGAATCCATCGACGTGCGCAGCCGCTCCATGGTGGTGCGGATGGACGACCGGCGGCTGGTCTACCCGGCGGAGAACCTCAACGAGCTGGAAATTGCGTATGCCATCACAGTACACAAAAGCCAGGGCAGCGAGTTCCCGGCGGTCATCCTCCCGGCGGCGCAGGTGCCGCCCCGCCTGTGCTACCGCAACCTCTTCTATACCGGCGTCACCCGCGGGCGGAAGCTCTGCATCGTGGTGGGCCGGCGGGACGTGGTGAACCGGATGATGTCCAACATCCGCCAGAACCTGCGCTACAGCGGCTTGGCCGCCCTGCTGGCAGAAGCTCTGCCGCCGGGGCGGGAGAACCTCTCCGATTGAAGATGAAACTTTACGAAATGCCAAAGCCTCCCCTCGATAGGGGAGGTGGCATCGCGCAGCGATGACGGAGAGGTTTTGTCCCGCAGCGGCTCACGGTCAGGCTGTCCTTCGTACAACCTCTCAGTCTCGTCGCAAGCTCCTCGCCAGCTCCCCTAGTAGGGGAGCCACTGGCGAGTCGGACGAGTTCACGCTGGACGCTGAAAGTCTGATAGGGCGTGAAAGGTAGTGCCTTGCTGTGAAGGTCAGGTGTTTTTAAGAGGGTTTCTTTTTGGATACACCTGTGTTATACTATAATGTGTTTTGATGACCCGCGCCCGGAGATGGGCGATGGAAATAGAGAATGGGCAGCAGAGAAAGGAAATATCACAACTATGGCACAGAACGACATCGGTATCGATCTTGGTACGACGACCATCATCATCGCGCAGGAGGGGCAGGGCGTTGTGCTCAACCAGCCCAGCGTGGTGGCGGTGGATACCCGCAAGAACTGCGTGCTTGAGGCCGGCGACAAGGCCCTTGCAATGGTGGGCCGCACGCCCAACTACATCTCCGCCATCTTCCCGCTGAAGGATGGCGTCATCAGCGACCACACCATGACCCGGGAGCTCATCTGCCGCTTCGTCAATCAGGTCTACAGCTCCCACATGGTCAAGCCCCGTGTGGCCGTCTGTGTGCCTGCCGCCATCACCGGCATCGAGAGCGACGCTGTGGTGGAGGCCGTCATGGCCGCCGGTGCGCGTCAGGTCTACCTCATTGATGAGCCTATCGCCGCAGCTCTCGGCTCCGGCATCGACATCACCGTGCCGGACGGCCGGATGATCATCGACATCGGCGGCGGCACCACCGACATCGCCGTGCTGAGCCTCGGCGGCAAGGTCAAGGCCACCAGCGTCCGCGTGGCCGGCAACCACTACGACGAAGAGATCCTGAAGTTCGTGCGCAACAAGTTCAGCATCGCCATCGGCCAGCGCACCGCTGAGAACCTGAAAAAGAACGTGGCCTGCTGCCCCCAGAAGGCAGATTTCAACGAGACCATGGAGATCAAGGGCCGCAGCCTGCTCACCGGCCTGCCCGTGCGTGTCAATGTCTCCACCGCCGACCTCTACGAGCCGGTCATGCGCCTGAGCGAGCAGATCGGCACCGCCGCCCATCAGGTGCTGGAGAAGACTCCTCCGGAGCTGGCCGGCGACATCTACCGCAATGGCGTCGTCCTCACCGGCGGCGGCGCACAGCTCCACGGCCTGCCTGAGTACCTGAGCCAGGAGCTGAAGGTGGAAGTGACCGTCTCGCCTGACCCCGTCAACTGTGTCGCGCTGGGTACGGCCATGAGCCTGCGTCTGGGCGACAAGCTGGAGACCGGCTTCATGGACGCCACCCCCCGCATGGGCCGCCGCTGAGAAGAAAGCGCTGTTCACAGAACCGTGAAAAACAATATGATTTTTGTTCATAGTTGTTGAATCGACCCGGAAAATATTGTATAATATCTTCAAATCGCTTTTTGCCGCCCGCCCCCCGGGCGGCAAAGAAAAAAGTAAATAGGAGGAAGACCATGGATTTAGGTTATGATGTGATCGTTACCATAACCGGTATTGTGCTGGTGTTTCTGATCCTCGTCCTGCTGATGGCTATCATCACGCTGGAGGGCAAGATCTTTGACGCCATGAACGGCAAGAAGGCAGCTGCCAAGGCTGCTTCTGTTGCAAAACCGGCTGCTCCTGTGAAACAGGCCGCTGCGCCCGCTCCTGCAAAGGCTGCTGCCCCGCAGGTCGAGGCCGGCATCCCCGGCGACGTTGTGGCAGCCATCATGGCAGCCATCTACTCTATGGGCAACGGCAAGTATGTGCTGAAGGCAGTCCGCCGCGGCAAGAATGGCTGGGGCAAGGCTGGCGTCAACGACACCACCGCACCCTTTTAACACAGGAGGAAAAACATGACTCAGTTTATTGAGACTCTGGTCGGTATTTTCCAGAGTTCCGGTTTTGCCAAGTTCGGTGAGCCGGGCGGCTGGCTGTACGCAGTGATGATCTGCGTAGGCTGCTTCCTGCTCTACCTCGCTATCGTCAAAGAGTTCGAGCCTCTGATCCTGCTGCCCATGGCTTTCGGCATGATCCTGGCCAACCTCCCCGGCAGCGGCGTCATCCATATGCAGTACTTCGTCGGTGACGGCCTCGAGCACCCGATGTGGGTCGAGATCCTGAACAACGGCGGTCTGGCTGACATGCTTTACATGGGCGTCAAGCTGGGCATCTACCCGCCGCTGATCTTCCTCGGCATCGGCACCATGACCGACTTCGCACCCCTGATCTCCAACCCCAAGAGCCTGCTGCTGGGCGCTGCCGCTCAGTTCGGTATCTTCGGCACTTACATGGGCGCTCGTCTGCTGGCCGCTACCGGTCTGGTGGACTTCACCCAGAAGCAGTCTGCTGCTATCTCCATCATCGGCGGCGCAGACGGCCCCACCGCTATCTTCGTCACCTCCCGTCTGGCTCCTGAGCTGCTGGGCTCCATCGCCGTCGCGGCCTACAGCTACATGGCTCTGGTGCCCGTCATCCAGCCCCCCATCATGAAGGCCCTGACCTCCAAAAAGGAGCGTACCGTCGTGATGAAGCAGCTGCGCGCCGTGACCAAGACCGAGAGGATCATCTTCCCCATCATGGTCACCATCATCGTCTCCCTCATCGTGCCGGATGCCGCCGTTCTGGTCGGTATGCTGATGCTGGGCAACCTGATGAAGGAGTGCGGCGTCGTGGATCGTATCCAGAAGACCGCCGGCAATGAGCTGATGAACATCATCACCATCTTCCTGGCTCTGTCTGTCGGCTGCACCACCTCTGCAAACACCTTCCTGAACAGCCGCACCCTGTTCATCATCGTGCTGGGCCTCATCGCATTCTCCTTCGGCACTGCTGCCGGTGTTCTCTGCGGCAAGGTCATGTATATCCTGACCGGCGGTCAGGTCAACCCCCTGATCGGTTCCGCTGGCGTTTCCGCTGTGCCTATGGCTGCCCGTGTTTCTCAGAAGGTCGGCCAGAGTGAGAACCCCTCCAACTTCCTGCTGATGCACGCAATGGGCCCCAACGTGGCCGGTGTTATCGGCTCCGCCGTCGCTGCTGGTATCCTCATCAACATCTTCGGCTAAGCATTTCCTGAAATTTCCGCTCCATCGTGGTATTGACCGCGGTGGGGCGGTTTTTGTTTGCATTGTTTTTATGTACAACTTTTTTGAAATGTGATATACTATATTTTAAGTGATATATCCAGAAATGATTGAAAAGAACAGGTGAAACAATGGCAACAGATCTCGCACAACAATTCTGCGCTTTGCGTGATACGTATATCGAAAAGCAGTTCGGACGCCTGAACGATATGCAGCGGGAGGCGGTGTTCACCACCAACGGCCCTCTGCTCATCCTCGCGGGTGCAGGCAGCGGAAAGACCACTGTGCTGGTCAACCGCATCGCCAACCTCATCCGCTTCGGCTCGGCCCACGGCTCCAGGTGGACGCCCCGGGAGGTGACGGAGGACGATGTGAAAGCTTTGCGCACCGCCATCATGACCGGCACCGATGCCCCGTCGTGGCTGGACGGGATGCTGCGGAAGGATGCCGTCCGGAGCTGGAACGTCATGGCCATCACCTTTACCAACAAGGCCGCTGGTGAGCTGAAAGAGCGCCTGCGCCGGATGCTGGGCGGGGAAGAGGGCGACGAGGTGTTCGCCTCCACGTTCCACTCGGCCTGCGTCCGCATTCTCCGCCGCTGGGCCGAGGAGATCGGCTACCCCCGCAGCTTTACCATCTACGACAGCGACGACTCCCAGCGTGTCATGAAGACGGTGTACAAAGAGCTGAGCGTGGACGACAAGTTCTTCCCGGTCAAAAGCGCCATCAACCAGATGAGCCGCTGGAAAGACCAGCTCATCAGCCCCGCCGAGGCCCTGAAGACCCCGGCCCGGGACACGAAGGGCGCCCTTGCGGCCAAGGTCTACGCCGCCTATGAAAAGAAGCTCAAGGAGGCCGGTGCTTTCGACTTCGACGACCTCATCTACCAGACGGTCATCCTGCTGTCGGAGCACGAGGACGTGCGGGAGTTCTACCAGAACAAGTACAAATATCTGCTGGTGGACGAGTATCAGGACACCAGTGTGGCTCAGTTCCGGCTTGTGAGCCTGCTCACCGGCCCGGAGAAAAACATCTGCGTCGTGGGCGACGACGACCAGAGCATCTACCGCTTCCGCGGCGCGACCATTGAGAACATCCTCAACTTCGAGCGCATCTATAAAGGCACCAGGACCATCCGACTCGAGCAGAATTATCGCTCTACGTCGAATATCCTGAATGCCGCCAACTGTGTCATCCAGCACAACACCGAGCGCAAGGGCAAGACCCTCTGGACGAAGAACGGCGAGGGCGACAAGGTGCAGGTCTACACCGCCGAGAACGAACAGGACGAGGCCAGCCATATCGCGGACGTCATCGGCCAGCACCTCAAAGAGGGCGGACATCTGGCCGACCACGCCATCCTCTACCGGATGAACGCCCAGTCGGCCCCCATCGAAAGCTACTTCACCCGTGCGGGCATCCCGCATAAGATCGTGGGCGGCCAGCGCTTCAACGACCGCAAGGAAGTCAAGGACATCCACTCCTATATGTCCATCGTGGCGAACCCCCGGGACGATGTCCGACTCCGTCGAATCATCAACGAGCCTGCGCGCAAAATCGGTGCGACGACCATCGAGGTTATTGCCGACCTTGCCGCCCAGCAGGGCATCAGTATGCTGGATGTCATCTCCCATGCCGACCAGTACGCCAAGCTCAGCCGCGCCATCGCGTCGCTGTTCAAGTTCTGGGACATCTACCAGAAACTGCAGGAATCGCTGGAAACGAAGACGCTGGATGAGTTCGCTTCCGATGTCATCGAGATCACCGGCTACCGCGCCATGCTGGAAGCCGACGCCGCCAAGGGTCACGAGGATGCCGCCGACCGTCTGCAGAACCTTGGTCAGCTGGTCAACAACGTCAAGAGCTACTGCGACCAGCACGGCGAAGAGGCCTCGCTGGAAGGCTATCTGGAGGACATCGCCCTCATCAGCGACATCGACAGCTACAACGAGAGCGCCGACCAGGTGGTGCTGATGACCATCCACTCGGCCAAGGGCCTTGAGTTTCCCTATGTATTCCTCATTGGCATGGAAGAGGGGGTCTTCCCCAGTGAAATGAGCAAGTATTCCGAGGCTGACCTCGAGGAGGAACGCCGCCTGGCCTATGTGGGCATCACCCGCGCCAAGAAGGAGCTTTACATCTCCAACAGCGTCACCCGGATGCTCTATGGCCGCACCCAGCGCAACGAGCCCAGCCGCTTTCTCCGGGAAATTGAACCGGAGTACATCGAAGAGACCCGCAGCCCGGTGCTGGAACAGCGCTCCCGTCTGGGCGGCTGGGGCAGCGGTTACGGCAGCGATACCGTGCCGGGCGGTGCATCGGGATACTCCGGCCCCTCCGGCTGGGGGCGCGCGGCCTCCGGTTACGGCTCGGGCTATGGCAGCCGCAGCGGCTATTTGAATAAAGAATATAACGCACCAATGTCAAATAACCGAGGCTTTGGCTCCGATTACGCGGGCCGGGGAAGTGCTTCGTCGGGTCATGGCGGCTGCAGCTCCGGTTCGGGAAGCAGCGGCTTCGGCTCTGGCTATGGCCGTCCGGCAGCGCCCAAAGCGCCGGTCAAACCCGCAGGCGGCGGTGTGACGTCTTCGCCCCGTCCGGCAGCGGCATCCACCGGCCCCAAACACTATGAGCCGGGCGACATCGTGGAGCATAAGGTCTTCGGGCGCGGCAAGGTGCTGAAAGTCAAGCCCGCCGCCGGCGACCAGATCGTGGAGATCAGCTTCGAGAAGGTGGGCGTGAAAAAGACCATGGCCAACTTTGCGCCCCTTGTGAAGATAACGACGGAGGAATGAGAAAAAATGATGACTGTCCGATTGATAGCACATACGCCGGAGCCGGAGAAGGTCGTGGCGGCCGCGGCGAAGCTCTGCTACTCCGACGCCCACATCACCGACCTGCTGGACGGGCTGGATGAGGAAAAGACTGCCCGCTTCCTGAACATGCTCAGCGATTTGGGCCACGCCAGCCCCATCGAGCACGCAAGCTTCACCTTCGGCATCGAGGGAGTCAGCCGTACCCTGCTGGCCCAGATCACCCGCCACCGCATCGCGTCCTTCAGCGTCCAGAGTCAGCGGTACGTCCGTCTGGACGATTTCCGCTACGTCATCCCGCCCGAGATCGAGGCCATCCCTGAGGCAAAGGCGGCGTTCATCGAGAGCATGAACGAGGACGCCAGGCGCTACCTCGACCTCGTGCAGAAGCTGGAAGACGGCCACACCGCCCGCCTGATGGCCGAAGGTCTGCCCGAAAAGCAGGCCCGGGCCAAGGCTTCCAAGCAGGCCAACGAGGACGCCCGCTTCGTGCTGCCCAACGCCTGCGAGACCAAGATGGTGGTGACTATGAACGCCCGCAGCCTGCAGAACTTCTTCCACCTGCGCTGCTGCAGCCGCGCCCAGTGGGAGATACGGCAGCTGGCCGAAGAGATGCTGCGGCTGGTCTACCCGGTGGCACCCCATATCTTCCGCACCGCCGGCCCGGCCTGCGTGTCCGGCCCCTGCCCGGAGGGCAAGATGTGCTGCGGCCGCACCGCCGAAGTCCGCGCCCAGTACGCCGCGCTGAAAGGGGAGAAGGCAGAATGAGCAAGGGCAGGCTTCTTGTCATCGAAGGGCTGGACGGCTCCGGCAAGGCCACCCAGGCAAAGCTGCTGGCCTCCCATCTGGCCGAGAGCGGCTGCAAGGTGATGGAGATCACCTTTCCGGACTACGAGAGCGATTCCAGTGCGCTGGTAAAGATGTACCTCTCTGGTCAGTTCGGCGACAAGCCCGACGACGTCAACCCCTATGCGGCGTCCAGCTTCTATGCGGTGGATAGGTACGCCAGCTATAAGACCAAGTGGGGCAGCTTCTACGAGGCGGGCGGCATCGTCATCGCCGACCGCTACACCACGTCGAACGCGGTGCATCAGTGCTCCAAGCTCCCGCCGGAGCAGTGGGACGATTTCCTCCGCTGGGCCTTTGACTACGAATACAGGCTGCTGGGCCTGCCCGCGCCGGACGCTGTGGTGTACTTACAGGTAGACCCCGCCGTGAGCCAGAAGCTCATGACCGGCCGCTACCACGGCGACGAGAGCAGGAAGGACGTCCACGAAAAGGACATCGAATATCTGGCCCGCAGCCGCCGTGCCGCCGAGTACTGCGCAGAGCATCTGGGCTGGGCCACCGTCCATTGCACGGAAAATGGAGCCATGCGCACCATCGAGGATATTCAGGCCGAGGTGCGGGCGCTGGCGGAAAAAGAACTCGGATAACCGCGAAAATGGGAGGGATACTATCAATGTATCGTTTGATGCAGCCGTCGGATGAGGCGGCAGTCGTGGCACTGTGGCAGAAAGAACGCGGTGACAGCGCCGAGTTCATCAAGACTGCTCTGGAAAAGTTCGCCGGGGCGGAAAATATCTACGTCGCTGAGGAAAATGACGAGATAGTCGCTGCGGCGCTGGCGGTCCCCGTCACCCTCAAGGGACGCAGCGGCAGTTACCTCTACGGCCTCTGCGGGCAGGGAAGCCTGCTTCTGGCAGGACTCGTGGACTATCTCTGTGCGCAGCAGAAGCTGCGGGGCGCGGGCTTCACCGTGGCCGTTCCGGCCGGACAGGAGCAGGCCGCGCTGCTGGAAAACAAGGGTTTCCAGCGGGCTTTTGCCCTCCGCTGCCTGCCCCGGGAGGTGTCCCGCAACCTGTGGAGTCAGGCGGAATTCGACTCCGTGACGGCCCGCAAGCTCTGTGAGCTGCGGGAGCGCTTCTATCCCGATACCGTCCAGTTCCCGCCGGAGCAGATGGCCGTCGTGCTGACCGACCTCTACGCCCGGGGCGCGACCATCGTGTCCAGCGAGAAGGGCTACGGCATCTACTTCCGCCGGGAGGACACCCTCTATTTTGTGGAGCTGATGGCCGAAGATGACCGCTCCGCCGAGGTGCTGATGGAAGCGGCCCGGGAGAAGGAAGTCATCGTGGAGCGCGCTGTCATCACAGTGGGTGCGGCTCAGAACCTTTTCCTCGGCGAAGGCACCCGGCAGGACTACGGCATGATACGGTTCGACGCGGAGCCTTTCGATGTGGAAGAAAGCTATATGCGGCTGATGATGGAAAGCTGAACGGAATGGTAAAGGAGTGTGTACATGGCACACGATGCAAAACATAAAAAAAGCAGAAAAGGCGGCGCAGCGAAAATGATTCTGATCGTGCTGCTGATCCTGGTACTGGCGGCGGGCGGCTGTCTGCTGGCCATCCGAAAAGAGATCAACGGCAGTGCTTCCGCTGGCGAACCGGTGAGTGTGAGCATCCAGCAGGGCAGCGGCGTGGCAGCCATCGCCCAGAAGCTCAAGACAGCGGGCGTCATCAAGTACCCCCATGTCTTCCGCTGGTATGCAGGCAAACAGGGCGCGGCAGGCAAGCTCCAATACGGTGAGTTCGACCTCGCCCCCGGCAGCTCCTACGACGACATCATCGAGGCACTTTCCGCCTACGCGAAGGCCGACAGTGTCCGGCTGACCTTCCCCGAGGGTACGACGGCCATCGCCATTGCGAAAAAAATGGAAGACGCCGGGTTGTGCAGCGCTGAGGACTTCCTCAAGGAGGCCAACACCGGCGATTTCAGCCAGTACAGGTTCTGGCAGTACGTCCCCGACGACAAGGACGCCCCGGACCGCTTCCTCAAGTGCGAGGGTTATCTTTTCCCGGATACCTACGATTTCCTGAAGGATGACACCGTCCATCATTACGTTGAGACGTTCTATTCTCACTTCGACAAGCAGATCACCGATGAGATGTATGCCGAGATGGAAAAGCAGGGGATGACCCTCTCCGAGGTGGTCACTCTGGCGTCCTTCGTGCAGGAGGAGGCCGGCAACGATCAGGACGATAATGTGGCGCAGGTGTTCCGCAACCGTCTGGCCGAGGGTTCACCCTACCCCAAACTGCAGAGCAACACCTCCAGCTACGTCCAGAGCGACGCCGACAACAACTACCTCTGGAACTGGGTCGCGCCCTACTACGGCGGCTGGGACAGCATCCCGGAGAACATTCTGGAAGCCTACGACACCTACGCCTGCACCGGCCTCTCCGCCGGCCCGATCTCCAACCCCGGCATCGCGGCCATCCGTGCGGCGCTTGACCCGCAGCCCGACGATGAGGCGAAGGACGCCTATTTCTTTGTCACGGACCTTGCCGGTCACTACTACTACGCCCGCACCTACGCAGATCACCAGAAAAACTGCGATGAGGCGGCTAAAGTTAATAAAAGTATGAAGTAAAAGAGGAATACCATGTTACAGATACCGGAACTTCTGGCCCCGGCAGGCGACCTCGAGCGCCTGCGGTATGCCATCAACTACGGCGCGGACGCCGTTTACTGCGCTCTGCCTGAGTTCGGGATGCGCTCTGCACCCACCAACTTCACCCCGGAGCAACTGAGCGAGGGCGTCATCTATGCCCACGCCCGGGGCCGCAAGGTCTACCTGACCATGAACACCCTGCCCACCAACGAGGAGGCTGACCGTCTGCCCCAGGCCATCAAGGACGCTGCCGCCGCCGGTGTGGACGCCTTCATCGTGGCCGACCTCGGCGTGTTGGACGCCTGCAAGACGTTCGCGCCCGACATCGACGTCCATATGTCCACCCAGACCGGCATCACCAACTGGGCCGCTGCCCGCGCCGCCTACAATATGGGCGCGAAGCGGGTGGTGCTGGCCCGGGAGATGACCCTGCAGGACATCGCCACTCTCCGCGACAAGACCCCGCCGGAGCTGGAAATTGAGGCTTTCGTCCACGGCGCCATGTGCATGAGCGTCTCGGGCCGCTGCCTGCTCTCCAACTACATGGCAGGCCGCGACGCAAACCGCGGCCAGTGCGCCCAGCCCTGCCGCTGGAAGTACTATCTCAGCGAGGAGACCCGCCCGGGGCAGCTCTATGAGATCGGCGAGAACGAGAACGGCAGCTACATCCTCAACGCCAACGATATGTGTACCGCGCCCTTCCTCGACCTCATCTGCAACGCGGGCGTGGACAGCCTCAAAATCGAGGGCCGCGCCAAGACTTTCTACTACGTCGCCAGCGTGACGGCGGCCTACCGCCGCGCCCTCGACCAGTATCTGGCCGACCCGATGAACGAGAACTTCGAGCTGCCGGAAGAGGTTTTGGCTGAGCTGACCCGCACCAGCCACCGCCACTATTCGCCCGGCTTCTACTTTGGCCGGGAGCAGGCCCGTCAGGCCACCGACAGCGCTACTTACATCCGCGAGTGGGAGTTTGTCGGTACGGTGGACGGCTGGGAGAACGGCGTCGCCAGCTGCCAGCAGCGGGGCAAGTGGAGCCTCGGCGACACGCTGGAAGTGCTCTGCCCGGATGGCCGCAGCATCCCGCTGAACCCCGAGTGGATCAAGAATGAGGCCGGTGAGCTGGTGGAGTCCACGCCCCACGCGATGGAGCGCTATACCATCCCCACCCCGGAACTGCCGCCTATGAGCCTGCTGCGCCGGAAAGTCTGAGAATCAAAAGCAAAGCCGCCTGTCGTTCGTTGAATGACAGGCGGCTTTTATCGTTTATCTATATTATTCCGGCTTGACCTGCAGCTCCTGCTCGCAGTAGATGCAGCGATACTTGCCGTTGGAGCTCAGCTCGAAGATCTGGTCACACTCTTCCTCGATGGAGGAGATGCAGCGGGGGTTCTTGCACCGCACGATGTTGACCAGACGCTTGGGGGGCTGGGGCTTTTCCTTCTTGACAGCCTTGCCGTTCTCGATGACGGTCACGCTGATGTCGGGGTCGAGATAGGCCAGCACGTCGAGGTTGAGCCAGGAGGCGTCGCCCTCCACCTTGATGATGTCCTTCCGGCCCGACTCTGCCTTGTGGCTGCGGGCGTTCTGGATGAGGGCCACGCTGGAGGTGCGGTTGCCCTTGATGCCCAGCAGGTCCATCAGGCCGATGGCCGTGCCTGCCTTGATATGGTCGATGACGATACCGTTCTGAATTTCATCAATGTTCAGCATCTCAGTTGCCCTCCTTTTCAGCCTTGGGGTCCTTGAGGCCCAGCAGTGTCATGATCAGCGCCATGCGGATGTAGACGGCGTTCTGCACCTGCTCAAAGTAGGCGGCGCGGGGGTCGTCGTCCACGTCCAGCGTGATCTCATTGACGCGGGGCAGGGGATGGAGCACGGCCATGTCAGGCTTGGCAAGGGCCATCTTCTCTTTGGTGAGGATATAGCTGTTCTTCAGACGGACATAGTCTTCCTCGTTGAAGAAACGCTCCTTCTGGACGCGGGTCATGTAGAGGATGTCCAGCTCGGGCATGGACTCCTCGAGGCTGCGGGTCTCCTTGTAGGGGATGTGGTTGGCCTCGAGCACGTCGGTGATGATGTAGTCCGGCACCCGCAGCTCTTCGGGGCTGATGAGGACGAAGCGGATGTTCTCACAGCGAGCCATGGTCTTGATGAGGGAGTGGACGGTGCGGCCAAACTTGAGGTCGCCGCACAGGCCGATGGTCAGGTCGTTCAGACGGCCCTTGCGGCGGCGGATGGTCATCAGGTCGGTCATGGTCTGGGTCGGGTGCTGGTGGCCGCCGTCGCCTGCGTTGATGACAGGGATGCGGGAGTACCGGCTGGCCCGCAGCGGTGCGCCCTCCTTGGGGTGGCGCATGGCCACGATGTCGGCGTAGCAGGAGACGACGCGGATGGTGTCGGCCACGCTCTCGCCCTTGGATGCACTGGAGACGGTCTCGCTCGGGAAGCCGAGGACATGTCCGCCGAGGTTCAGCATCGCGGCCTCAAACGAAAGACGGGTACGGGTGGACGGCTCGTAGAACAGAGTAGCCAGCTTTTTGTGGGCGGCCACGTCCTGATAGGCAGCAGGGTCGGCGCAGATGCGGTCGGCCAGGTCCAGCAGAGAGGTGATCTCCTGCTGACTGAAATCCAACGGATCGATTAGATGACGCATATTCTTTTGTTTCCCTCCGTCAAAGAAGCTTTCGAAGAATCGAGAAGTCGAAGAAGTTCGTGTAGTAGCTCAACGAACGCATGACGGGATGGCAGAGCCGGTTGTAGCATATCTCATCCAGCAGAAGCATGGCCTCGCCCGGGGCCAGACGCATAGCGGCCCGGATGGGCTCGTCGCCGCAGCTGGCCTTGAGATGGGCCACATTGGAGGCCACCTGCTGGCGGCACTCCCGCTCCAGAACATCGAAGATGTCACCCGACAGGTCGATGCGGGTGTAGTCCCGGTTCCCAAACAGGGCGCGGGGCAGGTAGTCGATGGAGTAGATGACGGGGGTGGTGTCGGCGAGGATGCGCTTCTTGATGCAGATGACATCGTCGCCGGGTTCGATGGCCAAATCACGGGCCAGCTCTTCGCCTGCGCGGACGGGGTAGATCTGGATGCCGTCGGCGTGGGGGTAGCTGCCAAAGCTGCGGATGAGCGGGTAATACTCCAGCTTCTGGTCCAACCGGCTGCGCAGGTTCAGGACACTTCGGTTGACCACTGTGCCGATGCCGCGCACCCGCTCGATGTAACCCGCACGCTCCATCTCGCTCAGCGCATCGCGGATGACGGTGCGGCTGACGCCGAGTTCGGCGGCAAGGTCTACCTCGGCGGGCAGACGGTCAGTCTGTGCATAGCGGCCTGTGCGCAGTTCCTCTAACAGAGCGCTGACGATGCGGTCGCTGATGACAGCACCACCCAGGCGGCTGGAAGGGGATAAGCTGGAATCTCTCATGGTTCGTTTCCTCCGGTACACGGGCAGGGCGGCCCTGCCTGGACTTCCGAAAAAGCTGTGCCTGAGCACAAAAGCTTTTCCTGCAAATATTATAGCATAAATTGACAATGATTCAAACGGCATTTATACTGGAATCAGCCGGAAAGTATGATTTTATTTTGGAGGGATAGAGCAAGAATGGAAATTCTTCTGCACAAAGTGTGCGGCCGGCCCGCAAGCCGCACCATGACCCTGCGCGCTGCCGGGCCGGAGGATGCCGCTGCCTTTTACGCCTTGCAGAACGAGGTGCGGGCCGCGATGCCCCACCCGGAGCAGTTCGTACCCGACACGCTGGAAAACATCGCCCGCTACCTGAAAGAGGACCTGTGCATCGGCGGGTGGGACGGCGGGCGGCTGGGGGCCTACTTCATCCTGCGGTACTGCGGGCAGGACGCGCACAACTATGCCGCCTTTATGGGCATCCCGCGAGAAGAGTGGGACGGCTGGGCCAACGCCGACAGCGCCATCGTCCACCCCGACTACCGGGGCAACGGTCTGCAGCGGAAGCTGCTGGAAGCGGCGCTTACCCTGCTCCGTCCGGGCATCGTGGGCATCGGGGCCACCGTCAGTCCGGAGAATCAGTACAGCCTCAACAACGCCCTGGCCAGCGGCTTTGAAATCGTCTGCCGCCGGGAGATGTACGGCGGGTATGACCGGTATCTGCTGGCGAAGGCCCTCTCCGTCACCTTCGGTGACACTGCCCGGGTTGCGGCTCCCAGCGTCTGCTTCTCTGCCGCTCGCATCCTTGCTGGCCGCTGCCCCAACAGCTCCTCCCTGTTTCCGCCGCTGGCGGCGGTCGTCGCCGTTGCTCCCGAAGGGAGAGGCACTGGCGTGTCGGTCAAGCCCATGCTAGACGAGTAAAGCTTAATTTGTATCGCAAACAGTAGTGCCCTGCTACCAAGGCTAGCAGCAGCTTGACAAGGAACATGGTTCCGTAGCTGCTGCCCTCTGTAGCAGGGCACTATTTTTTGCGTTATATCAGGCTTCCGGCGGCCAGCTCAGAGTTGACCGGCCTGCCAAAGGCTCTCCCTCTGGGAGAGCTGGCGCGGAGCGCCTGAGAGGGCAAGGACGCTGCCAAACAGCTCTTGCACTGCGATCGTATCGCTCTGACAAAGAGCCTGCTTACCGCTGTGCAGCAGCTTTAAGGTTCTCGTTCATCTTATGCCGTACCACCAGCAGGCAGGCCAGATGCACCAGTGTAGTGAGGATCCAGCTGACGGGGTAGCTGAGGTAAAGCATCGTGGTGGTGTGGAACAGCCGGAAGATGGTGGCGATCCAGACGAGGCGGAGCAGGCAGCTGCCAACGAGGCTGACCACCATCGGCAGGACGGAGTAGCCCCGGCCGCGCAGGCAGCTGGCCAGAACATCCATGCCGCCGCAGAGCAGATAGGTGGTGCAGATGATGTGCATACGGGCCAGACCGGCGGTCACCACGACCTCATCGGAGGAGTAGAAGTGGAGCAGCTGTTCGCCCAGCAGGGAAGCACCGCCGCCCAGCACGAGGCCGGTGACGATGGAGCAGAGCAGGCAGTTGCGCATGACGCGGTCCAGGTTGTCGTACCGGCGGGCGCCCATGTTCTGGCTCGTGAAGGTGACAGCAGCCTGGGCGAAAGCGTTCATGGCGGTATAGACGAAGCCCTCGAGGTTGGAAGCAGCAGAGTTGCCGGCCACGACGATGGAGCCGAAGGAGTTGACCGCCGACTGGATGACGACGTTGGAGAGGCTGAACACGGTGCTCTGCAGACCGGCAGGCAGGCCGATGCGCAAAATCTGGCCCAGAGCCCCCGCATGGAAGCCCAGATGGCCGAGGTCGAGGTGGAGCGGGCCTTTCTCCTTCACCAGCAGGGCCGTGACCATGCAGGCGGAGACGGTCTGGCTGATGATGGTGGCCAGAGCGACGCCCGCCACACTCATGGAGAAGAGGATGACGAACACGAGGTTCAGCACCACATTGATGACGCCCGCCACGGCCAGACAGAACAGAGGCCGCCTGGTGTCGCCCACGGCGCGCAGGAGGGCCGAGCTGAAGTTGTACAGCATGGTCATGGGCATACCGATGAAGTATATCTTGAGGTAGAGGGTGGACAGGCCGATGACGTCCTCCGGGCAGCTCATCAGCTCCAGCAGGACGCGGGCGGCAAAAAAGCCCACCACGGCCAGCAAGAAGCCGCTGACAAGGCCCAGCGCCACGGAGGTCTGGACGGTGTTGCGGACGCCCTCATCGTCCTTCGCGCCGAAGCAGCGGGCCGCAACGACGTTCGCGCCCAGCGACAGGCCCACGAACAGGTTGACCAGCAGGTTGATGAGCGCACCGTTGGAGCCGACAGCGGCCAGCGCCGTGCTGCCCGCAAAGCGTCCCACGACGACGACATCGGCTGCGTTGAACAGCAGCTGCAGGATGCTGGATGCAGCCAGCGGCAGGGAAAACAGGATGATCTTTTGCAGCATGGGGCCGCTGGTCAGATCGCCTGTCCGGGTATTCTGTGCCATGAAAATGCTCTGCCTCCTCAAATATCAGATGGTACTCACGAAAAAACGCGCCGCTCAACAGCGAGCGACGCAGATAGTATTATAATACGGTTTCAGGTAAAATACAAGTGAAATCAAAGCTTTTTCCGTACAAAAATGCACCCCTGCACACAGGGTGCAGGGGCGCGGAGGTACGTTTGCGAAACAGAACGCTTACTTCTGGGGCTTCATGTAGATGTGGTGAGGCAGACCGGCGATGTAGAGCGGGGTCAGCTCAGCCTGGATGAGGGGCCGTGCGTAAGCGAGGAAGTCTTCAGTCATCTGGGTGTGATTCTCGTTCATCCAGCTCAGCGGCACCTTCTTCTCGAGATTTGCGACCTCGCTGATGGGGTGCAGCTCAGTGGTACACTGATAGGGGCTGTTGGAGATGCGCTTCAGGGCCACCATCTGGCCGGTGACGCCCTCAAACGCAGCCTTGACAGCAGCACCGCCGACCTGATAGGCCTCGGTGATGTCGGTGCGGCTGGTCAGGTGGCCGGCGCAGCGCTGCAGGGTGGAAAGCTCGATGCAGCGGGTCTTGGTGTCCAGAT
>OGCQ01001696.1_pt1 | contig 25384 bp, 26 predicted proteins | sample 1570161 | NCBI WGS metagenome assembly OGCQ01 (sample SAMEA4384402, study PRJEB24528) | human gut metagenome
AAGCCAAAATTCCATTGCCGCAGGCAATCTGGAATGAATTTTGGCTACGTTACTGGGAACGGAGTGAACAGTAACTAAAAAAGACAGTCTGATGACCATTATACCGAAAGGTGTGTGGACAGGCTGTTTTTTATTTAACATGTTTGTGAAATAAATTGCATATTCAACAAATAATATTCCGTACAATACAGAAAGTTTATGTATAATAACTATAAATATTCAGAAAAATAAAGAAAGGATATTGTGAAAATTAGCTTATTGTAGTATAATAACAACAGCGCATATGTAGAAAATGACTAAAGTGTCAGCAAAGCCAAAACTATATAATATTTAAGGAGGGAACTGAATGTTAGACCAGTCTTATTACAAGAAAACAGATGAGATTATCGAGCACTACGGACGTAAAGCTGCTTCGTTAATTCCCATCATGCAGGACATTCAGGCAGAGTATCGTTATCTGCCGGGAGAATTACTCACCTATGTAGCGGCTCAGATCGGGGTAAAGGAAGCCAAAGCATATAGTGTGGCAACCTTCTATGAAAACTTTTCCTTTGAGCCAAAGGGAAAATATGTGATTAAGGTATGTGACGGTACTGCCTGTCATGTGAGAAAATCCATGCCTGTGAAGGAAGCCCTGATGAAGGAGCTGGGATTAAGCCATAAGAAACACACTACAGATGATATGCTTTTTACTGTGGAGACTGTTTCCTGTCTGGGTGCATGCGGACTGGCACCTACACTGACAGTAAATGATGCGGTACATCCCAAAATGACACCTGAGAAGGCTGTAGAGCTGTTAAATGAATTGAGAGGTGAGAACGTATGAGTATTACATGTAAAGAAGACCTGTTGAACCGACAGACAGAGGTAAAAGAGCAGATCAATACTTATACCTGCCGCGTACTTGTATGTTCAGGTACAGGTTGTATTGCATCCGGTTCTGAGAAAATTTATGAAGAAATGAAAAGGCTCTGTGAGGATATTGACGGGGTTACCGTTGAGATGCAGAAGGATGTTCCTCATGTGGGAGTGATCAAGACAGGATGCCAGGGCTTATGTGAGCTGGGACCGTTGATGAGAATTGAACCCTATGACTATCAGTATGTACATGTACAGCCTGAGGACTGTAAGGAAATTGTAGAGAGAACAGTTCTGGAGGGCAAACCTGTAGAGCGTCTTTTCTACAAAGATCATGACAAGGCCTGTCCTCATCCGGATGATATTCCTTTCCTCAGCCAGCAGACCCGTATTGTTCTGGAAAACTGCGGAAAAATTGATGCAGAATCCATAGATGAATATATTGCAGTGGGTGGCTATCAGGCACTGGCAAAGGCTTTGGGTTCCATGACCTCTCAGGAAGTGATTGACGAAGTGACAAAATCCGGCCTCAGAGGCCGTGGTGGTGCAGGCTTCCCGGCTGGTAAGAAATGGTCACAGGTAGCACGCCAGGCAGAAAAGACCCGTTATGTTGTGTGTAACGGTGATGAGGGTGACCCTGGTGCATTTATGGATGGCTCCGTAATGGAAGGTGATCCATATAAAATGATCGAAGGTATGACCATCGCAGCCTATGCAGTAGGAGCAGAAGACGGTTATATTTATGTTCGTGCAGAATATCCTCTTTCTGTAAAACGTCTGCATATGGCTATTGAACAGGCGGAAAAATATGGTCTGTTAGGTGATAATATTTTAAATTCCGGTGTAAATTTCCATTTACATATCAACAGAGGTGCCGGAGCTTTCGTATGTGGTGAAGGTTCAGCACTTACCGCATCTATCGAGGGCAACAGAGGTATGCCTCGTGTAAAACCGCCTCGTACAGTAGAGAAAGGTCTGTGGGGTAAACCTACAGTTCTGAACAATGTAGAGACTTATGCTAACGTACCGAAGATCATCCTTCAGGGAGCTGACTGGTTCCGTACCATCGGTACAGAAGGAAGTCCTGGAACAAAGACCTTCTCCCTGACCGGTGCCATTGAGAATACCGGCCTGATCGAGGTTCCCATGGGAACCACTCTCCGCCATATTATTTATGATATCGGAGGCGGTTTGAAGAGCGGTGCTGCTTTCAAGGGGGTTCAGATCGGCGGACCTTCCGGTGGATGTCTGATCCTGGATCAGCTGGATGCACCTCTTGATTTTGATGCAGTAAAGAAGCTGGATGCAATTATGGGCTCCGGTGGTCTGGTAGTTATGGATGAGAATACCTGTATGGTTGAGGTAGCCAGATTCTTTATGAACTTTACACAACGGGAAAGCTGCGGTAAATGTGTACCATGCCGTGAGGGAACCAAACGTATGCTGGAGATCCTGGAGAGAATCGTAGATGGCAAGGGTGAGATGTCCGATCTGGATGAGCTGGAAGAACTGGCAAATATGGTTCAGAATATGGCTCTCTGTGGTCTGGGCAAGAGTGCGCCTCTGCCTGTTATCAGTACCCTGAAACGCTTCCGTGATGAATATGAGGAACATATCCGTGACAAAAAATGCCGTGCAAAGGTATGTACAGCGCTTCGTCAGTTCCATATTAACCCTGAATTCTGTATCGGCTGTGGCAAATGCGCGAAAAACTGTCCGGCAGGTGCTATTTCAGGTAAGATCAAACATCCATACCACATCAATAACGATGTCTGTATCAAGTGCGGTGCATGTAAAGACAACTGTAATTTTGATGCGGTATACGTGGAAGCATAGAAGGGAGGATACACTATGGGCCATATGATAATTGACGGTAGAAAGGTAGAATTTACCGATGAAAAAAATGTCCTGTCTGTCATCCGCAAGGCAGGAATCAATATTCCGACACTGTGCTACCACTCAGAGCTATCCACCTTTGGAGCCTGTCGTCTGTGTACGGTAGAGGATGACAGGGGCAGAACCTTTGCCTCCTGTTCTGAGGAACCAAGAGACGGAATGGTGATCTATACCAATTCCGGTAAGATCAAGAAATACAGAAAACTGATCGTGGAGCTTCTTCTGGCAGCACATTGCCGTGACTGTACAACCTGCGTAAAGAGTGGGGAATGTATTCTCCAGGAACTGGCACACCGTCTGGGTGTCCGGGAAATCAGATTTGAGAATACCAGAGAGATCAGGGAACTGGATACCAGCTCGCCATCCCTGGTGAGAGATCCTAATAAATGTATTCTCTGTGGCAACTGTGTCCGTGCCTGTGAGGAAATCCAGGGTATCGGTGCCCTTGGATTTGCATTCAGAGGAACTGAGGCAATGGTAATGCCTGCATTTAATAAAAAGATTTCAGAAACAGAGTGTGTAAACTGCGGACAATGCCGTGTATTCTGTCCTACAGGTGCTATTTCCATTAAAACTCATATGGATGAAGCCTGGGAAGCTTTGGCAGATCCGGAGGTACGCGTAGTTGCCCAGGTTGCTCCGGCAGTCCGTGTGGCAGTGGGAGATCATTATGGTCTTACCAAGGGTAGGAGCGTAATGGGCAAGATCGTAAATGCTCTTCACAGAATGGGCTTTGATGAGGTATATGATACTTCCTTCAGTGCTGACCTTACGATTATGGAGGAGAGCGCAGAATTCCTTGACAGGATCAAAAAGGGCGAGAAGCTTCCGCTTCTTACTTCCTGTTGTCCTGCATGGGTGAAATTTATTACAGATCAGTACAAAGAATATATTCCAAATATTTCAACCTGCCGTTCCCCTCAGGGAATGCTTTCAGCAGTGATCAAGGAATATTTCCGTGATCCGGAGCATGCAGCCGGCAGGAAAACAGTTATGATCTCCGTTATGCCTTGTACAGCAAAGAAGGCAGAGGCAGAACGTCCCAATAGTTATACAGACGGAGAGAAGGATACAGATATTGTGATCACTACCACAGAGCTTCTCCGTATGATCGATAACTTTGGCATTGATTTTGCATCTCTGGAACCGGAAGCCTGCGATATGCCATTTGGCTTTGGCTCAGGCGGCGGTGTAATTTTTGGTGTGACCGGAGGTGTGACAGAGGCAGTGCTTCGCCGTCTTACCCCGGACCACAGCAAGGAAACCATGCGTGAGATCGCAGAATGTGGTGTACGAGGAGAGGAAGGTATCAAGGAATTTACTGTACCTTATGAGGGTATGGATCTTAAGATCTGTGTTACCAGTGGCCTGGCAAATGCCAGAAAGGTTATGGAGCAGGTAAAGAACGGTGAGAAAGAATATCATCTCATCGAAGTAATGGCCTGCCGCAGGGGCTGCATCATGGGTGGCGGACAGCCTACCAGAGCAGGTGACAGAACCAAATCCCTGAGGGCAAAAGGTCTGTACAATGCAGATAATACTACGATCATCAAGAAATCCGATGAGAATCCATTAGTTGTAGAGCTTTACAATGGACTGCTCAAGGGAAAAGAACATCATCTTCTTCACAACGAATCCTATTAAGGATTTTGTATAAAAACAGGTGAATAATCAGCAGCCTCCGGGCATATCTTATAACAATACATGTGATTGTTTGTAAATATGCAAGGGGGCTGCTTTTATATGGAAAATTTTCAGATATACCGGGATATTCAGGCCCGTACCGGAGGGGATATATACATAGGTGTGGTGGGACCGGTACGTACCGGTAAATCTACTTTTATCCGGCGTTTTATGGAGATAGCCGCTCTGCCGCAGATGTCGGAGAGAAAGCAGGCAGAGATCCGGGATCAGCTGCCGTTGAGCGGTTCCGGAAAAATCATTACAACTGTAGAACCCAAATTCATCCCCAAAGAAGCGGTCAGCCGTTTCTCTGGGCACAGAACAGAAGGTGAGGGTACGGCTGATCGACTGTGTGGGATTTCTGGTGAAGGATGCAGGGGGAAATATGGAGGATGGAAAGGAAAGAATGGTAAGAACACCCTGGTCGGAAAAAGCCATTCCTTTCCATGAAGCAGCCAGGATCGGTACCCAGAAGGTGATAGAGGAGCATTCCACCATCGGACTGGTGATCACTTCTGATGGTTCTTTTGGTGAACTGCCCAGAGAAAATTTTACAGAGGCAGAGGAGAAAACCATTCAGGAGTTAAAAAAACAGCATAAACCCTTTCTGGTGCTGGTCAATTCCCAGATGCCATACAAAGAAGCTGCCCAGAAAGCAGTATCTGAAATCCAGGAGAAATATCAGGTAACTGCCCTGAGTGTAAACTGTGATCAGCTCCACAAAGAGGATATTGCCCAGATCCTGGAAAAAATACTTTATGAATTTCCGGTAAGCCAGATTCAGTTTTTTATACCCAAATGGGTGGAGATGCTGCCTGCTGACCATGAACTGAAAAAACAGCTTCTGGAACAGATCAGGGAAAAAACAAAGCATCTGTTTCAGATCCGGGACATTACAAAAGAAGCCATACAGTTATCCGGACCTTATGTAAAGGATTCTCTGCTGGAGGATACAGGCCTGTCTGATGGTACTGTAAAGGTAAGGGTAAGGATACAGGATAAATATTATTACCAGATGCTCAGTCAGATGAGTGGGACTCAGATGGAAAGTGAATATGAACTGATCCATACCATAAGGGATCTGGTACATATGAAGGAGGAATATGTAAAGGTCCGGAATGCACTGGAAGAGGTAAGAGGCTCCGGATATGGGGTGGTAGTGCCCAGGCTGGATGAGATCGAAATCCAGGAACCTCAGGTTATACGCCAGGGCAACAAGTTCGGTGTAAAGATAAAGTCCAAAAGCCCGTCCATCCATATGATCAAAGCCAACATTGAGACGGAAATTGCGCCTATTGTGGGTACAGAACAGCAGGCAAAAGATCTGATCCAGTATATTGAAGAGAGCAGCCAGAGAGGGGAAAGTATCTGGGAGACAAATATTTTCGGGAAATCCGTAGAACAGCTGGTGCAGGATGGCATCCGAAGCAAAATTGCGGCCATCAGTGAAGAAAGCCAGATAAAGCTTCAGGATACCATGCAGAAAATCGTAAATGACAGTAAAGGTGGTCTGGTATGTATTATTATCTGAGAAACAGGGCAGATCAGGTTACAGCGTCAATAGAGAGACCGTCATCTGACTGAGCACCTGCAGAGGCTTTGGTACCCTCGATCACAACTTTATTGGGAAGGCAGACGATGGTGCCGCCTTTGGAATCAATGGCATGCTGTTTCATACACAAATGATCCGGGCAGGTGGCTTCCGTCATATGGGCCTGCCCGTCTTTTATTTCGCAGATATTTGTATGGCCTATGGATATGGTCTGATCCTTTCCAAGAGAATAGGTGCCCAGCTCACTGCCGTTTACGGTGATGGTGATATATCCGTAGTGCCCTTTCTGAAAATGGTTAATGCCCAGCCAGAGGATCAGGGCCAGAACCAGAATTCCGCCGATGAATAAAGCTTCTTTTTTTTTCAAGAAAATACCTCACATTTCATAAATTTCAAGCCAGAGGTCAAATATTTTTTACCTCTGACATTCTGTAAAAAATTATAAGATATCATAACATGAAGAAAAAACAAAAACAATAGAGCATGCCGGGAAAAAGAATAATATTATAAAATTTATGGAAGAATCTTGACAACCGGACTAATGTGGTGGTACGTTAATACAGAATCATTATAGAATACATAACGAAGATTGAGGTGCGAGAAAATGCAGGAATTAAAACCGATCAAAGAAGGTAAAGTACGTGAGATTTATGACAATGGTGACAGCCTGATCATGGTAGCAACTGACCGTATCAGCTGTTTCGATGTAATTCTGAAAAACCAGGTTACAAAGAAAGGCGCTGTGCTGACACAGATGTCAAAATTCTGGTTTGATTTTACAAAGGATATTCTTCCTAATCATATGATTTCCGTTGATGTAAAAGATATGCCGGAATTCTTCCAGCAGGAAAAGTTTGACGGAAACAGCATGATGTGCCGCAAGCTGAACATGCTTCCTATTGAGTGTATTGTACGTGGATATATTACCGGAAGTGGCTGGGCAAGCTATCAGGAGACAGGAAAGGTCTGTGGCATTCAGCTTCCGGAAGGTCTGAAAGAGTCTGACAAATTACCTGAGCCGATCTATACTCCTTCCACCAAGGCTGAGATTGGTGATCATGATGAGAACATTTCCTATGAACAGAGTATTGCTCACCTTGAGAAATACTTCCCGGGAAGAGGGGAGGAGTTAGCTTCAAAGCTTCGTGATAATACAATCGCACTGTATAAAAAGTGCGCAGAATATGCTCTGAGCAAGGGAATCATTATTGCAGATACCAAATTTGAGTTCGGACTGGATGAAGAGGGAAATATGGTGATCGGTGATGAGATGCTTACACCGGACAGCTCCCGTTTCTGGCCTGCAGACGGATATGAGGCCGGACATGGACAGCCATCCTTTGACAAGCAGTTTGCCCGCGACTGGCTGAAAGCCAATCCGGATAATGACTGGACCCTTCCTCAGGAAATCGTAGATAAGACAATCCAGAAATATCTCCAGGGTTATGAAATGCTTACAGGGAAGAAACTGGGAGAATAATTTCTGAGGGATTTCCTTAATCAAAAAAATACTGTTGCATGCAACAGTATTTTTTTGCGTGTATTACGCGAATTATATAGAAATCAATTACATTTTTTGATAAAATAAATAACAGAAAAATAAAAATGTAAAATAAAAAGTCCAAAAAGCGAAAGCAGGAGTAAACATAGAAAGAGAAAATGAAACAGAGTATGAAGACATTAAAAGGATTTTTTCTGACAACAGTATGCGTATTCTGCCTGACGGGGGGGTGCTATAGTAGTATCTGTGCACAGGAGCAGACATCTGTTATCACGCCGGAGGCAGTGCCTACAGTTACACCGGTTCCCAAACCTACAGCAGTGCCAAAGAAAAAAGGACTGGTAAAGGAAGGTAAGAAGCTTTGTTTTTACTATTCCAATGGCAGCAAGGCGAAGAATAAGCTGAAAACAGTCAACGGTGCCACCTATTATTTCGGACCGGACGGCTATGCAGTGTGCGGCGGCGTAAGGTTTAAGAATAAGAACAAGGTATATGTTTTCGGTGAGAATTTTAAACGGATCAAAAATAAAAAGGGAAAAATCATCCGGGTGAGATACAGTATTTACTATATGACCGGCAATAACGGAGAAGCAGCTACCGGATTCTTTATTTATAAAAATAACCTTTATTACGGAGGTCCGGGAGGAAAGCTGTACAAGAATCGATCCCTGGCCAATCGGTACCATTTTACAGCCTCCGGTGCAGCCAAGAAAAATACGGATGCGCTGCTGAAAATAAAAACCATGCAGATTGCATCTTCCATTACCAATCCAGGTATGACAAAAAGTCAGAAACTGTATGCTTGCTGGCGATATGTGGTAGGCGGACATATCGGTTACTGGTCTGTGTATCCCAATCTTGGACAGGCAGGATGGCAGAGATCCCTGGCGCTGAACACACTGTTAAACGGCGGCGGTAACTGTTATGGATTTGCATGTGCATTTGCAGCATTGGCACAGGAAGTTGGTTATGAGCCTTATATGGTTTACGGATATGTACCGGGTTCCCGTGACGGCAGGGCTGATGGAATGACCAGACATTGCTGGGTACAGATCAATGGTCTCAGCTATGATCCTGAAGGAACTTATGCAGGATGGGCACCGGGTATTTATGGTACTGCCGGATATGGGGTTTATCACTGGACCTCCGGCTCTGTGAAATTCGCCTGATATGAGCCTGACTTCAGAGCTGCCTGGCAGCCTGGGGTTATAATATAACACCTGACTGTTATTATTTTGCAGTTACAGGTTAAGTTTTATGAAAAGGAGAGAAAAGTTATGATGAAAAAGACAATTTTTAAGAAACTGATGGTGCTCTGTACTTCAGCAGCTCTTGCCTTCGGCACAGTACCTGCAGGTGCAGCTGATGTGGTTCCACAGGCTGTTACAGTAGAGACAGTAAGTGCGCAGGCTGCGAAACCAGGGAAAAACCTGAAGGACAAAAATCTGGCAAAATCACTGGACAAGGTGATCAAGGCTCAGAAATTTACAAAGAAAACAACGGACAAGCAGAAATTACAGAAGCTGTTTAATTACACTAAAAAAGCTTACAAGTATACACGTTATATGGGGATTCCTTCTGCAAAAGGCTGGGATGCCAAGCTTGCAAAGGAAACTCTGGCCACAAAGAAGGCAAGCTGCTACCATGATGCAGCTACCTTTGCTTATCTTGCCAGACGTGCAACAGGACTTCCTGTGAGAATCTGCATTGGAACAAGTAATCTGTATGATACCTCCAGATGGCAGAACCACGGATGGGTAGAAATCAAGGTAAAAGGCAAATGGTATACCTTCGACACCAATGCCAACAGATTCTCCAAGAGAAAAGATGTGAAATGGTTTATGCAAAAGCATGCTTCCATGGAAGGCAAAGTCTACAAAACCCAGAAAATCTATAACGTTAACTTCTGACTAAGATAAACAGGGAGGGGATTGGAAATAGATCCCCTTCACTATAAGAAAATAAACAGGAGAAAGGAAGAAAATAAGAAAGATGTTAAAAAGATCCGTGAAAATAATCCTGACTGTTTTCTGTCTGCTGTTCGTGTCTGTATCTGCTGTTTCTGTTAATGGAGCAGAAACAACACAGTCTGGGCAGACAACAGTTAAAAAGGGACTGGTAAAGGAAAAAGGCAAATACTATTTCTACGAAGTAAAAGAGGACGGCACCTCTGCCAGAATCAAAAATAAATGGAAAAATGTAAAGGATGCCAAAACCAAAAAGACCTACAGATACTATTTTGGCAAAGACGGAGCTGCCTATGCAGGAAGCAAAGACATGTTCGGAAGAAAAAAACTGGCTGTGAAGAAGATTGGCGGCAAGCAGTATGGCTTTGATACAAATGCCAGAATGATAAAGGGCGTGGCTGCTTCTTATCTGAATTCCGGGGAAAAGCTCTATGCTTTTAATTCTAAGACAGGTGTGTACGATGTGCCGAAGACAAAGAAGATCCGTAAGGCCTACGGTTATGAAAAGAAAGCTGCACCGTTGAAAAAGCTTCTGGGAAAACCGAAAAAGATCAAAAAAGGAACAGGCTGTTATGGAAACGGCAAAGAATATTTGCTGTATTATGATAACTTTGTATTAAGCACAGGCGAGACTGCAAAAGGAGTAGAGGTTATTTTTGGTGTAATGTAAAAGTACTCCATAAATGACAGGTGACATAAATTATGGTTTTCAGTTCAATGGTTTTTATGTGTGTATTTTTGCCGGCTGTTTTTGTCCTGCACTGTATTCTGCCGGGAATACGGGCTAAAAATGCACTTCTTCTCCTGGCAAGCGTACTTTTCTATGCTTACGGAGAACCGGTATATATTATTTTATTGTTTATTTCCACTTTATTGAATTATTTCTGTGCCTGCGGGATTGACAGGTTCCAAAATCACAGGAAGGGAATCCTGGTTCTGGCAGTGATCTGCAATCTGGGAATCCTTATTGTATTTAAGTATACAGATTTTATCCTGGGGATGGTCAACAGTGTGACAGGGCTTCATCTGCCGCTTCCTCAGATCCGCATGCCTATCGGTATTTCTTTCTTTACTTTCCAGGCAATGTCCTATGTGATCGATGTTTACCGGGAAACTACCAGGGCCCAGAAAAATTATGCAAAAGTACTTCTCTACATATCCTTTTTCCCACAGCTGATCGCAGGACCTATTGTGAAGTATCATGATGTGGCAGCGGAAATTGACCAGAGAACGGTGACACTGGACGGTGTTGCCCTGGGAATCCGCAGATTTTCTGCAGGTCTCTGTAAAAAAGTTCTCCTGGCCAATACCCTGGGACTGGTGGCTGACAATCTTTTTGGTGCATCTGCAGGTTCCATCAATGGGGCAGGAGCATGGCTGGGAGCCATTTCCTATATGCTCCAGATTTATTTTGATTTCAGTGGCTACAGTGATATGGCTATTGGTCTGGGATGGATGTTCGGATTCCACTTTAAGGAGAACTTTAATTATCCATACATCAGCGGTACGATCCGGGAATTCTGGAGAAGATGGCATATGTCCCTTTCCGGATGGTTTCTGGAGTATCTGTACATCCCCCTTGGGGGAAACCGCAAAGGAAAATTCCGCACAGTTGTCAACAAGATGATTGTTTTCCTGTGTACCGGAATCTGGCATGGAGCAGCCGTTAATTTCCTGTTCTGGGGTGTTTATCATGGATTTTTCCTTATGCTTGAGGAATATATTCCCTGGATCGGAAAAAAAGGCTCTGCTGTAAAATCCTTCTTCCAGCATGTGTATGCTCTGCTGGTAGTATGCATCGGATTTGTATTTTTCAGAGCAGAGACCATGGCACAGGGATGCTTCTGGGTCAGGAAAATGTTTACAGGCTTTGGATGGAATGCCGGTGCCATGAGCTTTGCACTGCAGCAGATGACCCCTGTTTTTCTGGTTACTCTGGCCGGTGCGCTGATTGCCTGCTGCCCTGTTAAAAAACTGATAAGTGAAAAGAAATGGTACGGTCCAGTGGCATATGTCTGCAGCCTGACAGGTCTGGTGATCTGCATTCTCAGCCTTGCAAGCGGAACCTATAATCCATTTATTTATTTCAGGTTTTAAGGGAGGCAGCTATGAAAAAAGGAAAATTGATTTATTGTATTTTGTTTTTTGCCATCTGCCTTTGTCCTTCCCTGGGAATGCTTGTGACAAAGCAGGAGGCATCTTCAGAAAACAGACAGCTTTCAGAGTTTCCTTCTCCAAAAACAGAGGAGGGGAAGATCAATGTGGAATGGCTTTCCCAGGCAGGAGATTATTTCCAGGAGCATTTTGCGTTCAGAAATGAACTGGTTACCGGAAATGCACTGCTTCACGGCAGACTTCTGGAAACCTCTACTGCAGATGGTGTGATCCAGGGTAAAAATGGCTGGCTCTATTACAAGGATTCTCTGGATGACTATCTGGGACAGGATTTATTGTCTGACAGAAGCCTGTTCAATATTGCCCATATGCTGTCCATGACCCAGCAGGCTCTGGAGGAAAAGGGAGTGAATTTCCTGTTTACCATTGCTCCCAATAAGAACTCTCTCTATGGAGACAACATGCCTTATTATGACAAGCTGAAGGTATCTGACCAGACAAACAGAGAGAATCTGGAAAGCTGGCTGACAACAGAAAAGGTTGCTTATGCAGACCTGTACCAGGCACTGATGGAGGAGGATGAGGTTCTCTACCATGCCCGGGATTCCCACTGGAATAACAAAGGTGCAGCACTGGCAGCAGACGTACTGATGGATGCCCTTGGTAAGGATCATGATTCCTATGAGGGAGAAAGCTATACAGTGCGCAGGGATTATACAGGAGATCTGGATACTATGCTGTATCCCCTGGCTTCGACAGCAGACGATGAGATTTATTATGACAAAGAGACCACCTATGCTACTGTGGAAGAGATCCAGAGCAATTTTGATCCTCGAATCACCACCGTAAATCCGGTAAAAGAGGGAAGCCTGGTGATGTACAGGGATTCCTTTGGAAATGCCCTGCTTCCTTATATGGCAGATGCCTATGCCAATGCCTATTTTTCCAGAGGAATTCCTTATCAGCTGATGGATGTGGAGACTCATAGCGCGGATACGGTGATCATTGAGAGGGCAGAACGTTTTCTGCCGGAAATGTCCCAGTTTCCACCTGTGCTTACAGCAAAGGAAATCAGTCTGACTGAGAATGAGGAGCTTCAGGGATCTGATGGGGCTGTTGATGTAAAGATCAAGCCTCAGGGAATGACTGCTCAGCTCAGCGGCCGGATCAAAGAAGGGCTTCTGGATACAGATTCCCGGATTTATCTGAAGGTCAACGGCTCTGTTTATGAGGCTTTTCCTATGGATGTGAAAGTGGGAGAGAATCTGGATGATAACGGATTTTGTCTCTATCTGCCCAGTGAGCTGGTGGCAGCAGATGGAAATGATGTTGAAATACTGATTGAGAAAGATAATAAAATTTATAATATTTATCAAAATAATATTAAGGAGGATTCCATACAATGAAAAAGAAGTTAATTACTAAAATTTTAAGCATCTCAGTAGCAGGGGCAGTTGCCCTGACACCTGCCGCAGCATTTGGGGCACAGACAGAGGAGAATGCACAGACTGAAAGTACAGAAGCAGCAGAGGAGACAAAAGAGGTGGAAGATCTGAAGATCAAAACCGAAACCCAGGAGCTGACTGTGAAAAATCAGACAGGATATGCACTGACAGCAGGAGAGCTGGAAGATGCAGCAGATGAGACAGAGGACGCAAAGGCAGAGGATACAAAAACAGAAGACACAGCAGAGACTACAGAAAAAGCCCAGGGTAAGATGCTTACAGTTACCGGTGAAGACGGAACAGAGCATGTTTTCAAAAACATTGATCCGGATTCCTGGACAGAGCCTGTTATCTATGATGAATATGGATTCCTCTATATCAAATATGAGAATAAGGACAAAAAGGAAGAGGAAGTGGCTGAGACAGCAGAAGAGAAAGAGTGGGGAGAATCCCTTACCATGTATCTTCTCTCCAATGTAAACGTCCGTGAAAAGGCAGACAAAGAGTCAAAATCCTTAAAGGTTCTTTCCACAGGCGCTGAGGTAAAGGGCATTGCTGTTGCACCGGGCTGGATTAAGGTGCAGGCAGATGATATTACAGGTTATGTATATCATACCTATATTACAGAGAACAAAGAGGCAGCAGATGCCAAGGTAAAGGCTGAACAGGAGGCCAAAGCCCAGGCTGAGGCAGCAGCGGCACAGGCAGCAGCTGCTCAGGCACAGCAGAGCCAGAATAATTATGATTATTCCCAGGATCAGGGCAGCTATCAGGAGCCTGCACAGCCAGCTCCTCAGGAGAAATATGAAGTCGGCCGTCAGCAATATGACGACTGCGACGGAAGCGGACACGGATATTATGAGATTACCTATTCTGATGGCAGTGTAGGATACGAAGAATATTGATCAAACAGATAAGGGCGTAAATATCTGAAGTTTTTTCAGATATACGCGAAAAGGACTGTTGTACATTTTGGTGTATGACAGTCTTTTTTTGCCTGTGAAACACAATAGGTTATTGACAGAAGAAGTGCGTTAGTTTATACTAACATATAGTTAAACACGAATAACTTTTCGCAGGATAAAATACTGACGAAAGAAACTAGATAAAAAAACAGGATCAAAGGAGGATCATATATGAGTATTGTAATCGTAGGCGGACATGACAGAATGGTAGCACAGTATAAAAAAATCTGTAAATCTTATAAATGCAAATGTAAGGTGTTTACACAGATGGAAGCGGATTTTGGCAAGAAGATAGGATGTCCGGATGTTCTGGTGCTTTTTACAAACACAGTATCCCACAAAATGGTGAAATGTGCCCTGGACGAGGTGGGAGCTTCCACTGATATCGTGCGCTGCCACACAAGCAGCGGAAATGCATTAACTGGTATTCTTGAAACACGTTGTTGTTGAGACCTTTTTATTATGCACATTGCAATAATACAGTGGTAAATAAATGAGATTTTTTATTAATGTTTTAAAATGAAAAACTTTATCAATAAAAAATGAAAAATAGTTATTGACATCTAACCAAAATTAGAATACACTAACCACATAATAAAGATAATGTTTATCATTTATTAAATACCAGAAAGGGATGAAAAAAATGCCGCTGTCAATGGTGAATGCCGGTGAACCTTTCACGATCAAAAGGATCGGAGGCAAAGAAGAAGTTAAGAGACACCTTGAGGAACTGGGCTTTGTGGTAGGAGGAATTGTGACAGTTATTTCCGAGATCAACGGAAGCCTGATCGTCAATGTTAAAGAATCCAGGGTTGCCATTGGAAAAGACATGGCAAGCAAGATTATGGTCTAGGGTGTGTTTGAAACAGAAGTGTGTTTGAAGCAGAGCTCTGGGGAAAGAAGGGAAAAGATTTGAAGACATTAAAGAATGCGCGGGTAGGAGAGACCGTAAAGGTTCAGAAGCTTACAGGTGAGGGCCCGGTCAAGAGAAGGATTATGGATATGGGAATCACAAAAGGCGTGGAGGTTTATGTAAGAAAGGTTGCTCCTCTGGGAGATCCGATAGAAGTAACGGTAAGAGGATATGAATTATCCCTACGTAAAGCAGATGCCGAAATGATTGTTATAGAATAATTTTTTTTGATAATAGGTTAGGGTATTCTAACAATTAGATGTTACTAATAGTTTACAAAAACTAATTTTGTATAAACAGAAAGCCCTGATTAAAAAGATATCAAAGGTAGAGGAGAGAGATTATGTCAGTAAAAATTGCACTCGCAGGTAATCCGAACTGTGGTAAAACCACATTGTTCAATGCACTGACCGGATCCAACCAGTTTGTAGGTAACTGGCCAGGTGTAACAGTTGAAAAGAAGGAAGGTAAGTTAAAGGGACACAAGGATGTGATCCTTACTGACCTGCCGGGTATTTATTCTTTGTCACCATATACTCTGGAGGAAGTAGTTGCCAGAAATTATATCCTTCAGGAAAAACCGGATGCCATCATCAATATTATTGATGGTACCAATATTGAGAGAAACCTGTATCTGTCAACACAGATCCTGGAGCTTGGAATTCCGGTGATCATGGCCATCAACATGATGGACATTGTAAAAAAGAATGGTGATACCATACATATTGATAAGCTGAAAAAAGCACTGGGCTGTGAAGTAGTTGAGATTTCTGCCCTGAAGGGAACCGGAATCACAGAGGCTGCCAACAAAGCTGTAGCCATTGCACAGAGCCACAAAAAAGTAACACCTGTTCATGAGTTCTGCCAGAAAGCGGAAGATGTGATCAGCGATGTGGAAGTAAAGCTTACAGGTGTTGTAGAGGAATCTCAGAAGAGATTTTTCGCCATCAAGCTTCTGGAAAGAGATGACAAGATTGCAGAGCAGATGAAAACCAAAGTGGATGTATCTGCTGAGATCAGAGAAATGGAAGAGGCATTTGACGATGACACAGAGAGTATCATCACAAATGAAAGATATGTCTATATTTCTTCCATTATCGGCAAATGCCTGACAAAGGCAAGAAAAGAGAAGCTTACAACCTCTGACAAGATCGACCGCATCGTCACAAACAGATGGCTGGCACTTCCTATATTTGCAGTTGTAATGTTTATCGTGTATTATGTATCTGTAACCACAGTTGGTACGATCGTAACAGACTGGACCAATGATGTGCTCTTTGGTGAGATCATTCCTCCGGCTATCCAGTCCGGACTGGAAGCCGTACACTGTGCTCCATGGCTGGAAGGCCTGATCCTTGACGGTATTGTAGCAGGTGTTGGTGCAGTACTTGGTTTCGTACCGCAGATGCTTGTGCTGTTTGCATTCCTGGCATTCCTGGAATCCTGTGGATACATGGCACGTGTAGCATTTATCATGGACCGTATTTTCCGTAAATTCGGACTTTCCGGTAAATCCTTCATCCCAATGCTGATCGGCAGCGGATGTGGTGTTCCTGGTGTTATGGCTTCCCGTACCATCGAGAATGACCGTGACCGTAAAATGACAATTATGACAACTACCTTTGTTCCCTGTGGTGCAAAGCTTCCGATCATTGCCATGATCGCAGGTGCATTCTTCAATAACAGCGGATGGGTAGCAACAAGCTCTTATTTTGTAGGTATCGCAGCAATCATCTGCTCCGGTATTATCTTAAAGAAAACAAAAATGTTCGCCGGTGACCCTGCTCCTTTCGTTATGGAGCTTCCGGCATACCACTGGCCTACACTTGGCAACATTCTGAGAAGTATGTGGGAACGTGGATGGTCCTTTATTAAAAAGGCTGGTACTATTATCCTTCTTTCCACTATCGTTCTCTGGTTCCTTATGGGCTTTGGCTGGGAAAACGGTGCCTTTGGCATGGTAGAGGAACTGAACAACAGTATTCTTGCAAAGATTGGTTCCGCAATTGCATGGATCTTTGCACCACTTGGATGGACAAAAGCAGGCGAAGGCTGGAAGATGGCTGTTGCAGCTGTTACAGGTCTGATCGCAAAAGAAAACGTTGTTGCAACCTTCGGTATGCTCTTTGGCTTTGCTGAGGTAGCAGAGGATGGTGCAGAAATCTGGGGCAACCTGGCACAGGTTATGACACCAATCGCTGCTTACGGTTTCCTGGTATTCAACCTTCTGTGTGCTCCATGCTTCGCAGCTATGGGTGCCATCAAGAGAGAGATGAATAACACAAAATGGTTCTTCTTTGCAATCGGATATCAGTGTGGACTGGCATATCTTGTATCCCTCTGCATCTATCAGATCGGTACCCTGGTAACAGGCGGTGGATTTGGTATCTGGACAGTTGTGGCATTTGTGATCATTGCAGGATTCTTATATCTGCTGTTCAGACCATATAAAGAAAGCAACACCCTGAAAGTGAATGTAAAGGGTCTGGCAGGAGCGAAATAAATGAATTGCAGAAGCCTGTGAGGTCACGGGCTTCTGACAGTTAAAAGATTGAGATGATTAAGATGGAGGTATCGTTATGGGAACTTTAATCGTAGGCGGCATTTTACTTCTGGTTGTTGTGCTGATTGTTAGAGGAATTATCCGTGACAAAAAAAGCGGAAAGCATTCCTGTGGCGGTGACTGCAGCCATTGCCGGGGTTGTCATTGATAACGGACAGCTCAGGCTGAGAAAAAGATAAAAGACTAAAAGCGGAAGGATGATGTGACTTTGGGAGCAATGGCGTTAAGGGAAAATAATGATTGTACAGAAACAAATTACCAGAGAACCCAAATGCAGAAGGATGTGGTCATCCGGGAATTAAAGAAGCGTGGCTGCAGGATAACAAAACAGCGCAGGATGCTTCTGGAAGTCATTCTGGAAAATGAATGCTCCTGCTGTAAGGAAATCTATTATAATGCCTCCCGTCTGGATCCGGGAATCGGATCAGCCACTGTGTATCGTATGGTAAACCTTCTGGAGGAAATCGGTGCCATAAGCAGAAGAAATATGTACAAAATTGTCCGGAATCCTGACTGTTCCGAGGGAAGCGTGTGTACCGTTGAGTTGGATGACAACACAGTGCAGAGATTATCCAAAGATAATTTCAATCATGTAGTGCAGGCAGGTTTAAAGGCCTGTGGATACATTGATCAGCAGGAAATCGAGAAAATGTTTGTGAGTCCCTGTGAAATATGAAAAAAATATTGCCGCCAGGAAGATCCAAAAGATTTTCCTGGCGGTTTTTGATTAAATTTCTCAATAAAACAAAAAACAGTGGAATTAAAAAAAAACTGGTTGTATAATACAAGAATTATATGATACCAAGTTCAAAGGTTTAAAAAGTCGTTCGTGCTTGCACGATAAGATTTTTGAACTTTATGAATATTAACTTATACATTAAGGAGGAAAATACAATGATTAAATTTGATGGTAAGAAAACAGGAATTTTTGCAGCAGGAGTAGCTTTTGGAACAGCGGGCATTAAAATTCTTACAAGCAAGGATGCAAAGAAATTTTACACAAACTGTACAGCAGCAGTTCTCCGTGCGAAATCCTGTGTGATGAAAACAGCTTCCACGATCCAGGAAAATGCAGAAGATATTTATGCAGAAGCACAGCAGATTAATGAAGACAGAGCGGCAGCTGAGGAAGTAGTGGAAGATACAGCTGAAGATACCACAGATTTCAGAGAAGAGACAGAAGAAACAACAGAAGAAGGCAGCGAGGAATAATGAAGTTTGCTATTAAGCATGAAATAAAAGGACGTATCCGTATCCATCTGGCACAAAAACACATGACTTACAGACAGGCAGACATTCTCCAGTGTTATCTGGAAGCCCAGACAAATGTGACCAGGGCTTCAATCTATGTGAGAACCCAGGATGTGGCTGTTTCCTATACAGGCAGCAGAGAAGAACTGATAAGTTTACTGAGCAGATTTTCCTATGAAACAGCTCAGGTATCTGAAACAGCTCTGGAAAACTCAGGGCGTGAATTAAATGAAACCTACAAGGAGAAGCTGATCAATTCCGTAGTGCTGCGAACATTGAATAAAATGTTCCTGCCCTACCCGGTACGTGTGGTACTTACTACGGCAAAGTCTATCAAATACCTTTACCATGGTGTCCGCACTCTGCTGAAGGGAAAACTGGAGGTTCCGGTACTGGATGCCACAGCCATCGGTGTTTCCATGATCCGAGGTGACTTCAATACTGCAGGCTCCACCATGTTCTTGCTTGGCATCGGTGAAATTCTTGAAGAGTGGACACACAAGAAATCAGTCAATGATCTTGCAAGAAGTATGTCCATTAATGCAGAGAAGGTATGGCTTTTAAATGCAGAGGGCCAGGAGGTTCTTGTGCCGGTTTCTTCTATTATGGCAGGAGACCTGGTGCGTGTACATATGGGAAATGTAATTCCTTTTGACGGAAATGTAGTGGCAGGAGAGGCTATGGTCAACCAGACCTCTCTTACAGGCGAATCTGCACCTGTCCGTAAGGCAGAGGGAAGCTTTGCCTATGCAGGAACCGTTCTGGAAGAAGGGGAGATCACAGTCAGAGTAAAAGAAGCAGCAGGATCCAGCCGCTATGAGAAGATCGTCAACATGATCGAGGATTCTGAGAAGCTGAAGTCTTCAGTGGAAAGTAATGCAGAGCATCTGGCAGACCGGCTTGTGCCCTATACTCTGGCAGGTACAGGTGTAACCTGGCTGCTTACCAGAAATATGACAAGAACACTGGCAGTGCTTATGGTAGATTTCTCCTGTGCACTGAAGCTTGCCATGCCTATTACCGTATTATCTGCCATCAGGGAGGCAAATACCCATAGCATTACAGTAAAAGGCGGCAAATATATGGAAGCAATGGCTGATGCCACCACCATCGTATTTGACAAAACAGGTACCCTTACAAAGGCAAAACCTGTAGTTGCAGATGTGGTATCCTTTAACAATGAACTGAGCGCCGATGAACTTCTGCGTATTGCAGCATGTATGGAAGAACATTTTCCTCATTCCATGGCAAGGGCTGTGGTCAATGCTGCCAGAGAGAAACACCTTGTTCATGAAGAGATGCATTCCAAAGTAGAATATATTGTGGCACACGGTATTTCTACCACCATAGAGGGCAAGAAGGCAGTGATCGGAAGCTGGCATTTCGTAATGGAAGATGAGAAATGCGTGATCCCAGATGGAATGGAAGACAGATTTGAACATCTGCCCCTGGAATGCTCACACTTATATCTTGCCATTGAGGGTAAGCTTGCAGCAGTTATCTGCGTAGAGGATCCTCTTCGTGAAGAGGCAGCAGATGCTGTCCGTGAATTAAAAGTAGCAGGTATCACCAAGGTTGTGATGATGACAGGAGACAGTGAGCGTACAGCTGCTGCCATCGCCAAAAGGGTGGGAGTAGACGAATACTATTCCGAGGTTCTGCCTGAGGATAAGGCATCCTTTGTGGAGAAGGAAAAGGCGCTGGGACATAAGGTGATCATGATCGGTGACGGAATCAATGATTCCCTGGCACTTTCGTCGGCAAATGTAGGTATCGCCATCAGTGACGGTGCTGCCATTGCCCGTGAGATTGCTGATGTTACGATCTCTGCTGATAATCTCCATGAGATCGTCACTTTAAAGAGACTGAGCACAGCTTTGATGAAGCGTATCCACAATAATTATAGAACTATCATTGGTGTGAACGGCGGTCTGATCGCTCTTGGAGTTACAGGTGTGATCATGCCAACAACCTCCGCATTGCTTCATAACATGTCAACCCTGACTATCAGTTTACGAAGCATGAGAAATCTTCTTCCGAAGGAAGAAACACTATAGATAAGAATAATATAAAGAAGAAACATTATAAAGAAAAGAAGTCCTGACTGAAAAGCAGAGGATTACAGATGGATGTATCCCTGCTGCCTCGTTCAGGACTTCTTTCCTTTGGGTATAAGTGCCAGATTTGACAATCCAGTAAAATCAATGGGTATCTGCCACAAATTTCTTGATAGCAGAAAAGCTTTCCGAGCTGATGGCATGCTCCATTTTACATGCATCCTCAGCTGCAACCTCAGGGTCTACTCCCAAAGATGTAAGCCAGTTGGTCAGGAAAGTATGTCTTTCATAAATCTTATCTGCAATTTCCTGTCCGGCTTCTGTAAGATTGATAAAACCATTCTCGTCAACAGTAATATAATTACTGGTTTTTAAATTCTTCATTGCAACGCTGACACTTGGCTTGGAAAAAGAAAGTTCACGTGCAACATCAATAGAGCGGACATTTCCGCTTCTTTTCTTGATCATAAGGATCGCCTCAAGATAATCCTCTCCTGATTCATGTATTGCCATATTCATACTACCTCCGATGTATTGTTTTGGATTATAACATAAATTTCCATTTCCGTAAAGAAAACTGCAGAAAACTATTGACAGCACAGGAAAGAATGTTATAATAAAATCAAACAAATGAACAAATGCTCATATATTGAAGCGAATAAAAATGAGCCAGAAAGGATAATATTATGAAGAAGACTTATAAGATTGATGTAGACTGTGCCAACTGTGCCAATAAAATGGAGGAAGCTGCAAAGAATACAGCAGGTGTGAAGGATGCAACTGTTAACTTCATGATGCTGAAGATGATCGTTGAATTTGAGGACGGACAGGATCCGAAAGCAGTTATGAAAGACGTATTAAAGAACTGCAAGAAAGTAGAAGACGACTGCGAGATTTTCCTTTAATAAAAGTATTTCAGGGACTGCTGCATAAAGAATGATTTACCGCCATATCTGCCGGTGGATAAACTTTTGCCGGCAGCCCCTGTTTTTTTGCCCGATTGGGTTCAAGTCCATAATTATAATACGGAGCAGTCATAAATTGTAATAAGAAGAGAGGTATTGTAATGAATAAGAAGCAGAAGAAAATGCTGGTAAGAATTATCATATCCCTTGTTCTGGTGGTTGTTTTTTCACAGCTTCCTGTTGAGGGCTATCTGCGGTTTGGCCTTTTTATGATCCCTTATCTGATCATTGGATATGATATTCTGAAAAAAGCATTCAAAGGGATTAGAAATAAGCAGGTCTTTGACGAAAATTTCCTGATGGCAGTGGCTACTATAGGCGCCATTCTTCTGGGAGATTATACAGAGGGCACAGCAGTTATGCTTTTCTACCAGATCGGAGAGCTTTTCCAGAGTTATGCAGTAGGAAGGAGCAGGAGAAATATCAGTGAACTGATGGATATCCGCCCTGACTATGCAAATGTAGAAAATAACGGCGAACTGGAACAGGTGGATCCGGACGAGGTAGCGATCGGAACCATCATTATTGTACAGCCGGGAGAGAAAGTACCTATTGACGGTGTGATCACAGAAGGTACTTCCACATTAAACACCAGTGCACTGACAGGGGAAAGTCTTCCAAGAAGTGCAAAGGTAGGAGACGAAGTGATCAGTGGCTGTATCAACATGACTGGTTTACTGAAAATCCGCACAACAAAGGAATTTGGTGAGTCCACAGTATCTAAAATCTTGGAGCTTGTAGAGAATTCCAGTTCCAGAAAATCAAAATCCGAGAACTTTATTTCCAAATTTGCAAAATATTATACTCCTGCTGTGTGCTACGGTGCCCTTGCCCTTGCCCTGCTCCCGCCGATCGTACTGTTGATCATGGGAAAACCGGCTATGTGGGGTGACTGGATTTACAGAGCCCTTACCTTCCTGGTAATCAGCTGTCCATGTGCGCTGGTGATCAGTATTCCTTTAAGCTTTTTTGCAGGAATCGGTGGTGCCAGCAACCAGGGAGTGCTTGTCAAAGGCTCCAACTATCTGGAAACACTGGCACAGACCAAATATGTGGTATTTGATAAAACAGGTACCATGACCCAGGGTGTGTTTGAAGTAAGCGGTATTCATCATAGCCAGATACCGGATGAGAAATTGCTGGAGTATGCAGCTCTTGCAGAGTGTTCTTCTTCCCATCCTATCAGCAAGAGTCTGCAGAAAGCATATGGCAAACCTGTTGACAGAAACCGTGTTACAGACATTGAAGAGATCAGTGGAAACGGTGTGATCGCAAAGGTTGACGGTGTTTCTGTAGCTGCAGGAAATGCAAAGCTGATGAACAGACTTGGTATTGCCTATCAGGAATGCCACCACGTAGGAACAGTGGTACACATGGCTGTAGATGGCAGATATGCAGGACATATCCTGATCTCTGATATTATCAAGCCTCATGCAAAAGAGGCCATTGCAGAACTGAAGAAGGCCGGCATTTCCAGAACTGTTATGCTGACAGGAGATTCCAAACGTGTTGCAGATCAGGTTGCCGCAGATTTGGGAATTAATGAGGTCTACAGCGAACTTCTTCCAGCTGATAAGGTAACAAAGGTGGAAGAGCTTTTGTCTAAGAAGACAGAGAAAGAGAAGCTGGCCTTTGTAGGTGATGGTATCAATGATGCCCCTGTATTGTCCAGAGCTGATATTGGTATTGCCATGGGTGCTCTTGGCTCCGATGCGGCGATCGAGGCAGCAGATATTGTGCTGATGGATGATGACCCACTGAAGATTTCCAAAGCAATTAAGATCGCACGTAAATGTATCCGCATTGTATATGAAAATATCTACTTTGCTATCGGTATCAAGGTTCTCTGCCTGATCCTGGGTGCCGTTGGTATTGCAAATATGTGGATGGCCATCTTCGCAGATGTAGGAGTAATGATCATTGCAGTGCTGAATGCAATCCGTGCATTATTTGTGAAAAAGCTGTAAGTATTGCGAATGAATAATGTTAGAATTATAACAACTAGAAAGGAAACAGGTGACAGAATGGAAGAACGTAAAGATGAAGTATGTGATGGTTTCGAGGTCCATGAAGACCTGTTGAAGATTGTAAATGAGACCCTGCCTGAGGAAACAGAACTTTATGATCTGGCAGAACTTTTTAAGGTTTTTGGAGACTCTACCAGAATCCGGATCCTCTTTGTTTTATTCGAGGCAGAGGTCTGCGTATGTGATCTTGCAAAGGTACTGAACATGACCCAGTCTGCCATTTCCCATCAGCTCCGCATCCTGAAGCAGAACAAACTGGTAAAAAGCCGCAGAGAAGGGAAATCCATTTTCTATTCCCTTGCAGACGACCATGTCCGCACCATCATCAATCAGGGACGGGATCATATCGAAGAAGACTAAGAAACCAGCACCCGCTTGCAGAGTTCTGCAGTAAGTCCGCCGATCACAACTCCGGCTGCAACTCCTGCTACAAGCAGTGCAGGCGCATATACAAACACACTTGCATTATTTACGATCAGCATGGCAATGATCAGCTGGCCAATATTATGGGAAACACCTCCTGCAACGCTGACTCCGATCAGACTAAAGGAGGTGTTTTTCAGCATAAGTGTCATAACCGTCATACTAAGTGCTGCCCCTGCCAGACTGTACAGAATACTGAACAGATTTCCAAACATAAATCCGATCACCAGAATACGGACAACGGAAACCAGAGCAGCCTCTTTAAAGGAATACTTTTTCAGGATAAACAGGACTCCCAGATTGGCAAGCCCCAGCTTGATCCCCGGGATCCCTGCAAAAACCGGGATCAGTGATTCTACATATCCCAAAATAATCGCCACAGCGGAAAAAAGCCCCAGATAGGCTGTTTTTTGTTTCATAGAAAATTCTCCTCTCCATAAAATACCATCAACTTCAGATATTTTAACATACAGGAAACTTCGGCGCAACTGAGAAGTTAGATTTTTCTAACAAACAAATCTTAAAATGAAATATTGAGAAAGTTTGTCAAATAAAACTATTAAAAAATAGTGGAAATTCCCATGTAATTATGATAATCTATCAATTGTTAGATACGGCAAACTATATTTGCTCAGCCCATCTAAAATCCCATATGAATATCTTTGGCAGAAGTCACTCCCTTTTTGGTAAAAAGTAAAACATACTCTCTGGTAAGGGTTATTCCAATTGGTACAGGTAGTTCAAAAAATAAAGAGGAGAAAATCATGACAAACAAAAATTTTATGAAAAAGATAGCACCGGTTGTAATGAGTGCGGCAGTAGCAATGACCAGTAGTCCGTATGTAGCCATGGCAGCTGATTTTACAGACAGCGAGGTGATCACAGACAGTACAGAAGATTCTGATGAATTTACCCCGGAGGATGCAGAGGACGAATTTGCCCCGGAAACAGAAGAAGAGAATACATTTGCTGCAGAAGCACAGCAGGGCGAAGCCTATGTTCTTATGAACATTCCATATGATGATTTCTACAAGGCAGAATTGAAAAATAATGATGTGAAAGTAGATGCCTTCACATCTGCAACTCTTAATAAATCAAGAACCTCTGGAATGATGAACGGAAATTCCGCTTATCATGTAGACCCCAACGGAACCGATGTAACAGGTGTTACTTTCCCTGTAAAGGTCAGTGATCTTTCCCTTC